>Ga0209810_1000989_pt1 | contig 48820 bp, 37 predicted proteins | sample Coa_R1_7_FD_187159 | JGI IMG/M metagenome (GOLD analysis project Ga0209810, IMG submission 187159) | Surface soil microbial communities from Centralia Pennsylvania, which are recovering from an underground coalmine fire - Coalmine... | ecosystem: Environmental > Terrestrial > Soil > Unclassified... | reverse complement strand
CGGTTTGGCCGAGGCCCACATAGGCGGCGGCGAGGGCGGCGGCCAGGCCGGGGTAGGTGGGGTCCAGCGCGTAGACCGGCTCGCAGGCCGCGACTGCCGCGGGCCAGTCGGCCGCGGTGACGGCCTGCGCACAGGCGGGGAACAGGTCGCTCGCGCTCGGGGCAGGAACGGTGCTCTCGGGCCCCTGGGTTGGCGGAGGACTGCCCTCCGAGAGCACCACCGGTGGCGGTTCGCTCTGGACGCTGAGGTCGGTGGTGGGAGGGCGGCTGGCCTCGCGCTGCTCCGCTGGTGGCGGGCGGTCAGCGAGCTCGCGGAGGTAGAGCAACCCAAGAAGAGCGGCCAGCACGGGCACCAGCAGGCCCCCCCACAGGGCGAGCTGGGTTCGAGAGCCAGTGCCGCGGGGCACCGCAGGGGGCGGAGCCGGCCGCGGGGGCTCGCTCCCGGCCACGGGGGTGGGGGGTGTGGCGGGAGGCTCTGCTTCCTGGGTGGGTGGCACGGTCGCTAGGGGTGGTGTCTGGAGCGCCGCGGTCTCTGGAACCGCGGAGGGCGTTGGGGATGAGGGGAGGCGACGCTGAGTGGCCTGCTGCGCTTCCCGCTGGCGGCGCAGCGCCGCGTGCGCCTCCGCCAGCAGCTCCATCCCCGCCGGATGCTCTGGCTCCACCGCCAGCAGCTGCCCGCACAGGCTGATCACCTGCTCCCAAGCACCTGTTGCCCGCGCCGCCACCGCCTGCGCATACAGCGTCTCCGCCTTGCCTGCCCCCCGCCGCTCCTCCTCTCGCCACGCCGCCTCGAGCGCGGCCGCCAGCTCCGCCGCGCTCCCGAACCGCGCCTCGGGCTGCTTCGCCAGGCACCGCTGCACCACCGCCTCCCAGGCCGGCCCCACCGCCGGGGTCACGGTGCGCAGCGGCGGCGGGTCGTCGCGGAGGTGGCTGAGGATCACCGCCAGCGGGGTGCTGCCGGTAAAGGGCAAGCGGCCGGTGAGCACCTCGTAGAGGATGACGCCCATGGCGTACAGGTCGGTCCGGGCGTCGACCGCGCGCCCCTCGCACTGCTCCGGCGCCATGTACTCCGGCGTGCCCACCAGCATGCCCGTCCGCGTCAGCTGCCCTGTCGCTACCATCAGCTTCGCGATGCCGAAATCGGTGAGCAGCGGCCACTCCCCGGGGCCCAGCAGCACGTTGCTGGGCTTCAGGTCACGGTGGACCACCCGCTGGCGATGGGCATAGTCCAGAGCATCGAGCAGCCGCAGCAGCACCGGCACCACCCGCGCCAGCGGCGGCCGCCCGGCCAGCCAGGTGCGCAGCGTGCCGCCCGTCACCAGCGGCATCACCAGGTAGGGCAGGTCCCCGTCTTGGCCGTAGTCGTAGATGGGGAGGATGTTGGGGTGCTGGAGGCGCGCGATGGTCTCGGCTTCCTGCTGGAAGCGGGAGCGGAAGGTGGGGTCGAGGGCGAAGGCGGGGGGGAGGATTTTGATGGCGACGTAGCGGCGGAGGGTGGGCTGGAGGGCTTTGTAGACGACGGCCATGCCGCCGCGGCCGAGCAGCTCGACCACCTGGTAGGGGCCGAGCGACTGGCCCTCCAGCTCGCTGATGCGCGTTCGAGGCCCTGGCGGCTGCATCGCAGCCTCCCTGCGGCATAGGAGCCCTCACCGCCCCCGCGCCGCTGCTGTGCCTACTTATACCGTGCTTAAGCCCTGCGGCGGTTTCACTCTAGCAGGGCCCCGCCGCGCCGGCTGTGACGCGGCTCACTTTTCGGCCGCGTGCTGGTTCACAGCTACGCTGCCACCTTTCCGCGAACCCGGGTAGGAGGCGAACTGGAAGCGATGCAGCTAGCCCTGCGCTGCTGGATGCCCCGCTGTTCTCCCCTTAACTACACTGACCCTACCACTACTGCCCAGCGGCGCCGCCTTTACCAGCTATCCGGTGGCTGCTCGGGAGTGAGCTGCGCCGCCGGGTGACGGTTGCTATCCCAGTGGGCCACCTCGTCCCAGCGCGGGACGACGTAGCCGCGCTCGGTGACGAGACGGATGGCTCCCGAAGGACAGCTCCAGGCCGCCCGCCAGATCAGCGTCGGCTCCACCCGCTGCCAGAGCGCCGGCCGGGTCTTGCCCGTCTGCGGGTCGGGCATGAAGGCGCCGGTGGCGATGCGCATGCAGTTGCGGAAGTTCATGCACAGCTCCGGCACCACCTCGACCTCGCGGATCTGCTCGGTGAAGGTCTTCGGCGCTCTCATAGGAACCTCCGGTTGGCGCGCGGGTCGGGCGGCTCGAGGCCGAGGCTGCGGAGCACCGCATCCACTTCCTGGCGGAAGGCCTCGCGCATCTCCTCGTTGGTGCGGCGCCGCAGCCCCCAGCGGATGTAGTCGTACTGGCGTTTCGAATCGGAGCGGCCGAACATGTCCAAGCCGGCCGGATACCAGATGGCCAGCTTCTCCTGGGCGAGGGCGCGTCCCTCCGGGGTGGCGCAGACGTCTTTCAGTAGCTCGTAGCCCATCTGCGCGTGGCCCTCCTCCTCCCGCCAGCTGCGCTCCGCGATGCGCGCGAAGGGGGCGTAGCTCGAGTCGATCCACTCCCAGGCCATGTAGGCGCCCTGGCGGTCGGCGAAGAAGCTGAAGTAGGCCCACTCCACCCAGGTCTCCGCTGTATCGCGCATATCGAAGATGTAGATCGGCTTGGGCGTCGACATGAACGCCTCATCGACCTGGATGCCGAGGTCATTGAGCATCTTGATCCAGTACGTGGCGTGCTGTACCTCCTGGGCCCAGTAGGAGGCGTAGCGGACCCAGTCATCGGGGGTGGGAGCCAGCCGCATCGCGGGCAGGAGGGTGCGCTCGGGGTACATCGGGTACTCGGTCTCGATGCGCGCCTGGATCTTGAGAATATGGATTACCGCCTCGCGATACTCCGGCGGCATATCATCATAAGGCTCGTAGGTATAAGGTGGGATCTCACGTGCCGGCTTGGTAGCGAGCATCCTCTCCTCCGACAGCAGCGCGGGTAGGCAAGTCCTGCTGGATCATTATCCGATAAAAAGAAACTCCCGTGCAGGCCGCTCCGGCACGGGCGGCGGCACCGCCCGTGCCGGACCCGCCGCACCGCGGCGGAGCGCGCTCGAGCCCGCCGTCGCCTTACTTTGTTAGGGTGTAGGGCTGCCCTGGCACCGGCTCGATGAACTCGACGTTCAGGCCGAGCCGCTCGATCTCGGCGCGCAGATCCGCGGGCCGGAACAGGCCTCCCGGCTGCGGCTGGAGCCGGTGGTGATGTGGGAACACCGTGCGCAGGTTCGGGTTGTTCGTGGTCATGAACTTGACGATCATGGCGGCATCTCGCGGCTCGTGTGCAGCGCTCTGGTGCACGATCGCCGCATCAGGCTTGTACATATCCGCCCACAGCTGCATGTCCATCGTCGCGGCGGAGCTACCGGAGAAGTAGACGGTGAAGCCATTCTCAAACGTGATCATGAAGCTGCCCGCGACCCCGCCGTAGTAGACCGACTCGCTGGGGCGCGGGACTGCGGAGCCGTGCACGGAGCCGAGCACCCGCACCGTGATGCCCTCGTGGCGGTAGACGTCGCCGGGGCTGGTGAAGCTGAGCTGCGGCCGCGGCACACCCATCTCGGCGAACCAGGTGCTCAGCTCGAAGGCCGAGGTGACGATCCGGGCGCCCGTCGCCTGGGCGATCTCGATGGCGTTCCCCTGCTCGTCGCGGTGCCCGTCGGCGACCACGATCAGGTCGGCGCCGCGCGCGATCGCCTCGTCGAGCGAGATGGCCGCGTCCGGGTTCCCTTCGATGAAGGGGTTTGTGACCACCACTTTCCCGCTGGGCGAGGTGAGCCGGTAGTGCGACCAGCCGAGGAACTCGACCGTGATGCTGGCAGGCTGGCTCGCGGCGGCGGGCGCCACGCCGGCCGCGGTTGGCAGCGCGGGGCTCCTCGCTAGCTGGGTCAGCGCCAGCGTGCCGAGCGCCGCGCTAGCGATCACCAGGGCAGCCGAAGCGAGCAGGGCGGTGATCCGAGCCATGGTGCCTCCCTTCTAGAACCTCCCACGGGGCGTGGTGGCCTGCTCCAGGCTGGAGGGCCGGTAGTGGCCCCGAGCGTAGCACCAACCGCGCCCCGGTGCAAGCAGGATGGGCAGCGGTCGCGATCGGTAGCGGTGCAAAAATGGCTGTCGACCGGCCGGGGGCCTGCTATAATACCCCCGCCTGTGGTTGGGCTGGGTCGGGCTACGGGTGAGCTGTAGCCCGACTTCGATTTTTCGTGCCTGGGATGGAGTGTCGTGGACGGTCGCCCTGTTGTCATAAAGGAGAACGATATCTTTCTGGTGAGCGATAGCCACGGCAATGTCTCCTCGCAGGCGGCCGATGGGCAAGGGCTGTACTATCGCGATACGCGCTTTCTGAGCCTGTACCAGCTCGCCATCGATGAGTTCCCGCTGGTGCTGCTCTCGGCCGCGGGCGAGCTGAGCTTCATGACTACGCTGCAGCTCGCCAATGGCCCAGGGCGGCTGGCCTCCGGGCAGGAGCTCGCTGCCCGCTCGATCAGCGTGCGGCGCAACCGCTTCCTGTACGATGGCCTGCACGAGCGGATCGGTTTCTTCAACTACAACGCATTCCCTGTGCGGCTCACGCTGCGCCTGACCTTCGGCTCCGATTTCCGCGACATGTTCGACGTGCGGGGGTATGCACGCCGGCAGGCGCACGGGACCATCGAGCCCCCCCGGCTGGGCGAGGCCGAGCTCTGGCTGCCGTACCGTGGCCTGGATGGCGTGGAGCGCCAGACGTACATCCGCTTCGACGTGCGCCCCACGTACCTGGAGGTCACCAATGCTGAGCCGCAGGTTGCTGATACCGCGGTCCAGCTCATGGGGATCAGCGGGCACGGCGATCCGCGGACCGAGCTAGCCATCCTGCCGCCGCTGGCCTGCGCTGTCTTCGTGCTGGAGCTCCAGCCCAAGCAGGCGTGCTCGATCACGGTGCACATCCGGCCCCTCGTGGGACAACCCGCCGCGGTGCCCGCCCGTACGCCCTCCCTTGATGAGGCCTACCGCGCGATCCGCGCGTCGTACCACGCCTGGAACGAGGCCTGCACCCAGATCACGACCGATCACCAGCTGTTCAACCAGCTGGTGAAGCGCAGCCAGGAGGACCTCCGCCTGCTGATGCTCCAGCTCCCGACTGGCCTGCTCCCCACGGCCGGGATCCCCTGGTTCAGCGTGCCGTTTGGCCGCGACAGCCTGATCACCGCCTACGAGACGCTGATCCTGGAGCCGGCGATCGCCTATGGCACGCTGCGCTTCCTGGCGCAGCACCAGGGGCGGGAGCGGAACGACTGGCGCGATGAGGAGCCGGGAAAGATCCTGCACGAGGTCCGGATGGGGGAGCTGACGGCGCGGGACGAGGTGCCCTTCGGCCCCTACTACGGCAGCGTCGATGCCACGCCGCTGTTCCTGGTGGTGCTGAGCGAGCTGGTGCGCTGGACGGGCGACTGGGAGTTCGCCACCAGTCTCCGGCCGCATGTCGAGGCCGCGCTGGCCTGGATCGACCAGTACGGCGATCTAGACGGCGATGGCTACGTCGAGTACCAGAGCCGGTCGGCGCGCGGGATCTCCAACCAGGGCTGGAAGGACTCCCACGACGCGATCCTGCATCGCGATGGGCGCCCGGCGACGCCGCCGATCGCGCTGTGCGAGGTGCAGGGCTACGTCTATGACGCCAAATGCCGGGCCGCGGAGCTGTTCGAATACTGGGGCGAGCCGCAGCGCGCCGCGCGGCTCCGCGCCGAGGCGGAGGCGCTGCGGGCGCAGTTCGAGCGCGACTTCTGGCTGGAGGAGGAGGGCTACTACGCGCTGGCGCTCGACGCCGCCAAGCGGCCCGTTGCCGCCGTGGGCTCTAATGCCGGCCAAGCGCTCTGGTCCGGGATCGTGGCGCCCGAGCGGGCCGCCCGGGTCGTGCAGCGGCTGCTCTCCCCCGAGCTGTGCTGCGGCTGGGGGATCCGGACGCTCAGCAGCCGGGAACCCACCTTTAACCCCATGAGCTACCACAACGGATCCGTCTGGCCGCACGACAACGCGCTGATCGTCGCCGGTCTGCGGCGATACGGCTACGTCCGCGAGGCGCTGGAGGTGGCCGCGCAGGTCATCGAGGCCGGCCTGCGCTTCCCCAACTACCGGCTGCCCGAACTCTACTGCGGCTTCACCCGTGACCGCCACTACCACTCGCTGCCCGCGGACTACCCGGTCTCGTGCCGCCCGCAGGCCTGGGCCGCGGGGAGCGTGTTCCTGCTGCTGCGCGAGATACTCGGCCTCCGGCCCGATAGCGCCACCCGTCGCCTGGTCCTCGAGCCGCACCTGCTGCCAGGAATCCGGAGCGTGCACCTCCGCCGCCTGCGGGTGCTCCAGGGCGTCGTGGACCTCACGGTGCGCGCCGAGGGCGACCACGTGGCAGTCGAGGTCGAGCGCGGGGAGCTGCCGGTGGTGACTGCAGCGGCGGGCGCGCGGTGCGCATAGGGCCCGGCTAATGCGCCGCATGCCGTTGCCCGAGCGCCAGCAGCTGCGCGGCGATCCGGTCGGCGGCGTCGGCGGGCAGCAGGCGCCGGGCGGCGGCCGCCAGCGCCGCCCGGGCCGGCGCGTCCGCGAGCAAGTCGCGCACGAGGGCCACGAGGCGCTCAGGGGTGAGCGTCTGTTGTTGGACGACGTGCGCCGCGCCAGCAGTGGCGACCACACGCGCGTTCGCCAGCTGGTGCGAGCCGGGCAGGGGAACCAGCACCATCGGCTTGCCGAGCACCGCCAGCTCGCTGATCGTGCCCAGGCCGGCGCGACACACCACCAGATCGGCGACTGCCAGCGCGTGCTTCATCTCCGCGACCAGGAACTCGTAGGCGTGGTAGCGGGGGCTGGGCTGGGCGGGCGGCACCGCGCGGCCGCGCCCGGTGAGGTGCACGACCTGGCAGAACCGGGTGAGCTCGGGTAGCGCGGCGGCCACCAGGCGATTGAGGGCCAGCGCGCCCGTCCCTCCACCCATAACCAGCAGGGTGGGCAGGTCGGGCTCCAGGCCGAAGAGGCGCCGGGCCTCGGCTGGTGTGCCGGCCGTGAGCTCGCGGCGCACGGGGTTGCCCGTCAGCAGGGTCTTGTGCGCCGGCAGGCGGTCGAGCGACTGCGCGAAGGTGGCGGTGATCCGGCGGGCGAAGGGCACGAGGAGGCGGTTGGCGAGCCCCACCTCGACGTCCTGCTGGTGGATGAGCACAGGCACGCCGGCCAGGGCGGCGGCTACCAGAGGCGGCACGCTGGCGAAGCCGCCGGCGCCGAAGGCGACTGCCGGCCGGAACTGCCGGACGACCCGTGTGGCCTGGAGCACGCCCAGCGGTACCCGGCCGGCGTCCAGGACGTTCCGCCAATCGAGGTAGCGGCGCAGCTTGCCCGACGCGACCGCTGCGAACTGGCAGCCGGCGGCCGCGGCGAGGGCGCGCTCGGGGCCATCGGCGGTGCCCACGAGGAGGAGCTGGACCTCGGGCCGGTGGGCCCGCAGCGCTTCGGCGACAGCCAGCAGGGGAGTGACCGAGCCCCCTGATCCCCCTCCGGCCAGCAAGACCCGCATCGCGTGCCCCGTTCGTCTGGAGGATGCTCTCCTCTGAATGTAGCAGCTCGGACCGCCGGCGCCGCGGCTCTCACCGCTAGCGGAGGCCCCCAGCCAGAACGCGCACCGGCCGGAGGGCGGGCTGCGGTGCCCAGTTTCTGCGGTATGCCCTGGGGAGGTGCTCCACGGCGCAAAATCCCATGCTATAATGCGGGCCATGGACAATGGCTGTCCTCATCCACAGCGCTTTCGGAGCCCGCTAGCAGGTGGTGGGTTAGCCTGCCCTCCGGACGCTGGTCTTCTCCCAAACTTGGTTGCCGGGTCCTCCCCGGCCACAAGTAGTCCCTCCAGGAGGAGAGCGTGGTAGCCTACAGCGACAAAATGCTCACTTGCCGGGATTGCGGAGTTACCTTTGTCTTCACGGCCGGGGAGCAGGAGTTCTACGCCCAGAAGGGCTTTACGAACGAGCCGGGGCGCTGTCCGGCCTGCCGCGCGGCCCGGCGGGCTAGTGGGATGGGCGCCGGGCGCGGGGGACTGACCGCGGGCGATGCGGCGGGCGAGCCGCGGCGGCTGGCGCGGGAGCTGCACGAAACGGTGTGTGCCTCGTGTGGAGGGGTGGCCCGCGTGCCGTTCATCCCGCGCGGCGATCGACCGGTGTACTGCTCGACCTGCTTCGAGCGGGTGCGCAGCTAGAGGGCCAGGACGAGGACTGCGGTTACCCGCACGGCGCTGTTGATCGCACCGGCTTCGTTGCCGGATAATTGGCTTGTAGCCTTGAGGCTGCTGTGCCGCGCGGGGGTAGCTCAGCCAGGCAGAGCCCCTGCCTTCCAAGCAGGTCGTCGCGGGTTCGAATCCCGTCCCCCGCTCCCATCCGCAGCCAGCGGGCCGCAACGCCTTAATATGGCGTGGCGCCCCGTTGGCTGTCAGGTGGCTGTCGCCCAGCGGCTGGCTCCATCACCGCAGCGCCTGCCGGCAAACCCCGCCGGGGGTGATGCGGGAAGGGCCACCGAGGCCATGGCGGGCTGGTGCGCCCGCCGGCGTGTGATCCAGGCTAGGGTGTGGCGGGCGGGGCGTGCTGGCGCACGTCCCCGCGCAGGATCTCCACCGCGTGCCGCAGGAGCGGCGCGAGGATCTCCAGCGTCTCCGCGCAGCCTTTCGGGCTGCCGGGCAGGTTGACGATCAAGGTGCGCTTCCGCACGCCCGCGACCGCGCGCGAGAGATAGGCGAACGGCGTCCGCTTCGCGCTCTCGACCCGCATCGCCTCGGCCAGACCGGGCACCTCGTAGTCCAGCACCTCGCGCGTCGCCTCCGGGGTGCGGTCGCGCGGGCCCAGTCCCGTCCCACCCGTGGTCAGCACCACGTCGACCCGCAGCTCGTCCACCAGGTGCTTGAGGGTGCGAGCGATGACTTTCGGCTCGTCGGGAACGATCTCGTATCCCTGGAGCACGCCGCCGAAGCGATAGAGGTTGTCCTTAATGGCCTGGCCGCTGAGATCCGCGGGTCGCTCCCCCCGCGCCGCGCTGTCGCTGATGGTGACGACGGCGACGGTGATCGGGCGTCCCGCGGCCGCGCCCGGGGGCGGTCCTTGCGGCGCGCCGGTGGTGGGAGCATGCTCGTGGGCGTGGTGGTGCAGCCCGCCCTCGTGCTCAGTCGCCATCCTCGCCCTCCCGGCGATACTCACCGCTCTTGCCGCCGCGCTTGTGCACCAGCCGCACCGCCTCGATCGTCATGCCACGGTCCACTGCCTTGCACATGTCGTAGATCGTCAGCGCGGCCACGGCCACGGCGGTGAGCGCCTCCATCTCCACGCCGGTCTTGGCGACTGTGCGCGCGGTAGCCTCGATCTCCAGCGTCGAGGCCGCCTCGTTGGGCGTGATGTTCACCTCCACGGCGGTGAGCGGCAGCGGGTGGCAGAGCGGGATCAGCTCCCCGGTGCGCTTGGCGGCCATGATCCCGGCGAGGCGCGCGACGGCGATGACGTCGCCCTTGGCGATCCCCCCCTGCTGCACGAGCGCCAGCGTCTGGGGCTGGAGGTGCACACGCCCCCGCGCGGTGGCCTCGCGCGCTGTGTCGGGCTTGGCGCTCACGTCCACCATGCGGGCACGGCCGTGTTCATCGAGATGGGAGAGCTGCGCCATCGCTAGCCCCTCAGTCGCAGCAGTCGTCGGGCGTGCCGGGCGCGCCGGCCAGAACGGTGGCGCCGGGCTCTTCCGCCGCGGGGGCGTCGAGCAGCTCCACGGTCACCAGCTCCCCCGGGGCGACCCGCTCCACGGTCTCGGGGATCACGATGAAGCAGTTGGCGCGCACCATGGTGGTCATGATGCCGGCGCCCTCGGGGCCGGCGGGACGGACGCGGTACTCGCCCTCGTGTTGGTGCACGTAGCCGCGGATGAAGGAGCGCCGCCCGCCACGGTTGTCAAGCGCCACCTCAGCCACGGCCTGAAGCGTGGGGTGGCGCAGTGCCCGTCGCCCCTGCATCTTGAGGATGGCGGGCCGCACGAACTCTTCGAAGGCCACCATGGAGGAGGCCGGGTTGCCGGGCAGGCCGAACATGGGCGTGTTGCCGATGCGGCCGAAGGCGATCGGCTTCGCCGGCTTCATGTTCACCCGCCAGAAGTCGATCTGCCCCAGCTTGTCGAGCACGGTCTTCACGACATCGTAGTCGCCGACCGAGACGCCGGCGGAGGTCACCAGCAGGTCAGCCGCCATGCCCGCCCGGATCTTCGCCTCCAGCTCCTCGACGGTGTCGCGGGCGACGCCGAGGGAGATGGGCTCCCCGCCGCACCAGCGCACCTGTGCGATGAGGCTGTAGAGGTTGATGTTGCGGATCTTGCCCGGGGTGAGCGGCTCGTCGACGTCCACGAGCTCGTCGCCGGTGGTCAGCACGGCCACGCGGGGCCGCCGGATCACCCGCACGCGGCGCCGGCCGAGCATGGCGAGCATGCCCACCTCGGCGGGGCGCACGTAGGTGCCCCGCGGGAGGATCCGCTCGCCCGCGCGCACGTCCTCGCCGGCCCGGCGCACGTCGCGGCCGGGGCGCGTCGGGGCGTAGACCAGCACGACGCCCTCCCCGCGCGCGGTGTCCTCGACCCGCACGATGGCATCGGCGCCGGGCGGCATGGGGGCACCGGTCATGATGCGCACCGCCTCGCCGTGGCGGACCGGGGTCTGGGGCAGGTAGCCGGCGGGGAGGTCGGCGACCACGCGCAGGACCACCGGCCGCTCCGGTGTCGCCGGGGCGGTGTCCGCCGCGATCACGGCATAGCCGTCCATCGCCGAGTTATCGAAGGGGGGTACGTCGATGTCGGCGTAGATGTCCTCGGCCAGGACGCGGCCGAGCGCCTCGTCGAGGAACACCTCCTCCGGCTCGAGGACGGGGATCTTCTCCAGGATGGCTGCTAGCGCCTCGTCGACACTGAGCAGGGATTTCGTCGTGGCCATGGTCTACCCCACGCTGGCCAGGAGTTCGTCCGTGAGCGGGCGCAGGTCCAGGCCGCTGTAGCCCATGAAGCGCGCCAGCTCCTCCACGCTGTGCTGATGGCTCTCCCGCCAGAGGTCGCGCAGGAACCGCCCCACCCGCGGGAGCCGGAACCACTCCTCATCGTACTCCTTCTGGAGGTAGCGGCGGTGCTGCGCCTCGAAGATCCAGGCGCGCAGGCGGTGGGCGGTGTACAGGCCGTCCTCCGCCTCGGCCAGGAAGGGCTCGGGAGCGTGTTCGATCCCGAGGTGGCGGGTGAACAGCTCGACGTAGCGCTGCGCGAGGGCCTCGTAGTCCTCGGCGCGGTGCAGCTCCTGCTCGTAGAGGAGCTGGGTCGCGCAGCGGCGGACCTGGTACAGCCGCTCGAAGAATGCGATCCGACAGTAATCCACGGGCTGTGCGAATCCCAGGTACTCGCGCAGCCAGCGGCTGTCCGTCAGAAGGTGCTGGAGCAGAAGCCCGTAGCTCTCGGGCACGCTGCAGTCCCCCAGCCAGCGCTGGGCGAAGCGCGAGGTGCGCTCGCGGTGGGCGTAGTACTCGGCCACGCCTAGTGCCTGGAAGAGCGCGGCGTAGTCCTGATGCCCGCCCCCGGGCAGGAGCACGACGCGGATCTCCTCGGGGATGGCCAGCGGCACGCAGTGGGCGCCGGGGTGCTTCAGCGGGCGCGGCTCGGTATCCAGCACGATGTTTGGCTGCTCCTGGAGGTCGACGCCTAGCACCCGCAGGGTGCGGTACAGCGTCGGCAGCAGGGCCCGCGCCCCGAACTGCGCGTCGAACGGGCGGCCGCGGAACAGCCAGGCCAGGTCGCAGGGCTGCGCGTCCGCCCGCGCTAGCCCGATGGTACCGAGCAGCTCGTCCAGCGCGTCGAAGTAGACGCGCTCCGTCGCGGCCAAGAAGTGCTGGGCGGCCTTGGTAAGGTCGGCGAGGGAGAGCTCGTGCAGCTGGTCGTAGAAGGCGACGTAGCTGCTCTGCCCGAGAGCATGAACGCTCTCCAGCAGGGTGCGATGGCGCTCCTCGCGCAGAGGGTTGAGGGTAGCCAGCGCGGCGCGGCGGCTGGCGTCGAGCGCGTGACGCCGGCGCGCATCGGGCTCGTTGGCGATGCGTACCCCCACGCTGCGGTAGGGGAGCCCCTGGTCATCCCACACGACCTGGAGTGCGCTCTCCTGCGCGGCGAGCTGCTCGGTGTAGGCGCTGGCGCGGCTCTCCAGGAAGTGGGTGCCGGTAAAGGCGAGCAGGAGCCGCTTGGGCCGCGGCTCAACCTCCGCCTCTAGGAGTTCCCCGAAGGTATCTTCGTTGAAGAGGTGGCGGAAGTCGGCGTAGAGCGCGGTGAGCGGGAGCGTCGGCGTGAGGCCGGCGAGGTAGTGGTACCGTTCGCGGTTGAGAGCGCTGCTGAACGCCTCGGCGTCGCGCTCGAAGACCGGCAGGTTGAGCACGGGCTACTCCTGAACAGGCTAACGGATTATACACCGCTGTGCCGCGCGCCAATTTGAGCGGCATGCCTACGGATAGGCGTGGCATGCGAGTTGACAGCGCGCCGGCGATGGCCAATGATCAGGGGTAGGGCGAGATGGAGGCAGCATGGAGCCAGTCGACGTCTGTATCATCGGGGCGGGGCCGGGCGGCTACGTCGCCGCGATCCGGGCCGCTCAGCTCGGGATGAAGGTCGCGCTTGTGGAGCGCGAGGAGCTCGGGGGGGTGTGCCTCAACAAGGGGTGTATCCCGACCAAGGCGCTCCTGCGCACGGCCGAGCTGTTGGCCGCCTTCCGGCGCGCTGCCGACTGGGGCATCCACGTCGAGAATGTGCGCCTGGACTACCCCGCGGCCGTGCAGCGCCGCGACGCCGTGGTCCGGAGCCTCCGCCAGGGCGTGGCCGGGCTGCTCAAGAGCCAGGGGGTTCAGGTCCTCGCCGGCCAAGGCCGCCTCCAGGGGCCGCGCACCGTGGAGGTGACCCACGACGGCACGACCCAGACCGTCGAGGCGCGCCACATCGTTGTCGCCACGGGCTCGGCGCCCGCAATCCCACCGATCCCCGGGGCGGACAACCCCGCGCTGGTAATCACCAGCGATGATGCGCTCGCGCTGCGGGAGCTGCCGCGGAGCATCGTCGTCGTTGGCGGCGGCGCGGTCGGGGCCGAGTGGGCCGACATCTTCCACACCTTCGGCTGCGAGGTTACCCTCCTGGAGATGATGCCCACTCTCCTGCCGACCGAGGACGAGGAGATCGGGCGAACGCTGGCGCGGGTGTTCACGCGGCGCGGGATCAAAGTGCTCACTGGCGCGCGCGTGCTGGCGATCGAGACAGGGGCAAATGGGGGAGCCGTCGTGCACTACACCGCGGACGGGCGCGAGGCCACCGTTGAGGGCGAGCGGGTGCTGATGGGCGTGGGGCGCAAGCCCCTGACCGCCGCCCTCGGGCTCGAGGCCGTTGGGGTGCGGCTCGACCAGGGCTGGATCCCAGTCGACGACAGCCTGCAGACGAACGTGCCCGGCATCTATGCCATCGGCGACGTCACCCGCCATCAGCTGCTCGCCCACGTGGCCTCGCACCAGGGGATCGTGGCCGTGGAGCGGATGGCGGGGTACAACCGCCGGGTGGACTACAATCGCGTGCCGAACTGTATCTTCACCCACCCGGAGGTCGCCTCGGTCGGGCTGACGGAGGCGCGCGCCCGCGAGGCGGGCTATCGGGTGCGTGTCGGCCGCTTCCCTCTGGCGGCGCTCGGCCGCGCCCAGACCCACGGCGAGACCGAGGGGCTGGTCAAGGTCGTGGCTGACGAGCGCTACGGCGAGATCCTGGGGGTCCACATCGTTGCCGCAGCCGCGAGCGACATGATCGCCGAAGCGACGCTGGCCATGCAGCTCGAGGCCACGGTCGACGAGCTGGCCCAGACCATCCACGCCCACCCCACCTGGCCTGAGGCCCTGGCGGAGGCGGCCCTGGCCACGAAGGGGCTGGCGCTGCACCTACTCAAGCCGCGCGAGCTACGGGAGTAGCGAGCTGTGGCACGCGTCTGCCGCTGGGCGTATCTCGGCCGGGTCGCCTACGAGGCGGGGCTGCGCCTGCAGCGCGCGCTGGCAGAGGCGGTGAGCGCCGGCGCCGACGATGTCCTCCTCCTGCTCGAGCACCCGCCGGTCATCACGCTCGGGCGCCGCGCCAGTCGCGCCGACATCCTCGTCGACCCGGCCGCGCTCGCCGCGCGAGGGATCGCGGTGTACGAGACCAACCGCGGCGGCCTGGTGACCTACCACGGGCCGGGCCAGCTCGTGGGCTATCCCATCGCGGCGCTGCGCGCGCTAACGGGCGGCGACGTCGTGCGCTACGTTTGGGGGCTGGAGGAGGCGCTGATCCGCACCCTGGCGACGCTGGGCATTGCGGCCGGGCGCCATCCCCAGCATCGCGGTGTCTGGGTGGGGGACGCCAAGATCGGCGCCGTCGGGGTGGCGATCTCGCGCGGGGTGACGATGCACGGGTTCGCGCTCAACCTGCAGCCCGAGCTGGCCCACTTCGCTCTCATCCGTCCCTGCGGGCTGGCCGGCCAGCCGGTGACCTCGGTGGCCGCGCTGCGCGGCTACGCGGTGGCGCTCCCGGTGGCGGCGACCCTGGTGGCTACTGCGCTGGGCGCGGTGTTTGACTGGGAGATGGTGCCGGTGGCGCCCGCGCACCTGTGGGCCGCAGCGCTGGAGCGACCGGCCTCGCTCCCTGCGGGTCGCCCCTGAAATCATTAGCAACGGTCTCGCTACAGCGCGTATAACGAGCAGTGGATTCCCTGCCTGGAGGTGGACCGCCGATGCGTTGGCTGCAGCTAGTTGTGGCACTCGGCTTGGTGGGGCTCCTCCCCCTGGGGGCGGCCGGGCAGGAACTGGCGCCGGGTGCCGCTGACGAGACCGGGCACGGGGCTCCGAGCGAGGAGCCGGCGCTGACCTCCCCTGCGCCGCCCGATGCGGTCCCCACGGACGCGGAGACGGAGGAGCCGCGCTGGGTGGCCACGCACCGCCCCACGGAGCTGTGGTCCGACTCGGATGGAGGGGTCAGCTTCGGGCCTATACGGCAGTGGTCCTATCTCCAGCTAACCGGGCAGGCCGCCGACGGGCGACTGTACGTGTTCAACCCGCGCACCAACAACTACGCGTGGGTAGATGCCGATGCGGTGGGGCCCGTCCCGCCGCCGCCCGCCACGTACCTGACGGGGCCCGAGGTGCTCGCCACGATCATGAAGCCGGGCCGGGTGGTGGGGAACTTCAACCTGCGGAGCTGGCCGGCCGTCCAGGACGAGACCTTCTTGCGGCAGCTCCCCCACAACACGCCGCTGTTCGTCTACGAGGCGGTGCGCGGGGAGGACGGCGAGACCTGGTACCGGGTGGGCGAGGACGAGTACGTGCATGCGACGGGGGTCCGCCTGCCCAAGCCGCCGCCGCGTACGTTCCCCGGCCGCTGGATCGACGTTGATCTGAGCGAGCCGGCGATGATCGCGGCCTACGAGGGGGATCAGCTCGTCTACGCGGCGCTCACGATCAAGGGCACCGCGGTGGATCCCACGCCCACAGGGGTGTACCGGATCATCCGGCGCGTGGCCAACGAGACCATGGACAGCGCCACCATTGGCATCCCGCGGAACTCGCCCCGCGGCTACTATCTGCGCAACGTCCTCTACACGCAGTACTTCACGCCGAGCGGCGCCTCGATCCACTACAACTACTGGTCCAGCGTGTTCGGCTACGCCGGCAGCCACGGCTGCCTGGGCCTCAACCTGGCGGATGCGGAGTGGTTCTGGAACTGGGCGGAGATCGGCACCGTGCTCCACATCCACTATTGAGAGCGGCGCGCCGCTTTCCTGTAGCGCTGCTTTGGCCGTAAGATTGGCTAGCACGTGTGGTGTGGGGTGCAGCAGCACAGCGGGATGGCCGCCGGGAAGGGACGAGCCCGCCGCTCATAGCGGCTGCTCGCTGCCCGAAGGGAGCGGCTGGGAAGCGTAGCCCTGGCGCATGCGGGTATGCCCGGCGGCCGGGGGGCAGCGGGTTACAGATCTGTTGCATGGTCGCACTTTTACTGCCAGGTATGGTATGCTGCGTGCATACTAGCCAACGGAAATCACCCCTCGTGGCCTCAGCGATTCCTCAGTGGCGGGCAGCCGCCAGGCTGTGAGTGTCGTGAAGGTGTACAAACGGCGCGCGATCGATCATGCGCCGACGTGCCGCTGACAGCAGCGCGCGATCTAGTGGAGTGCCGTGCCACCGGCTGCGATCAGCCAGGGCGATGAGCGGAACCCCGCTGCGCCTCAGCCCGACCGGTCGAGAGCAGGAACTGCCGGCTCGGGTGAGCTAGGAGATGAGCAGTATGGCAGAGCGCCAACCGCGTATCTCGCCTGCAGAGACCACCCCGGTCGCGGAGGGGCCGAACGCGCGCGGGGAGCACCGCCCGGAGGCGGACGAGCAGGGGCGGGCATCGGCGGTTCCGCAGGCCCGTGCGGCAGGAGGGGCGAGGCCCGTCGAGGCGCGGCCCGTGGAGGACGTGGATCGCCAAGAGCGCGGGAGGACTATGGACGAACTACCAGATCAGGCGGCACCTTTGACGGAGGCAGATATGTCCAGCAGGGCCGAGCGCGCCTCGCGCCCGCCGCCGCGCCGGGCACAGCACCGTTCCCGTGCGGCCGGCCGCACCGCCGCTCCGCCACGGGGCGGTGCGGATGCTCCCGCCCGCGGCGCTGCCGACTCGTCGGACCGCCCCCGGCGCCCGGCGCGCGGCCGGCCGGAGGCGAGCCGCCCGCGGCAAGGGCCGATCGTCGATCCGCGGCGGCCGTCGGGAGTGGGGGGTAACGCTCCCCGGGCGCTGGGGTGGGGCCAGCCCGGCGTGGAGATGGGCACCATCAGCGAGTTATCCCGACGGCGGGGGTTTGGCTTCCTCGTCGATGCGGCCGGCCGGCGGCGCTTCTTCCACCGCTCTGCCGTCGTGGGGGTCCCCTTCGATGCCCTGCGGGAGCAGCAGGTGGTGCAGTTCGAACCGCGCGAAGACGCCAAAGGCCTGCGCGCCGACAACGTGCGGCCGGCATCGGCCGGGCTCGTGCGTTCGGCCCGGAGCGGCCACCTCAGCGGGTCGGGGGCACGAGCGCCGGCTGGCGGGAGCCGCGCCGGCCGCAGCCCCTCGGAGGGAGGCGCTGCCTCCCAATCCCCTACCTGGCGCTCCTCCCTCAGCCCGTTTCGCGGCGAGCCCCCGACCGCCCCGCCGCGTCGCCGCCGCTGAGCGGGCGCGCGGCCACGGCGTCAGGGGGCCGTTGTGTCAGGGTGGACGGAGAGCCGATAGTAGCGACGGTTGTAGTACACCAGCGCGGCGCTGGCTGTGCCCTCCCCAGCCGCCTCCACCATGCCGAGGAAGAGGCGGTGATCCCCCGCCGCGTGGTTGGCCACCACGCGGCAGTCCAGCCAAGCCAGGCAGTCGCGGAGCAACGGGGCGCCGGTGCGGGCGGTGAAGTAGGGCGCGTCATCGAAGCGGCGGTTGATCAGTGGCGCCCGACCCGCGAAGCGATCCGCGAGGAACGCCTGCTGGGCGCTGAGGATGCTGACACCATAGTACCCGCTCGCGGCGATCAGCTCGGCGCTGCGCGACAGGCTATCGATGCAGACCAGCACGAGGGGCGGGGTCAGCGACACCGAGCAGAACGCGTTGACGGTAAGTCCATGTAGCCCTTCGGGTGTCGCCGTGGTGACGACGGCGACGCCCGTGGCGAGGTGCGCCAGCACTGTGCGGAACACGTCCGGGTCGACCTGGCGCCCGGCTGGATCGGTTTGCTCCATGGGGTGCTCCAGCTACCTCCCCGCTCTTGCCGTTATTATCTCTCCAAACGGTGCGTGGCCAGCGAGCGGCGCGCTGCAGGGGGTCGCAGGAGACAGAGGGGGCGGCTTTGCGTTCCTGGGGATGGGTTCTCGTTCTGGCGCTCTTGCTCGGTGGAGTGCTCGGCATTCGTGCGCTCACCGAGCCCGTGCCTCGCCCGCGGGGCGCGGAGGCGGCGCCGTCGTCGGCTGAGCAGCCGAACGTGCTCCTCGTCACGCTCGACACGGTGCGCGCGGACCGTGTGGGCACCTACGGGGGGCCCGCGCGGACGCCCACCCTCGACCGCCTGGCTGCGCAGGGGGTGCGGTTCACCAACGCCTATGCCCAGCTGCCGCAGACGGTTCCCAGCCACGCTTCGCTGTTCACCGGCCAGTATGTCTCCACCCACGGCCTGCGCGTATCGCTTCGCGACACGCTCTCGCCGGCGGCGGTCACGCTGGCGGAGGTGCTGGCGCGCGGCGGCTATCACACGGCGGGGCTCTACAGCTGGTACAGTCTCGATGCTGCCCTGAGCGGCCTGGACCGTGGCTTCGCCCTCTACCGCAGCCTCATCGTGCGCGCTGGCACGCGGGACGTCACGCCGCCGGGCGAGGCGGCCGCCGCCTGGCGCCGCGGTGAGAACGTCACGGCGCTATACGATGGCCGCGCCGATGTGACCACCGACGCTGCGGTAGCCTGGCTCCAGGACGCAGTGCGCGCGGGCGCGCAGCCCTTCTTCCTCTGGGTTCACTATCGCGATCCGCATTATCCCTACACGCCGCCACCCCCCTTCGATGCGCTCTACGCACCGCCCTGCGCGGGGTGTGTAGATGGCAGCCTGGCCACCCTCGAGCGCCTGTGGGACGGCTGGCTGCCGACACCGGCCGAGCAGGCGCGGATCCTGGCAGCATACGACGGCGAGCTCTCGTTCGTCGATCAGGAGCTGGGCCGCCTGCTGGCCGCCCTGGAGGCCCTGGGGCTCGCGCCGCGCACGCTCGTGGTGGTCACCGCGGATCACGGCGAGGCGTTCGGCGAGCACGACGACTGGTTCCATGGCCACACGCTGTTTCAGCCTAACATCCACGTTCCGCTGCTCCTGCGCTTACCCGGCCGGCTCCCGGGGGGCGTGGTTGTCGCCGCTGCCGTGCAGCTGATCGATATCTTGCCCACGGTGCTGGACCTGGTCGGGCTACCCGTACCCCCTTCGGTCGAGGGCCGGACGCTCCTCCCCCTGGTCGAGGGACGCGAGGGAAGGGAGCGGGTGGCAGTGGCCGAGACGGCCGATCAGCAATACAGCGCGCTGGTTCACGAGGGATGGAAGCTAATCCGCGATAATCTGAGTGGGCAGCGGTGGCTATACCATCTGGCAACCGACCCTGGAGAGGAGCACGACCAGGCTGCGGGTGCCGGCGCGCTCGCCGACCGGCTCGAGGCCCTCCTGGAGGAAGCGCTTGCTAACCGGGGAGCGCAGGGCCACGCCGGCGGGCGAGGCGCGGGAGCAGTCGGGCAAGCGGGTAGCGGCGAGTGACGGGATGCCAAGGATGCGGCTCTATCTACGACGGCCGGGGTGGGCCTGGACGTGGCGCGACCTGAACTTGCAGGCCAAGCTGACCCTCTACGGGGTGCTGTTGGCCTTAGCGGCCGTGGGGGTCACGAGCGCGGTGGCCTGGCGGCTCATGGATCAGCTCGCCGAGACGGTGGCGCGCGAGCGGCTCGACCACGCCGCCGAGGTGGTCAACAGCGAGTACACGAACCTGCTGGAGAATGCCCGGATCATTGCAGAGGCGATCGCCGCCTGGCCACCGCTCGAGCGCGCGAGCACGGCCGAGGCGGTGGAGACGATCGTCAGCCGGCTGCCGCGGTCGTCGTTTCTGCAGGCTATCTCTCGCACGCGCTCCATCGACCTCATCGCAGTCGTGGGCCCCGACGCGACGACGCTGCTCGAGATCGAGCGCGGCCAAGCGGCCGGGCGCGGCGCCTCCCTGCGCAACGAAGAGGCCGTGATGCGGGCGCTCGCCGGCGAGACGGCTGAGGGGCTGGTGTTCGCCGACGAGGGCGTGCGGGCGGAGGTGACCCTGCCCATCCGGTCCGGCGATGAGATTGTGGGCGCCGTGCTGACGGCCGTCTTCCTCGATAACGCGCTCGTCGATCGTCTCAAGTCGGCGACCGCTTTCGACGTGACGTTCTATGCGGGCGACTATGCGACCGCGACGACGCTCCGGCTTCCCAGCGGCGCGCGCCAGACAGGGATGCTCGCTCCGCTCGACGTTCTGGCGGAGGTGGTGGGTGAGGGGCGCGCGGTCGAGCGCATCGGCCGCACGCCGCAGGGGCGGGTGATCGTCCGCTACTACCCGGTGCAGGGCATTGATGGCCGTGTGGTGGGCATGTTCAGCATCAGCGCCCCCGTGGCGCAGCTCTTCGAGAGCCGGACGCAGGCGCTCACCGTCTTCGTCCCGGTCGTGGCCACGGTGTTTGTCCTGGCGCTGGTGGCCGGCGCCTACGCCGCGCGCGCGCTGAGCCTGCCGATCCGCTCCCTCGTGGTTGCCGTCCAGCGCATCGGGGAGGGCGATCTCACCCAGCCGGTGCTGGTGGCCAGCCGGGACGAGGTGGGGCGGCTCGCGCGCGCGATCGAGGACATGCGCTTGCGGCTGCTACAGCACGCCGCAGAGCAGGAGCAGCTCAACCGCCTCAAGGACCAGTACCTGTTCAACGTGGCGCACGAGCTGAAGACACCGCTCGCCTCGCTGGTGGCGACCGTCGAGCTGCTCAGCCAGCACGACGGGGCCCTCTCACCCGAGGAGCAGCGGCACCTGATCGCGGTACTGCAGCGCAGCACGGCGCGGTTCCAGGCGCTGGTGGACAACCTGCTGGATCTGGGGAGCCTGCGCGCGGGGCGCTTCAACATCCATCCGCGGCCGGCGGCGCTGCGGGACATCGTGGCGGAGGCTGTGGCGAGCATGCAGCCCCTGCTCGAGGCGCGCCAGCAGCAGGTGGCCTGGCGGTTCGATCCCTCGCTAGTGGTGCTCGCCGATGCCCGCCGGATCCAGCAGGTGCTGGTCAACCTGCTCTCGAACGCCAACAAGCACGGGCCGGTGGGCGACACGATCGAGGTGCGGGCCGAGCAGCAAGATAGCGAGGTGTGGATCGCCGTGACCGACCATGGCCCGGGTATCCCCGAGGCGGAGCAGCCGCGCTTGTTCGAGGCATACTTCCGCAGTGTGATGGCCCAGGAGAGCACGCCCGGCGTCGGGCTGGGCCTGGCGATCGTGAAGGCGATCGTGGAGGCCCACGGGGGCCGCGTGGGCATGGACAGCCGCCCGGGCGCCGGCACGACGGTGTGGTTTACCCTGCCGGCTGCGGTGCGGCGCGAGGCGGCCCCAGCGCTGGCGACGAATGCCCCGGCCGCGCCGGGGGAGCGGTGAGGGGCCATGGGGGCGAAGATCCTGGTGGTCGACGACGATGCGGACCTGCTGGACGTCGTGTCGTATGTCCTGCGGCGCCACCAGTTCACCGTGGTCACGGCCACCGACGGGCTGCAAGCGCTCGAGGTGTTCGACCGCGAGGCACCGGACCTGGTCATCCTCGATGTGAACCTGCCGGGCCTGAACGGCTTCGAGGTGTGCCGGCGGATCCGGGAGCGCGCTGCCACGCCGATCATCATGCTCACGGTCCGCAGCGAGGACGCAGATGTGGTGGGTGCCCTGCGTCTCGGAGCAGACGATTACGTGGTCAAGCCCTTCAGCACCAGCCAGCTCGTCGCGCGGGTGCAGGCCGTGTTGCGGCGCGCGACGGGGCAGGTGACCGCGGGCCCGAGCGGCGTGCCCCAGGTGGGCGCGCTTCGCCTCGACCTGGCGACCCACTCGGCCATCTGGCACGGGCAGGCAATCCCGCTCACTGTCGAGGAATACAAGATCCTGGATTGCCTCCTTCGGCGCGCGGGCCAGCCGGTGCCATCCGCGGAGCTTATCGAGTTCGTCTGGGGCCCGCGCGGCGGCAGCGAGGAGCTGCTGAAGATCCACGTCCGCCGGCTGCGGGAGAAGCTCGAGGCGGACCCCGACTGCCCGCGGCTCGTGCGCACCGAGGCTGGCGGGTTCCTGCTCGACCCTGCTGCCGCCGGCGCCGAGGCCGCCGCGGGCGGATAAACGGGATCGAGCTGGCAAGAGCCGGGCGGCGGGCTAGGAGTGGTGAGCGATACCGATGAAGCGGCGGGCCCGCCTCGTAGTCAACCGGCTGCACCTGCGCGAGTATCCTCCCTCGATCCTCCAGCAGGTGGAGCAGCTGCTCCGTGAGGCGGCGATCGAGCCGGAGATCGTCTACACCCGCGCCGAGGCGTCGATCGCGCCTCAGGTGGCGGCGGAGGCGACCGCGTACGACCTGTTTCTCGTCTGGGGCGGGGATGGCACGGTGGCCGAGGTCGCCACGGGCCTGATCGGCACCGGCACGCCGCTAGGCGTGCTACCCGCCGGCACGTTCAACAACATCGCCCGGGCGCTAGGGCTACCTAAAGACCCGCTTGCCGCGGCGCGCCTGCTGGTCATGGCGCAGCCCCGCGCGATGGACGTCGGCTTTGCCAACGGCCAGGTGTTCCTCGAGGTGGCCGGGGTGGGGCTGGATGCCGCGGTGATGCCGTTCGGCGAGCGGTTGAAGGCCCGCGACTTTCGGGCGCTGCTGCCGGCGCTGGTGCGGCTTGCCCGCTTTCGGGCTGTCGAGATGACGCTGGATCTCGATCACGCCCGCGGCATCCGGGTGCGCACGCCGCTAGTGGTCGTGGCCAACGGGCCGTTTTACGGCGCCGGCTTCACGATCGCGCCCGACGCGCGCTGGGACGACGGGCGCCTGACCGTGCGCGTGTTCGAGGGGGCTGGCGTGCTCGAGCTGGTGTGGTACTTCCTGAACATCGCGCGGCATCGCCGGCCCAGCAGCACGCGGGGGCTCACCTTCCGTGCCCGACACGTGCGCGTGGATGCGGCCATCCCGCTCGCGGTCCATGCCGATGGGCGGCTGATCGGGAGCACGCCGGTGTATTTCGAGGCCCAGCCCGGGGCACTCTATGTGCTGGTGCCCTCGGCCGGGGCCGCCGAGGCCATGAGCCGCGCGGCGCGTCGCTGGCCCGTGGCCCTCGGCCGCCGGTAGCCGCGGGGCTGCGGCGCGGCTGCGAGCATCGGCACGCGTGCGGGGCCGGGCTCATGCTGCGCAGCGATAGGGGAAAGCGCGCGTGCGTTCACAGGCGAAGCAGGGCATGCTGCGGGCGGACAGAGCCGCGCCGGCCGAGCCGGCGTTCCTGCCGGCGCTCCTGGATCTCCTGCTGCGCGGGCTGGCGCTGGCGCTCCTGACCGCGGGCCTGTTCTACACCGCGGCCTGGGTGGGGCGCGCCGTCACGGCGCCGGGGCCCTGGCAAGCGGTGGACCTCGCGCTCTACCAGGCGCTCAACGGCCTCTCCGCCGGGTGGCTAACCGCACTGCTCTTCACGCTGCTCAACGAGCCTGGCCCCAACTACTTCTTCCAGATCCTGCTGCTCCTCGGCTACTGCTGGTGGCGCCGCCCGGCGCTGTTGCCCGCCGCCGCGCTGGCCATGGCCCTCGCGCTCGCCCTCGGGCTGGCAGCGACCCGCGAGATCCACGCTGCCGGCGGGGCGAGTCGCGTGCGGCCGTTCCTGGTCGTCGCCGAGGCGCGCACGCCCATCGCCGCCTGTGATGGTGCCACCCTGGTGGGCCTGCGCGATGCCGCCGGACCGTCGGCCAGCTGCGAGGACCCCACCGCCGAGCTGCGAGGGCTCGACTGGCGCACCCTCTGGCTGGAGTTCCCCACCTTTCCCAGCGGTCACCTCCGGGAGACGGCAGCGCTGTGCCTGCTGCTGGGGGCTTTCTGGCCAGCGGCCCGGCCGTTCGCGCTCGCTTACGCCCTGGCGATGGCATTTAGCCGCGTGCACCTCGGCGCGCACTACCCGAGCGACGTGCTCGTGGGAGCGGGCATTGGGCTCTGGGCGGGCGGGATCAGCCTGCTCGCTCTCGACTGGCTGCGCCGGCTGCTCGTGCTGCTACACCGGGTGCCAGCCCTGGGCGCGGCCTGGGACTGGGTGTTTGTCAGCCGGCAGCCCGGCCGGCCGGACCGGGATCCGCTGGCGGCCCGACTGATCCGCACAGGGGCCTATATCGCGCTGGCCCAGCTGGCGCTCTATGGGCTCGGCTACGCCTCCACCAGCGCCGGCGCCGGCCAGCTCTATACCGTCCTCCAGAACGCCGACATCTGGGTGTGGCTCCAGCTGGCCGCGCGCTTCGACCCGGCGGCCGCTGAGACGCTCTACTATGCGCTCGGGCCGGCCGGCCCGCTCTACCTCGGCCTGGGCGGCCTTGCGGTCGGGCTGGCCTGGTGGCGGCGCCGGCCGCCGCTCGGGCCCACGCTCCTGGCCCTGGTGGTGGCGATCGCGCTGGCGCTGGAGCTGCGCTGGCTGGGCGAGCAGCTCTTCTTCCGCGCCCCGCCGGTGGTCCAGGAAGCCGAGAGCCCCGTGCCCGCCTCGTGGCAGGAGCGGTGGCCCGTCGGCACCTCGTTTCCGGACCGGCACGCGCTGGTGGCGGCGGCCCTGGCCGGAGTGGTGGCCGGCGGCTGGCGCGCGCTCGTGCTGCCGGTCCAGGTGCTCGCGGCCGCGGCCGCGAGCACCTCCATGTACTTTGGGGTGGCGTGGGTTTCCGATGCGCTGGCCGCCTATCTGCTGGGCAACCTCGCCGCGCTGGTCGCCTGGTATGCCGTTGCGCAGTTCGTGCCTTCGGCTGCCGTAGCCATCGCCTCCTCCCAGCGCCCGCTGGCGGCGCCCGTCGCCGCGCCCGCCGACCCGCGGCGGCGCAAAGCACGACGGCGGTGAGGCTGCGAATGGACACTCCCGGCGCGCGCTCAGCAGTCGAGCCCCCTGCGTCGAGAGGAGCGCCTTGGGGCAGGGCGCTGCTCCGCGCGGTGCTGGGCGTGCTGCTCCTTGGGTTCCTAGCCGTGCTGGTCCGGCGCTTCCTCGACCTGCGGGAGTTCCTCGCCACGCTCACCGAGTTCGAGCGCGTCTACCTGGCGCCGATCCTCCTGCTCGCCCTGAGCTACTACCTCCTCAAGGCACTCCGCTGGCACTACTACCTCGCGCTGGCCGGGGTGCGCGTACCGCTGCGGCGGTCGGCCAGCGCCTACCTGGCGGGGCAGTGGTTCACCTTCACCCCCGGCGGCGAGCTGGTGCGCGCCTACCTGCTCGGTGCGGGCGCAGCCTTCGCGCCTGTCGCGGCGACAGTGATCGTCCAGGCGCTTCTGGACTTCACCTCCTTAGCACTCGTGGCGACCGTGGCGGTGGGATTCTATCCCGTGCTGGCGCCGGTCGTGCTGCCCGTCACGCTTCCCCTGCTCGGCACGATGGCGCTGCTGGCGGCGCCGCCTCTCCACGGATGGCTCGCGGCCGGGCCGCCGACGCGCTGGCTGAAGCGCCACGAGCGCTGGGAGCGGCTGGTGAGCGCTTTCCAGCTGTTGGGCCCACGCCCTACTGCTGTCGGCCTGCTGCTCGGTATCCCGACCGTGCTGGTGGGCGGGCTCGCGCTCTATCTCGCCGGCGTTGCGATCCGCCTCCCGCGCTGGGATGTGGTGCAGGCGGAGGGGGTTTACGCCCTGAGCCAGCTGCTCGGGGGGATCTCGCCCCTGCCCCAGGGGCTCGGGGTGACCGAGGCGAGCGGCACGGCCCTGCTCGGCTACCTGGGCCTCGATCCCGCGGAGGCGCTGGCAGCCATCGTCCTGTATCGCGCCGCGGTGCTCGGCTTCTCCGCGGTGCTGGGGCTGCTTGGCTTCCTGCAGCTCCGCCTGGACCGGGATTCGCCACGCTAGGCCAACGGCCGTGGACCCAGCGCGCGGGCGAGTGTCCGCACATCGGGCACGCTCTCCAGTGCCCAGACCAGGTTGGCCACGGTCTCGGTCGGCCGCTCTCCGATGGCCGGGCGGGCCAGCGCGCGGAACTTTGCCTCGACGTCCGCGTCGGTCATCGGGTTCTCGAGGGTGCCGCTGGCGGCCGGGACGAACACCTCCGTGGTGCGCCCGTCGGCCGTGTGCAGGACGAGGCGGGCCTGGGCCTCGCGCAGCGCCGGGTCGGGCACCGCGCGCACCTTGCGCCGCAGCGCGACGACGTCGGGGCGAGCCACGACAGTGTCGGTGAACTGCGCGGGGCCGGCGGCATCCTCGAGGAAGCCGACCGCGACGCAGTGGTAGATGCTGAACTTGCCCTCGAGGCCCGTGCGCGGCTCGCTCTTGCCGCAGAGCTCCAGCACCAGCGGATGGACATACACGTCGATGCTGGCCACGGCCTCCGCGGAGTGGCCCATGGCACGCAGGCGGCGCGCAGCGTCGATGGCCGGGTGGGTCACGACGCCGCAGGCGTACGGCTTGAATCCGGTGCGGTGGACCTCCCAGCGCTGGCCCAGCTCGGCAGTCAGCGCCTCCGCCGCGAAGCGGGTGGAGAGCACGTGACCGAACCCGCGGCGGCCCTCGAGCGGGGTGGGCGAGGAGGTGTAGCCCTCGTGCGCGAGGAGCGCGGCCAGGATACCGTTGGCGGCGGCCTTGCCTGCATGTAGCGACTTGCACATCGAGCCGAACATCTCGCGCAGGCCGGCGGCCTGGGTCGCCGCTGCACCCAGCGCCCAGAGGGTGCGCGGCGGGTCGAGCCCCAGCAGGCGCGCCGCCGCGGCCGCCGCGCCCAGCGTGCCGGCCGTGCCGGTGATGTGCCAGCCCGCGTCGTAGTGCTCGGGATAGACGCTGAGGCTGACCCGCGCCTCCACTTCGAAGCCCACGAGATACGCCGTGAGGAGGTCCTGACCGCTGGCGCCCAGCCACTCCCCCACCGCCAGGGCGGCGGCAACCAAGGGACTGCTCGGGTGCAGGATGGTGGGGAGGTGCGTGTCGTCGTAGTCCAGGACGTGAGCCATGATGCCGTTGACAAGAGCGGCGTGGGTCACGCTGGTCTGCTGCCCGTCGGCCCAGAGGGTCGCTTGGGGCTGCCCGCCGAGCTGCTGCACCACGCGGCGCGCCATGGCGACCGCCGGGTCTGCGGCAGCCCCGAGCGCGGCGCCGAGGTTGTCCAGGATGGCTCGTTTGGCCGCGTGGATCGTCGAGGCTGGAATCGCGGTGAACGGCGTGCGCGCCACGAACTCCGCGAGCGTGTGGGTTGCGCTCATGTGCCTGCCTCCTCCCCGCGGCCGGCGGCGATCCTCGGGACTGAGGACCAACGGGGACCACCGGGCCCGCGCTGGGTAGCTGGTCCCGCAGGCCAGCGTCTGGCTTGCGAGGCCAGCCTGCCGCCTACTGATAAGCTGCTATCCGCTCCTGGGCCAGGGCCAGGAATGCGTCCACCGGCATAGGGCCCAGGTTCGTCCCCGAGCGCTCCCGCACGGCCACCGCGCCGGCGGCCACCTCCTTGTCACCCACGACCAGCATGTAGGGCACCTTGAGCAGCTGGGCGTCGCGGATCTTCGCCTGCATACGCTCGTTGCGGGCATCGACCTCCACCCGGAGATCGGCCGCGCGGAGGCGGGCGGCAACTTCCTCGGCGTAGGGCACGTGCCGGTCAGCCACGGGGATCACCGCCACCTGGACGGGGGCGAGCCAGAGCGGGAAGGCGCCCGCATAGTGCTCGACCAGGATGCCCAGGAAGCGCTCGTAGGTGCCGTAGATGGCGCGGTGGATCATGACCGGACGATGGGGCTGGCCGTCCTCGCCGATGTACTCCAAGTTGAACCGCTCCGGCTGCTGGAAGTCGAGCTGGATGGTGCACAGCTGCCAGGAGCGGCCCAGCGCGTCGTCGATGTCCACGTCGATCTTGGGCCCGTAGAACGCGCCCTCGCCCGGCTTCACTTCATAGGCGATGCCCGCGGCCTCCAGCGCCTCGGCCAGGGCGCGCTCGGCCAGCTCCCAGAGCGCCGGGTCGCCCATGGCCTTCTCTGGCCGCGTGCTGAGGTAGTAGCGGCGGGGGAAGCCGAACAGGTCGTACACCGCGCGGCCGAACTCCAGCACCCCGCGGATCTCCTCCTGGATCTGGTCCGGCCGGCAGAAGATGTGGGCGTCGTCCATGGTGAGCTGGCGCACCCGGAGCAGCCCGCTCAGCGTGCCGGAGCGCTCGTTGCGCAGGAGGCGGCTCGTCTCCGCCAGCCGCAGGGGCAGGTCGCGGTAGCTGCGCAGCGCGGACCGGTAGACGATGGTCGCCTCCGGGCAGTTCATGGGCTTGAAGGCGTACTGCTCGTCCTCCACCTGGCTGACGAACATGTTCTCGCGGTAGTAGCCCCAGTGCCCCGACTGCTCCCACAGCGTGGCCTTCACGAGCGAGGGCGTGCTGATCTCCTGGTAGCCGCGGCGCAGGTGCTCGCGGCGCGAGTGCGCCTCGAGCACGCGGAGGATCGCCATGCCGCGCGGGAGGATAAAGGGCTGCCCCGGCGCCACGTCGTCGAAGAAGAACAGGCCCAGCTCGCGGCCCAGCCGGCGGTGGTCGCGCCGCTTCGCCTCCTCGATCCGCCACAGGTAGCGCTCCAGCTCCTCCGCGGTCGGCCACACGGTGCCGTAGATGCGCTGGAGCTGAGGCCGGCGCTCGTCGCCCCGCCAGTAGGCGCCCGCGACGGAGAGGAGCTTGAACGGGCCGATCTGGCTCGTGTCGGCGACATGGGGCCCCAGGCAGAGATCGATGTAGTCGCCTGTGCGGTAGATCGAGGCCGTGCGCGTGTTGCGGGGATCGACGTCGCGCTGCTCCTCGTTGTCGAGGCGGGTGGTCCCGCGCTCGCGCAGGTCGCGCAGCAGCTCGACCTTATACGGCTCCCCGCGCGCCTCGAAGAGGGCGATCGCCTCCTCGATGGGGAGCTCCTCGCGCTCGAAGGGGATAGCGGCGGCGATGAGCCGCCGCATCTCGTCCTCGATCGCGGCCAGGTCCTCGGGGGTCAAGCGGCGCGGCACGTCGAGATCGTAGTAGAAGCCCTGTTCGGTGGCGGGGCCGATGCCCAGGCGCGTGCCCGGGAACAGGCGCTGGACGGCCGCTGCCAGGACGTGGGCCGCGCTGTGGCGCATCGTCTGGAGATCGGGCATAGCGCCTCCTGCTGGGAGCAAAGCAAAAGCCCCGCGTCCTACAGGGACGTGGGGCCCCGGATACGGTCGCGCCCAACTGGGGCCGCACGCGGCCGGGTGGGCAGGAGAGGACTCGAACCTCCGACCTCCACGATGTCAACGTGGCGCTCTAACCAGCTGAGCTACCTGCCCGTGTAGGGAATCGTAGCAGAGCCGTGTACCGAACGTCAACTGCGCTAAGCCCCGCTGGGATGGGCCAGCGCTCTGGAACCGCCACGCGGCGATCGGCGGGGCACCCGGCGCGCCGGCGGGCGGCGCCCGCCCGCCCCCAACGCCTCAAGGCGTGGGGTAGCGGCCGAGCTGGGCCAGGGCGTACTCGACGAAGCGCGAGTCGACCACGCGGTCGAAGTCGACCTCGCCGATCTGCTCGCCTCGCCCCACATACCAGCGCTGGGTGTCGCGCAAGCTCTCCACGTTGACCTCGCCGTTGGGGTCCATCCAGCTCGGCCCCAGCCGCTCCAACAGCTCGAGGTCGCTGATGCCGCCGACGCGGCCCATGAGGCGGATCAGCTCGGCGCGGTGCGCGCCGTCGCCGAAGAAGGCGCGGTGGTGGTCGCGGACAGCGCGCAGATAGGCGACCATGAACCGGCGCGCCAGCTCGGTGCGCTGCTCGGCGAACGCCGGGCCGTAGAGCACGACGGCGATCTGGAAGTGCGGCTGGAGTTCGCTAGTGTATTTCCAGCACCGCAGCAGCTCCCGCTGCTCGCCCAGGGTGATGAACGGCTCGACGAGGACGGCGAAGTCGACGGCGTCGTTCGCGAACCCGACCAACATGTCCGGGAAGGAGAGGGTGGTGCGGGTCACATCTTCTAGGCTGAGCCCCGCCCGCTGCAGCTCGCGCTCGACGATGGCGGTGGTAAGCACCGCCGGCACATTCTCGGCGAAGACCCGGCCGCGCAGGTCGGCGAAGCTGCGCACCGCGCCACTGTCGAGCAGGCTCTTGCGCACCACCAGGCACTGGTTGCGCGCCGGCGGGGCCGCGCGCGACCGGTCGGCAACGATGCGCACGTTCACCCCGCGCAGGATAGCGTTGAACAGCCCCGGGCCGGGCCCGCCGGCGCCGACGTCGAGCTGGTCGGTGCCCAGGGGTGCGATCATCTGCTGCGCCCCGTTGAAGACCGTCACGTCCAGCTCGAGGCCCTGCTCGCGCAGGTACCCGCGCTCCTGCGCCCAGTAGAAGATAGCGTCGGTGGCGCTGCCGACGGTGCCCACCCGCACCGCCTCCAGCGGCGCCGGGGGGGCGCTCGGCGCCGGGGCGGAGGGCGCCTCCACCGCCGGCGCTGACGCGGCGCCGCCTCGCTCCGAGGCGACTGGCGCCGCCCGGCAGGCGGTGAGAAGCAGGGAGAGCAGGAGCAGCGTCCGCCAGCAGTCCATGACTCGCTCGTGAACTCGGGGCTGTCGTTGGTGCCCGTGCGCCGGCCAGCCCGAGCTGGCTGTACCGGAAGCACCCAGAGGGTGCGCGCGGCACGCGCACGGTTGATCTGGCACACCGACCGGCTGCGGGGCCGTCGGTGTGCCAGATCGTAGTCGAGGGCCATGCCGGGCGTCAACCCTGCCCGCGCTGCAGGCAGGCGGCGGAGCGCCACTACCGCTGGCCGATGAAGTCGGTCAGCTCCTGCCGCGTGGTCTCGCGGGCCACGAACAGGAAGACCGGCGCGATCAGGAAGAACGTCAGGGCGAGCAGGGGCAGTGCTGCCGCGATAGAGTGCGCCGTCGCGATCGCCCCCACGATCGTGGGCGCCAGCGCAGCCCCTATCCCCCCGATCAGGGCGACGCTCCCGTAGGCCGTGCCGCGGATGACGGTGGGGAAGAGCTCGCTGATGTAGCCGATGCCAGAGCCGAAGCTGCCGGTGATCAGGAAGTTAGCGATGCCCCCGATGATGAACAGGCTGGTGGGGTCGCCCTGACCACCGAGCACCACGAGGAGGACGGAGGCCGGGATGACGAAGAGCGGGATGGCGAAGCGCCGCCCGAACTTATCCGAGAGGGCGCCGCAGAGCCAGTAGGCGAAGATCGCGAAGAACATCCAGATCGAGAGGTAGGTGGCAGTGGTTTGGAAGCCGAGCCCCTTCTCGTTGGCCAGGAACTGCGGCATCCAGGCGGACCAGCCGATCCAAGTGAACAGGTAGAAGAAGTACAGGAGGATGCCGATCACCATCTCGCGGGGATAATGCCGCATGGGCGCCAGGATGTCGAGCTGCCGCTTGAGCCCCTCTTTCAGCATCTCGGCCGTGACGCGCTCGAAGCGCGGGCTCTCCCTGATGCCCAGCCGGATGAAGAACACGAGCAGGGCGGGCAGGATGCCCAGCCAGTACAGCGCTCGCCAGCCCCACAGGGGCACGACGACGAGGCCCGCGAGGCTGGTCAGCATGTACCCGAAGGGATAGCCGCCCACCATGCCGCCGAGCGCCGTGGCCCGCCACTTCGTCGGCGCGGTCTCGGCGACCATGATCGTACCCACCGGCTGCTCGCCCGAGAGGGGGATGCGCGTCAGGGCGGTGGCGACCATGAGCTGCTGCCAGTTCTGGACGAAGCCGGTGAAGCCGGTGAGCAGGGAGTAGCCGAGGACTGTGGCCATGAGCATCAACCGGCGCCCGTAGAGGTCGGCGAGGACCGGGAAGAGGAAGATCCCGATCAGCCCGACCCAGCGCGCCACGGTGGTGATCACGCCGATCGTGACGGGAGGGATCTGCCATTCCTGGATGAGGAGCGGGGTGACGAGCTGGAGGATCGTTTGCTCGTAGATGTCGAAGGACCAGGCGAGGATGCAGGTGACCAGCACGAAGATGTTGTAAGGGGTCCACCGGTCGGAGACCGGCTGAGGCTGAGCCGTGATCGACTGTGCCGACGTGGCCATATCGTGCTCCTTGCCCTCAGGGGCCCCGGCACCCCACGGGTGCGGCGAGGCGCCGGGCCCCGGCCCGAACCACCTCTTTCCCCGCAGTGCCACGGGCGACCGTGCGCGGCCGCGGGCGGGCCTGCTGCCCGCCACGTGGGGCGGCCGCACGGCCATCCGCGTCGACTCGGCAGCGCGCTCGCCCACCTCCTTTCCGGCTCAGGCGCTCAAGAAGCCGCGCACCAGCGAGACTACCGCTTCGGGCTGCTCCAGGTGTGGCAGGTGGCCGGCGCGCGCGATCAGCTCGCGGCGCGCGGTGGCGATCCGGTGGGCGAACTCGTCGGCATAGGCTGGCGCGATCAGGCCGTCCTCCTCCCCCCAGACGATCAGCGTCGGCGCCGCGATGCGGTGGATGTGCTTCTTGAGCCCCTTGTCGGGAATCGGCCAGACGAACTTCCCCGTACAGGCCTGCGACCAGATGAAGCTAACCCGCGCCTCGACCCGGGCCTCGGGATCGTCGGGGAGGCCGAAGAAGCGGCTCGCGGCCTCGCCCTCCGGGTCGGCGAAGAGCGCGCGGCGGCACTCGTGCTCGGGGAGGATCATCCAGTTCTTGACCGGGCGCTCCTCGTGCCACAGGCCGAGCGGGGCGATGAGGACCAGCTTGCTCACGCGCTCGGGCATCGTCGCGGCCAGCTCGCAGGCGACCATGCCGCCGAAGGAGTGGCCGACGATGGCCGGCGCGCGCAGCTCGAGGCAGTCGAACAGCTCCCCGTAGTAGATGACGAGGTCCCACCAGTTGTCGAGCTGGTAGATGGCATCGGGATCGCTCGGGCTCGTGCCGGGATGCCGCGGCGCGTAGACGGTGTGGGTCTGCGCGAGCCGGGCGAGGAAGTCAGTGTCGGCGCGCAGCCCCCAGGGGCCGTGGAGGAACACTAGCGGCGGCCCGCTCCCCTGGACCAGCACCTCGGTCTCGATCTTGCCCTGCCAGAGCCGCACCCGCCGCGCCTGTGCCGCCATGCCGCACCTCCCTCACGCTCCTGCAGGGTCACGCCTCGCCCCCGGCGACGGGGGCCACGGGCCGGGCGGCCTGCAGGCGCTGGGGCCACCAGCGGTCTGCCCACTGGTCGTCCCAGAACGGCTCGAGATGGGGCAGCACCTCGCGGCAGAACAGGTCGATGTTCTTGAGGCAGAGTTCGTGCGGCATCGAGCCGAAGTGCAGCAGGGCGAGCAGGTGGCCGATGCGGAGCCGCTTGATTGCTTCGCTCAGCCGGTCGCGGACCGTGGCCGGGCTGCCAGCGATCAGGAAGCCCCGCTCGACGAAGTCCTTGTACTTGAGCGCGCGGAGGTCGAAGCGCTCGCGCAGCGGCGCCTTCATCGCCCGCACGAGGCTCGGGTAGTCCTGGTAGCCGGGGATCGCTTGGTAGTACTCGGGGGTGTACAGGAGCTTGTGGAAGAAGTACTCGACGTGCGGGGCGTACTCCTCCGCCTGGGCATCGGTCTCCGAGACGCCGACCAGCTGGAGGAAGCCCAGCCGGTAGGGGTTGGCGTCGCGGCCCTTCTTGGCGACCGTCTCCCAGTAGTAGTCCCCGAGGGTCTCCGCGTTCTTAGCGCCGAAGTAGCTGAGGTGGCAGAAGCAGTAGTCGCGCTCGACCACGAACTCCACGGTCGTCGCGCTGCCCGAGCCCGGGATCCAGACCGGGGGATGGGGCTGCTGGATGGGCCGCGGCCAGAGGTTGATCATCGGAAGCTGGTAGTATTTGCCGTTCCAGGCGAAGCGCTCCCGTGCCTGCCAGGCTTTCAGGACCAAGTCCAGCGCTTCACGGAAACGCTCGCGCTGCTCGATCGGGACAACGCCGTTGGAGATGGTGGCGTCAGTGGGCAGTCCGGTGGGGAAGCCCGCTACCAGCCGGCCGCCGCTGATGCAGTCGATCATCGCGTATTCTTCGGCGATCCGCGTGGGGGGGCTGGTCGAGGGAAGGGTAGAGCCGATCTGGACGATGGCCACCGGCAGGCCGTTCGTCAGCTTGGCCAGGGTCGCGCCCATGAGGCTGGGATTGGCCATGAAGCCATACACGTTCTGGTGGTGCTGGTTGGTGCAGAGGCCGTGGATGCCGGCCTTGGCGGCGTAGACGAGTTCGTCCAGCGTCCAGTTGTAGTACTGGCCCACTTTATCGGGATCGGCCACATCGAACCAGAGCGGATCGAGATAGGCGGACTTGTAGCGCTGGTCGAAATCGGCTGGTAGGTCGCGATAGGGCATGAGGTGGAACATGCAGACTTTCATGGCTCCGCCTTTCCGCTGCGAGCACGTGCCGGAAACACGAGGACACAAGTGCTTCGATCACGAGGCCTGGCGAGCATAGCTGTGGGTGCCCTCGGGCCACTGGCGTGGGTGAACCTAGTGTACTTCGGTTCTCCCAAGGTGTCAATAACGCGGTGAGCTGCGAGAACACGCATTGTCAGTGGCGTCCTGCGCGCGCGGCCCTATGGCCGGCGTGCCGCGGTACGGGGGCTGGGCGGCCGCCGGCGCGGCGCCCCGGGGGCCGGTAGCCTGCCAGGGGGCCATGGTTTGCGCTCCGTGCGCGTTTGTCGTTTAATTGCCGCCGGTGTGAGGAGGCGGGCGTGCCGCGCAAGCCGCGACTGGCCAAGCTGGCCGAGCGCGTGTGGGCAGCGTACGATGACTTGAGCGATCCCCAGCGGGTCGGGCTGGGGGTGGTCGTGGCGCTCGTGTTGGCGGCGTCGTCGCTGTACTGCTTTGGGGCGGCGACGCTCCTAGCCGTGCAGCGCTATCCGCTCGCCACGGAGATCGCGACGCCCACGCCCTCGCCTGCTCCGAGCGCCACGGTGGAGCCCATCTCGCCTCTCCTTGCTGAGCGCACGCCGACGCTGCGGCCGACAGCGACCCCCCTGCCTCGCCGAACGCCCACCCCGCTGCCGACCGTGCGCGCGAGCCCCACCCTCGCCGTGGGGGTCCGGACGCTCACGCCGCTGCCCACGCGCCTGCCGTGGGGCAGCGTACCCCAGTCAACGCCCGCGCTACCGCGCAGCGTCACGCTCACTCCGACGCCGCTCGGCCGGCCGCTCCGCTGAGGCGAAAAGCCTCGCCGGACGCTCACCTCCCGCGGAAAACTGCGTACCGGCGCGCCGGTACGCTATACTTACCCCAGCCCTGCCCGAGACGATGGGGCTGGTCGAGGCAGCGGTGTGGCGCAGACACCTGTTGACCATCGCCGACTTGAGCAGTGATGAACTCTGCCGGTTGCTCGACGCCGCCGCCGCTCTGAAACGGGCTCTGGCGCAGGGACGCCCCCATCCCTTCCTGTCCGGACGCACGCTGGCCCTGCTGTTCCAGAAGCCCTCGCTGCGCACGCGCGTCTCGTTCGAAGTCGGCATGCGGCAGCTGGGCGGGTCGTCGCTCTACCTCTCGCCGGCCGAGGTCGGCCTCGGCGAGCGGGAGAGCGTGGCCGATGTGGCCCGCGTGTTGAGCCGCTATGTCGATGTGGTCGTCACACGGACGTTCCTGCACGAGGATGTGGAGACCTTCGCCCGCCACGCGACAGTGCCGGTGATCAATGGCCTCTCGGATCGGTTCCACCCCTGTCAGTGCTTGGCCGACCTGCTGACGATCCGCGAGCGGTTCGGGCGGCTGGAGGGCGTGGTGCTGGCCTACGTCGGCGACGGCAACAACGTGGCCAACTCGTTGATCGAGGCGGCGCCGCGTGTCCAGATGCACCTGCGCGTGGCGACGCCGCCGGGCTACGAGCCGGATGCCGCGGTGTGGGAGGCGTCGGCGCGGCTCGCGGCGGCCGCGGGGACGGAACTGCGGCTCCTGACCGACCCGGTGGAGGCCGTGCGCGACGCCGATGTCGTGTACACCGACGCCTGGTTCAGCATGGGGGAGGAGGCCGAGCGGGAACTCCGCCAGACCATCTTTCCGCCCTATCAGGTGAACACTGCGCTGCTGCGCGCGGCGCGGCCGCACGCCTTGGTGATGCATTGCCTGCCGGCGCATCGCGGGGAGGAGATCACCGACGAGGTGCTGGACGGGCCCCAGTCGGTCGTGCTCGACCAGGCCGAGAACCGGCTGCACGCGCAGAAGGCGCTGCTCTGCGAGCTGCTGGGTGCGCCGGAGGGCCTGGACGGCCTGCTGGACCAGGGGTGAGGGGCTGGGCCGCGGCCCGTTGCCGGCAGCAGGGGGGCCGGCGCGGGCGCTGAGCGGCCAGTCCGTCTACCGCCGCACGGGGGGACGGCGTTCGGGCAGTGGGGGCTGCCGGGCGGCGTGGCGCGCTAGAGGGCTGGGCGGCCGCGGGGTGGGGGAGCGACGGTGAACGAGCCACTGCAGTCGATCGTGAGCGCGGCGCTGCGCCTGCTGAGCGACCCCCGGGGCCTGATCGAGCTGCTGCTGATCAGCGCCTTCTTTTACTGGCTCCTCACGCTGATCCAGGGCACCACGGCGATGGCTATACTGCGCGGCGTCATCATCGTGTATCTGGGGGGAGCGATCCTGGGCAACGTGTTTGGGTTGAGCCTGCTGAGCTGGCTGCTGCGCAACTCGCTGAACGCGCTCATCCTCATCCTGCCCATCCTGTTCGCGCCGGAGCTACGGCGGGCGCTGGAGCAGGTGGGCCGCCAGGGCGGGATGCTGCGGCCGGCCGCGGCCGGCGCGCCCACGATCGAGGTGGTCGCGCGGGTGGCACAGCGGCTGGCTGAACGCGGCTGGGGCGCGCTGATCGTCCTCGAGCGCGAGACGGGGCTGGGCGAGTACATCGCGACCGGCACGCGGCTCGACGCGGCGCTCTCGGAGGAGCTGCTGCTCAACGTGTTCTTCCCGCATGCGCCGCTGCACGATGGGGCAGTGATCGTGCGCAACGGGCGGGTGGTAGCCGCCGGCTGCCTGCTCCCCCTGAGCGATAGCGGCGCAGGGGGCGGCCATCTCGGCACGCGGCACCGGGCCGCGATCGGGATCAGCGAGCGGACGGATGCTCTCTGCGTGGTCGTCTCCGAGGAGACGCGGCAGATCTCCCTCGCGAACAACGGGCGCATCGTGCGGAACCTGGACGAGGAGAAGCTGCGCAAGGTGCTGCAGGTGATCTACCGCCCGGCCGCGCGGCGCGCCCGCTGGCCTGCCTTCCGCCTCGTGACGCGCGCCTTCCGGCGCGGCGAGGTGCAGCCTCATGTTTAACCTGGGCGAGCTGGACCTCGGCCGCGCGCTGTGGGCCTTCGCGCTCTCCCTCGCGCTCTGGCTGATCGTCCAGGCCGAGCTCAATCCCGAACAGTCCGAGGTCTTCGACCTGACGGTCGAGGCGCGCAATGTCCCGAGCGGGCTCGTGATCACGAACCAGGCCGAGTGGCGCCCCGTCCAGGTGCGGCTCAGCGCGCCGCGCGACGTGTTCAGCCAGCTCCGGGCCAGCGGGCTGCGGGCGTTCGTCGACCTGAGCCGGGCAGGCCCTGGTGAGGCGACGTTCCCCGTGGAGGTGGTGCCGCCCGATCCGCAGGTGCGCGTGGGGGAGATCACCCCGCGCCGGCTGACGGTCCGGCTCGAGGAGTTGGTCCAGAAGACGGTGCCGGTGCGCGCCCGGCTGGAGGGGAATCCGCCTTTCGGCTACCGGCCGGGCCGGGTGTCGCTCAACCCGACGAGCCTGCTGGTCACCGGGCCGGCCAGCTTCATGCGCCGTGTGGCCGCGGCCGAGGTCGATGTGCGCCTGGAGGGGGTGACCGGGGATATCCAGACCACCCTCATGCCGGTCTTGGTGGACGCCCAGGGGGAGCGGTTGCCTACCCAGGTGCCCGGGCTGGAGCTCCAGCCGCCGATGATTCAGGTGCAGCTGCCGATCACTCAGCAGATCAGCTACCGCGAGGTGGGGGTGCGCCCCCTGCTGGTAGGGACCGTGCCGCTCGGCTACTGGGTGCAGAGTGTGCAGCTCGACCCCTCGGTCGTGACCGTGGTGGGCGAGCCCGAGCTGCTGGGCGGGGTGGAGGCGCTGGAGACCGAGCCGGTCGATCTCACCGGGATGACCGACTCCTTCACTCGGGCGGTATCCTTGCAAGTACCGCCGGGACTCACGCTGGCGCGCACCGAGCCGCTAGTCTTGAGCGTGCAGATCGGGCCGGTGGAGCTGGCTCAGTCGCTCCGCCTGCCGGTCAGCGTGCTCCACCTCGCGCCGGGCCTGGTGGTGGGCGGCTCGCTGCCGCTTGTGGAGGTGACCGTCCGCGGGCCAACCGACCAAGGGCTGCGCACCGCGGAGCTGGCAGCGACCGTCGATGCCGCCGGGCTGGGGCCGGGCATCCATGTGCTCGATGTCCAGGTGCAGCTGCCCGAGCGCTATCGGCTCGAGAGCGTGCGGCCGTCGGCGGTGACTGTGCTGCTGCAGGAGCCGCAGAGCCTGGCGCCCATTGAGGTGCCCTCGCCCGCAGCGCCCCCTGCTCCCGCACCGCCAGCCGAGAGTAACGCCGCCGCGAGCCCGTCGGAGAGCAGCCCGACGTCGACCCCCGTCCCGCTGCGCACACCGACACCCACCGCGGTGCCGCTCCTGACGCCCACGCCCGCGAGTCCTTCAGGGAGTGCGCCCACGCCCGCGCCGCGGTCGCCGACGGCCACACGTCTGCCCTCCCTCGCCCCGCGCCCCGGAGGCCGCTGAGATGGCGAAGCCGCTGGTGGCCCTGGTCGGGCGCCCCAACGTGGGCAAATCGACGCTCTTTAACCGCTTGATCGGGGAGCCTTACGCCGTGGTGCACGAGGCGCCGGGCACCACGCGCGATCGCCTCTATGGCACTGTCGAGTGGCGCGGCGTCGAGTTCACTCTGGTGGATACCGGCGGCATCGGGCTGGAGGTAGAGGGCGATATCATGGCCGGCACGCTGGCACAGGCCCAGGAGGCGATCGCCGAGGCCGATGTGATCGTCTTCCTCGTTGATGCCCAGACGGGCCTCACGCCGGCAGATGCCGACATCGCCCGCTTGCTGCGGCGTACCCAGAAGCCTGTGCTACTGGCGGTCAACAAGGCGGAGGGCCCCCGCCGGGCGTTGGGGGCCGTAGAGTTCCACGCGCTGGGGCTAGGCGACCCGATCCCGCTCTCAGCCATCCACGGAACCGGCACGGCGGAGCTGCTGGACGCGATCCTGGCGGTCCTCCCGCCCGCAGCTGAGGAGGCGCCGGCGGCGGAGGAGATCGGCCTGGCGATCGTGGGCCGGCCGAACGTGGGCAAGAGCTCGCTGCTGAACGCTATCGTGGGCACGCCCCGCTCCATCGTCAGCGCGATCCCGGGCACGACCCGCGACGCCGTCGACACGGTCTTCGAGTACCGCGATCAGCGGCTGCGCTTGATCGACACCGCGGGCATTCGCCGCCGGGGCCGGATCACGCCGGGGGTCGAGCGCTATAGCGTGCTGCGCGCCCTCCGCGCCATCGACCGCGCCGACGTTGTGGCACTGGTGCTGGATGCCCAGGAGGGGGTTACGGCTCAGGACGCCCACGTGGCGGGCTACATCCAGCAGGCCTGCCGCGGGGTATTGCTCGTCTTGAACAAGTGGGACCTGGTGGCGAAGACCCCGCGTATCCAGGCCGAGTACACGACGCATGTACGGCGCGCACTGCAGTTCTTGGACTACGCCCCCTTGCTGTTCGTATCGGCGAAGACCGGCCAGGGCGTGCGGCAGGTGTTGGATACCGCGCTCGCCGCCGCAGCGGAGTATGCCAAGCGCGTGCCGACGGCGCGCCTGAACACCGTCATCGCCGAGGCGGTGCGCGCCCACCCGCTGAGCGAGCGCGGCCGGCAGCTCAAGGTGCTCTACGTGACGCAAGCCAGTACGCGGCCACCGACCTTCGTCTTCTTCGTGAACGACCCCTCGCTGCTCCACTTCTCCTACGTGCGGTACCTGGAGAACCAGCTCCGCCAGCACTTCGGGTTTGAGGGAACCTGCATCCGGCTGGTTTTCCGCAGCCGCCACGAGTAGGCCGTTATGGGCTCCTTGAACAGGAGGGCACAGCCCTGAAGCGCAACGTGAGCGCTCGCGTTGCGCTTCCTGCGTTGCAGCGCCGCGCTCGACAGGGCGCCAGAGGTCAGCGCCCGCCGAGCAGGCTGTTAGCGTACTCCGCGTACTGCAGGTCGACCACGCTGCTTAGGTCCGCCTTCTCGCGCATAACTCCTTCGCGGATCCAGAACTCCTGCTGGCGGTTGAGGTCGTCGATATCGACGCGCCCGCTGGGCCGGAAATAGGGCGCGCCCGCTACCCGGATCGTGTCGACCGGGACCGTGGTCCACTTGCTGATCGCTGCTAGCATGCCCTCGTCGGCGCGGCCGGCGTTGGCCGCAAGGTATTCGCGGATCGCACGGACGTACGCGACCATGAAAGCGCGCGCGACCTCGGGCTGGCTCACGAACCGCTCCGAGGCCAGGATCGCGCTGATCTGCATGCCGGGCACGATGTCCCCGTCGTCGAGCCACTTCACGGCCATGCCGACGCTCTCGGCCTGCGTGGGAAACGGCTCGGCGGCCATAGCCAGGTCCACGGCACGGTTCTGGAAGCCGACGGGAACATCGGCCGAGGTCAGGCGGACGACCTCCATGTCGTCCATGGTCAGGCCGTTCTGGTAGAGCAGGTTGCGCATGACGTAGTCGATCGGGCTGCCCTCGGTGGCGAAGCTGACCCGCCGGCCGCGCAGGTCCTGGGGGGTACGGATCGCCCCGGCGTCCCACAGGTCTTTGCGCACGAGCAGGATGCTGGTGCCGTAGCCCGGGTGCGAGGAGGAGCCGTCGCCGATGATGCGTAGCCGCACGTCGCGCACTAGGGCGTTGAACAGTCCGGGCGAGATCCCGCCCGCGCCGAGGTCGAGCTCGTTGCTGGCCAGCGGGGCCACCATGAGCGCCCCGGAGTTGAAGCGGATCATGTCTAGCTGCAGGTTCAGCTCCTCGAAGTAGCCGCGCTCCAGCGCCACGAACACCGGCCCACCCGACAGCAAGGGCACGTAGCCGAACTTGACGGTCACCGGCGCGGGCAGCCGCGCGGCGGCGAAGCCCGCGGTTGGGCCCGGCGCGGCGCTGGCGGGGGCGCCCTGCCCTGCGGCGCGCTCCCCAGCTGCAGGCGCCCCGGCGCTGGTCGCCGGGCGGCCGGCGGGCGCGGTGCAGCCGGCTGCCAGCCCGAGGGCGAGGAGCAGGCAGAGCCAGGCTTTGCCTCTGCTGGCATCTAGAGCCGGCGCGGCGGGTAGCAAGGCTGATGGGAGTCGTACCGCTGGAGCAAGGTTCGGCGCGGGCATCCACCCCTCCTCTCCACGCTACAGAGCCGGTGGCCCGGGACCCTCCATCGAAGCGCTAGCAGCGCTGCTCCTCTATGTCATACGGCGCCGCTGCGGCGGTGTAAAGGTGGCGCTTTACTCGGGGGCCCGGCGCGCTCAGTGCTAGAATCAGACCGACAGGAGGCTCCATGGAGATCCGATCGTCCCTCCCCCTGCATCGCGTGCCGGCAGCCATTCCGTCGCAGCTGCGGGTAGACGGCCTGGTGGAGCAGCCATTGGCGCTGACGGTGGCGGACCTCGAGGCGCTGCCGCAGCGCACCGTGGTGGACGACTTCACCTGTCTGGAGGGCTGGACGGTCCCCGGGCTCGTCTGGGAAGGAGTTCCGCTGGAGGCGCTCCTGGCGCTGGTCCAGCCGCGGCCGGAGGCGCAGTGGGTCCAGGCCAGCGCGGGGGAGTTCACCATGCCGCTGCCGCTTGCCGAAGCGCGCGGGGCGCTGCTTGCCCTCCGCCTGAACGGCCAGCCGCTACCCAAGGAGCACGGCGGCCCTCTGCGGCTGATCGTGCCCGGGCGGGAGTGCTTCACCAGCATCAAGTGGCTGGAGCGCCTCGAGCTGCGGGCGGCCCCCGGGCCCGACACCGCGCGCCAGATCGCGCGCGGGCGCCTCGCGCCGGATCGCCCGGCTGACGCTTAGAGGCCGCAGACCACGAAGCGGAGCGGGTAGCGCTGCATGCGCTCGGCGCCGTGGGCGGTGACGCGCACCATATCGCCGACCTGGATGCCCATGCGCTCGTCGCGGGTGATGACGTTGGGCTGGATGACCCAGGTGCTGTTCTCCGGGTAGCGGAAGTCGGCTGGCGGCTCCTCGACGGTCGTGCCGCGCGTGCGCAGGATCGGAGGGAGGTAGCCGTTGCCGATGCCGTGCACCAGGTCGTCGTAGATGGTGTAGCCGGCCTCCTCGATAAGGTCGGCGGCGGCGATCACCTCGGCCGGCGTGGCGCCGGTGCGCAGGGCGCGGGCGACCGCATAGAAGGCCGCCTCGGCGACCTCGTAGAGGCGGCGGTATTCCGGCGTGGGCTCCTCGCCGATAGCATAGGGGCGCAGGCACTGGCCCCCGTAGCCCCAGTACTGCACGCTGATCTCGGTGATCAGCACGTCGCCGCGCTGGATCACGCGGTGCGACTGGTACTGCGCGGGCACGCAGACGTCCGGGGCGCGCATGGGCGTGGTGGACATGAAGTGGATCACGTTGCGGCCGCCGTGGCGCAGGTAGGCGCCCTGGACGATGGCCGCCAGGTCGTGCTCGGTCAGGCCCGGCCGCACCTCGCGCTCCAGCGCCTCCATCGCCAGGTCGCCCAGCTCGGCGCCGCGCCGGAGCCACTCGAGCTCCTCCTCGCTCTTGACGAGGAGGATGGTGTTGAACGCCGCATTGAAAGACACCAGCTGCGCGTCGGGCAGCAGCCCGCGCAGCCGCTCGTAGGGCTGGAAGGGCAGTGGGCCCACGAGCCCGATGCGCCGCTGGTGGAGCCCGCGGCGCCGGAGCTCGGTCGCCACTGTGGCGGCGGCATCGACGCCGGTCCAGCGGGTGTCGGGCACGACCGCGGCGCGCCGCGCGAGGGGCAGATGGTTGTAGTAGTGAACGAACAGGACCGGCTCGCCCTCGCGGGGAAAGAGCAGGTAGGCCTCGCGCGTGACGGGCCAGTTGCTCAGGTACTGGACCTGGCTGCCCGCGCCGCCGCTCCCGTAGAGGAGCAGCACGTCTAAGTCCGCCTCGCCCATCCGCTCGCGCACGAGCCGGTAGCGCCGAGCGAACTCGGCGTCGGAGAAGCGGGGGTAGGTGTGCTCTTCGCTCATCGTCGTCTCCTTCGAGCTATGCTCTGCCCTCCGTTCAGCCTCCAGGAGCGAAGAAGCCGATCCGGCCGCTAGCCAGGCAGCGCAGGGCCACGGGGCTGTGTCCCACTGCGAGCCACAGCTCGGCGCGGTCGGCGGCGCGCCCGTTGTGGCGGCCGGACGGCACTGCGTGCGCGAACAGCAGCGCCGGCTCCTGCTGGGAGTAGAAACGCACCGCCTGGGCGTACTGGTCGAAGTGGCCGAGCAGCAGGGCGAGCTCCTGGGTGGGGGAGAACCCCGCGAGGAGCCAGGCAGTGCCGTCGGTGAGATCCAGCCGCTCCCATAACAGGAGGTCGCCGGCGGGCCCGGGGACGGCCCGGAGGAGGGCATCGCCGGCGGGCGTCCAGAAGACCGCTGCCGCCCCGCCCGGCAGGGGCTGCACGTCCCCGCTCTGGGTGTCGAGGAGAGCCACGTGCTCGTATAGGCCTTCCGGCGTGCGCTCATCGGCGAGCACGAGCCGCCGGCCCTGCGGTGCCCAGACGAAGGCTGGCTCGTCGCCCACGGCCAGCACCTCCTCGGTGTGGCCCGAGGCCGTGTCGGTGAGCAAGAGCCGGCGCCGGTCGGTGCCCACAGCCGCAGCGTAGGCCAGGCGGTGCGTGCCGGGCTCCCAGGCCGGCGCCCGGAACCCAAGGGGCCGCACCGTGAGCGTCTCCCAGACGGGCCGCTCTGCTTCCAGGCGGGCGAGGAGGAGCTGCGCATTGCCCGCGCGCCCGTAGTGGCCGCCCACGTGGAGCGCGAGCGCGGCGCCATCGGCGGCCCAGCTCCAGTACAGCGGCGCGCCAGACGCCAGGCGCTCCGCGGGGCGGTCGGTGGTGCAGTCGGCGACCAGGAGGTGGAGCGTGTCGGCCTCCTGCACTAGGAGCCCGAGGCGGCGGCCATCGGGCGCCCAGTAGAGGAATACTGGCCCACCGTCGTCGGTGCTCCACACGCGGCGCACCGCGGCGGACCGCAGCGACACCAGCTCGACCGCGGTGGTCCCCCTCTCGCGGGGAAGAGCCATCACGGCCAGCCAGTCGGCGGCGGGAGCCCAGGTCGGCCAGGTGTAGATGTAGGTATCGTGGGCGCGGTCGGCGGCTAGGCAGCGCGGTGGCTGGTCCGGCGCGTCGAGCAGGTGGATGCGGCCATCGATGCCCGCGAACGCGATCGGCTCCACGTGCTCTCCAGAGAGTAGCGGGCTGGGATGGCGGCGCTGCTGCTCGGCGCCCGCGCGGCGTGGCACCGCCCTCGGGGCTGGGCAGGCCGCCTCTGCACCATGGTGCCCATAATGGTATCATCTGCCGCGCTCGACTTCCGCGCCCGTGCGCTACATGCGCTCAGCCCCGCTCCGCGCCGACCTGCGGTAAGCGGTTCGGACGCGGTGGGGCGAGCCGCGGCTGGAGAGGGCTTGATGAGTGAGCCCGTTTCGCCACGCAGCAGCTCACGCTACATCGGCGCGCCCGTCCGCACGGTCGAGGCCACACGCTACCTCACCGGCCGGGGCCAGTACGTCGATGATCTGGTCCTGCCAGGCATGCTCTACGCGGCGTTTCTCCGCAGCCCCCATGCCCATGCGGGGCTAGGCCCTATCGAGGTGGCCGCCGCGCGCGCTGCCCCCGGCGTGGCGGCCGTGCTCACCGGCGCGGAGGCCCGCGCTCGGGCGAGCCGCCTGCGCACGCCCCTCAGTGTGCCGGGCTATCGCGACTGCGGCGCCTACTGCCTGGCCGTGGACAAGGTGCGGTACGTGGGGGAGCCGGTGGCCGTGGTGGCGGCGGAGAGCCGGTACCTCGCGGAGGACGCTGTGGAGCGGATCGAGGTGTCCTTCGCCCCGCTGCCGGCAGTGGTCGACGCCGAGGCGGCCATCGCGCCCAACGCTCCCCTCCTCTACCCAGAGCTGGGGGAAAACGTGCTTGTCCGGGCGACGTTCCGCGGGGGTGATCCCGACGCTGTCTTCGCCCGCGCCGACCTGGTGCTGCGCGAGACGTTCTATACCCAGCGGCAGAGCGCCAACCCGCTCGAGCCGCGCGGGCTTATCGCGTACTACGACCGGCAGGCCGATCGGCTCACGGTGTGGGCCTCGACCCAGGCGCCCCACCTCCTGCGCACCGCGCTGGCTGAGTTCCTCGGGCTGCCCGAGCACCGCCTCCGCGTCATCGCACCCGACGTAGGGGGCGGCTTCGGCACCAAGATGCTCGTCTATCCCGAGGACGTGGCCGTCTGCCTGCTGAGCCTAGAGCTGGGCCGGCCCGTCAAGTGGATCGAGGACCGCCGCGAGCACCTGCTCGCGGCCTCCCAGGCCCGCGAGCAGCTCCACCAGATCGAGGTGGCGGCGAGCCGCGACGGGGTGCTCTTGGCCGTGCGCGACCGCATCCTTAGCGACGTTGGAGCCTACTCGACCTGGCCCACAACCGGCGCGATGGAGGCCATGCAGGTCGGGAAGCTGCTGCCGGGGCCCTACCGGCTCCGCCACTACAGCTGGGAGGCGTGGGCCGTGCTGACCAACAAGGCGCCGCTGGGGCCCTACCGCGCGGTGACGCGGCCGGTCGGGAACTTCGTGCTGGAGAGCATGCTGGAGCAGCTCGCCCGGGAGATCGGCCAGGACCCCGTGGCAGTGCGGCGGAAGAACCTGGTGCAGCCCGCAGAGTTCCCCTATGAGGCGATCACCCACCTGACCTACGACAGCGGCAGCTTCGTGGAGTCGCTGGACCGCGCGCTGGCGCTTGTAAACTACGAGGAGGTGCGCCGGCAGCAGGCGGCCTGGCGGGCACAGGGCCGCTACATCGGGGTCGGCACGGCCTGCTACACGGAGCTCTCCGCCCAGGGCTCGGCCTCGTTCCGGGCGCGGGGGGTGGAGAACCTCTCGGGCTGGGAGGCGGCCACCATCCGTGTCGATCCCTCGGGCAAGGTCACGCTGCTGGTTGGCGTGTCGTCGCATGGCCAGAGCCACGAGACGACGCTCGCCCAGGTGGCCGCCGACGTGCTCGGCGTCGAGCTGGCCGACGTCACCGTCCTGCATGGGGACACCGCCGTGAGCCCCTACGGCATGGGGACCTTCGCTAGTCGCAGCGCGGTGGCAGGCGGGGGTGCCACCCTGCTGGCAGCCCAGGCCCTGCGCGAGAAGCTCCTGACCATTGCCGCGCACCTGCTGGAGGCGCCCATCGAGGACCTCACGCTCCAGCAGGGCCGGGTCACCGTGCGCGGCTCGCCCGACCGCGCCCTGACCTTGCGCGACATCGCGCGCGTGGCCTACTATACCGTCTTCCAGCTACCGCCAGGAATGCCGCCCGGCCTCGAGGAGACGCGCTACTACGACCCTCCGTTGGGCACGTTCTCGAACGGCGCCCAGGCGGCGGTGGTGGAGGTCGACCCCGAAACGGGCCAGGTGCGAGTGCTACGGTTCGTCATCGTGGAGGACTGCGGCGTGGCGATCAACCCGCGCGTTGTCATCGGCCAGGTGCATGGCGGGGCGGCGCAGGGCGTCGCCGCGGCGCTGTACGAGGAGGTCCGCTACGACGCGAACGGCCAGCTCCTGACCGGCAGCCTCATGGACTACCTGATCCCCACAGCGGCGGAGACCCCCGCCTTCGAGGTTGCGATGCTGGAGACCCCCTCGCCCATCACGGTGGGCGGCTTCAAGGGAATGGGCGAGGGCGGAACGATCTCGCCTCCCGCGGCGATCGCCAACGCGGTGCGCGACGCCCTGGCGCCGCTGCCGGTGCGGCTGGTCGCGCTGCCACTCACGCCCGAGCGCGTCCTGGCGGCTATCGAGGCGGCGCGGGCGGGGGCGAGCGGCGAGCGCCCGGCTAGCTCACAACCAGGTTGACGAGCCGGTCGGGCACGTAGATCAGGCGCCGCACCTCGCGGCCGTTCAGGAGAGCGCGGATCTTCGGTCGCTCCAGCACCAGCGGGCGGATCTCCTGCTCGCTCAGGCCCGGCCGGACTGCGATCTGGTCGCGCACCTTGCCGTTCACCTGGATTACGATATTGACGCGCTCCTCGACGGTGAGCGCCTCGTCCCAGGTGGGCCAGGGCTGCAGGTGGACGCTCTGCTCGTGGCCGAGGCGATGCCAGAGCTCCTCGGCGAGGTGCGGCGCCGAGGGGGCCAGGAGCACGACCAGGCGCTCCAGCGCTTCGCGCCAGAGGGGGGCCGACACGCGGCCGCGCAGGCGCTGGAGGGTGTTGCGGTAGCTGTGGAGCTCCGCCAGCATGGTGTTGAACTGGAAGGCCTCGAGCCGCTCCGTAACCACCTTGGTCGTCTTGTGCATCTGGCGGAGCAGCTCGGTATCGGCCTCGGGCTCGCCGGTGGGCGGCGGCGGCTGCTCCAGGGTCTCGACGACGAGGTCCCAGACGCTGTTCAGGAAGCGCCACGGCCCTTGGATCCCCTTGCTGCTCCAGGCCCCGCCGGCGCTCCAGGGCCCCAGGAACATCAAGTAGGTGCGGACGGTGTCGGCCCCCAGCTGCTGGACGTAGTCGTCGGGGTTGACCACATTGCCCCGGCTCTTGCTCATCTTCTCGTTGTCTTCGCCGAGGATGATGCCCTGGTTGAACAGCCGCTTGAACGGCTCGTTGAACTGAACGAGCCCCAGGTCGCGGAGGACGCGCGTGAAGAAGCGCGCGTAGAGCAGGTGCATGACGGCGTGCTCGACGCCGCCCATGTACTGGTCGACCGGGCACCAGCGCGCCGCCAGCTCCTGGGGGAACGGCGCGTCGCGCAGGTGGGGATCGAGGTAGCGCAGGAAGTACCACGACGAGTCGACGAAGGTGTCCATCGTGTCGGTCTCGCGCTGGGCGGGCCCGCCACACTGCGGACAGGTGGTGTTCACGAACGCGGTGTGGTACTTGAGCGGCGACTCGCCGGTCGGCCGGAACTCGGCGTCCGGGGGTAGCCGCACCGGCAGGTCATGCTCGGGAACCGGAACCGTGCCGCAGCGCGAGCAGTAGATGATGGGGATGGGGGTGCCCCAGTAGCGCTGGCGGGAGATCAGCCAGTCGCGCAGCCGGTAGTTCACCTTGCGCTGGCCCAGGCCGCGGGCCTCCAGCCAGTCGGCCATGCGCTCCTTGGCCTCCTCCGACGGCAGGCCGTCGAAGGGGCCGCTGTTGACCATGATCCCAGGCTCGACGTAGGCTGCGGTGAGCGGGGCGGCCTCGGTCTGACCGGGAGGGCGGATCACCTCGCGGATGGGCAGGCCGAACTTCTGGGCGAACGCGAAGTCCCGCTCGTCGTGGGCGGGCACGGCCATGATGGCGCCGGTGCCGTAGGTGAGCAGCACGTAGTCCGCGATCCAGATGGGCACGCGCTCCCCGTTGAAGGGGTTGATCGCGTAGGTGCCCAGCGGCACCCCGGTCTTCTCCCGCTCCAGCGAGAGCCGCTCGATCTCGCTCTGGCGCCGGGCCTGCTCCTGGTAGGCGGCCACGGCCGCCCGCTGCGCGGGGACGGTGAGCTGCTCGACCAAGGGGTGCTCCGGCGCCAGCACGACGTAGGTCATGCCGTACACCGTGTCGATGCGGGTGGTGAAGACGGCGATCTCCACCCCAGGATGCCCCTCCACCGCTAGGCGGAACTCGACGCCCTCGCTGCGGCCGATCCAGTTGCGCTGCATGGTGATGACGCGCTCGGGCCATTCCAGCTCGGAGAAGTCGAGCAGCTCCTCGGCGTAGGCCGTGATGCGGAAGAACCACTGCTCCAGGTCGCGGCGGATGACCGGCGTGCCGCAGCGCTCGCACAGCCCGTCGAGCACCTGCTCGTTGGCGAGGACGGTCTGGCAGTGGGAGCACCAGTTCGCGGGGGCCTTCGCGCGGTAGGCCAGGCCGCGCTTGTAGAACTGGAGGAAGAACCACTGGTTCCAGCGGTAGTACTCCGGGTCGCAGGTGGCCAGCGAGTGCGACCAGTCGTACATCGCGCCCATGCTCTTGAGCTGGGCGG
>Ga0209810_1000987_pt1 | contig 48891 bp, 37 predicted proteins | sample Coa_R1_7_FD_187159 | JGI IMG/M metagenome (GOLD analysis project Ga0209810, IMG submission 187159) | Surface soil microbial communities from Centralia Pennsylvania, which are recovering from an underground coalmine fire - Coalmine... | ecosystem: Environmental > Terrestrial > Soil > Unclassified... | reverse complement strand
CGATGTCGACCATGAGTTAGCTCCTTTCCAGCCAAAGAAAGATAACTAACTCTACGGCAGCGATGCCTTCCACGCCTGCTTATATTTCACAGCAAGCGTTTCAATGCCCGGCTAAGAAGCCTTAGACAACAGAAATCGTGGGCTTGGTGGCCGGAGGTAGCACGCGGCCGACGATAGCCCGTGTCTGCACACCCTGGGATTCCAGCTCGGAAAGCAGGTGGGAGATGGCGTCTTCGGCAACGCAGATCACCAGGCCGCCGGAAGTCTGCGGATCGAGCAGAAGGTCCCTGCGGACGGCAGCAAGATCCGCGTGGAAGGAGACGGCTTCGGCCAGGTAAGCGCCATTGTCCCGGCCGCCGCGCGTGACGTTGCTCTCCGCCAGAGCTTCGGAGCCGGGCAGAACGGGGACGGCGGCGCTGTCGATCTCCAGGGCCACGTTGCTGGCTCTGGCCAGATGGTAGAGGTGGCCGAGCAGCCCGAAGCCGGTAATGTCTGTGGCGGCGTGGATGGGCATCTCCGCGCCGATGCCGAGCGTGCGCATGGCCTCCGCCGCGCCTGCATTCAGAGTAGACATGCTGCGGCAGGCGGATTCCAGCGTGGCCGCGTCGCATTCGTCGAACTTGGCGGCGGTGGTGACGATGCCCGTCCCGATGGGCTTGGTGAGCACGAGCAGATCGCCCGGTTGCGCGCCTGCGTTCGTGGCGACGTGTTCGGGATCGATCAGGCCGGTGACCGAGAGGCCGAACTTGGGCTCCGGGTCCTCGACGCTGTGCCCGCCCAGCAGCGCCGCGCCGGCCTCGGTGATCTTCTCCACGCCGCCGCGCAGGATCTCCGCCAGCTCGCGCGGGTCGCGGTCCCGGATCGGGTAGCAGAGAATGTTCATGGCCGTCAGTGGCTTGCCGCCCATCGCATAGACGTCCGAGAGGGAGTTAGCCGCCGCGATCTGGCCGTACGTATAGGGATCATCGACGACAGGCGTGAAGAAGTCCACCGTCTGGACGAGCGCAAGGCTCTCCGTGAGACGATAGACTCCGGCATCATCCCCGGTCGCAAGGCCGACGAGTAAATTGACATCGACTGGCAGTTGAATCTCACGCAACACCTGCGTGAGCTGGGCAGGCCCAATCTTGCTGGCTCACCCGGCGCAGCGCACCAGATGCGTCAGCCGGGTCCGCTGATCTACCGGCTCACTCATCGACCTCACCTCCTTCCATTACCCTTGATACTCATAGACGATGGGACGTTCGGCTAGACTGGACAGATATTGCTGCCGGTCGAATACGAAGGGACCAAAGTCATCGTACCGCCAGTGCTGATGACTGTCCGGGCCACGATGCGGCTGCTCGAAATCGCTCCAGATCACGACATCCTCTTGGACGGTGATTTTAGCTTCCATCGGCCAGCATCCGACCGCTCCACAGGAGCATACGAGAAGGGCGGTTTTCTCGTATTCACCTTCCAGCAGGTAAGTGGAAGGCAGAAAAGCTAGGTCTGCCGGCAGGCCTTGATACTGGCCGGCCAGTTCTGGATGTCCTTCCGCTGTTGCGAAGGGTCGTTCTACCGCCGCTACCAGATCGATCAGGTTGACGCCGTTGATATAGATCTCCGCGACCTCACACTGACGCCGAATATTGTATTTACGAATGACGATGTCGATGGTATCCATCGTAATTTCCTGGCTGCTTTCACGGCTTGGTCCGCTCCGGCTGCCAGTCCTCGACATAGATGTTACCATGATGGTCTACACGATAGGTCACGGCCACCGTATCGCCCGCTTCGGTCAGAGCATATTTATCGAAGTGGCTCGTCGTGGCGGGCACGATCCGATCTCCGATTTTGAAGAGCAAATGAAACGGCGCGAGGGGTATTCGGGCCGGATAGGGCGTTCCTCCGGAAAGGACTTTTGCCTGACCCGCATAGAGAGGCGTGGATTCCAGTCCAGGCGGCTTGGCTTCACGGCGATTGAGCAAAACGGGCCATCCCCACAGGAGAAGATAAAACAGCGACAATCCAGGGAGGAACCAGCGCACCAGATAGACCTTTTGCCACCACGTCAGATCGTTCCAGCGGGTTGGTGTTTCCAACGATACCATGCTTGGATGTTTTCTTCGCCCGGATAAAGCGCGAAGCCACTGAACGAATCTCCACCCCGCCAGGCCGGCGCAGGTAGCGAGGCAGAGGACCGCAAGCACAACGACGATCGAGAAAAGCGAGCCGGGCACGATTTCACTCCTCATCGATTCCGGATCATAAGTTGCGTACCGCTTGCGCGATGAAGTCTAGCTCTTCCGGCTCCAGCGTGCGTGGGTCGAAGAGGACGGCATCCGCCTTGATGCGCGCGAAGATCGGCGGCGTGTGGTGGCGAAGATGAGCGGCGATCTCGTCCGGCGAGGGCACGCCATCCAGTGCGCGGAGGGCCACGCAGACGGTCGGAAGGTCCTCGCCGGGCAGGGAGCCGCCGCCTATTTGGGAACGTTCGGGTACGAGCGTGAGAAGGAAGCGATCGGGCGGCAGCGCCGTTTGCAGCTTCGTCTTCAGGCGCTGGGCAAGGCGGCGAAGCTCCGGCTCGGTGCGGGTCAGATAGCGGAGGGTGGGGATTTCGGCAAGGGCGCGGTCCGGCTCGCGATAGAGGCATAACGTTGCCTCCAGCGCGGCCAGAGTAAGCTTGTCCACGCGCAGGGCGCGCGCCAGCGGATGTTTGGCGATGCGCTCGATGGGTTCCCGGCGGCCGAGGATCAGACCGGCCTGCGGGCCGCCCAGGAGCTTGTCGCCACTGGCGGTCACCACCTCGCAGCCCGCCGCGAGGCTGTCTTTGAGGGAGCCTTTTTGGCCGCCGATTCCCAGCTCCGAAGGGGCGATGAGGGCGCCGCTGCCCTGGTCGTCCATGACGGGAAGGCCGTGCTCCTTGCTTAAGGCGGCCAGAGCGGCGGTGGGAACCTCCTCGGTAAAGCCCACGATGGCGAAGTTGGAAGGATGGCAGCGCAGGATCAGGCCGGTGCGCTCCGTGATCGCGTTGGCGTAGTCGGATAGGCGGGTGCGGTTGGTCGTGCCGACCTCGACGAGGGTCGCGCCGCTGGCGCGGATGATATCGGGCATGCGGAACGCGCCGCCGATCTCGACCAGCTCCCCGCGCGAGATGAGGACCTCCCTCCCGGCGGCCAGGGTCATCACCGCCAGGAACACCGCGCCCGCGCAGTTGTTGACGACGGTGGCGTCTTCCGCGCCGGTCAGCTCGCAGAGCAGCCCGCGCACGTGGTCCCGCCGAGAGCCGCGCCGGCCGGTCTCCCGCTCGATCTCCAGGACCGCATGCGCCGCGGCAACCTCCTGGACGGCGCGCTGCGCGGCGGCGGAGAGCCGCGCCCGGCCCAGCCCCGTATGCAGCACGATGCCGGTAGCGTTGACGGCCGCCTGCAGGGACGGCGCAGCACGACGCTGCGCCTCCGCGACGACCCGCTCCGCCAGCTCCGCCTCAGAGGGCGTTGCAACGCCTCGACCATTGCCCGCTACAAGCTCTGCGCGAACCGCTTCCAGCACCGAGCGCGCCGCCTCCGTCAGCACAGGGGCCGGAACACGCGCACCGATCGCGCGGACGGCCGGCGCGGCGAGCAGGCGATGTACGGAGGGCAGACTCCGCAGGGGATTGTTGTCTTCCTTCGTGGCTTTCATTGGCCTTCATATTCGCGCCTGACCCCTCGGTCCCCTTCCCATCACCTGGCACACCCTGAATTGCATTTCAAACAAATACTCACACAGAGCCAGTGTGATTTCGCCTGTAATAGGAACCAGAACGCCCTATGGCGAATGAAAGCCAGACCGTAGGCGCAAGGATGCCGTTGATTTCTTCGGTCCGGTCAAGTAGGGACTCTATAAGTCGCATTCTTGATTCGGTAGCCTTAGAGCCTGTCCGGGAACTCGGTATTTCCACGAGCCTCCAGGCTTTCCCGTCCGCAGGACGGTTGTCCGCAGGACCCCCAGACGGGTAATTCATTGCCCGGCTATATGGGTCGTTTATCGGCCCGGCTACAGCAGACGGCAGGTTTCCGTACAAGCTCTTAGAAGCGCCTTCACCGGCGCCGGCAGAGGAGGAGGACACAGAGCATGCAGGCAGGGTATCGCACCATCATTCCCAGGCCGCGGGAAGTCGTCCTGGAACCCCATGAATTCGCGGACCCGGGACCCGGACAGGTTCTGGTACAAAGCGAGCGGACGCTGATCAGTACGGGCACAGAGTTGACCGGCCTGACGGGCGACTTTCAGCCGGATACCGCCTGGGCACGCTGGATACGCTATCCGTTTGCGACCGGCTATTGCAATGTGGGGCATATAGCGCAGGTCGGAGAGGGGGTCGAGCGCCCCAAGGTGGGAGATCGGGTCGGCAGCACCCTCGAACATGCTACGCATGGGCTTGCCGCTGCGGAGGACGTATGGACGATACCGCCCGAAGTGGATACCGATGCCGCCGCCTTTTCCATCCTGGCGGAGATCGTCATGGGCGGTGTCCGTCTCAGCCGCCTGATGTTCGGGGAGTCGGTGGTCATTATCGGCGCGGGGCTGCTGGGGCAGTTGGCGACGCGGCTCTGCCGGATCGGCGGCGCCTGGCCGCTCATCGTCGTCGACCCGGCGCGCAAGCGCCTGGAATTCGCCCGCGAAATGGGCGCCACCCACACGCTGCCCCTGCTGGCCGAAGAGGCGCGCGAGGAGGTGACCCGCATTACCGCAGACCGCATGGCCGACATCGTCTTCGAGGTGACCGGCAACCCGGTCGCCGTGCCGGCCGCCATGAAGCTCGCCCGAGGGCGCGGTCGCGTGGTGCTGCTCGGCAGCTCGCGTGGCCCCTCGACCATCGACTTTCACGAAGAACTGCACGGCATCGGGCTAGAGGTCATCGGCGCGCACAACCGCGTTCATCCTTCCGTAGAGACGCCCTACAATCCCTGGACCGTCAAACGGCATATCGAGCTTTTCTATGCGTGGCAGGGCGCCGGGGTGCTGGACGTGCGCCGGCTGATTACGCACCGGTATCCAGGCCACCAGGCGCCGGAGGCGTTTCAGATGCTTCTGGAAGACCGGACGCAGGCGCTGGGGGTGCTGCTCGACTGGAGTCAAACATAAACCGCTCGCTCGCTTTAGAGGAGAGCCATAGAGGACAAAAACGTCGCCCTGGACAGTATCAAAAAGTAACATTTTAAGCGTGAGCCAGTCAGAAAACCTCTCTGCACGACAGCCGGGAGAGCCCAGGAAAAGCCGCATGAAAGAAGACACGATAGCGGCGGTGGCGACGCCGCCGGGCGAGGGCGGGATCGCGGTCGTTCGGGTTTCCGGGCCGGAGGCGCGGGCGGTGGCCGCGCGCGTCTTTCGGCCGCACCGGGGCGGCGACCCGCGCGCGTTTCCCGGCTACTCGGTCCACTACGGCGTGTTCCAGGATGCGGAGAGCGAGGAGGTAGCGGACGACGGCCTCCTACTCGTGTTCCACGCGCCCCACTCCTACACCGGGGAGGACATGATCGAGCTCTCCTGCCATGGCGGGCGGACGGCGACGGCGGCGGTGCTGCGGCTGGCGCTGCAGGCGGGCGCGCGGCCGGCGGAGCCGGGCGAGTTCACCCAGCGCGCCTTCCTGAACGGCCGGCTGGACCTGGCGCAAGCGGAAGCGGTTGCCGACGTGATCCGGGCGCGCACCGAGACGGCCCGCCGCCTGGCGCGCCGTCAGCTCGACGGGACGCTCTCGCAGGCGGTAGCTGAACTCAAGGACGAGCTGGTCGGCATCCTGGCCGCTATCGAGGTGACCATCGACTTCAGCGACGAGGTCGGCGATCTGGACTACGACGCGCTGGAATCGCGCATCATTCGGGTGGCGGCGGGCGTCGATAAGCTGCTGGCGACCGCCGGGCGCGGGCGTATCCTGCGCGAGGGGCTGCGCGTCGCGATCGTGGGCCGGCCCAACGTCGGCAAGTCGTCGCTCTTGAACGCCTTGTTGCGGGCCGAGCGCGCCATCGTCACCCCCATTGCCGGCACCACGCGCGACCTGATCGAAGAGGCGGCGGACATCGGCGGGCTGCCGCTGGTGCTAATCGATACCGCCGGCATCCGGCCGACCAGCGATCCGGTCGAGCGGATCGGCGTCGGACGGGCCGAATCGGCGCTGGCCGGCTGCGACGTGGCCCTGCTCGTTCTGGACGCCTCGGCGGGCCTCACGCCGGAGGACATGGCTCTTTCGGAGCAAGCCGCCAGGGAGGCCGGTCGCGTCCTGGCCGCGCTCAACAAGAGCGATCTGCTCGCGCCGGAGCCGGCCCATCGCCTGGCGGAAGAAGCGCGGTCGCGCCTCGGCAGCGCCCTGCTTGTCTCCGCCCTTACAGGCGAGGGGCTGGAGGCACTGGAGCAGGCGCTGGGAGAGATGGCCGCTGGCGCGGAAGGAGGGCCAGGAGAAGCCGCAGATTCCGTGGTCGTCTCCAGCGAGCGGCACCGGCAGGCGCTCGAAACGGCGCGGCGCAGCCTGCAGGAGGCGGAGCGCACGGTCCGCGAGCGGCTGCCCGGCGACTTCATCGCCATCGACGTGCGCGGCGCCTTAGACGCCCTCGGACTCATCACCGGCGAGACCGTGACCGAAGACATCATTCACCGCATCTTCCGCGACTTCTGCGTAGGCAAATGAAACGGAGGCAAGGTTGCCGCTGATTCGCTCGGATGCCAGCCAGATCGTCTATCGCCGCCCGCTGGGCATGCGTATCTTCAAAGGCGTTCTGTCCCTCTTCTTCGGGGTGCTGGTGATCGGGCTTCTCCTGGGATTATGGCCCGATGGGCAGAGCTTCCAGAATCGCCTGCCGGCAGAGGTTCTGGGCCGGTTAGCCAGCCTGTTGCTGATCGCTCTGATGATCTTCGGACTGGCCGGGTATCTGTTTTATTCTGCAGGCCCGGTCGATCTCGACCTGGACTTGACGGCGCACACCTACCGATTCCGGCGCGGCTTTCCGTTTCTGGCGCATTGGGTGAGTGGGCCATTCGACGACATCGCCTGCGTCTACGTGATAGCGGTGCAGAGCCGAGCGTTTACGACCTATCAGACAGTGCTGGGCTGGAAAAACTATGGAGATGCTGCGCGCGAAGATGTGGCGCTGGCCTCGCACGGCAGCCTGGAGGCGACGCAGGCGCAAGCTCGCGCGATGGCGTGGGACATGGGCGTGCCGGTCGAAGAGGATTTGGAAGCGGAACGATCGGCACGCAGCCGCCGTCAAAGCCAACAGCGTTCTCGTCTCCTTTTAATGCTCTCCAGTTGTTGCCTCGGCGGCATGTGCCTGGCGCTCAGTCTGCCCCGGCTCTATGTCACGCACGCCCTGAATAGCCAGGGCCAGACGACCCTTGCAACAGTCGTAGGCAGGCAGATCGGCCAGAGCGGACGTATCCACTATCTCTACCGTGTCCACGGCAAAACCTATCGTGGGGCGGATTACGTGACGGCCAGTGACTACAAAACGCTTCCTGTCGGCGCCCCGGTCCAGGTCACCTACCTGCCGAGCTATCCGCTTACCAGCCGCATCGCGCGCTCCAACACGGCCTATCATGCGTACTTCACGCTCTTCATGGGCCTGGGCATTCTGCTGATCGGCTTGCTTCGCCTGCTATTAAGCCCCCACCCCCGGCCCCTCCTCGAACCTTCGGAAAAACAGAGGAGAGGGGATGAGGGATGCAGGGGCACAAGAGAGTAATAGAATCTCCCCTCCCCAAAACAGGGGAGGGGTCGGGGGTGGGGGCCTATAATAATGCAGATAATGATGAGGAAGGAGGCAGGGAGGCGATGCGCGCGCTGGTCAACTATGAGCCGGCTCCCCATAAAGTCGAGCTGCGGGAGAGACCGACGCCGGAGATCGGTGAAGAGGAGGTGCTGCTCAAGGTCAGCGCCGTGGGCGTGTGCGGCAGCGACCTGCACCAGTGGCATGCCACGCAGTCCTGGCCGGTCAACTACCCGGTCACGCTGGGACACGAGTTCGGCGGCGTGGTCGTGCAGACGGGCCGCAAGGTAAAAGGCTTTCAGGGAGGCGACCGCGTCGTCAGCGAGACGGCCGCCTCCATCTGCGGCGAGTGCGTCTACTGCCGCAGCGGCAGCTACAATCTCTGCCCGAAGCGGCTGGGCTTCGGCTATGGGATGGATGGCGCCATGGCCGACTACGTGCGCGTGCCCGCCCGCTGCCTGCACCACATTCCCGATTTCGTACCCTTCGAGGATGCGGCCATGACGGAGCCGGCCTGTGTGGCCTGCAACGCCGTGATGGAACTGTCGCGCATCACACCGGGCGATACGGTGGCCGTGCTCGGGCCGGGGACCATCGGTCTGATGGCCGTGCAGATGTGCAAGCTGTGCGGGCCGGGCAAGCTGATTCTGGTGGGAACCTCGCGCGATACGGCTCGCCTGGAGGTCGGCCGGCAGTTGGGCGCGGACCTGACCGTGATGGCGGACCAGGAGGACGCGGTCGCGCGAGTCAAGGCGTGCGGCGACGGCTTCGGAGCGCACATCGTGGTGGACTGCGTCGGCCTCTCAGCGGCGCTCAAAACCTGCCTGGAGATGGTGCGCCCGGCGGGGCAGATCACCAAGGTCGGCTGGGGCCGCGAGCCGCTGGGCTTCTCGCTCGATCCGCTCGTGCAGAAGGCCGTCACCCTTCAGGGCTCCTTCTCCCATACCTATCGGACCTGGGAGCGGGTGATCGGGCTGATGGGTAACGGCCAGTTGGACCTGGCGCCCATGCGCCGCCTGTTCCCCCTCGACGATTGGGAGAACGCCTTCCGGACCATGGACTCGCTGGCGGTCGCCAAGAGCGTGCTGATTCCGTGAGTTCCGGGCAATTTCTAAGAATCGGGCGCTTTCCCCTCCCACTCTGGCCGTTTTTGTGGTAGTATCTGTTGGGGTGCGAAAACGGATACGGTTTCGTCACCTTTGCTTGCGCGTCCGGCTTCCGGCGCGGCAGGCTAAACGCTTGCAATGAAGGAGTTGGCAATCCATGAGCATCTATCCCTCCCCGGATAAACTGGATAATGTCGAGAGCAAATATGCCCTGGTCATCATGTCGGCCAAGCGCGCCCGCCAGATCAAAGACAGCGCCCGCCGTCTGACCGAGACGCGCTCTACCAACCCGCTTACCATTGCTCTGGAAGAGATCGCCAATGGAGCGATCATCTCCCGGATGGTGGAAGACCCGACTGCAGCGGCGCATAAGGCCGCGCTGATGCCGGCCGAGCCGAGCCTCGAAGATATCATTGGGGCTGGGCCGGTGCTCGCCATCGAGCCGGAGACCGATTCCACCGCCGCCCAGGCCGCCGCGCTGCGTAGCGCCGAGCCGGAAGGCGAGGAGGACGATCTGCTCGATGAAGACAGCGAGGAAGAGCTGCGCCCCGTAGACGCCTTTGCCCTCGAATCTCCGGAGCTGATCACCGACATCGACGACGAAGAGGACGTCATTCCTCCCGACCTGGAGGATGAATGACCGGCTTCGCAGCCGCCTCTCGGATTTTTGCCTGCAGGCCGCCTCTGAATCCGCCAGAATGAAAACAGAGGCGTAATTCATTGCCTGGCTCAGCCGGCCGTTCAAGCCTTGATGCACGCGTTTCAAAATTCCAAGCCCGCTCAAGCGGGCTTCGTATTTCATCACCGGGCTTTGATCCCGGTGAAACTCAAATCGAACCCGCCCGACGGCATCATACGTATGTTAAGGCAGGGAGTAGAAACGTTTTATGGCGACACAACCGCGAGATTATTATGAGGTGCTCGGCGTTGCCCGGGAGGCGAGTCCCGACGAGCTCAAGCGCGCCTATCGCAATCTCGCCAAAAAATACCATCCGGACATCAATAGGGCGCCGGATGCGGCAGATAAGTTCAAAGAGATCCAGGCCGCCTACGACGTGCTCAGCGATGACGAAAAACGCCGCCAGTACGACCGGTTCGGGCACGAAGGTCTGGAAGGCATGGGCGGCTTCCCCGGCGGATTCGGCATGGGGGGCGACCCGTTCAGCGATCTGTTCGATATCTTCATGGGCCAGGCCACCGGGCGTCGCGGCTCCGCCAGCACGGTCGTGCGCGGCGACGACCTGCGCGAGGACCTGGAGCTGAGCCTGGAAGAAGTCGCCACGGGCGTGGAGAAGAAGATCAAGTTCTCGCGCATGGAAACCTGCGATAGCTGCCACGGCAACGGCGCGCAGCCCGGAACGGACCCGGAAACCTGCCCGCAGTGCCACGGCGCCGGCCAACTTCGGTTTTCGCAGAACACCCTGATCGGCACCTTCCACAGTTCGCAGACCTGCCCGCGCTGCCGGGGGACCGGCAAAGTCATCACGAACCCCTGCAACACCTGCCGCGGCAGCGGCCGGGTCCGCAAGACGCGGGAGCGCACGGCCAAGATCCCGGCGGGGGTCGATACCGGCATGCGGATCAAGCTGAACGGCGAAGGGGATGCCGGCGAGCGGGGCGGCCCGCACGGCGACCTCTATCTGGTCCTCTACGTCCGTGAGCATCCGACCTTCGAGCGGCGGGGCAACGACCTCTATTGCGAAGTGCCCATCAGCTTCCCGCGTGCTGCCCTCGGCGATACCATTGAGATTCCGGTCCTGGGCGGCAAGGAAGACTTCAAAATCCCGGAGGGCACGCAGAGCGGCCAGGTATTCACGCTGCGCGGCAAGGGCATTCCGGACATCAATGGACGCGGCAAAGGCGATCTGCACGCCGTCGTCCAGGTGAAGGTGCCTACCAAGCTGACGGCAGAGCAGCGCGAATTGCTCAAGCAGTTGGCGGCTTCGCTCGGGGAGAAAGTCCCCGATGGCGAGAACCGCAACCTCCTCGGCCGTCTGTTCGGCCAGTAGCGCGGCGAGACGGCAGCGATGCGCTGGGCGGAGATGAGCGTGGAGTGCGCTCCGGAAGCCGTGGAGGCGGTGAGCTACGCCTTCCTTCAGGCCGGCTGCGGCGGCGTGATGCAGCGCGGCGAGAATCCCGTCCTCGTCCAGGGCAGCCTGCCTGTCTCCGACCTGCTGACGCCGCAGATTCAGGCTCTTCGCCGCCACCTCGACCGCCTTCCTGAGTTCGGCCTTCCCCCTATCTATGGCGCCATGACCCTCCGTTACGTCGAAGACGAGGACTGGGCCAACGCCTGGAAGCAGCATTTCAAGCCGTTCCGCCTGGGCCGGCGGCTCGTGGTCAAGCCGAGCTGGGAGACCTATACGCCCACAGACGACGAGTTGATCCTGGAACTCGATCCCGGCATGGCGTTCGGGACGGGCGGGCATCCGACCACGCAGCTCTGCCTGCGCGCCCTCGAAGACCATGTCACCCTCGACATGACCGTCGCCGACATCGGCACGGGAAGCGGCATCCTGGCGATTGCCGCCGCCAATCTGGGCGCCGCGACCGTCTACGCCACCGATATCGACAGCCTTCCCCGCAAGATCGCCCGCGAGAACGTGGCGCGAAACGGCCTGGAGGCGATCGTCCATATTCTGGAGATGGAGGATTTCGACGCGCAGGCCCGCGATTGCGACCTGATCGTCGCCAACATCGTCGCCAACACCATCATCGAGATCGCGCCTTCGGTGGTCCCGCGGCTGAAGCCGGGCGGAATCTTCATCGCCTGCGGCATCGTCGAAGAGCACCACGACCTCGTCCAAGACGCCCTTCGCGCCGTCGGCCTGGTTGCGCAGGAGACGCTGCGCGAGGACATCTGGGGCTGCTTGATCTCCCGGCGTTCCTAATGCACCGCTTCTTCTTGCCTCCCGATCAAATCTGCGGCGATACCGCCTGCATTCTCGGCGGCGATCACCTGCACCTGACGCGGGTGCTGCGCGCCCGCGTCGGGGATGGCCTCATCCTGCTCGACAACGCCGGAAACGCTTTCCAGGCCGTCCTCGTAACACTCGGTAAGGCCGAAGCGACGGCCCGGATCGAGTGCCGGTTGGGTCTGCCTGCCGAGCCGGGAATATTCCTGACGGTGGCGCAGGCGCTGGGCAAGGGCGATAAGTTCGAGCAGGTGATCCAGCACGGCACGGAGATCGGCGCTAGCGGCTTCCTCCCCGTGCGCGCCGAGCGGTGCGTCGCCGATATTCCCGCAGGTAAAGTGGGGGAGAGAGTAGCCCGCTGGCGACTGGTCGCCAAGGGAGCGGCGGAGCAGTCGGGGCGGGCGCGCATCCCGGAGATCGCGGAGCCGCTCTCCTTTACGACACTACTCCAACAGGTCGTTGCTGGAGACTCTCTGGCCCTGCTGCTGCATCCTTCGGAGGATGCCGTTCCCCTGCGGACGTTGCTGGATGGACTGCCGGCGCCCCCGGCGCGGCTGCTGCTGGCCGTGGGGCCGGAGGGCGGCTGGAGTCCGGCAGAGGTATCGGCGGCGCGCGCGGCGAATCTGAGACCGGTGTCGCTCGGCAGGCGGGTCCTGCGCACGGAGACCGCCGCGCTGGTCGCCCTCAGCCAGATCCTATATGCTTTCGAATCAGTTGCTAGTGGCTAGTTCCTAGTTGCTAGTAAAAACCGGTTTAACTAGAAACTAGCGACTGGCAACTAGCAACTTCTTTAGGAGAGTCACGATGCGTATTCTCGGACCGGATGGCCGCCCCATCGAGACCGGACCGCCGGTCTCTGCAGAGACCCGGAAGATGGTGGAGCACGCCAAAATGCTCGCCGACCAGGGCAACCTGCCTGCCGCGCTGCAGCAGATGGCGATCGCGTTCCAGGAGGATGTCTCCTCGGATCTGGTGCTGGATACGACCTGCGCGCTGCTGGCGCGGATGTCGCAGGTGGCGGGCGCGGAGCAGAACCCGGAATTGGAGATGTTCGAGAAGATTCGCCAGAACCGCCAGGATCCAACGGCTTACTACCAGATCGGCGAGCATTTCTTCCAGCTCCAGCAGTCGTTTGTGGCGCGCGCCTTCCTGGGCCGGGCCAAAGAGCTGAAGGGAGATACGGTCGACGAGCTGAGCCAGGCGATCGACGTAAACTACGCGCAGGCGCTCATGGACATGGGCGAGTACGAGGCGGCCATCGCCGCCTTCCACGAGCTCAACGACAAGTACGGCGGTCTGCCGATCTGGCTCATTCTGGAGATGGCGGAGAGCTACGCCCTGCTGCGCCGGATGGACGAGGCGGAGGCAGTCTATCAGATCGCGCCGCCGGAGGCCGCCGCGCAGTTTCCCGGTATGGAGGAGGTCCGCGAAGAGGTCGGCGACCTGCTGGCCCGCGTGCATGACTTCGACGGCGAGGAGATGGACCTGCGCGACTGGTACTACGTGCAGACGCGCGGTATCCTGGTGGAGACGAATCCAGAGGAGGGGTCGGGTGGCCGGTTCGTCTTCTTCCAGCCTACGGAGGAGGAGGTCGCCTACCTTATCGGGATCACGGCGGCCCTGCTCGACACCAAAGGCTACGCTCCCAATCGCATCCTCTGGCTGGGCGAGCAGTCGGAGCCACTCGCGCGCGCGTTTGCCCAGTGGTGGGAAGTGAACGAGGACGACCTGCGCGCCTACCAGCCCGGCGACAACACGGACAACGACGAAGAACTCTCCCTGCTGGTGATGGCCCACTCTTACGACGTGTTCGCCCTGCCGGATCAGGAGGCCTTCCTCGATCTCGCGCAGGCGCGGGCGGGACTCATCACCTTCGCTCTGGACGTGCGCTGGACGGAGCGCCAGCCGATGGTCCCTGACATCGCCGGATTCCTCTCGCAGGTATGCAGTCTGCCCTGGGAGCCGCGCATGCAGATCGACGAGGCCAATCAGACGATCACGCAGATCGAGGAGACACGGGACGCGCTGACGGTCGCCGCCGATCTCGCCAGGCAGTTCCCCAGTGAAGAGGAGTGCGATCAGATCGCCCGCGACATCCTCGAAGATCTGAATATCTGCACGGATCTGATTCTGGACCACCGGGATGGTGATCTGATCCGTCGCCCAATGGTGACTCATTCGCCCGTCAAAAGCCCGAAGTTCGGCTAATTAAAGAGTTGCTCGTTGTTTGTTTCTAGTTGCTGGTGGGTGCCTGCCTGCATGGGAGGCGCCAATCCCACCGGTAAGAGGCAATCCATAACGAACAACGAGCAACTAGAAACTTGCAACTCATGAAAGCCCTTGTTTTCAGCGATATTCGGCGCGTGACGATGGGAGCGCAGCCCGAGCCGTCTCCCGGACCCAATGAAATCCTGCTGCGTGTCAGCGCGACCGGGATTTGCGGATCGGATATGGCCGGTTTTCTGGGCCACAGCCCGCGCCGCCGCCCGCCGCTCGTGCTGGGACATGAGGCGGTCGGCAGGGTGGCCGCGATGCCTCAAAATGCCCCGTCAGATGGCGGCGCCTGGCCCTTTCAGTTGGAGCAGCGGGTCGTCGTCAATCCGCTGATGCCCTGCGGCCGGTGCGCGGCCTGCGCGACGGGAAAGAGTAACATCTGCGCGGAGTGGCGGCTGCTCGGCATGGACCGCGTGCCCGGCGCGTTTGCCGAATATGTCGCCGTTCCGGCCCGCAACGTGTTTCCGCTGCCTGATGACCTTCCCGACGAGCGGGCGGTGATGATCGAGCCGCTGGCGAACGGGGTCCACCTGTTCTCGCTCATCCAAAAGCATAACTTCGGCACGCTCGCCATCTTCGGCGCCGGCACGCAGGGCTGCCTGATGCTCTGCCTGGCGCGGCTGCTGGGCTACCGCGATATCGCCATCGTGGACATCAATCCCCGGAGGCTGGAGGTGGCGCAGCGGCTTGGCGCGAAAATTACCATCGACGCCCGGCAAGCCGATCCGGTAACTGCGGTGCGTGAGGGCTTCGACGGCGCGGGCGTCGGCATCGTCATCGACGCTCACGGCGCCCAGGCGACGCGGGCCGCCTGCGTAGGCGCGGCCAAAAAGGGGGCGGAGATTCTGCTGCTGGGCTTGCATGAGGTCCAGACCGCGCTCGACTTTACCGCCGTCGTTCGCAACGAATTGCGCCTGCAAGGCTCCTTCGCCTATACGCCCGCCGACTTCGCGCAGGCTAAAAAGCTCATCGAAAGCGGCGACGTGGACCTGTCTTCCTGGACGGAGGCTCGCCCGCTGGAAGAAGGCCAGGCCGCCTTCGATACGCTCGCTACCGATCCCGGCGCGACCATGAAAATCCTGCTAAAACCATAGGCCCCCGTCCCCTCCCCTGGAATCGGGGCCTTTATGCTGAGGTAAGTTCTTGCGGTATCTTCAACTCCTCTTCGTCATAGCTTTTCTCCTTCTCTTCGGAAATGTCCCGAAGGCTCATAGTGCTCCGGTTCCCTACCCGATGGTCTACACGCCCGGAACGCCTGCCGAACAGTCCCTGATCGTCAAAAGCTCGGGCGCAACGCTGGTAAATAACGTGCGGCATGCGGAGTCGGGCCAGTTCTGGGTCTATGGCTTTGCGGTCGCCGCCGGCGCTCGCTGCCGCCTGGAGTTGACTCTGGAGGGCGACGCGGCGACTGCGCCGCCGAATATAGAAGTGTTGGGAGCGGACAGCAAGCCGTTGCCGATCCATACCGAGCGCAACCTGGAAGGCGATTTTACGGTGGAATGGACGGCGCCGGAGAAGTGGCCGCTGGGAGCGCGCCAATCGGTCATGATCAGCGCGAAGTCGGGACCGGTCAACGTACAGCGCGTCCAATTCACGGAGACCCTGCCTTCTACCCATATCGCCGGGCTGCCGGACACGGTCCTGCAGTTGATGACACAAGGCCTGCCACCCAACACGCGCCCTTCTGTCTTGCCCGCGCCGGAACGGCCCTATACCATCACACAGACGGGTCATCCCGCCGATCCTGGGCTGGAACTGCAGATAGACGCCCTCTTCGCCTACACCAACAACGCGGCCACCATCGACGGCTGGAAGGCGCGCGGCTATACGGTCTGGACGATGGGCGGTTCCCGCGCCGGCAAGGACTACGCCGCCGCCCATCCCGACGCTGTACAGACCGGCGCGGACGGCAAGCCGATCGCCATCGACGATAGCTTCTACCTCTCTCCGACCGCCGACCGCATCGCCATCGAGCGCAGCTACTACGATACGGCGCTCGTGAACGGCAGCGAAGGCGTCTGCCCCGAAGAGCCGGAGTACTGGGCGCGGGCCGGCTACGAGGGCGCCTTTAAGGCGGCCTGGCAGCGGATCTACGATACGGCCTGGCAGGACCCCGCCGGCAGCGTGGACGCGCGCTGGAAAGCCGGGCAGTTGATGGCCTCTCTCGAAGCGGACCATAACGCGGCGATCCTGCAGGATGCCGCTCTCCGCAAACCCTCGGCGCGGAGGCTGGTCGCCCTGCATAGCCCCATCAACTATGCGGAGTGGGGTATCGTCTCGCCACAATACCGGATCATGCAGAATCCGCTGGTGCAGGAGGTGGTCGGGCAGGTCTGGACCGGCACGGCGCGCACGCCGGCCCGCTATGCCGGTGTCCGGGCCGACCGCACTTTCTCCATCGCTTATCTGGAGTACTCCTCGCTCTATCATCTGCTGCGCGGCACCGGGAAAAAGCTCTGGTTCCTGATGGACCCCCTGGAAGACGCGCCGGGCCTGCCGTTAGCGGATTACAAGAGCCACTACGAGCAGACGCTTGTGGCTTCCCTGCTCTTCCCCGGCGTAGACGCCTACGAAGTGATGCCCTGGCCGGAGCGGGTCTACGGCCACATCCCCGCGGATTACGCGGTCGAGATCGATAGCGTCATTGCGGCGCTGCAGGAGATGCATACGCAGACCGGCGAAGTGAGCGGCAACGCAGCCGCCGAGGACACGATCGGGGTCTTCACTTCCGATTCCATGCAGTGGCAGCGGGAAGCTCCCGATAAAAGCGACTTCGACGGCTTCTTCGGCCTGACGCTGCCGCTGTTGGAGCGCGGCGTGCCCGTGCAGGTCGCCTCCCTCGACCGGGCCGCCGAGCCGGGCTATCTGCGCCCGTTCAAGACCCTGCTGCTCTCCTACGACTATCAAAAACCGCCCGACGCGCGCGCGCAGGCGGCGCTGGCCGAGTGGGTCCGACAGGGCGGCAGCCTGCTTTTCTTCGGCGGCTCGGACGCCTACAACGCCGTCGCCGCCTCGTGGTGGCGCCTGGCGAAGCTGGACACCCCGCAGGCCGACCTCTGGAGCCAGTTGGGCCTGCCCTTGCATGGCGCGGCGGTCACCGCTTCCGCGCCTGCGGAAGACCTCAGCCGCTATCAGGTGATTCTCAAAGGCGATGGGGCGGAGCACAACCTCAAAAATCGCCGCCTCTATACCCTCGATCTCACGAAATTCGCGCAGCCGACCGGCTCGGTGGCCGTGCGCTTTTCGGACGTAACGCCGCAGGACGGCTGGGGCGCCCTCGTCACCTCGGCGGAATTGAGGATCGGCGGGCAGCTCGCCGCCGCGTTTACGGCCGGATCGGAGGTCGAGAACCGCTTTCTGGTCTATGATAACGGCAGCCAGCTCAACGGCCAGGGCCGCTTTGCCGACGGAGACGCGTCCTGGACCTACGAGTTCGACAACCTGCCGCCCGGCGCGGCGATCACGCTTACAGTCGATATGGGTAACGGATTCGAGGTCTCGGCCGCTTCGGCGCAGCCCGATTTCGGCCACACGCTGCTGAATGCGGGAACGGAAGAGGCGCTGGCGAAGGCGCTCCCGCGCCTTCGCATCGGCACGGCCTATCCCGCCACCCTCTATCCACCAATGAGCGATGGGCGTTGGGCGTTCCGAAGGTTCGACGTTGGGGAAAAATCTACTGCTCCTCAGCCTAAACAGGCTATCCATGATGGGCAAAAGAGCGAAGTTGCAGCTCCTGACGCCCAACGCTCAACGCCCAACGCCGAATCAGGCGCTAGCCTGATTCCCCTTTACAACCTGCGATCCGGGGGAACGCCGGTCTGGATGGCGAATGTAGGCCGCGGCCTCGTGCTCAATGTGGGCATCGCGCCTGGCTTTTTCTCGGCGAGCGAGCGCAGCGCGGCGCTGCTGCGCGCCCTGACCCAATATGCCGCCCAGCGCGCCGGAAGCCCTTACGCCGAACCCGGCAGCCTCCGCCTGCGGCGCGGTCGCTACACGATTATACGCACCTTCCGAGAAGCCGAGCCGGTCGAGGGCCGTACTATCGACCTGCTCTCCCCCACGCTTTCCGTCGCGACCCACCGCACGATCCCGTCCGATTCGCTCGCGCTGCTCTGCGACCTGGATACGAATGCATCGCGCCCCTCTATCGCCTTCGTCTCCGGCCGCGTGCAGGCCCGGATCGAAACAGACGCAGAGACCGCCTTCTTCGCGCGCGGCCCGCTCGGCACAATGGGGGTTGCACGCCTCTATGCGGGCAGCCGGCAGCTTCTTGGCGCGCGAGGCTTCGACCGGCTGGGCCGTCCGGTCTCGCTGGAAGCCATTCAGGAAGGCGATACTGTCCTCCTGCGCTATCCCAACGATCCGGACGGCATCGTGGTGCGTGCCGGCTGGCGCTAAAACGGGAACAATGCGAGCAAACAGGACGTTATACGCTCGGAATTGCCCGCCATCGCGGATTTCACCAGGCGGCTAACACGAAATCGATCGGTCATCGTATAGGAGAGTAGACATAGGACGACTGGCACGGGAATTCAGAGCCGGAAAATTTTCCGGCAGGAAATCTCCGGTGGCTGCCGATAATAGGAGGATAGCTCGTTAAAACACCGGGATACGGGCTTAAAAATAGGGTCTAGTCGGAACTGGCGGATTATGATATAATCCAATTGATGGGGCGTTCGCTGATATGCCGACCGCATAGGGCTGCCCCGCCATGGAGCGCCAGCAGTTCCGGCGTCGCTTCCCTTTATGGGACGGCGTCCGGTGGCCTGTTCCTAACAATCGTACGGTCAGATCATGAAGTCGCCGTCTCGGTGGGCAGGGCCACGGCTTCCACCGGGACTTTTTGATTCATCGGTATATTTGGCGGCGCGTATTTCGTCCGCCGGCCGGCCTGTTCTTTTCGCACTACGGCGGATCGGCGCCAGAGGACAGGTGGCACAGGAGGTAGAGATTCATGGGGATTACTATTAACCCATCGGAGTTTCTGAAACAGGTTGAGGAACAGCGCAGCCAGGAGCGGGCGCTGGCCTGGGAGGGCACTTTTGCCGACTATCTGAAGATCGTCTCCGAGAACCCCAAGGTCGCCGACCTGGCGCATGCGCGCAGCTATAACATGATCATGGCTGCCGGCGTCGAGGACGGCGAGGATGGCCAGCCGCGCAAATACAAGTTCTTCCTGGAGGACCTGTATGGCATGGAGCGCACCCTGCAGCAGTTGGTCGAGGAGTACTTGAATCCGGCCTCGCGCCGGCTGGATATTCGTAAGCGCATCCTCATGCTGGTCGGCCCGGTCGGCGGCGGTAAGTCCACGCTGGTGACCTTGATGAAGCGCGGCATGGAGAAGTACAGCAAGACCGATCAGGGCGCGACCTACGCCATTAAAGGCTGCCCGATGCATGAAGAGCCGCTGCATCTCATTCCGGAGGAGCTGCGCCCCGACTTCAAAAAGCAGTTCGGCGTCTACATCGAAGGCGATCTCTGCCCGGTCTGCCGCTATCGCCTGGAGCACGAGTGGGAGGGCAACATCCACAACGTGCCGGTGCAGCGCGTCTTCCTCTCCGAGCGCCACCGAATCGGCATCGGTACCTTCAAGCCGGCCGATCCCAAGAGCCAGGATGTGGCCGAACTGACCGGCAGCGTCAACATCCAGGCCCTCACCGAGTTCGGTCAGGAATCGGACCCGCGCGCTTATAATTTTGATGGGGAGCTCAACATCGCCAACCGCGGCGTGATGGAATTCATTGAGATGCTCAAGGCGGAGAAGCGCTTCCTCTACGAGCTCAACACCGTCGCTGGCGAGCAGACCATCAAGGCCAGCCGCTTCGCACTTATCTATTGTGATGTCATGGTCATCGCCCATACCAACGAATATGAATACAACTCCTACTTCTCCAATAAAGAGAATGAGGCGATGATCGATCGCATCTTCGTGGTGAAAGTGCCGTACAATCTGCGCGTTGGCGAAGAAGTACGGATCTACGAGAAGCTGATCGGCCAGAGCGACGTGCATGACCTGGGCCTCGGCGCCGACGTGGACCTGTCGCATTTCCACATCGCGCCGTACACCCTGCGCGTGGCCTCGATGTTCGCCATTCTGACGCGCCTGAAGCCGAGCAAGAAGGCGGGCCTATCGCTCATGACCAAGATGAAGCTCTACGATGGGGAGAAGCAGGTCGGCGATTGGGACCAGCGCCACGTTCGGGAGCTGCACGATGAGTATCTGGACGAGGGCATGACCGGCGTGTCGCCGCGCTTCATCATCAACCGCATCTCCTCGGCCCTGGTCAAAGGGGGAAAGGCGTACGTCACGCCTATCGACGTGCTGCGCTCGCTGCGCGACGGCATCACCGAATACACCAACAACGAGGAGGAGCGGCGCAAGCTGCTGGGCTTTATCGACGAGGTTCGCAAAGAGTTCGACGAGATGGCTAAGAAAGAGGTCCAGCGCGCCTTTGTCTACTCCTACGAGGAGTCGGCCAAGACGCTTCTGGATAACTATGTCGATAACGTCGAGGCCTACTGCAACCGCGAGAAGGTCAAGCACCCGATCACAGGCGAGGACGTGGACCCGGACGAGCGGCTGATGCGCTCCATTGAGGAGCAGATCGGCGTCACAGAGAACGCCAAGCGCGAGTTCCGCGAAGGCGTGATGCGCTCGGTCGCCTCTCTGATGCGCCGTGGATCGACCTTCTCCGTCTCCTCGGACGAGCGCCTGAAAGAAGCCATTGAGAAGAAGCTGTTCGCCGACCTCAAGGACATCGTCAAGATCACGACGAGCACCAAGACGCCGGACGCCGAGCAGCTTAAGAAGATCAACGAGGTCGTGGACCGGATGTGCCGGGAACAGGGCTACACGCCCGAATCGGCCAACGAGTTGCTCCGCTACGTCGGAACGCTGCTGAACCGGTAAGACCCATCAGGCGCCCACCCCCTTCCCCTCCCCCAAATTTGGGAGAGGGGGGACTTTGATGAAAGCTAATACCTTCTCCCTAAAGCTTCTCCTACCCACGAACAGGGGCACAAGAGAAGAACAAAATCTCCCCTCCCCTAAAATTGGGGGAGGGGAAGGGGGTGGGGGCCTTCGGAAGAGGTGTGAAACTATGTCGCAGTTTTCCTTGAGCGCGGATACCTGGGACCTGCACCGCCGCGCGGATCGTGACCGCCAGCGGCACAATGAGAAGATCAAAGAGGTCATCAAGCGCAATCTGGGCGACATCATCAGCCAGCAAGACATTATCACGGCGGACCAGGGCAAGATCGTCAAAATTCCGATCCGTGGCCTGGAGCTGCCGCGCATCCGCTTCGACGACCAGGAGCGGGAGCGCGTTGGCCAGGGCAATGGCGGCACGAAGCCGGGCGACGTGCTCGGACGCGCGCCGCAGCAGAACGGCCAGGGTACGGGCAAAGAGGCCGGGCATGAGGCCGGCGTGGACTTCTACGAGGCCGAGCTGACCCTGGAGGAGCTGACCGCGCTGGTGTTCGAGGACCTGCACCTGCCCAACCTGGAGGAGCGCGGCGTCAAGCAGATCGTCTCCGAGCACACGGAGTTCAACAGCATCAGCAAGCGCGGCATCGCCAGCAACCTGGACCGCAAGCGCACCCTGCTGGAAGCCTACAAGCGCAACGCGTTGGCGGGCAAGCCGGGCTGGGAAATCCGCAACGAAGACCGCCGCTATAAGACCTGGGAGGTCGTCACCGAGCCGCAGCGCAACGCCGTCGTCTTTGCCATGCGCGACGTCTCCGGCTCAATGGGCGAGTTCGAAGCCTACATCTGCCGCTCGTTCTACTTCTGGATGCTGCGTTTCCTCCGCAAGAAGTACGCCAGCGCCGAGATCGTCTTCATCACCTGCCACACGGAAGCCAAAGAGGTAGACGAGCACTCTTTCTTCAGCCTGGGCGACTCGGGCGGCACGAAGATGAGCGAGGCGTACAAGCTGGCGATGCACATCATCGAGAAGCGGTACAATCCGCGCGAGTGGAATATCTATCCGTTCCTCTTCTCGGACGGCTACAACTGGGGAGACGCCGAGTGTGTCGAGCTGGTCAAGCAGATGGTGGACATCTCCAACCTGGTCGGCTACGGCGAGATCGCCAACGACGTCTGGAGCCAGTCGCCCCATTTCGCGCCGCTCGGCCAGGCCTACCAGGAAGCTTTCGCCGACGAGCCGCGCGTCTGCCTCGTGAAGATCAATTCCAAAGAAGATGTCTGGCCGGCGTTGAAGAGGTTTTTCAGCAAGCATCCGGAAGTGCAGGAAGTAGAATAAGATGAACCTGAGCGAACGCGAAGAACTGGAAAAGTGGATCGACATTATTCAGGAGAAGGCCGTCAGTTACGGGCTGGACTTCTATCCGACCCACTTCGAGGTCGTGCCCGATCACGTCATCTATGAGCTGGGCAGCTATGCCCTGCCCGCCCGCTTCTCGCACTGGACCTTCGGACGCGACTATCACCGGCAGAAGACGATGTACGAGTACGGCATGGCCAAGATCTATGAGATCGTCTTCAATACCGATCCCTGCCAGGCCTTTCTGCTCGACAGCAACTCCATGCTGGCGCATAAGTTCGTCGTCGCGCATGTGCTGGGCCACAACGATTTCTTCAAGAACAACGTCTATTTCGAGCATACGGACCGGGACATGATCGAGAAGGTGCGCGTCCACGGCAACCGGATCCGCAAATACGAGGAAGAGTTCGGGCCGCTGGTCGTCGAGGAGTTTCTGGATGCCGTGCTCTCCATCGAGGAGCATTTCGACGTAGGCCTGACGGCCTCGTTCCGCCACAAATCTCCACAAGAGTACGAGGCGGAGCGCCGCCGACCTTCCAAATCGCCCACCGAATACGATGACCTGTGGGATATCTCCGGCAACAAGATGGGTCCGGAGGCACCCCGGCCGCGCAAGTTCCCGCCGGAGCCGGAGAAAGACTTGCTCGGCTTCCTGCGCGACTACGCGCCGGAGCTGGAAGACTGGCAGCGCGACGTCATCAATATGCTCCGCGAGGAGATGATCTACTTCATCCCTCAGATGCGCACCAAGATCATCAACGAGGGCTGGGCTTGCGCTGTCGGCGATAGCCTGGTCATCACAGAACGCGGATTATCGCGGTTCGACAACCTAGTAGGTCGGGGCGAGAAGCTGCACGTCGGAAGCGGCGGCAGCGGCGCCAGGCATGCTATCACGGATTTTCATAAAGAGGAACAGGTTCCTACCATCCGCATCACCACGCGGCGGGGATACAGCATCGAGGGAGCGCTCAAGCATCGCGTGCAGTTAGCGGACGGTTCCTGGGCTTTCCTCAAAGACCTCAAAGCCGACGATCGTGTGGCGCTCGCCATCGGCACGGAAGTCTGGCCGCAGCAGTCTGTGGCGCTCGATTACGCACCGGCAGAGCCGGACACCACACTTACCGACATCGCCGCCGCAGCGGAAACGTCACTCTGGACGGTGCTGCGCCATCGGGCAGGCAAGAACACGCTCAAAGCGCAGCAGATCGATGCGGCGCTCGCGCAAAAGAGTTACAAAGAGGGCAGGGTTGGCAAGAAGATTACCACGCGCCAATCGCTGCGCCTGCCGGCATTCCTGACGGAAGGATTGGCCCATCTTCTCGGCTATTTTGTGGGGGACGGCAACGTTACCAAATCCGGCATCTGCCTGACCTGCGGCGATACGGACTACGCACAGGAGCTGGCGCAGCAGATCGAGTGTTTGCTCGGCATTCCCGCTACGTTGCGGCCCGATCATACCGGGACCGGCAATCGCTGGCGGCTCGAGGTCCACTCGCGGGAGCTGCTTCGCTTCCTGTCCAGCCTGGGTATCGATCTGAAGGCGCGAGCACGCGCGAAGCAGATACCCGACCCGGTGTTGCGCTCGCCGCGCCCGGTCATGGCCGCCTTTCTACGCGGTTACTTCGATGCCGATGCCTATGCCGGCAAGGGCGGCGTGATCCTCTCGACGGCCAGCCGGGAGATGGCGCGGACCGTCCAGATCCTGCTGCTGAACTTTGGCATTCTCTCCCGAAGTAGGGAGCAGGCGGATGGCTGCGTCCAGGTGCGTATCACGGGCGCTTCGGCGGCCCGCTTCCACAAAGAGATCGGCTTTGACCTGGAGCGCAAGTGTCTGGCGCTGCACCATTACGTCAACGCGCGCCGCTGGTTCTGCCGCGAAGATTCTGCCGATACCATCGTGAAGATCGATCATGGCAAGGCAGACGTGTACGACATCACGGTGGATGAGGCGCACGCCTACGTCGCCAACGGCTTTATCAACCACAACTCCTTCTGGCATGAGCGCATTCTGACGGACCTGCCGCTCACGCCCGAAGAGCACCTGGAGTTCCGGCGCATGCACGCGGCGGTACTGTCGCCCGGCTCGCGCATGTCCATCAACCCCTACTACGTCGGTTACAACATCCTGCACGACATCGAGCGGCGCTGGAACGGCGAAGAGGATAAGGATTATCCGGAAGAGAACTGGCGCGGCGAAAAGCTGCGGCGGCCGAGCGGCGAGGGCCTGAAGAAAGTGTTCGAGGTGCGCCGGGACGAGGCCGACATCTCCTTCCTGCGCAAGTACCTGACGCGCGGCCTGATCTCCAAGCTGGACATGTATACCTACAAGCTGGAAGAGGTCAACGGGGAGATGGCCTGGGTCGTGCAGGATACGGACTGGGAGCGCGTGCGCGATACCCTGGTCGACTCCATGACCAACTTCGGCATCCCCATCATCTACGTGGAGGACGCCGACTACAACCGGCACGGCGAGCTGCTGCTTACCCACGCCTATGATGGCAAGCCGCTCGACCTGGACTACACGGCCCGCACGCTCAAGAACATCTATTTGCTCTGGAAGCGGCCCGTCCACATCGCGACCGTCATCGACGATTCACCGACCATCCTCACCCATGACGGCGAAGAGTTCACACAGGAGCCAGAGGCCGAAGCTTGATCCGATCATTCAGCCGAGCCGTGAACGACCTGACTAGGGGTCCTTCGGACAATCGCCCTGGCGGGCGAAAAGGCGCACAAAGCTGAGACTTCCTGCTAAAACACAAAAGCCATTTGCAGGCTGTACTTTGTGCTGCACCAAGACGAAATGTTCCATCTAGTAGGAAAGCAAGCATTATGAAGGAAGGTATGAACAAACTAATAAACACAGCGTTTATGAAACTCCCAAAGCGCGCCGAGCAAACTAGTGATCGAGCAAAACTTGTGGCGACCTTTGTTGATGTTGGTCCGCTATTTACACTTTTATCTAATATTGACCATCAAGTTTTATATGGTCGGCGAGGAACAGGCAAGACACACGCATTTTCTTATCTGGCTGAGACAAGGAGAGAGCGGGGCGACATAGCAGTCTATATAGATATGCGAACTATCGGATCTACTGGCGGTCTATATAATGATGCATCCTTACCAATTTCTCATCGCGCTACCGGACTGCTAATAGATTCCGTAAAAGCTATCTATACCGGCCTATATGAGTTCTTTGTAGACTTGGCTGAGGAACTTGATCTTTCTCGGACAGGTCCGCTACTCGATAGATTGTCAGATGCAATAACTGAGATAGCTGTTATTGGGACAGTTCAGCGCGAGAATAAAATGCTAGATAGCATCGATACAAGCGATAAATCGAAAGCTGAAGCCTCTCTTAGTGAAAAAGGGCTAAAGGTTTCTTATGGTGAAACAACCGAGCAAAAACAAAAGAATCAGGTGGAGCAGCGAATTACTGAGTCTGGAGTAGCAGAACATCGCGTACATTTTGGCGCGCTAGGGCAAGTGTTCAATGATATCGCGGATGCAATGGGGAACAAACGGCTTTGGGTACTACTCGACGAATGGAGCAGTGTTCCGTTGGAACTTCAGCCCTACCTTGCCGATCTCTTAAAAAGATCAATGTTCCCCGTAGCAAAGATAACTGTAAAGATAGCTGCTATTGAGCAAAGGTCGAGATTCCGTCTTATCACGGGACACGGAGATTATATAGGGGTTGAACTTGGTGCGGACATTTCAGCAGATCTTAATCTGGATGACTACATGGTGTTTGATAATGATGAGGAGCGTGCCAAGGACTTTTTTCAAGAATTACTGTTTAAACATTATAGGGAAACAGACGAGCTTGAACTTGCTTCTGGCCCACAATATTCCGACGAATTAATACGGCACGCATTTACACAACGTAATGTTTTCGATGAGTTTGTTCGAGCTACAGAAGGGGTTCCGAGGGATGCTATTAATATCATCAGTCATGCGGCCCAAAAGGCTCTAAATGACCGTATATCAATGGCACACATAAATACAGCAGCTCGCAATTGGTACCAACGAGATAAGGATGCTGCAATAAAGGCGAACGAAGATGCTCACGATCTTCTGCATTGGATTGTTGACAAGGTGATAGGGGAAAGACGTGCGCGGGCCTTTCTATTGCGTAGCAATATAGATAACGAGCTGATTAATACTCTGTTTGATGCCAGGCTCCTTCATATTATGAAAAGAAATATATCGGCACGTGACCAACCAGGCATTCGGTACGATGTCTATGAATTAGATTATGGCTGCTATGTAGACCTCAAAGGGACTGATCGCGCTCCTCTCGGGCTACTTCAATCTGGAGATGAAGATGAAACATCTTATATTGAGGTACCTCCCGATGACTACCGCGCCATACGACGAGCCATTCTCAACCTAGATGAATTCGTTGGGAGAACTCGGACATTAGATATCTAAACGCTTGCTCCCTGTGGTCCATAGGATTTCCTCATCTAATATAGCTGGCAGGATGCTAGGAGCGGCGGCGCCAGGTGTCGTTGATGAGGATGCTGAGGATCAGGGCGAATCCCCCGCCGGCGGCGACCAGGAAGCAGATCATCGCCAGGCCCGGATAGCCGAAGAGCTGGAAATGAGTCTCGACGCGCATGAGCATGGCGGCTCCAATGATGAGCGCGGCCAACACCACCCCCAGCGAAATTCTGTTGGCGACCTTCTGAAAGCCTTCGATGAGCGTGCTCTCGTCGAAGGCTTCGACATTGATCTTTAACTGGTTCTTGGCCAGCATGTCCAGGATGCGATTGACGCGGCGGGGCATCTCCTCGACAAAGTCGCGGACCTCCAGGGCGGCGGAGAGAGCGTTTCCGGGCGAGAGCTCTTTGAAGGCGCGCTGACGGATGAGGCTGGCGGTATTGCGGCGGATCGATTCGTTGGGATCGAACTCCGGGGCCAGCGTGCGGGCGACCTCGTCGAGATTCAAGAGCGCCTTGCCCAGCATCGTCAGCTCCGGCGGCATCCAGATGCCGTTGTCCGCAGACGTCTGGGAGAAAGCCAGCATCGCTTTGCCCACCTGGATGTCGGCCGATTTGGCGCCTTGCTGCCCGAAAATGATCTCCGCGACCCGCCTTCGGAACTCCGCTTCCTTGAAATCCTTCTGAATATCCCCGATTCCCACCGCAATGTCGGCGGCCTCCTCGCTGTTGCCCTCGCTGATGGCGATCAGTATCTTGAGCAGTTTTTCCTGCAGGGAGGGGGTGAGGTGGCCGACCATTCCCAGATCGATCAATGCGATCCGGCGATCATCCGTAATGAAAACATTGCCCGGATGCGGGTCGGCATGGAAGAACCCGTCCACGAGGATCTGCTTGAGGTAGGCGCGGAACAACTGCTCGGCCAGCGCCTCCCCGTCGATCTCCATCCTCGTTAGTGGGCTGAGCGTAGTGACCTTCGTACCGCGGATATAATTCATCGTAAGCACGCGGGAGGTCGTATAGTCGGCGATTGGACGCGGCACCACGATCCGGTCAAACTCCGCCAGGTTCTCGCCGATTCGCTCCATACTGCGGGCTTCCTGCCGGTAGTCGAGCTCGCGCAGCAGGTCGGCGCGGAACTCGTCAAGAACCTGGGTGAACCGGTAGCGCTCGCCCGCCTGCGTGTGCTTGTCCAGAAACTCGGCGATAGTCTCCAGCGCCTCCATGTCCTCGGCGATCTGCTTGCGGATACCCGGCCGCTGCACTTTGACGGCGACCGGCTTGCCGTCGTGCAGGACGGCGCGGTGAACCTGGCCGAGCGAGGCGGCGGCGATAGGCGTGGGATCGAAGGAAGAGAACGCTTTGGTGAGCCGCACGCCCAGCTCTTCTTCCACGATCTCCCGCACCTCCGAAAACGGGAACGGCTCCAGCCGGTCCTGCAGGCGAGAGAGCGCTTTGAGGTAAGACGGCGGCAGCAGATCGGCGCGGGAGGAGAGAATCTGGCCCAGCTTGATAAAGATGGGTCCCATCTTCTCCAGGTCGTCCGCCAGCTCTTCGGCCTGCGGGTCGGACACGACCTCGGTCTCACGCTCCGACGCCGGCAGCGCCTCTTCCAGGCCGGCTGTCGGCAGCAGATCGGAGTGGCCGTACTTGATCAGCAGGCGCGCAATATCTTTGTACCGTTTGAGATGTTCCGGTTTCAGCGAGATGCCCATAACGCTTTGACACGCAAAAGGACCTTACAGGTCTTGCGGCTCCTTGTAATTCAATCTCTTTACGCAAGGAACACCGAACTGTTCGCATAGCCCCGTGGCGTGCCCGATACCTGGCTGGACGAAGCAGCGGAATTGCTGTACAATGCATAGAGTGCTATCTCCATTCCGGCGCGCGGCTGTTGCGCTGGGCGGAGGCAGGAGAGGAGTATTATCTACGTGAACCATTCTCGCACGACCTTTATCGCGACCGCCGCAACGGTCGCTTTGCTCTTCGGCCTGGGAGCGTCCGCCGTGGCACAGGGCGCTGGCACGGGCAGCCCGCCACCGCCATTCGGCGCCGGAATGCCCATGCTTATTCCCGGCGCTCTTCGACCGGAAGATCCCACGCATTCCACGGAATGGGTCCTGCTGATGGCCCATAAGGAGGTCGGTACGGAGATCGGCCTGGACGACCACCAGCGCGAAGCCCTTGCCGATCTGCAGGCCAAGTCTCATGACGAGATCCTGAGCCGGATGCGCGCCGCTGCCGCAGGCAACCCGGAGGAAGCGAACGAGACACCGGAGGAGCATCGCGCTCAGTTTCAGCAGCGGATGGCCCAGCAAAGAGCCTATATGGAGAGCTTTCCCGCCGAGATGGCGAAGCGAGCGGAGGGAGTTTTAAAGTCCGCGCAAGTCAAGCGCCTGCGAGAATTGGACCTGCAATGGCGCGGACCGCTGGCGCTGGCCGATCCGAAGGTGGCGGATGCGCTGAAGTTGAGCTCGGAGCAGCGCGATAAGGTTGCGGCGGTCCTTCGGGATTATCAGGCGGCTGTCGTGAATATCCGCATGCAGGCCCGGCCCGGCTTTAACGGGGCAGGCACGGTGGGAGCGTCACAAACTGCACCGGCTCCGCCAAGCGTCGAGGAGATTAGGGCCCGCATGACGAAAGCGCAAAAAGAGATCGATCAGGCCCGGCAAGAGGCCGGGGAGAAGACGCTGGCCGTTCTCAGCCCGGAGCAACAAAAGCGCTGGCAGCAGATGCTCGGCAAACCCTTCGCCTTCTAAAAGCAGGGACTAGGGACTGGGGACTTCGGCGCTGCGCGCCTGGGGACTAGGGAAAAGCTTAGCTGCAGGGGGAGATGCCTCCAACAAAGACTTTCACCAGTCCCCAATCCCTAGTCCCCAGTCCCCAATATCTTGTCCACGCGGGCGCTGACATCGCGCAGATAGGCCTCGTCGCCACCGGGCAACTCGGTGTTGAGATAGCCGTGGTAGCCGACCTCCGCGAACGCCCGACGCACCTCCGGCCAGTCCACATCCCCCTCCAGCAGCGGCACGAACTGATAGGTGGCACGCTTGAAGTCTTTGAGATGCACCTTCCTGATGCGCCGGCCCAGCGTGCGAATCCAGTCCTCCGGCCAGCCGAAAATGACCACATTTCCCACGTCGAAATAGACCTGTACCAGCGGGTGCCGGAACGAATCGATGTAGTGGGCAAACTCCAGCGGGCTGAGCAGGAAGTGGTTCCAGACCTCCTCGATGCAGATCATTACGCCCAGCTTCTCGGCGGCTGGGATTAGCGCATGCACGTTTTTGCGTGAGCGCTCCCAGGCATCGACGTAGCGGGTCCGGGCATCCACTACGGCGGGCACCAGAAGGATGTCCTCGGCGCCCATCCATCGGGCGCACTGCAGCGCATGGCGGGCGCTGTCCAGGCCGCGCGCCACGACCGCCGGGTCGGAGCTGGAAAGCGGGGCTTCCCAGCCGCCGTAGATAATGGAGTGGATCGGCAGGCCGGCCTTCTCCGCGGCGGCGCGCATCACCTTCGCCTCGCTTTCGTCGGCGACCGGCGGCGCCTCGACCCCCTCGAAACCTATATCGCGAGCCAGCCGGAACCGCGCCTCCAGGCTCAGATTCTCCGGCAGCATGGTGAACATCACCGATTTCTTCGGCCGTTCCGTTGGCGCAGAGGAAGGGTGGCAGGGCGCTTCGGCATGAGCGCTATCGGCTTCCAGTGCCAGAGCGGCAGCGGTTCCTCCCAGAAATTGGCGGCGGTTGATGGCGGGTTTCATAACGAACCTCCGAAGATAGCCGCTTGTGCAGCGAGCGGTCACACGCCATTATTATGGACGAAAAAACGCGGCGGTATCCACAACACTGGGGATACCGCCGCGGGAGGGAAATCTCCATTTAAAGGAAGGCGCTCAATGAGTCAGGTCGTAGTAGACCTTATAGAGAAACCGCTTGATGGCGGCCTGAAGAGTTGCGCCCGCCGCGAACACCTTGACCGTCTTCGTCCCGTTCGGGCCGGTGGCCGTGATCGTGCCGGTGATGTGGTAGCGGCCATCCGAATAGGTGATGGTCCCCGACCCGGTCAGATCGTAGGTCGTGCCGCTGGTGGTGACGGCCTGCGCGGACGCGGTGAACGTATTGCCATTGAGGGTGACATCGTAGGTCACCTTCGTGCCGTCCGGCAGGGTGTACGAGCCGCTGTAGTTCTGGGCGTGCGCTGCGCCCGGCAGGAAAATAAACCACAGAGCGGCCAGCAAGGCGAGGAGTGAGAGTTTACGCATACCGTACCTCCATTTAGAATAAACACACGCATATAGTATTCTCTGCCATCGCCTGTCTCTCCTTCCCAATTTGCCAATTCGAGGCGAAAAATAGATCAAAAGTTTAGGCCGTGAACCCTCTTGTATGGTCTCCGGAACAGAACGCACGCCTCTCCCGTCTTCCGCATAAGGTGGATTGGCCGGAAGAGGAGACCACTATGTTTAAGAAGGGATGGCCTCTGCTGGGCCTTGGGCTGATCCTGGCTGGATGTTCGCCCCAACAGCAGCAACAGACAAATCAAAACCTGCAGCAAGCCGGGCAGAAAATCGAGCATGGCGCGCAGAACTTAGCCCATAACATCGGGAAGGCGATGAGTAATGAAGATGTGACCTTCCAGGTCAAGAAAGCGCTTGGCGCCAGCGCGAAGCTTAACGGATCTCACATCGACGTCTCTACGCAGGATGGGACAAGTCCCAATACCAAGATAGTTACCTTAAGCGGTACTGTCGCGAATGCCTCTCAGAAAGCGCTTGCGGATCGTATCGTTTCAGATACGGTCGGCTCGAATGTCAAGATTGTAGATGCCATTCAGGTCGGCACGCCGAAAAGCTGAGGGGGAGAGACCTCACCCCCTAACTTACCACGGGGCTCCTGTCACCACGGGCCTTGCGGCCCTGCCTGCCTCGCCTTCGTAAGCAGAGGGGAGATTCAAATTGAACTCTCCCCTTCCCTAAAATCGGAGTGGGGGCTTTTCTCCCGGTCACTCTTCACCCGTTCACCCGGTCAGCATTTTCCGGGTATACTCTCAACCAGATCCCTCGCTGGAGAAGAATCTCATGACCCGAACCCGGTTCGCCCGGTATGTCTGGGGCGTGCTGGCCTACAATCTGGTGGTGATCGTCTGGGGCGCCTACGTGCGGGCCACCGGTTCCGGAGACGGATGCGGCGGACACTGGCCTTTCTGCAACGGACAGGTGATGCCCCTGAAGCACTCTCCGCTGGCCACCCTCATCGAACTGTCCCACCGCCTCTCGACCACGCCGCTGCTGCCTCTGGCGCTGCTCACCCTGGTCTGGGCGTTTCGCATCCTTCCCCGCCGCCACCCGGCCCGCCTGACCGCCATTCTCTGCCTGGCGTTCACCTGCACGGAGGCCCTTTTTGGAGCCGTCCTCGTGCATTTCCGGCTGGTGGCCCATAACGATTCGGCGCTCCGCGCGCTCGTGATGGGCGCGCACCTGACCAATGCCTTCATGCTGCTGGGCGCGCTGGCCCTGACCGCTTTCTGGGGTTCCGATGCGGGATCGTTGCCTCCTTCGTCGGGTCAGGGTGGGGGAAGTAGTCCTCTCCTTCCCCGGTTTCGCAATCAGGGGGTCATCGGGCCGGCGCTCCTCCTTGCGCTGGCGGCCACGCTGCTGCTGGGCATCAGCGGCGCGGTGACGGCCCTTGGCGATACGCTCTTTCCTTCCAAAAGCCTGCTGGCCGGGCTGCAGCAGGATATCTCCGCGACCGCTCCACTCTACATCCGCCTGCGCTGGATCCATCCGCTCATCGCCGTGTCGGTCGGACTGTATCTGGTCTTGATTGCCGGGCTGGTCAGCCATCTGCGCCCGACGTCGCTCGTGAAGCGGATCGCGCGCTGGGTCGCGGGCCTGTTCCTGGCGGAGTTGGGAGTAGGCGCCCTGAATCTGGTCCTGCTGGCGCCGGTCCGAATGCAGCTTTTCCATCTGTTTGTGGCGGACCTGCTCTGGATCGCCGTAATCCTGCTGTCGGTGGCGGCGCTGGCCCAGGAGTCGCCGCGTATCGAGCTGCCGGAAGGAGCGCCGGAGGAAGCGGTCGTCGCCGCCCGCGTGACCCATGCGGCTACGTGGCGAGACTATCTCGCGCTCACCAAGCCTCGCGTCATCAGCCTGCTGCTGTTCACGACGCTGGCGGCGATGGTCATCGCGGCGCACGGCTGGCCGGGACTGAGCCTGTTTCTGGCTGTCGCTGCGGGCGGCTACATGGCCGCCGGAGCGGCGAACGCCATCAACATGGTCATCGACCGCGACATCGACATTCGCATGGCGCGCACGTCCCGCCGGCCTACGGTCACGCAGACCATTCCAGCCTCGAGGGCGCTGCTGTTCGCCTTCGGGCTGGCGCTCGGCTCGTTTGCCCTCCTCTGGGGCGCGGCCAATCTTCTCACGGCCATGCTGGCTCTAGCCGGGTTGGCCTTTTATGTGATCGTCTATACGCTCTGCCTGAAGCGGCGTACCTGGCATAATATCGTCATCGGCGGAGCGGCCGGCGCGTTTCCGCCGCTGGTGGGATGGGCGGCCGTTACCGGGCATCTGAGCGTCCTTGCCTGGTACCTGTTCGCCATCATCTTCGTCTGGACGCCGGTCCACTTCTGGGCGCTGGCGCTGCTCATTAAAGACGACTACGCGCGGGCCGGAATCCCGATGCTGCCGGTCGTCTATGGCGAGCGGGCCACGGTCCTGCAGATCGGCCTTTACGCCATCTTGACCGCGATCATCTCCCTGCTGCCCTTCGCGCAGGGCAAAGTCGGCTGGATCTACCTGGTCGCTGCGCTCCTGCTCAACGCCTCGTTATTGGCGCGCAGCTTCCAACTCTATCGCAGCCCGGAGCGGCGGCAGGCCGTCTCGTTGTTTCACTACTCGATGATCTACCTGGCGCTCCTGTTTCTGATCATGGCCGTCGACAGCGCGATTCGGATTTAGTTACCGGGTCGTAAACGAACCGCCTGACAGGCGGCTTTGCCGCTTCGCGTTCCAGCACGGGGTTTTAACCCCGTAATCAGGGAACCTTTTGGAACAGGGGACGTACTAGGGGTGCCATACGGCCCGTAAGAATGCGGGGGCACTGTATACAAGGACGTAGAGTGTGTGCTATAATCATGCGGTCAGTTCACCTGACCGGCAGGCCCAGACTGAAATCCTGGTCTTCCGGCTCTGCCGCCGAATCCCCGTGCGGATTCTCCCATTCCGACGCTGAGAAACCTTAGCGCCCGCCTGATAGGCTGGTCTTACGCCCGGTATCGTGAAAAAAGGCACAATCAGCCGGAGTCTGTTCTTGACTCACCGGATAGGAACACAGGTATACTTCTTGCGGTTCGGACCGAGCGCACGCCTTCGGCTTCGCCCCGCTGATTTCCCTGAAGGATAGTGAGCACCAGATGGCTCAGGTCTTTTCTCCCATCCACAACACGCTGGCCCGCCTCAGTCTCCTGGCGGCTCTGGCTCTCCCCGCCGTAATCATCGTCGCCAGCAGTGCCGTCACCCGCTCCCCGTATGGTACCAATGCCAAGGTCGTCCTCGACCAGCCGGTGCCCTTCAGCCACGAGCACCACGCTACCGAGCTGGGAATCGACTGCCGCTATTGCCATACCAGCGTGGAGACCTCCGAGACCGCCGGCGTGCCCCCCACGCAGACCTGTATGACCTGCCACTCGCAGATCTGGACCAACAGCCCTCTGCTGGAACGCGTGCGCCAGAGCTACTATACCGGCGTTCCGCTCCAGTGGAACAAGCTCAACAGCGTCCCGGATTTCGTCTACTTCAATCACAGCATTCACATCAACCGGGGGATCAACTGCAACGTCTGCCACGGGCCGGTCCAGCAGATGATGATTACCTACAAGGGCCGCTACTTCTACATGGCCTGGTGCCTCAAGTGCCACCGCGAGCCGGAGCGTAACATCCAGCCGGACGGCGCCAAAGCGGTCTTCCAGTTGTATCAGGACTACCAGCGCGGGGATCTGAAAGACGCCAGGGAGCGCGCCCTGGCCGATGGCGAAGAGTACGATCCCACCCCGGCAGAGGTCGAGAAGGGCCGGCAGACCCTAGAGAAGTACCATATGACGGCGACGAAGAAACAGCTTACGGACTGCTGGACCTGCCACCGGTAGGAACAGGGTGTTAGGATTACGCATCCATGCAGAACAACGAACACAAACGGCTCGACCTCAAGGAGGTCCGCGCGAAGCTGGAAGGCAAGCGCGGTCCGCAGTACTGGCGCTGCCTGGAAGAGCTGGCGGAAACCGAGGAGTTTCAGGAGTTCCTGCTGGACGAGTTTCCGCAGCAGGCGCGCGGGCTGATGCCCGAGATGGACCGCCGCAAGTTCCTGATGCTCTCGGCGGCGTCTCTGGCGCTGGCCGGTCTCTCGGGCTGCCGCTTTCTGCCGGCGCGCAAGATCGTGCCGTACGTGCAGCGCCCCGACGAGATCATCCCCGGCAAGCCGCTGTTCTATGCGTCGGTCCATCCTTTCAACGGGGACGCCATCGGCATCATCGTCACTAGTCATGAGGGACGGCCCACCAAGATCGAGGGCAATCCGGACCACCCCGCCAGCCTGGGCGCCACCGACGCGATCACGCAGGCCTCTATCCTCAATCTCTACGATCCCGACCGCGCCCAGAACGTAACCAACCTCGGCCAGATAAGTACCTGGGACGACTTCCTCAAGGCGGCGCGTGACACGCTGGCCCGACCGGGCGGCGGCGCGGGGCTGCGCATCCTGACCGGCAACGTCACCTCCCCGACCCTGGCCGATCAGATCGCCACGCTTACCGGGCGGTATCCTGGCACGAAATGGCACCAGTACGAGCCGGTCAATCGAGACAACGTCTACGCCGGCACGCGCCTGCTCTTCGGCGCGCCGCTCAATCCGGTCTACCGCTTCGACCGGGCCAACGTGATCCTGTCGCTGGATAGCAACTTCCTGCTCTCTATGCCCGGCCACGTGCGCTATGCCCACGATTTCGGAAACGCCCGGCGCGTGCGCTCGAAGGCGGTCTCGACCAACCAGCCGGCCCACAACACGATGAACCGGCTCTATGCTATCGACAGCATGCCGAACATCACCGGCGCGATGGCCGACCACCGTATCCCCGTTCGGGCGAGCGAGGTCGAGGCCGTCGCCTTCGCGCTGGCCCAGCAGCTCGGCGTGGCAGGCGTGACCGCGCCGGGACCGCTGCCCGCCTCTGTCCCACCGCAGTGGCTCTCCGGGCTGGTCCAGGATCTGCAGGCCAATCGGGGCGCCTGCGTCGTCGTGCCGGGCGATCACCAGTCGCCTGCCGTGCATGCCCTGGCGCATGCCATGAACGCCGCGCTCGGCGCCGCCGGCACGACCGTCGTCTACACCGATCCCGTCGAGATTTCTCCTGCCGACAACATGGCCTCCCTGCGCGATCTGGTCAATGATATGCAGGCCGGCAAAGTCACGATGCTGCTCATTATCGGCGGCAACCCGGTCTACGACGCGCCGGTCGATCTCAATTTCAAAGATCAGTTGACCAAAGTCCCCCTGACCGCGCACCTGGGACTCTTCGATGATGAGACCTCCGCCCGGTGCCGCTGGCATCTGCCGGAGACGCACTATCTGGAAGCCTGGAGCGACGCGCGGGCCTTCGACGGCACCACCTCGATCGTGCAGCCGCTGATCGCCCCCCTCTACGACAATCGCTCGGCCCATGAGGTGCTTTCCGAGTTGACCGACACGCCGGGAACGAGCCTGGATATCGTGCAGGGCTACTGGCGCCGTACCCGGCCGTCGCCGACCTTCGACGCCTTCTGGGAGAAAGTAGTCCACGACGGCCTGATACCCGGCACCGCCTTGCCGGCCCGCACCCCGGCAGCCGGCCGAGCCGCCGCCATCACGCCAAGTCCCCCCTCCCCTAGTATTGGGGGAGGGGCCGGGGGCGAGTACGAGATCGCCTTTATGCCCGACCCGACCATCTGGGACGGTCGCTTCGCCAACAACGGCTGGCTGCAGGAGCTGCCCAAAACGCTCTCCCGGCTGGTCTGGGACAACGCGGCCTTTATGAGCTTTGCTACCGCCGAGGCGCTTCACCTGACCACGGAAGACATGGTTGCCCTGAACTATCGCGGGCAGACCCTGCCGGTGGCCGTCTACGCCATGCCCGGCCATCCGGACAATGCCGTCACCATTTCGCTGGGATACGGCCGGGAGCGCGGGGGGCGCAACGCCGAGGAGGCGGGCTTCAACGCCTATGCCCTGCGCACCAGCGACGCGCCCTGGTTTGGGCCGGGACTGAGCATCACCAAGACCGGCGGCCGTTATTTCCTCGTCGGCTCGCACATGCGCAACAGCATCAACATGGCGGGCCGGGACCCCGTTCAGCACGCGACGCTGCAGGACTTCATCAAGAACCCGGACTTCGTTCGGAACGATGCTGAGGTCCATGATCCGCCGCTCGACGAATCGTTCTATGGAGATGCCCACACCCACGAGCACAAGTATGAAGGGTTCGGCACGTACGCCTGGGGCATGTCCATCGACAACAACGTCTGTATCGGCTGCAACGCCTGCGTCGTCGCCTGCCAGGCCGAGAACAACATACCGGTCGTCGGCAAGGACCAGGTGTCGCGCGGTCGTGAGATGCACTGGCTGCGCATCGACCGCTACTTCGGAACGGGCCGTAGCAACACGGATTATCTGGCCAATCCCCGAACCTACTTCCAGCCGATACCTTGCATGCATTGCGAGCTGGCGCCCTGCGAGCCGGTCTGTCCGGTTGCGGCGACCGTGCATAGCGCCGAAGGCCTGAACATGATGGTCTACAACCGCTGTGTCGGCACGCGCTACTGCTCCAACAACTGCCCCTATAAGGTCCGCCGCTTCAACTTCTATAAGTACGCGGCCGGGCAGCCCAACCGCATGCCGGGCAATTTCGACCTGCCCACCATTCAGTTGGTGGCCAATCCCGAAGTGACCATCCGGGGCCGCGGTGTCATGGAGAAGTGCAGCTACTGCGTGCAGCGCATCGACATGGCGCGCATCGAGGCCAAGAAAGCCGACGACGGAGCCGGGCGCGAGATCCAGGACGGCGAGGTCCTGACCGCCTGCCAGCAGGCTTGCCCGACCAACGCCATCGTGTTCGGTAATATCAAGGATGCCAACAGCCAGGTCAAAAAGCTCAAAGACGAGCCGCAGGACTACAGCCTGCTCGGCGAGCTGAACACCCGCCCGCGCACGACCTACCTGGCGAAATTCACCAATCCCAACACCGCGATCGACCCGGCCGATTCCGCGGAAGCAGAAGAGGTGGCAAGTTGACCGACGACCAAACGCCTGGACGAGTTAAAGAACCGGTGATCTACCAACCGGCAGGGGCGGTGGTCACCGAAACGCCGCTCATCACGGGAGAGCACAACTACCAGACGATCGACAATACGATCGGCAACGTCGTGCTCAACCAGAGAGGGCATCCGGCGCAATGGTTTATGGTGTTCGGCGTGGCGTTCCTCTGGGTGAACATCATGCTGGTGGCCTTCTGCTGGCTGCTCTACAAAGGCGTCGGCATCTGGGGCATCAATATCCCGGTCGGGTGGGGCTTCGCCATTATCAACTTCGTCTGGTGGATCGGTATCGGCCATGCCGGAACGCTCATCTCCGCCATCCTTTTGCTCCTGCGGCAGCAGTGGCGCAACTCGATCAACCGGTTCGCGGAGGCCATGACCCTGTTCGCGGTCATGTGCGCGGGCTTGTTCCCCTTGCTGCATACCGGACGCCCGTGGGTGGCCTACTGGCTGTTCCCCTACCCGAACGTCCTGAGCATGTGGCCGCAGTTCCGCAGCCCGCTCGTGTGGGACGTGTTCGCGGTCTCGACCTATATCACCGTCTCGGCGTTGTTCTGGTATCTGGGCCTGGTTCCGGATTTCGCCACCATGCGCGACAAGGCGCGCGCCAAGCCGATCAAGATGCTCTTCGGCATGCTGGCGATGGGCTGGCGCGGTTCCGCGCAGCACTGGTGGCGCTATGAGACGGCTTACCTGATCCTGGCCGGCCTCTCTACGCCGCTCGTGCTCTCCGTCCACTCGGTCGTGAGTCTGGACTTCGCGGTCTCGATCATTCCGGGCTGGCACGCCACCATCTTCCCGCCCTACTTCGTCGCTGGAGCCGTCTACGCCGGATTCGCCATGGTCATCCTGCTGGCGATCCCGATCCGCGCCTGGTACGGCCTGAAAGACTTCATTACCATGAAGCACCTGGACTGGTGCGCCAAGATCATGCTGGCGACCGGCCTGGTCGTCTTCTATGGGTACCTGACCGAGGCGTTCTACGCCTGGTACGGCGGCGACCGGTACGAGTTCGCGATCATGCACGACCGGTGGTTCGGCGCCTACTGGCCGTCCTACTGGCTGCTCATTCTCTGCAATGGGCTGACGCCGCAACTGCTCTGGAGCAAGAAGGTGCGCTATAACGTTCCGGCACTCTTCATTATCTCGCTCATCGTTAGCCTGGGCATGTGGCTGGAGCGGTTCGAGATCGTCGTGCAGAGTCTGCACCACGAGTATATGCCCAGCTACTGGGGCATGTACTATGGGACGATATGGGATTACGCGACCTTCTTTGGTACGCTCGGCTTCTTCACGTTCATGATGTTCCTGTTCGTGCGCTACGTTCCGATGATCAACATGTTCGAGATGAAGGACCTGCTCAATCGGATCACGCACTTCCCACGCCACGCGCATGAAGGCGACGGGCACGAGGAACCCGGCCTCGGCGCAGCCAAGGAGCACGCTTAGCCATGGCAGCAGAAGCGGCAAGGGTATCTCCCATCTACGGCCTGGTGGCCGAGTTCGATAACCAGGACGATATCCTGGCGGCGGCGGCGGCAGCCCGTAAAGCAGGGTACAAACGCATGGACTGTTACACGCCGTTCCCGGTGCATGGTCTGACCGAAGCGATGGAGTTCGAGGACGCCCGGGTGCCCTGGACGATCTTCATCGGAGGGCTCACCGGCATGTGCGTTGGGTATGGGCTTCAGTTCTGGATCAACTGCATTGAGTATCCGCTCAATGTCGGAGGCCGACCCTACCATAGCTGGCCCTCGTTCATCCCGGTGACCTTCGAGTGCATCATCCTTTTCGCCGCTCTGACGGCGGTGCTGACCGTACTGGGCTACAGCGGGCTGCCGCGGCCTTACCATCCGGTCTTCAATACGCCCAACTTCGAGACGGCCTCGCAGTACCATTTCTTTCTGGCGATCGAGGCCAGGGATGCACACTTCGATATCGTAAAGACTCGCGAATTCCTGGAGAGCCTGCATCCCCTCGCCGTTTCCGAGGTGGAAAAATAGACCTCACCCCCTCTCCTTCGTAAGGAGAGGGGAACAGCCGACCTTACGGGCGGACCTTAAGCGGACTATGAAGCGAACAGCGATACGAAAAATCTGGACCTTGCTGGCTGCCGCGAGCGCGGCGGTCCTGCTGGCGGGCTGTCACGTGGACATGTGGATCCAGCCGAAGGTCAAGCCGCAGAGCGAAGCCGCCTTCTTCCCGGACGGCCAGGGAGAGCGGCAGCCTGTGGTGGGTACGGTCTACCGCTCGGAAGCGTACAACCAGCTCTGGGCGAGCAACCCGGCCATCAACGGCGGCCTGCCGACGAACGGAACGGACTACCTGCGCACGAACAACCCGATCTTTTCCGGCGTCTCCGGTAATAAGTACGTGACCCGCATCCCGGACGCGGTCGTGCGCTCGTTCCCCAGCTTCAAGGCGATGCTGGAGCGTGGGCAGGACCGGTTCAACATCTTCTGCACGCCCTGCCACAGCCGCCTGGGAGATGGACAGGGATTCATCGCGCAGCGCGGCTTTGCTTTGCGCCGCCCGCCGGCCTCCTATCATACAGACCGGCTCCGCAAGATGCCGATCGGCCATTTCTACGACGTGATCACCAACGGCTACGGCACCATGCTCAGCTATGGCTCCCGCATCGAGCCGCGGGACCGCTGGGCCATCGCCTCCTGGATCCGCGTGCTTCAGTATAGCCAGGACGCGACCATGAACGACGTGCCCGCCGACCTGCAGCAGCCACTCCAGCAGAACGGAACGGTCCTGATAAACCCGGATACGGGACAGCCAGTCACCTCACAGCAGCCGGAATAACAGCCATGATCTCGAACACAGAAACGCGCGAGCCACTGCCCGCCCTCTACTCGACCCTGAGCGTTCTCGGTCTGATTCTGGCCGTGCTGGGAATCGCCGGCTGGGTGATCGGCCTGCTCACGAACAACGTGGCGGAGTGCATGCGCTCCTATCTGTTCGGCTGGATCTTCTGGACGAACATCGCGCTGGGCTGCTTCGTGCTTTCCATGCTCGCCAACGTCGTGCGGGCGAACTGGGGCTATCCGGTGCTGCGCCCCTTCGAGGCGGGCAGCAAGATGCTCTGGCTCATGGCGGTCCTGATGATTCCGATCTTGATCGGCCTGAAGTATATCTATCCCTGGATGGACCCCGTCCAGGTGGCTGCGGACCCGGTGATGCAGAACCGCCACGCCTACATGTCGCAGACCTGGTTCATCATCCGCGCTATCGTCTATTTCGCCATCTGGCTCATCCTCTCGACCCTCATCAACCAGTCGTCTATTCGGCAGGACGCCAGCCGCGATCTGGATGAGGCGCAGTGGCGCGTCAACCTCAGCGCTCCCGGCATCGTCATCTACGTCCTGACCGTCACCTTCGCCATGACTGACTGGCTTATGTCGCTGGATTCGCACTGGTTCTCGACGATCTACGGCTTTATCTTCTGCGATGGACAGATTTTGGGGGCGTTGTCCCTGATCGTGCTGATGGTGATGGCGGCGCGGTATTTCAACCAGTTGCCCTATAACGACGCGACGGTCAGCCGTTCCTCCATGCGGGATCTGGGAAACCTGATGCTGACCTTCACGATGGTATGGGCCTACTTCGCCCTGTCTCAGTGGATCATCATCTGGTCGGGCAACCTGACCTTCGAGGGTCACTACTACTGGATACGGCTCGAAGATCCCGGCCTGCTGGTGATGGGCTCGTTCATCGTCTTCGGCCAGTTCTTCTTCCCGTTCCTGCTGCTGCTCTCCAGCCGGACAAAGCGCACGCCGTTGTTTATGGCCGGGGTGGCTGCCTGGATCCTGTTCGTGCGGATCATCGACATCTTCTGGATGGTCAAGCCGATGTTCCTGAGCCACTATCACCTGCATATTCCCTTTACGCCCTGGGATGTGGCGGCTTTCTTCGGAATCGGCGGACTCTGGCTGTTCGGGTTTGTGTGGGCGCTGCGGGCGCACCCGATCTTCCCGCGCCATAACCTTTCCGTACAGGAGGTGCTGGAGCATGCGTAGAGATCCTCACGCGCCGGAGCAGCCCGTTCAGAACTTCGTGACGGACCGGCCGTATGAGACGCGCGACGTCAACGTGGGCGTTTTGGTGCGCTGGCTGATCCTGCTCTTCGTGATCGCGGGCCTTTCCTCTCTGGTGACGTTTTTCTTCTACGGCCTGCTGACAGGCTCGAAAATTGAGAAGCAATACCAGTTCCCGCTGGAGACATCGCGAGCGATACCGCCTGGCCCGGTGGTGCAGGCTTATCCCATGCAGGACATCAAAGACTTCCGCGCGAAAGAAGATGCGGCGGTAGAGAGTTATACACTCGACAAACAGACCGGACACGTCCATCTTCCGCTGGAGACAGCTCTCGATCAGATCGCGGCAAAAGGGATTTCGGCGATCGAAGGACCGGCCAACTCGTCCGCGCCTGCGACCGGCACGCCGCCCGCGCTGAATCGCCCCGGCGCCCCGACGTCTCCGGGCGCTTCGACCACACAGGGCGGCTCGCCGCTCGTCACGCCGCCCGCGCTGGGGACCACGGAGAACCGGGTGAACATGCAGCCTCGCCGATCGCCCAACCAGCCCACCGTTCCCGGTACGGCCCGTCCAGGCGAGCGGGGCGGGGGAGATGTCATGACTCCTCCCCGGCATTGAAATGCCGGGCAAAACCTGACCCCCTCCTCACCACGGGCCTGACGGCCCTGCCTCTCCTTCATAAGCAGAGGGGAGATTCAGGGAGGTGGGAGTCCGCGCAGGCGGACTTTGTATCTTAGCACGGGGTTTTAACCACTGTGGGATAGGTAAGAACGATGTTTGTACGCAAGTCTACAAAATGGATGCTGCCGATGGTCGGCCTGCTGGCGGTCTGCGCCGCCGGCAGCGCGCGGGCGCAGCTTAACCCCTCGCAGGGCGGCCTGGTCGACGTGGCCCGCCAGGTCGGCCTGGACCAGAAGCTCAACGCGCAGTTGCCGCTGGATACTGTCTTCCGCGATGAGACGGGCAAGCTCGTCTCTCTGAAGTCCTACTTCGGTGATAAGCCGGTCGTGCTGGTGCTGCCCTTCTACAAGTGCCCCGGCATCTGCACGACGGAGCTGGAAGGGATGGTCAAAGCCTTCCGCTCGCCGGACCTGCATCGCAAGCTCGGCGACGATTTCGAAGCGGTGACCATCAGCATCAACCCCAAGGAGACACCGGACCTGGCCGCGGCCAAGAAGAGTGAGTACGTCCAGCTCTACGCGCACCCGAAGGCGACCGATCCGTCCGCCGTCGCCGGCTGGCACTTTCTGACGGGCGACCTGGACTCGATCCACAAGGTGACCCAGGCGGTCGGGTTCCGCTATTTCTATGACCCGAAGACCGATCAGTACGCCCATCCCGCCGGGCTGATCGTTCTGACGCCGCAGGGCAAGGTATCTCGCTATCTCTACGGCGCCATCTACCGGCCCTTCGATCTGCGGCTGGCGCTGGCGGAGGCATCGCAGAACAAGATCGGCTCGCCGGTCGAGCAGATCCTGCTGCTCTGCTACCATTACGACCCGGTCCGGGGTAAGTACGGCCTGGTCGTTATGAACGTGGTCAAGCTGGCCGGGTTTACCACCGTGGTGCTGCTGGGCGGATCGATCCTGCTGATGGTGCGCTGGGAGAAGCGGCATGCGAATAAGCCGCCATCCAAAACGGACCGGCCTTTGCCGCCAGCGGACGCATGAAGAGAGAACACTCCGTCTATGAACAACCTGCCTTTGATGCCTGAGGAGGCCGGTAATGCCTGAGGCTTCTACGCTTGCCGGACAATCGGATGCGCTGTTTTTCACGCTGGTCGCCCTGTCCGTGCTCTTCACGGTGGGCGTTGGTCTGGCGCTCATTATCTTCGCGCTCCGCTACCGGCGCGGCGCCAACGTGGATCGTTCGCGCCCGATCAACGAGCACCATCTCCTGGAGATGACCTGGTCGATCATTCCGCTATGCATGGGGCTGGGCATCTTCGTCTGGGGCGCCATCCTGTTCGCGCAGTTTCGCCAGCCGCCTGCGAACTCAGAGGAGATCTTCGTTATCGGCAAGCGGTGGATGTGGCACTTCCAGCACCTCAACGGCATCCGCGAGATGAACGAGCTGCACGTGCCGGTCGGCAAGCCGTTCAAGCTGACGATGATCTCGCAGGACGTGATTCACGATATGTTCATCCCGGCGTTTCGCGTCCACCAAGACGTGATTCCGGGTCACTATACAGACGAGTGGTTTCAGGCGACCGAGCCGGGCAAATTCCACTTCTTCTGCTCTCAGTACTGCGGAACGAATCACTCCTCCATGACCGGCTACGTTTACGTAATGACCCCTGCGGACTATGAGGAATGGCTGCGCCGCGGCGGGCCGGAGGGCGAGACGGTCACGCCGGGCAGCAAGCTAACGCCGCTGCAGGAAGGCCAGCAGCTCTGGAACGATAAAGCGTGCGGCACCTGCCACGGCCCTACCGATTCACCGCGCGCTCCGTCGCTGGTTGGCCTTTTCGGCCGAACGGTCCATCTGGCGAACGGGCGGACCCTGACGGCGGACGTCCAGTACGTACGGGATGCGATCCTCAATCCGGAGAACTATCCGGTGGCCGGCTATCCGCAGACGATGCCGAGCTATAAAGAGCTGACCGAGGAGCAGATACTCGACCTCGTCGCCTACATCCGGTCGATGGGGGCGACTGGCGGCAAAGCGCCTCAGACCGCCTCAGCCACTACAGCCGCGACCGGCACCGCTATAAAGTAGGCGTTAGGCGCTTCACCCGCTTAGCGGGTTGGCGTTAGACGTTGGGAAATGTCCGATCCCCAACGCCTAACGCCTAACGCCCAATGCCCATTAAGTGAGGAAATACGAATGGCCTCGATAACCGCTAGACCCGGCGAGCTTCCCGGAGAATTTCCCGAGGAAGGGCATGTAAGCTACCTCAACTGGAGCCACACGCTACGCTCGTGGCTGTTGACGGTAGATCATAAGCGCATCGCCGTGCTCTATCTCGTCTCCATTACGTTTACCTTTGCGCTGGGCGCCGTCGCCATTGGCTTAGTCCGCCTGGAGCTGACGCAGCCAAACGGGCTGTTTTTGGAGAACGATACCTATAACAAGATGTTCAGCATGCACGGGATTCTGATGGTCTTCTTCTTCCTTGTACCCTCGATCCCGGCTACTCTGGGTAACTTCCTGCTGCCCATCATGGTCGGCGCCAGGGACCTGGCGTTTCCGAGGCTGAACCTGTTAAGCTGGTATCTGTATATCATCGGGGCTTTAATGGCGATCGGCGCTATGCTCTTCGGCGGCGTGGATACGGGCTGGACCTTTTACACGCCCTACAGCAGCATCTACAGCAACACGAACGTGACGGTAACGATCCTGGCGGTCTTCCTCGGCGGGTTCTCCTCCATCGCCACGGGCATCAACTTCATCGTCACCACCCACAAGATGCGCGCGCCAGGTCTGACCTGGTTCCGGCTGCCGCTGTTCGTCTGGGCGATGTATGCTACCAGCATCATCATGGTGCTGGGCACTCCGGTCGTGGCCATTACGCTGTCGCTGATCGTGGTGGAGCGGGTTCTGCACATCGGCATCTTCGACCCGGCGCTGGGCGGGGACCCGGTCCTGTTCCAGCACATGTTCTGGTTCTACTCGCACCCGGCCGTGTACATCATGATCCTGCCGGGCATGGGCGTCATCAGTGAACTGATCGCCTGCTTCTCCCGCAAACGGATCTTCGGTTACAGCTTCGTCGCCTTCTCCAGCCTGGCGATCGCCATCATCGGTTTCTTCGTGTGGGGCCACCATCTGTTCGTCACCAGCCAGTCCATGTATGCGGGCATGGTCTTCTCGATCCTGAGCTTCCTGGTGGCGATCCCCTCGGCCATCAAAGTCTTCAACTGGACGGCCACGATCTATAAAGGGCGCGTCTGGCTGGCATCGCCAATGCTCTACGCCCTGGGCTTCATCGGGCTGTTTCTCATCGGCGGACTGACGGGCCTGTTCCTGGCTACGCTGGGCACGGACGTACACTTGCACGACACCTACTTCGTCATCGCGCACTTCCACTATGTCATGGTCGGCGGCGCGATCATGGCCTACCTGGGTGGGGTCCACTTCTGGTGGCCCAAAATCACCGGGCGGCTCTATCCGGAGGGGTGGGCCAAGCTGGCTGCAGGGATCACGTTCATCGGATTCAACCTGACTTTCTTCCCGCAGTTCGTCGTGGGCTATCTGGGCAACCCGCGCCGTTACCATATCTATCCAGAGGAGTTCCAGGTCTGGCACATCCTCTCGTCCGCCGGAGCGAGCGTCCTGGCGGTGGGGTACACCATTCCCCTGATCTACCTGCTCTGGTCGTTAAAATATGGGGAGAGATCGGGTCCGAACCCCTGGGGCGCTGCCGGCCTGGAATGGACCACCGACTCGCCGCCCATCTCGCACAACTTCCACGAGCAGCCGGTGGTTACCTGGGAAGCGTATCCCTACAATCCGGAGGTCGAAGAGTTCGAGGCGCAGCAGGACCGGGAAGCGTTCCAGGCCTACCTCGGTGGCATCCAGCCTGCTGTGGAGGAAGAGGCGGCCCTGGATACGCAGGGACCGCATGCGTCTCCCGCAGCCCAGCCGCATCACGCTCCGCCAACGGACGAAGACGAGGATCTATGATTTTATTTGGAGAGAGAAAAGATGAGCTCTGAAGCCGCCGAGGTCCCGAGATTCCGGCCGCGCGAAGCGGATGAAGATCTGGGCGTCCAATATGAAGATATGGAGCAGCAGAACGAATCCTACATCGTCGGGATGTGGACGTTCCTCGTCACGGAGATCATGTTCTTCGGCGCGCTGTTCCTGGCCTATCTGACCTATCGGACGCTCTATCCCTCCGTCTTTATGGCGGCGCATTATGAGCTCGACGTCAAGCTGGGCGCCATCAACACGGTCGTCCTGCTGACCAGCAGCTTCTCGATGGCGATCGCCGTCTGGGCGGCCCAGACGAAGAATCGCGCCATCGAGATCGGTGGGCTGATCTTCACTATGATCTGCGCCTGCGCGTTCCTGGTCATCAAGGGTTTTGAGTGGGCGGCCAAGTTCGAGCACCGCCTGGTGCCGGGGCCGCTGTATGCCTGGCCGCCGCATGGGTATGCAGGTCCTGTAGTGCCGGGAAACGAGACGCAGATGTTCTTCTGCCTCTACTTCGCCATGACCGGCCTGCACGCCCTGCACGTTATCATCGGCCTGCTGGTCATGATCGTGCTCCTGGTGCTGATACTAAAGGACAGCCCGCTCGTGCGCTACTATATGCCCGTGGAGATGACCGGTCTCTACTGGCATTTCGTCGACGTCGTCTGGATCTTTCTGTTCCCGCTGTACTATCTGATCCCGTCGCACTGATCCGTATGTGAGAGAAACCAATGCGTCATCACGAAGAAGAACCTACGGCCAGCCCCTATGTAGAACATGCCCACGCGCACGTCGTGCCGTTGCGGGTCTATGTCATCGCTTATATCGCCCTGCTGGTCCTGATGGGCGGCACGGTGCTGGCCTACTACAAACACCCGGCCTCGACGTTAGCGAGCAACGTCATCGCGCTGGCAATCGCCGTCATCAAGGCGGTGATCGTGGTGCTGTTCTTCATGCAGGTCCGCTACAGCACGCGCCTGACCTGGGTCTGGGCCGCCATCGGGTTCATCTGGCTGATCATCCTGTTCTCGACGGTCACGGATTACATCAGCCGCGGCTGGATTCCCATCAAAGGCTGGACGCCTTAGAAGCCCTCACCTTGACCTCATCCCCTTAGTCCCCCTCTCCATACGAAGGAGAGGGGGAGATTCGGGTTTTGACCCCATGTTCAGGGTTCGGTAAGATTCCGAACAGGAGGCGGTTATCATGAAAAGGGCGCCGGAGAGGACGGGGCTACATCCCGGACTGACCTGGCGCTCTTTGCTTGTTGCCGTCGGCCTGACGGTGCTGGCCGGTCTCTGGGTCCGGCAATCCGAGATCGTCTCTCTCTCCACGCAGATCACCGAGAGTATTCCGGCCATCCCTGGCCTGGCCGCCCTGGCGCTGCTCCTGCTGGTCAACGTCTTCCTGCGCCGCCTGCCCGGAGCGCCCGCGTTTTCCCGCGCCGAGCTGGCCGTCGTCTTCGTCTTCGTGACGATCAGCAGCACGGTCATGGGCATCGGCGTGATGCAGTTCCTTCTCACCCTCATTACGGCGCCCTTCTACTTCACGGGCGGCGGTATCCCCAAAGTCCGGCCCTTGCTGCCCAAATGGCTGACCGTCCAGGACCCGGAGGCGATCCGCCGGTTTTATGAGGGCTCGCCGCCCGGTCCGGTGCCCTGGCATCTCTGGTGGAAGCCAGGGCTGTGCTGGCTCGGTTTCTTCCTGGCGCTCTGGTGGACCATGTACTGCCTGATGGCCCTCTTCTACCGCGCTTGGGCGGAGGAGGAGCGGCTCTCCTTTCCGCTGGTCTCCCTGCCCATCGAGATGACCGGCGGGGAGAGCGGCACAGGCGCTTTCTTTCGCAACAAGCTGATGTGGCTGGGATTCAGCCTGGCCGCCGTCTACAACCTGGTCAACATCGCTCACGCGTTCGCCCCCTCGCTGCCCCCTTTCGGCAAAGATGCCGATATGTCGCCGCTCTTTACGACACCGCCCTGGAGCGAGATAGCGCCGATCATGTTCCACTTCCGCCCGGAGTTGATCGGACTGGGCTTTCTGGTCTCTACGGAGATCAGCCTGACCGTCTGGGTATCGTTCGTGGCGATGAAGCTGGGCAGCGTCTTCGGGGGCG
>Ga0209810_1000984_pt1 | contig 49021 bp, 31 predicted proteins | sample Coa_R1_7_FD_187159 | JGI IMG/M metagenome (GOLD analysis project Ga0209810, IMG submission 187159) | Surface soil microbial communities from Centralia Pennsylvania, which are recovering from an underground coalmine fire - Coalmine... | ecosystem: Environmental > Terrestrial > Soil > Unclassified... | reverse complement strand
TTGTAGATGCCCTCCTCGGGCTCGTCGGCCGCCCACCACATCTGGTTCGACGAGACGATCAGGTTCTCCTGGGTTGCGGCGATGTCCTGCTCGTCGACGCTGGCGTCCATCGTCTCCCAGCCCGGCAGCGCCGCACCGATGTACAGCCCGGGATGCGTCGCGGCGACGGCACCGCGCAGCGTCCCGGTGCCGGTCGCCGTCGGTGGCAGCGCGTACGTCGACGGCGACGGCCCCACGGCGGGACACGAGACCACGGTGGGCGCGGGCAGCGTCTCCACGTCGACCGAGCCGCTCCAGGTCCAGGTGTCGTCGAGCAGGGTGGCGCCGGAGCGGCCCTCGGCGAGCACGGCCCCGCCGCCAGGCGCGGTGGCCATGGCGAAGTCGACCCGGGCCGAGGGCTGGCCGCTCGGCGTGGCCTGCTGCCAGCCGCCGCCGTCCCAGGCCCAGGTGTCGGCCAGCTGCGTGCCGCCGGCGTCGGCGCCGCCGAAGAGGACCGGTGCCTTGGCGGTGGGGCTGTAGGCCATCCTGCCGCTGCCGCGGGCCGCCGGCGACACCGCCGGCGAGGCCTGCGTCCACTGGCCGACGCCGCTCCCGTCGTACCAGACCCAGGTGTCGCCGAGGACTCCGGTGGCGCTGGTGCCGCCGAACATGACCACGGTGTCGTTGGCGGGGTCGTCGGCCATCATCGCGCCGGCGCGCGGCGACGGACCGGCCCCGGCGGTGACGAAGTTGGCCGTCAGCTCCGTCCATCCCGTGCCGTCCCAGGCCCAGGTGTCGGCGTAGAAGATGCCGATGGCCTCGTAGCCGCCGAAGAGGACGACGCGGCTCTGCCCCGCGTCCCAGGCCATCGCCGGGGCCAGCCGCGGCGTGGGCGACAGGGTGGGCTGCTGCTGCGTCCACGTCGTGCCGTCCCAGGTCCAGGTGTCGGCGTCGAAGCTGGTGCCCGACTGCCCGCCGAAGAGCACCACCCGCTGGTGCACGGGGTCGTACGCCATGCCCGGGTCCATGCGCGCAGACGGCGAGGCCGCCGGGTTCTGCTGCGTCCAGGCGCTGCCGTTCCAGGTCCAGGTCTGGCCTGACGAGGTGAAGAGCACGTCGGTGCCGGTGGCCTGGTCGTAGGCCATGGCGCCGAACTGGTCGGCGGGCGGACCCGACGTCGCCGAGCTGGTCCACGTCGACGACGCCGCCGACGACGGCGCCGGCAGCGCGATGCCCGCGGAGGCCATGGCGAGCACGGCCACTGCCAGCGGCCCACGGCGGCCGCGGCCGAACACCCCCCGGGATCCCCGGTGCGTCATCGCACTCCCCTTCCTGGCTTTGTAAGAATCGCGAATTTAGCGGGTGGAGCGGGCGGGGTCAAGGGGCGCGGCCGGCCCGGCAGCGCCTGCACGATATCGTAAGATTCTCTAACCAATTGGGCGGGGAAGTCGGAGGGCTGCGGTGCGGAGCGGCGGGCAGTACGGGTGCGACACCGCAGGGGGGACGCTCGACGTCGCGGCGAACGGCGGTCTGGAGATCCTCCGCGAGGACGCCGAATCGGTCCGGCTGCTGGCCACCGGGCCGGCGCCGCTGACGCTGACCTTCTCGCTGGCGGAGGACGAGCTGCTCGCCGGGCTCGGTGAGTGCTTCGGACTCGTGCAGCAGCGCGGCCGGCGCTGGCGCGGACGGATCGTCGACCTGCTCCACGGCGACCCGCAGGACACCTACTTCCATCTGCCACTCGTCTACAGCTCGCACGGCTACGCGGTGCTGCTCGACACTCATCTCGCGCCGCTGTGGGACCTGGGATGCGGCGACGCGCGCACCTGGTCGGTGAGCATCCCGGCGACCAGCGTGGAGGTGGAGCTCTTCCGGGGAACACCCCTGCGCTGCCTCGAGCTGGCCACCGCGGTGACCGGGCGCCCGCCGCTGCCGCCGCCCTGGGCGCTGGGCGTGTGGAAGACGACGCTGGGCGGCACTGAGCGTGTGCTGCAGCACGCCGATCGGCTGCGCGCGCACCGCGTCCCGGTCACCGCCTGCTGGGTGTACGACCACTACGACGAGCCCCGCAACGGCGGGTGCGGCTCGGCGGGCACCTACCCCACCGGCCCGTACCCGGACTTCGGCGCGCTGACCGGCGGGCTCCACGACCTCGGCTACCGCGCACTGGGCTACGTGCAGCCGGGCATCTACCACGACTCGCAGCCGTACCACGAAGCGGCCCGCCGTGGCTTCCTGGTTCGCGACGCCGAGGGGACGCCCTGCGTCGTGCCCTACTTCAACCCCAAGACGCACGGCGACGTCCTCGGCAGCTTCGACGACGGCGCCTCCCCCGTCGACTTCACCAACCCCGAGGCGGCGAGCTGGTATCAGCAGCTCCTGGCCGAAACGATCAGCCAGGGCTGGGACGGCTGGATGCAGGACATGGGCGAGCACGTCCCGCCGCAGGCGCGACTCGCCGACGGCAGCACCGGCGACGAGAACCGCAACCGGTATCCCCTCCTCTATCACCGCGCGGCCGCGGAGACCTTCGCGCGCCGCGCGGGCGACTTCACGGTCTTCGCGCGCAGCGGCGCGCTCGGCAGCGTGCCGTACGTGACGGCGATGTGGCCGGGCGACCAGCACTGCACCTGGGACGCCGAGCGCGGCCTGGGCAGCGTCATCCCCGCCGGGCCCACCGCGGGACTGGCCGGGGTGGCCACCTGGGGTCCCGACATCAGCGGGCTCGCCGACGGATTCGACGCCTCCGGAGGCCGCGACGAGGAGCTCTGGCTGCGCTGGTGCGAGTACGGTGCGCTGACCCCGATCATGCGCGACCACCTCGGCTTCAAGGTGCGCGCCGGAACACCCGTCGACCTCTGGTCCAGCGACCGGACGGTCGACACCTTCCGCCGCCACGCTGACCTGCACCTGCGCCTCGCGCCGTACCTCTGGCGGCTGGCCGAGACCGCGCATCGCACCGGCGTGCCGCCGATCCGCGCGCTGCTGCTCGACTTCCCCGAGCACCGCGAGTCGTGGCAGATCGCCGACCAGTACCTGCTCGGCCCTGACCTCCTGGTGGCCCCGGTGCATCAGCCCGGCGCGCGGGAGCGGAGCATGTGGTTCCCGCCCGGCGAGTGGGTGGGCTGGTGGGACGGGCGGCGCATCACCGGGCCGGCGTGGCTCACCGTTCCCGCCCCGCTGGGCCGGATCCCTCTCTATCAGCGGGCCGGCACCAGCATCCCGCTGGCGACGCAGGCGGACCGCAGGCTCGACGCGCTGGACGGTGCCGCCGTCGAGCACCACACCGCGTAGCGCCCGCCCAACAACCCTGCGACGGTCCGTCGCCGGGGCTGCAGCAGCGCGCTACGGTTCGCCGCGATGAGCGTCTTCTCCTGGCGCGAGCCGGTGCTCGGCGAGCGGACCCGCGAGCGCCCGATGCGCGGGGCCATCCGCGACCCGGACGCGGGCGGTCTCGCAGCCGCGCCGACGGCGCCCTTCGCGCAGCCGGACGACGCGCCTCAGGCCCTCCCCGGCCTGGGGGTGCAGGACGCCTTCATCCTGCAGGCCAACCTTGTCAGGCTGCGCCGTCGCGACCCGGGATTCGATCCCGCCGCCGTCGCACAGCTGGCCGCGCAGGCGATGGTCACCGTCGAGCGCGCCTGGTCGACCCTCGACCCGCAGCCCAGCCGCGGGGTGCTGGCTCCCGCGCTGTGGACGGCGCATCGCGCTCGCATGGAGCTGTACGCGTTGCACGGCCGGCGCAACGTCGTCGACCAGCTCCAGGTGCGCGACGCGCGTGTCGTCGCCGTCGAGCAGGACGCCGGGCGCGACCGCGTCACCGTGCGGGTGCGCGCCTCCAGCACCGACTACGACGTCGACGCCTCCGGCGCCGTCGTCCGCGGCGACACCGGCGTGCGCACCTGGGAGGAGGACTGGGTGCTGGAGCGCGCGGCGACGGCGACCAACCGCCCCGACGGCGGCCTGCTGGGCGGCCACTGCCCCGCCTGCGGCGCACCGCTGTCGCTCGACGCCGACGGGCTCTGCAGCTACTGCCGCACAGCCCCCACCGACGCCACGCGCGACTGGGTGGTGGTCGGCGTGTCCGACGTGCGCATGTCGGAGGACGTGCTGCGCGCTGTGCTCGGCGTGCGCACCCACGTGCGCAGCGGCCCCGACGACCTCTCGCCGCGGTACGAGATCGACGAGACGCCGGCGGCGCTGCAGGCCGGCGGCCATCCCACCACGGCAGCCCCGTTGCCGCCCGGGTTCGCCGATCTGGGCGTCGAGGAGGGCGCGATCTCGGCCGCCGCACGCAGCGCGTACGTCGCCGTGCGTCACGCCTGGATGGCGATGGACGCGGCGCCCGCGCGCGCCGTGATGACCGAGGAGGGCGTCGCCGCACTCGAGTCGCAGCTGTCGGCGCTGCGTGAGCGCGGGCTGCACCGCGTCGCCGACGATCCCATCGTGGAGTCGGCGACGCCGGTCGAGGTGCGCAGCGACAGCGCGTGGGACCGCGTCACCATGCGGGTCGCCGCCACCACCGTCGACGCCGACGCCGCCGGCGACGGCACGGTGGTGCGCGGTGACACGGTCCCGCATCGCTACTCCTGCGACATGGTGCTGCTGCGTCGCCGCCCCGGGGACGGCGCCGCTCCGCACTGTCCGCGCTGCGGCGCACCGCTGCGCGCCTCGATCAGCGGGGTGTGCGAGTACTGCCGTGCCGCGGTGGCCGGCGGCGGCAGCGAGTGGGTGCTCGACGCCGTGCCGCAGCTCGTTTTCGCGCCGCCACCCGCGCAGGACGGGGCGGCGCACGGCGAAGCGGCGCAGGCCGCCGCGCCAAAGGAGGCGCGCCCCACCGACGCTCTGCGTGCCCGCGACCCGTCCTTCAACGACGCGGAGCTGCTCGCCCGCACCCGCGAGTGCTTCTATGCCGTCGAGAAGGCGCTGGCGCGCGGCGACGCCGACTCGGTGCAGCCGTACGCCACCGAGCACCTGCGCGCCCATCTGCGGGAGACCGTCGCCGATCTGCACGCCCAGGGGCGGCATCGAGTTCTGGCCTTCATCGACGTCAACGGCGCACGCATCGTCGACGCCGCCTCCGGCCCGGACGGCGACCGTGCCACCGTGGCACTCGACGTCAGCGGCGAGGACTGCGTCGCCGCCGACGCGGACGGCGCGGTCGTCTCCGGCAGCGACGCGCAGCGCCGCTGGACGGAGGCGTGGACCGTGACCCGCTCCGCGCCCGGCGAGCCCTGGCTGGTGGACGAGATCACCGCGCAGCCCTGACCCCCGGATCGGCCGGTGCCGCAACGGTCGCGCCGCGGCGCAGGCGCGAGATGTGCACGGCGTCGTGGCGCTCGCGAAGGGGGCGCTGGGCCGCTCGGGTCAGCCCAGCCAGCGCGCCTCGCAGCGGAGCTTGACGGTGTGCACCTCGAACGGGCCGAACTCCAGCGGGATCGCACCGTCGTCGGTGAGAGGGAGCTCCGCGACCTCGCGCTCCAGCAGGTCGGTGAGCTGGGCGCTGCGCAGAGGTGAGCGGCAGCGCAGGCGCGCGGTGCATCGGCCGCCGAACCCTTCGTAGAGGCGGACGACGACCTCGTCGCCGTCCTCGGCGACCTTGACCGCCTCGACGAACACACCCGGTGCGTCGACGGAGAAGAAGGAGCGCTGCTCCGGCGCGGCGCCGCCGTGGACGCCGGTGGTGGCGAGGAGCACGGGGTTGTTGAGGTCGTAGGCCGCCTCGATCACCCCGCCGCCGGTGGGTCCGCCGGCGTGGGGCAGCAGGGCGTAGGTGAAGCGGTGATGGCCGCGGTCGGCGTTGGGATCGGGGTAGCTCGGCGCGCGCAGCAGGGAGAGGCGCATGACGTTGCCGAGGATGTCGTAGCCGTGCTTGCAGTCGTTGAGCAGGGCCACGCCGTAGCGGCCGTCCGAGAGGTCGGCCCAGCGGCGGCCGCAGACCTCGAAGCGGGCGACGTCCCACGACGTGTTGCGGTGCGTGGGCCGGGTGACGTGGCCGAACTGCACCTCGAACGCCGCCTCCGGCGCCTGCACGTCGACTGGGAAGGCGACCTTGAGCAGCCGCTTCGACTCCTGCCAGTCGACCTCGGTGGCGAAGTGGAGCATCCGCGAGCCGGCGTCGAGGCTGATGCGCTGCACGATCGTCGACGAGCCGAAGCGGCGGGTCTGCCGCAGCTGCGCGCGCAGCGGTCCGCGCAGCTCCACGACCGACTCCTCGAGGCCGGCGACGTCGGACACAGTCTCGCGGTCGAAGACGTCGACATCCCAGGCGTCGTAGACGAGGGGGTCGTCGTCGTGCAGCTGGAAGACGTTGGCGCGCGCGTCCGGCGCGACCACCTCGCGCGCATGCTCCTTGTCGTAGATGGAGCTGATCAGGCCGCCGGCGTCGAAGTGGACGCGGAGCAGGTCGTTCTCCAGCACGTCCCCCTGCGCGGAGGCCGGCGCCGGCGGCGGATCGCCGCCGGTGGGTTGCGCGGCCAGGTCGTACACCCGATATCCCAGCGCCGGCAGGTCGACGTGCAGCAGCCGGGTGGCGTCGCCGGGAACCTCGACCACGGTCCGGCGCGCCACCGGCGACGTGTTGACGCACACGAGCGGCGCCTCCATCCCGCTGGTGTCCACCGCGTCCGCGATCGTCGACATCCCCGCGTCGCGAACCGCGCCGACCGACGTCTGCAGCGCCGCGTACTCCGCCTCCGCCACCTCGTACACCCAGGGGATGCTCGACCCCGGGATGATGTCGTGGAACTGGTTGAAGAGCAGCGTGCGCCACGCCGACTGCAGCGCGTCGCGCGTCGCAGGGTCGGTGCGACCGCACACCACGGACAGCAGCTCCGCGTCGCGCAGCAGCACCTCGCCGAGGCGGTTGCCCAGCTTGGTGCGCGCCTGCGTCGTGTAGGTGCCGCGGTGCGTCTCCAGGTAGAGCTCGCCCACCCAGGTCGCCAGGTCGCGCGAATCGGCGGCGACCGCCTGGCTGAACGACCGCACCGTTCCCAGCTCCACGCGCGGCGCGCCCTCCAGGTCGCGCAGGCGGTGCGCCGACTCCAGCATCTCCGGCGTCGGGCCCCCTCCCCCGTCGCCCCAGCCGAAGAGGTACAGGGAGCGGTCCGACCGCCCGTGCTCGCGATGCCGCCGCGCCGCCGCGATCACCTCATCGGCCTCGAAGCTGCCGTTGTAGGTGTCCGCGGGCGGGAAGTGGGTGAGCACGCGTGTGCCATCGATGCCCTGCCACAAGAAGGTGGTGTGCGGCATGCGGTTGAACTGGTTCCAGCTCAGCTTCTGGGTGAGGAAGAAGTCGATCCCCGCCTTGCGGAAGAGCTGCGGCAGGTTGGCCGCGTAGCCGAAGACGTCGGGCAGCCACGCGTCGTGCGTCTCGACGCCGAACTCCTCCAAGTAGAAGCGCTTGCCGAGGAGGAGCTGCCGCACCAGCGACTCGCCGCCCGCGAGGTTGCAGTCGGCCTCGACCCACATGCTGCCGACGGGCTCCCAGCGCCCCGCCGCCACCGCCTCGCGGATGCGCGCGTACAGCTCGGGGTGGTCGGCCTTGATCCAGGCGTACTGGGCCGCCTGCGAGCAGGCGAAGTGGAAGTCGGGGTAGCGTTCCATCAGGCGCAGCACCGTGCTGAACGATCGCGCGCACTTGCGCCGCGTCTCGCGCGCCGGCCACAGCCAGGCGGAGTCGATGTGCGCGTGGCCCACCGCGGTGATGCGATGCGCCGAGGGCGCCGCGGGGACGGCGAGCACCGGTGCGACGCAGGCGCGCACGGCCGCCACGCTGGTGCGCGGCGCTCGCGGGTCGTGCGCGTTGCAGGCGTCGTTGAGCGCCATGAGGATGTGCGCCGCGCGCGGGTCGTCCTGCGGCAGCGCCGCGAGCATCTCGGTGAGGACGCGCACGTCGTGGTGGGCCTGCTCGGCGTCGACGTCGAGCAGTGCGAGGTCGGCGCAGACCAGCCGGTACATCGGGTCCGCGTCCGCGTCGACGCGCCCGAACAACCCTGGAGTGTGCTCGCGAGGGTTCGCCGCCGCCTCGACGTGCAGCTCGACGTCGTCGCCCGCACGCAGGTCGTCGCCGAGCACGAGGACACGGTGATTGGGCGACACGCCCTGCAGCACCCGCTGCCCGCAGTAGACGAGACCCTCGCCGGTGAAGCCGGTGTCACCCCCTCCCGTGATGTCGATCACCGCGGCGACCCGCCTGGCCGCCCACGACGGCGCCACGCGCCCGCGCATGCGGAACCACGTCGTCGTCCACGGCGGGCCCCACGCCTCCCCCACGGCGAAGGGCCTGTACGGCGCCGCGAATGCCTCGGCCGGGGGCACGGGCTCGCCGAGCACGTGCCAGGCGGCCACCTCGAGAGGCTGCCGCTCGGCGACGACGAGGTCCCGCAGGGCGCGCTGGAGCCGGGCGACGCGGCGTCGCGTCAGCTCCGGGTACTTGCCGACGGTCTCCCGGCGCGGACCGCGCAGCCCGGGGTCGCCCGGGTCCCGGCCGGGAGGCTGGCCTGTCATGGGCTGCGATGCTCCGCCTTGGACGGCGCCGTCCGCAAGCCACCCGCAGGCCTAGTCAACATTCTTGACAAACCCCGGGGACCTGCCTAGCATCGCCCGACGATGACGGCCACCGCGCCCGCCTCGGCGGGCATCGCCCTGCGCGCCCTCCCCCCGGGGGCGGTGCAGCTCCTCCCCTCGATCTTCCAGCAGCGCACCGCGCTCACCCGCGACTACCTGGTCGAGCTGCGCTCGGACAACCTCGTCCAGAACCACGTCCTCGAGTCCGGCCTCGGCCACCGGGCCAGCCGCGACGAGGCCCTGCACTGGGGCTGGGAGTCGCCGAACTCCCTCGTCCGCGGCCAGTTCCTCGGCCACTGGATCTCCGCCGCGGCGCACCACGTCGCCCGCACCGGCGACCCGGAGCTGCGCGGCAAGCTGGAGTGGGTGATCGCCAAGCTCGGCGAGTGCCAGCAGGAGGCGGGCGGCGAATGGCTCTCGTCGCTGCCGCCGACGTATCTCGACCGCGCCCTGCGCGGACGTCCCACCTGGGCGGTGCAGTACGTCATCGAGAAGACGCTGAGCGGCCTGCTCGACGCCCACCTGCTGCTCGGCGACGTGCGAGCCCTCGACCTCGTCGTCAACATGGCGCGCTGGATGCACCGCTTCACCGGCGGTCTCGGCGCGGAGCAGATGGCCGACCTGGTCGACCTCGAATGCGGTCACATGATGGCGCTGTGGGCGTCGCTGTACGGCATCACCGGCGACGCCACCCATCGCGAGCTGATGGAGCGCTACTACCGGCGCCGCCAGTTCGACGCACTGCTGGCGGGACGCGACGTGCTCACCAACCGGCACGCCAACACCACCATCCCCGAGGCGTGTGGCGCGGCGCGCGCCTACGAGGTCACCGGCGACTCGACGTACCGCCAGGCGGCCGAGGCGTACTGGCGCTGCGCCGTCGAGGGGCGCGAGTCCTTCTGCACCGGGGGGCAGAACGCCGGCGAGTACTGGGTGCCACCGGGACTGCTGCCCTCGCGGCTCGGGGCCACCACCCAGGAGCACTGCACCGTCTACAACATGCGCCGGCTCGCCGAGCACCTGCTGCGCTGGAGCGGCGACCCGGCCTACGCCGACTACCGCGAGCGCGCGCTCTGGAACGGCATCCTCGCCCAGCAGCACCCGACCACCGGGATGGTCACCTACTTCCTGCCCATGCGCGCCGGATCGACCAAGACCTGGGGCAGCCGCACCACCGACTTCTGGTGCTGCCACGGCACCCTGGTGCAGGCCAACACCATCCACGGCATGAACGCGTGGTACGAGGACGGCGACGGCCTCGTCCTCGCCGAGTACGTCGCCAGCCGCACCACCTGCGAGCGCGACGGCGTCGCCGTCACCCTGACGCTGCGTGAGCACATGGAGCGCAGCATGGACGAGGCCGGCCACGTCGACATGGGCTGCGACGTCGGCACCGCGCGACCGCGACGGTCGACGTACCACGTCGACGTCGCCTGCGAGCGCCCACTCGACATGACGCTGCGGCTGCGCATCCCCTGGTGGGCCGAGGGCGCGGAGGTGCTGCTCGACGGCGAGCGCATCGCCGGCGACGTGCGCGCGTCGACGCTCGTCCCGCTGCGGCGCACCTGGCACCACGCCACCATCACGGTGATCCTGCCGCGCCGGCTGGTCGCCGAGCCGCTGCCGGGACGCCCCGACGTGGTCTCGTTCATCGAAGGGCCGGTGGTGCTCGCCGGATTGTGCGACGAGGAGCGCACCCTGCACGGTGCGGGCGACGACCCCACCTCGCTGCTGGTGCCCGACGACGAGCGCGAATGGGAGCGCTGGAACGTGCGCTTCCGCACCCGCGACCAGGAGCGCGGCATCCGCTTCGTGCCACTGCACGAGGTGGTCGACGAGCGCTACACCCTGTACTTCCCGTACAGCGCCGGCTGAGCCCCGTCCCCCCGCACGGCGCGCGGTACGATGGCGTCCGTGGCCTACGACGAGGAGCTCGCCCAGCGCATCCGCGAGATGCTCGCCGCCGAGCGCGGGGTCACCGAGAAGAAGATGTTCGGCGGCCTCGCCTTCCTCGTCGGCGGCAACATGGCGGTGGCGGCGAGCGGACAGGGGGGCCTGCTGGTGCGCGCCGACCCGGCCGATTCGGCGAAGCTGACCAAGGCGGGCGCCTTTCCAATGGAGATGCGCGGGCGCACCATGGACGGCTGGCTGCGCGTCGACGCGGACAGGGTGCGCACCACGCCGCAGCTGGCCAAGTGGGTGGATGTGGGAACGACCTACGCGCGCTCGCTGCCCGCCAAGAAGAAGTAGCCGGACGCGCGCGTCGCCGCGGTTGACACCGCCCAGATAGTTAGATACTCTGCCGAACTGAGGAGAAGGGGTCGGACTCGGAAGGAAGGAGCTGGCGATGGACGTGCGACGTCTCGCTGGGATCGGCGCGCTGGTGACAGTTCCGGTGCTCGCGCTCATGCCGGTGCGAGCCGCGACGGCGCCGTCGTCGAGCACGCCCTCGCTTCCCGCACTCGGTGCGCTGGCGCCCTGGTCGACCAGCGGCGCGACCCTGCAGGACATCACCAGCGACGCCCAGGTCGGCGGCGGCGGCACGCGCGCCACCGTGACCGAGCCGCAGTGGTCGATGACCGCGGCGCCCGCCAGGAGCGCGACGGCGGGATCGCTCTACGGCGCACGCGGCTGGATCCGCGAGTTCAAGGCCGAGGGCGGCGTGGTGCAGGTTCGCGTCGCCGGTGCGGGATGGTCGGCGGTGTCGGCGCCGCTGCACCTCGGCCCGTCCTGGCAGACGTTCGGCGTCACCACGCAAGTGCCGGCGGGTGGCGGCGGCGACACGCAGCTGAGCATCGAGCCGATGGCGGGCGGGAGCCTTCCGTCCGGCAGCGACGTCGACGTCGCCGGTGTCACCGCCGGCCCCGTCTCCCCCACCGTGGTCACGCGCATCGCCGGCACGCGCGAGATCGCCGTCAGCCAGAACGGTGGGCCGGCCACGGCGTTCGACGCGCAGGGCTACGTCTACTGGCCCGCCCAGATCGGGCAGAACGGCCTGGCAACCACGTGGGCCGACCCCACCACATGCCAGGCGGACGCGCAGCTCCTGCGGGGTGCTGGTGTGACGCTGCTGCAGGTGCCCTACCTCCTCGCGCAGTCGCCGACCGACACTCCCTACCTGCAATGCGCCGACAGCTTCTGGGCCGCCGGCATCGGCCTGGCCTGGCTGCTCGACGAGGGCGACACCGTGTATCCCGGGCCCGAATGGGTCGACGCCTACCAGCAGTACGTGCAGAAGGCCGAGACGGCCTTCAGCGCGCACCCGGCGACGTACCTCTGGATCATCGGCAACGAGAACGACAGCCAGACCTACGGGCCGAGCTGCTTCTTCGACAACGTCGGCTCGGCCTGTCCCGACGGGCAGGGCGACTACGTGCAGACGCTCGCCACCGAGTCGCACCAGCTCGACCCGAACCACCTGGTCGGCACCAAGCTGTGCTGCGACCTGGCGGTGATGAGCGCAAGCGACGCGCCGGCGCTCGACTTCTGGGGCATCGACAGCTACCAGCTCTCCTCGTTCGGCAGCCTGTTCTCCTTCTACGTCAACCAGGACCCGACGCGGCCCGTGCTGATGACGGAGTTCGGCAACACCCGCACCGCCTGCTTCGGGGCGTCGAGCTACTCCGTGCAGTCGAGCGGGCGTGTCTACGACTACGCCTGCCCACCCGGGAGCCACGAGGATCCCGCCGACCAGGCCACCGGCAATGCGGGGCTGTGGCAGGACATCCTCAACAACGAGGCCACGCCCAGCAACCCCAACGGCGCGGTGTTCGGCGGGACCACGTTCCTCTACTCCGACCTCTGGTGGTACGAGTTCAACGACCCCTTCACCCCGGTGGGCACCGACCGGACGCATGAGTTCGACGCGTGGAACATCATCGGCTCCTACCCGGCGGGCAACTTCTGGGCCTGGGAATGGGCAGGGTCGACCTACGCGCAGGACACCGCGCTCGCCGGGGAGCCCCGCGTCACCACCTCCGCGTTCGGACAGGTCGAGCAGCTCTGGTCGCCGGCGGTCACCTATCCCACGGTGAGCAACCTGGTGGTCACGCCCGGGGACTGCCAGCTCACCGTCACCTGGACGACTCCGGTGGACGCGACGAGCCGCGTCGACGACGGCGCCGTGCAGATCGTCACGCTGCCCGACCTGAGCCACCTCGGCCAGAACGACGTCTGGCAGGACAACACCGACTACGCGCAGGTCACCGACTCACCGGCGCTGACCACCTCGCACTCCGTCGCGGTGACGGGACTGAGTTCCGCGACGACGTACCGCCTTGTGGCGCGCGGCTTCGACTCGGTCGGACGCACCGCGGCGTCCGCGCCTGTCGAGGCGACGACGACCTCGGCGTCATGCCCGCTGGCCGCTCCGCCGCCCGCGGTGAGCACGGCGTCGCCCTCCACCATCGCCGCGGTCGACGCTGCGATCGCCGGCGACGCGACGCGTGCCGCCGGGGCCTGGTGAGGCCGGCCGCGCGTCAGTCCATCACCAGCGCCACGGCGTCCTCGGGGTCGGCGACGACCTCGGCCGTCGAGATCATGCGCGGACCGCGCATCAGCGAGGCGACGGCGGCGAGCAGCGCAAGCCCGGCCGCGACGAGGAAGACGATCTCCAGCCCCTGATGGAAGGGGTCGGCGATGAGCTGCGGGAAGAAGTGCGTTCCCGTGATGGTGTGCTGCGCCGACGCGGGCAACGTGGTGAGCGCTCCCGTCGGGGCCAGCAGGTGCTGCAGCGGGTTGACGCCGAGCATGGCGGCGAACAGGGAGGCCACCGGCGGGATGGTCGCCACCTGCGCGGCGGCCGCGTGCGACACACCCTGCTGGGTGAGCGCGCTGGTGAGTGACGACGGCAGGCTGCTGGCCAGCCCCGCGATCATCAGCGAGAAGAAGACGCCGATCGAGAGCGCGGTCCCCGAGTTCTGGAAGGTGGCGCGGATGCCCGACGCCGCGCCGCGCTGTCCCGACGGCACGCTGCTCATCACCGACGCCGAGTTGGGCGCGGCGAACATGCCGCCGCCGACGCCGTTGGCGGCGATGAGCAGGGCGAAGGCCCAGTAGGGGAAGTCGACGGGCAGCGCCATCAGGCCGAGGAAGCTCGCCGCGAACACCAGCATCCCGCTGGTGGCCATGCCGCGCGCGCCGTGCCGGTCGGAGAGGCGCCCTGCCAGCGGGCCGGAGACCAGGATGCCGGCGGTCAGCGGCAGCAGGAAGATGCCCGCCCAGAAGGGCGTGTCCGAATAGTCGTACCCGTGCAACGGCAGCCAGATGCCCTGCAACCAGATGACCAGCATGAACTGCAGCCCGCCGCGCGCGATCGACACGGCGAAGCCGGCGACGTTGCCCGCGCTGAAGGCGCGGATGCGGAACAGGCTCAGCTGGAAGAGCGGGTCGCTGACCCGCCGCTCGATGACGAAGAAGGCACCGAGCAGACCGATGCCCGCGACGAGCAGCCCGATCACCGCCGGGTTGGTCCAGCCCATGGCGTGGCCCTGGTAGGGCTGGATGCCCTGGGTGATGGCGATGAGCAGCGCGGCCAGGCCGACGGCGAAGGTGACGTTGCCCCACCAGTCGATTGGCGCGCGGTGGCGCACGCCGGTGTCGCGCAGCTTGCGGTAGGCCCAGATGGTCCCGTAGATGCCGACGGGCACGTTGACCCAGAAGACCGCACGCCAGTCGAGTGCCGCCAGCAGGCCGCCGGCGACGAGCCCGACGAACTGGCCGGCGATGGCCGCAACCTGGTTGATGCCGAGTGCGAAGCCGCGCTCCTCCCGCGGGAAGGCGTCGGTGAGGATGGCCGCCGAGTTGGCCATCAGCATGGCGCCGCCGAGCGCCTGGAAGACGCGCCAGCCGATCAGCCATTCGGCGCCGGCCCCCGCGTCGAAGGGGTCGAACGACAGCATCACCGAGGCGAAGGCGAAGACCACGAAGCCCGCGTTGTAGATGCGCACGCGTCCGTAGATGTCGCCGAGCCGCCCCACGGTGACCACGATCACCGCCTGCAGCAGGCGGTAGCCCATGATCATCCAGAGCACGTAGCTGACGTTGCCCGGCGCCAGCGGGTCGAGGTGGATGCCGCGGAAGATGGCGGGCAGGGCGATGATGACGATGGAGCCGTCGAGCGCCGACATGAAGACGCCGGCGGTGGTGTTGGCCAGCGCCACCCACTTGTAGTTGTCGTCGGGCGCGACGCCGCCGCGACCGGGGGCTCGACGCGCGTCCCCGCCGCGTGTGAGGGTCCGCATCAGATGCGCTCGGCCAGCCGCTCGATCAGCGCCGCGGCCGCCCGGAGCTGCTCGATCTCCTCGCGCGTGAGGCTCGTGGTCAGCGCCCTGGCGAGCTGCTCGTTGCGCGCGGTGTTGCGCTGCCGCAGCGCCTGCTGGCCGGCGCGGGTGAGCGACATGACCACCTGCCGCCCGTCCTCCGGATGGGGACGGCGCTCGACGAGGCCGCGCCCCTCCAGGGCGGCCAGCGTCGCACCCATCGACTGCGGGCTGATCTGCTCCAGCTTGGCCAGCGCGCTCGGCGTGGTCGGGCCACCGCGGTCGAGGTGGCGCAGCGCGGAGAACTCCGGAGCGGCGAGCTCGTCGGTGCCCTGGATCTGCCGCATGCGGCGCACGAACAGCCCGATGCTGGTGCGCAGGGCGTGGGCCACGCCGGTGGCGTCGAGGGAGGTTCGCCCCATATGCTAAGTCTAGACTTATCAGTCCAGCCTTAGCAAGTCGCCCTCAGGTCAGCCGCGGGCGAGCACCTCGGCCGGCTCGCGGAGCTCGACCGGATGCCCGTCGGGGTCGCGCACCACGGTCTGCCGCCCCAGCCCCGGCCCCAGTGAGCGCGGCTCGTTGGCCTCGATGCCGCGGGCGCGCAGCGCCGCCAGCACCGCGTCGAGGTCGTCGAGCTCCAGCGCGAAGTGCTGGCCGGCTCCGTCCGGCACGCTCTCCTTCTTGGAGAGGTGGAGCTGCTGCCCTCCGGCATCGAGCCAGGCGCCCTCGCTGCCGACGTCGGGCCGGTCGGACCGCACCGCCATGCCGAGCGACTCGTAGAAGGCCACCGCCCGACCCACGTCGGTGACGTTGACCTGCACGTGATGGATTCCTCGCAGTGCCATGCGCCGCATTATGCGAGCCTCCCGCGCGGGATGCGAGCCCGCGTCAGTGGTGCAGTCCGCGGAAGGGATCGTCGTCGACCTCGAAGGCGAGGTCGTCGACGTAGCACCACCACCACTCCTCGCCGGGCTCGTAGGAGCGCATCAGCGGATGCGAGGTGCCGTGGAAGTGCGCGGTGGCGTGCTTGCCGGGCGACTGGTCGCAGCAGCCGACGTGGCCGCACTCCAGGCAGAGACGGAGGTGCAGCCAGCGACCGCCGCCGGCCAGGCATTCCACGCAGCCGTCGCCGCTCGGGGTGATCGAGGTGTGGGCCTGGTCGAGGTGCGTGCAGGTGTCTGCCATGGTTGCTCCTCAGTGGATGAAGGCGAGGTAGCGGTGCACCGAGCGCACCGCCGCCGAGCCCTCGCCGACGGCGGCGGCCACGCGCTTGGTGGAGCCGGAGCGCACGTCGCCGGCGGCGAACAGCCCGGGGTGGCTGGTCTCGAAGGGGAGTGGGCGGCGGCCCAGCACCCGCCAGCGCTCGCCGAGCTGCGCGTCGCTCAGGTCGCGGTCGGTGAGCAGGAAGCCGGAGGCGTCGAGCTCGGCACAGCCGGAGAGCCAGCCGGCCGCGGGATCGGCGCCGATGAAGGAGAAGAGGCCCGCGCACGGGGTCACGCTGTCGCCGCCGGCGTGGCTGATGGTCACCGCCTGCAGCGCCTCGCCGCCGTCGAGCGCGGTCACCTGCGCGCCGGTGCGCACGGTGATGCGCGGATGCTGCTCGATGCGCTCCACCAGGTAGCGCGACATGCTCGCCCCCAGGTCGTCGCCGCGGATCACCACCGTCACCGGGCTGCCCGCCTCGGCGAGGAAGAGCGCCGCCTGCCCCGCCGAGTTGCCGCCACCCACGACCACAACCGGCGACGGCGCGCAGACCTGTGCCTCCGAGGCGGTGGCGGCGTAGAACACGCCCCTGCCCTCGAAGTCCGCGAGGCGTTCGCTGGCGAGCCGGCGGTAGTGGGCGCCGGTGGCGGCGATCACCGCGCGGCCGGCGACGTCGGTGCCGTTGGAGAGGCGGACGACGAGGTGTCCCGCCTCCTCGCGCAGGGACGCGGCCGAGCAGGGCACGGTGACGGCCGCGCCGAACTTCTCCGCCTGGGTGAGGGCGCGGAGGGTGAGGTCGTCGCCGGAGATGCCGGTGGGGAATCCGAGGTAGTTCTCGATCCGTGAGGTGGTGCCGGCCTGGCCCCCGGCCGCGACCTGGTCGACGAGCAGCGTCTCCAGCCCCTCGGAGGCGCCGTACACGGCGGCGGCGAGCCCCGCGGGGCCCGCCCCGACGACGACCAGGTCGAAGGAGCGGTGCGGCAGGTCGGCGACGACCATCCCGAGGTACTCCGCCAGCTCGCCGGTGGCCGGGCGGCGCAGCACGGTGCCCGAGACGATCACCACGGGCAGCTCCGCCGCCGCGACGCCCAGCTCCCGGAGCGCCCCCTCGACGTGCGCGTCCATCTCCGGGTCGAGCCACTCGTGGCCGATGCGGTTGCGCACCAGGAACTCGCGGAGCCGCCGCGTCTCGGGGTCGAAGCGCGAGCCGACCAGCCGGATGGCCGAGGCGGCAGCGGTGATCAGCTCCTCCCGGCGGGCGAGGAACGCCGCCAGGATGGTGTCGCCGAGCCGCGGGTGGGCGGCGAGGAGGCCGCGCAGCTCGCCGCGGGGGACCTGGATGACCTCCCCCGGCTCGACCACCCGCGCCGAGACGGTGAGCCGCGTGCCGGTCAGCAGGTTCAGCTCGCCGAGGAAGCGGCCGGGCCCGTGGCGAGCGATGACCCGGTCGCCCTCGCCGGTGCGGACGCTGATCTCGACGGCGCCGCTGCGCACGGCGAAGAAGTCGTAGCCGGGGTCGCCCTCGTGGAAGAGGAACTCGCCGGCCGCCGCGGACCGCCGCCTTCCCACCGCCTCGAGCACGGCGAGGTCGGCCTCGTCGAGGGTGGGAAGCGCGCCCTCGCTGTCGGCCATCGGCAGAGCGTAGTCCGGGCGGGCGGGTCGGCGTCCTGGACGATCGGCGTGCCGGCGCCGGCACGGCCGGGCATTTTGCCTCGGACTCGGGTGAAAGCTTGCCGATGATGCAGACGATAGCTACTATGTGCACGGTTAGCAGCCGATCGCTGACGGTGGGAGGACGCCCCGCCGGGACCTGGATCCCGGGCGCCGTCCTGCACCCGCCCGCCCGGCTGCGCACGTGCCGGCACACGGACCATGCGGAGGAGCGCGGCTATGGGCCTACTCGACGGCAAGGTGGCGGCGGTCACGGGAGCGGGACGTGGCATCGGCCGGGCCCACGCGCTGGCGCTGGCGGAGGCGGGCGCTGCCGTGGTGGTCAACGACGTCGGGTGGGAGCTGCGCGGCGGCGAGGGCGGCCGCGCCCTGGAGCCCGGCGCCCCGCGGGTCGAGGTGGCCCAGAGCGTCGTCGACGAGATCGTCGCCAGAGGCGGCCGCGCCGTCGCCGACGGCTCCAACGTGGCCAGCCTCGACGGTGCCGCCCAGGTGGTCGACACCGCGCTGCGCGCCTTCGGGGACATCCACATCGTCGTCAACAACGCCGGCACCTGGAACGAGTCGACCACCGAGGACATCGACGAGGCGCGCATCGACGAGCAGATGGCCACCCACTTCAAGGGCACGGTGGGCACCACCCGCGCCGCCGTCGCCGCCATGCGTGCGCGCGGCCACGGCGGCCGCATCGTCAACACCGTCGCCGGCCTCGCCGGGGGCGGCGCCGGCGGGATGGCCGCCTACAGCGCGGCCAAGTCGGCGATCGCCTCCTACACCCAGACGGCGGCGGCGGAGTGCGCGGCCGACGGCATCGGCGTCAACGCCATCTCGCCGCTGGCGATCACCCGGCAGTCGCGCATCTACTTCTTCCGCACCGGGCAGATCGACCCCACCGACTCGGCCACCATCGAGCACCTCGGGCCGCACCACAACAGCCCGCTGGTGGTGTACCTCGCCTCCGACCTGGCCTCGCACATCAGCGGCCGCTTCTTCATCGTCTTCCCCACCGCGATGAGCCGGGACGCGCAGATCCGCATCGTCGAGGCCTACGTCACCACCACCGAGGGCGTGGTGGCGGACGGCTGGACCGTCGAGAGCGTCGCCGAGGCGATGCCCTCCATCCTGCGACCCGAGCCCGTCGCCATCGCCCACTGACGACGTGGTCCAGTACCTCATCTCCGGCATCGTCGTCGGGTGCATCTTCGCCATCGCGGCCAGCGCGCTGGTGGTGACCTACCGCGCGTCGTCGATCCTCAACCTCGGCTTCGGCGGCGTCGCCTTCGGCGCGGCGCGGCTCTACTACAGCCTGCACACCGAGCATCAGTGGTCGATCTGGGCGGCGGCGTTGGTCAGCATCGGCCTCTTCGGCCCCCTGCTGGGCGGCTTCCTCTACGTCGTCCTGCTGCGCTTCCTCGCCAACTCGTCGACGCTGATCAAGGTCATCGTCACCATCGGCATCGGGGTCACCGTGCCGGCGCTGATGACCCTCTTCCTCGGCGAGATCGGGCAGGTGATCGCGCCCGGGCTGGCGCCGGAGCCGGTGGCGACGTTCCGCGTCCTCGGCCTGGCCATCACCCTCGACCAGGCGATCGTCATGGCCGCGCTGGTGGCCATCCTGCTGGCCGGCTTCCTGATCCTCCGCTACACCGACGTGGGGCTGGTGATCAGGGCCACCGTCGACTCGCCGGCGATGACCTCGCTGATCGGCAGCAATCCCTCGGTGGTCGCCTTCTCCGTGTGGGTGGTCACCACCGGGATCGCGGGGCTGGTCGGCGTGCTCATCGCACCGATCATCGGCCTCTCGCCTGACAACTACGAGATCCTCGCCGCGGGCGCCTTCAGCGCCGTGCTGATCGCCAAGCTCGTCTACGTCGGACGCGCCGTGGCGGTGTCGCTGGCGCTGGGCGTGGTCAACGCGCTGGCGCAGTACTGGCTGCCGCCCACCAGCGCGGTCACCAGCGGCACCATCGCCGCCATCCCCTTCGCCTTCGTGCTCGCCTTCCTGCTGTGGGAGGCGCGTCGCGGCCAGGTGTCGACGCCCTCGGTGCTCACCGGCATGCTCGACCGGGCGATCGCCCCGGCCAAGGACTCAGGCCAGAGCGGCAGCGCCGGCCTCACCCACGCGCTGCGCCTGCACTACGCGCCACCCGGCAGCCGCACGCTGCTCAACGGACGCACCATCCGCGCGGGCGTGGTGCTGGCGGTCATCGCCATCCTGCCGCTCTTCCTCTCCGACTTCTGGACCGGGCAGTTCGCCCTCGGCCTCGCCTTCGGCGTCGTCCTGCTGTCCTTCACCCTGGTGATCGGCGAAGGCGGCATGGTCTGGCTGTGCCAGGTGGCGTTCGCGGGCATCGCGGCAATGATGACGGCCTTCCTGGTCGGCACCTACAACGTGCCGGTGCTGCTGGCCATCCCGCTCTGCGCGCTGATGGTGGTGCCCGCAGGGTTCCTCATCGCGCTGCTCACCACCCGGCTCGGACAGCTGCAGGTGGTCCTGGCGACGCTCGCCTTCGGCGTCCTCGTCGACAACCTCATCCTCACCCAGCCCGCCTTCCAGGGCGTCGCCAACGTCGGCAACGTGGTCTCGCCACCCAGCTTCCTGAGCAGCTCGCAGGCGCTGTTCTACTTCCTCCTCGCCGTGTTCGTGGCCGTCGCCCTGCTCGTCGAGCACTACCGCCGCTCCACGGCGGGACTGTCGATCGCGGCGGTGCGCTGGAGCCAGCGCGCCGCGGCCAGCGTCGGCGTCAGCGCCACCAGCATGCAGGTCGTCGTCGGCACCCTGGGCGCCTTCATCGCCGGGCTCGGCGGTGGGCTGCTGTCGATGACCTTCGGCAACGCCACACCGGGGACGTTCAACTCCAGCGGCGGACTGGTCTGGCTCGCCGTGCTGGTCACCATCGGCGTGCGCTCCAACATCGCGGCCGCGGTGGCGGGCATGAACTTCACCGTCGCACCCGCCCTGGTCCAGACGTACCTGCCTCTGTCGCTGAGCAACCTGCCCAACGCCATGTTCGGTCTCGGCGCCATCTTCATCGCCACCAATCCCGACGGTGTGGTGGCGACGCACGCGCGCCAGTTCAGCTGGATCGGCGTGCACGTGCGCTCCCTCTACTACCGCGTTCGCGGAGAGCGGCAGGCCGAAGCTCCGGAGGCGCCGGCGCAGAGCCGGCCTGTTCCATCCCGTCCTCCCGTCTCCACGGCGGCGCCCGCCCACCGCGCGGCTCCCGCCACGCCCGGCGTGCCGCTGCTGCGGGCGCAGGACGTCTCGGTCCGCTTCGGCGGCGTGCTCGCCCTCAAGGACGTCACCGTCGCCGTCCCCGAGGGACGCATCGTCGGGCTGGTCGGTCCCAACGGTGCCGGCAAGAGCACGCTCTTCGGAGTGCTGAGCGGCCTGCTGCGCCCGCAGACCGGCAACGTCGAGCTCGAAGGCCAGGACATCACCGCGCTGCCGCCGCACCGGCGCGCGCGACTCGGGGTCGCGCGGTCGTTCCAGCAGCCGGAGCTGTTCGACTCGCTGACCGTCGCCGAGCACATGATCCTCGGCATCCGCATGGGGCAGAACCCCCAGCGCGCCGCGGCCGACCTGGTCGGCGTGGCCGGCTGGAAGCGGCAGAGTCCCGAGGAGACGCAGCGCGTCGAGTCGCTGCTCGAAGGGCTGGGCCTCAGCGAGATGACCAACCGTCCCTGCGTCGCGCTGCCCGCGGGCGCGTCGCGACTCGTCGAGGTCGGCCGCGCCCTGGCCATGCGTCCGCGCGTGGTGCTGCTCGACGAGCCCGCTGCGGGACTCGACGAGACCGAGACCGAGGAGCTGCAGGGCGCACTGGCGCGCGCCGCGCAGGAGGAGCGCGTCGCCTTCCTCGTCGTCGAGCACGACCTCGAGTTCGTCATGGGACTCTGCGAGATGGTCTACGTCATCGACTTCGGGTCGATCATCGCCAGCGGCTCGCCGGCGGAGGTGCGCAGCAGCCGCCTGGTGCACGAGGCATACCTCGGCGCCGAGTTCGCGGTGGAGGCCTGAGGTGATGGCGGTGCAGAGCGTCTCCAGCAACGGCACCGCGAAGAGCGCCACCGCCGGCGCGGCGGCGCTGCTCGACGTCGAGGGGCTGACCGTCCGCTACGGCGGGCAGTACCGCGCCGTCGCCGACGTGTCCTTCTCCGTCGGCGAGGGCGAGATGCTCGCCGTGCTGGGACCCAACGGCGCCGGCAAGTCGTCGGTGGCGCGCGCCCTCGCCGGACTGGTCAAGACGAGCGGCGGCCGCATCAGCTACGCGGGCGAGGACGTCAGCGCCATGCCGCCGCACCGCCGCAGCCGGATGGGACTGGTCTACATCCCCGAGGGCCGCGGCGTCTTCCCCACCTTGACGGTGATGGAGAACCTGCGCCTGGCGACCCGCACGGTGAGCGACCTCGACGAGCGCAGGGCGATGCTCGACCGCGTGTTCACGCTGTTCCCCGTGCTCGCCTCGCGGTCGAAGCAGAGCGCGGGCACGCTGTCGGGCGGCGAGCAGCAGATGCTCGCGCTGGCGCGCGCGGTCGGTGCGGGTGCGCGGCTCGTCATCGCCGACGAGCTCTCCCTCGGGCTGGCCCCGCTGCTGGTCGACGTCGTCTTCCAGAGCATCGCGCTGGCCAAGCAACAGGGCACGTCGGTGATCCTCATCGAGCAGTTCGTCGACCGGGCCCTGCGCATGGCGGATCGCTGCCTGATCCTGGGCAGGGGGAGGGTGGTCTGGAGTGGCCTGCCCGGCGAGGCCGGCCACGAGGTGCGCGCCCGCTACCTCGGGCGCTCCGAATGACACACCGGTTGGCAGCAACCCTGAGGAGGTCGCCCACGTGAGCACATCGACAGGCAGACGGATGGTTCCAAGTCGGCGGATCTGCGGAAGCGCCGCGATGGCCCTGGGCCTCACCCTCGCCGCCTGCGGGAGCTCCTCCTCCGGCACGGGCAACGGCGCCTCCGCGCCCGGCGTCAGCGCCAACTCCATCACCATCGGCGTCATCCTCTCCCAGACGGGGTTCTACGCGGCCGAGGGCGGCGGGTTCTTCAAGTCCTTCAAGGCGGTGGTCGACGCGCAGAACGACAAGGGCGGCGTCAACAACCGCAAGATCAACCTGGTCATCCAGAACGACCAGTCCACCGTGGCCGCCAACCTCAGCGCCGCCAAGAGCCTGGTGGAGACGCAGAACGCGTTCATGGTCGTCGACATCTCGGGAACCCAGCCCAGCGGCGCCCAGTACCTGAGCCAGAAGGGCGTCCCCGTGGTCGCCGCCCCTGTCGACGTCAGCGTCTCGACGTACTCCACGTTCTTCGCGCCCAACGGCGGGCTCAACCCCAACCCCAAGGTGACCAACACCACCTCGGCGGAGATGTTCAAGTCGCTGGGCGTCAAGAAGGTCGGCTCGCTGGGTCTCACCGTGTCGGTCGCCTCGCAGAACTCCGCCACCGCCGCCGTCGACGCGGCGGGCCAGGCGGGGCTGGAGAAGGGCTACATCAACACCACCGTGCAGGTGGGCAACACCAACTGGACGGCGTACGTGCTCGGCTTCAAGAACAGCAACACCGACGGCTACCAGGGAGCCATGGACACGCCCGACACCCTCAGCTTCCTGACGGCGGCGCAGCAGCAGGGCGTCTCCCTGACGTCGATCCAGGCGCAGCTGTACATCAACCAGTACCTCACCGGTCCGACCGCCGCCGTGATGCAGGGCATGTACGCGGCCGCGCAGTGGGACCCGGTGCTCACCGACGCACCGGTGAAGCAGGAGATCGACACCCTCAACAAGTACGGCGATCCCACCCAGGCGCCGGACAACTGGACGTCGTCCGGCTACACCATGGGACTGCTGCTGATCAAGGCGCTCGAGGTGGCCGGGCAGAACCCGACTCGGCAGGCGGTGCTGACCAACCTGCGCGCCGTCACCAACTGGGACGCCGGCGGCCTGGCGCCGCAACCGATCGACCTCTCCAAGGAGATCTCCGACCCGCCCGCGTCGGGCGCCTGCGCCTGGCTGGTGAAGGCCCAGGGGCAGACCTTCAGCCCGGTGAGCAACACCCCTGTCTGCACCCAGAAGATCACGCTTCCCTAACAGAGTCCTGTGCGTCGCAGCACGTGTGAGGAGGACAGTCCAGTGACGAGATCCAGAGCCAGCCGGCTTCGGCCGACACGGCGCCGCGTCAGCGGCTGCGCGGCGATGACGCTCGGCGTCGTCCTGGCCGCCTGCGGCAGCTCGAGCAGCGGCTCGGGGTCGTCGGCTCCCGGCGTCAGCAGCAACTCCGTCACCATCGGCGTGATCCTGTCGCAGACCGGCTTCTACGCGGCCGAGGGCGGCGGCATGTACAAGGCGTTCAAGGCGGTGGTCGACTGGAAGAACGCGCAGGGCGGCGTCAACAACCGCAAGATCAACCTCATCGTGCAGAACGACCAGTCGACGGTGGCCGCCAACCTCAGCGCCGCCAAGAGCCTGGTCCAGACGCAGGGGTCCTTCCTCATCGTCGACATCTCCGGCACGCAGCCGAGCGGCGGGCAGTACCTGAGCCAGCAGGGCGTCCCGGTCATCTCCGATCCGGTCGACACCAGCATCTCGACGTACTCCACGTTCTTCGCGCCCAACGGCGGCGCCAACACCAACCCCAAGATCTCCACCACCACGACCGCCGAGATGTTCAAGCAGCTCGGCGTCAAGAAGGTGGGCTCGCTGGGCCTGACCATCTCGCTGTCGTCGCAGAATGCGGCCACCGGCGCGGTGGCCGCGGCGGGGATGGCCGGCCTGGAGCAGGGCTACCTCAACACCACCGTGCAGGTGGGCAACACCAACTGGACGGCGTACGTGCTCGGTTTCAAGAACAGCAACACCGACGGCTACCAGGGGGCCATGGACTCGCCGGACACGCTGAGCTTCCTCACCGCCGCGGCGCAGCAGGGCGTGAAGCTGACCTCGATCCAGGGACAGCTCTACGTCAACGACTACCTGACGGGACCGACCGCCCAGATCATGACCGGCATGTACGCGGCGGCACAGTGGAACCCGGTGCTGAGCAACTCCTCGGTGCAGCAGGAGCTGAGCATCCTCAACAAGTACGGTGACCCGACCATCGCGCCCGACTTCCGCAGCTCCACCGGCTACCTGCTGGGCATGCTGCTGATCAAGGCGCTCGAGGTCGGCGGCCAGAACCCGACGCGGCAGTCGGTGCTCACCAACCTGCGCGCCGTCACCAACTGGGACGCCGCGGGCCTGGCCCCCGGCCCCATCGACCTCTCCAAGGAGATCTCCGATCCGCCGCCATCGGGTGGCCTCTGCGCCTGGCTGGTGAAGGCGACCGGCAACAGCTTCACCCCGGTGAGCAACCAGCCCATCTGCACCTCGAAGGTGACCCTTCCCTAGAAGCTCCACTCCGTGAAGGGAGTCCCGTCCGCCGCGGCCTCGCCGTTGCGCGGGCGGGACTTCTCTTGCTCCATCAGATCGGAGGTGGCACCGACCCGATGATCGTCGACACGCTGTCCATGTCTCCCGCCGAGCTGCAGCGGCAGACCGGCTGGGAGCTCAAGCCCGAGGGCGCCTGCCGCGGCGAGGTCTGCGTCCCCATGCAGGGCCTGGCGACCGAGGGCGGACGGGTCGACGTCGCCGACTTCGCGCGGCGCATGGGCATGCCGCTGGCGCACGACGCGGCGCACGGCATCTGGGCGCTCGGCCCGCGCAGCGGCGGGCGGGTGCTGGAGAGCGCGGAGCTTCCGGACGTCGTTCTGTCCGATTTCGACGGGAACTCCTTCGACCTCGCCTCGCTGCGCGGACGCAAGGTGCTGCTGCTGGCCTGGGCGTCGTATTGAAGCTGCCGCCTCGACCTGCCCGGGTGGCAGGCACTGTCGGAGGAGCTGGAGCCCCTCGGCGTCACCGTGGTGACGGTGGCGATCGACACCGACGTCGAGGCGGCGCGGCCCTTCCATGAGGCGGCGCATCCGACCCATCCTGCGCTGACCGACCCGGGGCACACGCTGGTCGAGCTGCTCGGCTTCACCAACGTGCCCACCGCGGTGTGGATCGACGAGTCGGGCACGATCGTGCGTCCGGGCGACCAGGCGTACCGCGCGCCGGCCGCATCCCCGCCCGCCGCGGGCGGAGCAGCGCAGCCCCAGCAGCAGTACGTGCCACCGCCCGAGCATCGCGAGGTGCTGCAGACCCTGGCCAGCATCATCGACCGCAGCGGTCGGTACGACGACGCCATCCGCGACTGGGCTGCGCATGGTGCGCAGAGCCGGTACGCGCTGTCACCCGAGCAGGTGATCGAACGCTCGCGCCCGCGGCCGCCGGAGGTGGGGATGGCGGCCGCCGAGTTCGAGCTGGCGCAGCACCTGCAGCGGCTCGGCGCAGGGCTCGACGCCGTCCCCCACTTCAAGGAGGCGCACCGCCTCGACCCCCGCGAGTGGACGTACCTGCGCCAGGCGCTCGCCGTCGCCGACCCCGCGTGGGGCAAGGTCTACGAGCGCGACATGCTCAGCGAGGTCGCGGCGGTCGGGGCCGGCACCTTCTACGCGCCGCTCGACCTCTAGGCGATCAGCCGCCCGAGCCGCCGGTCACGGCGTGCACGGAGCTGCCGCCGCTCGGCGTCGTCACGCTGGGCGTCGAGGTGGTGGTGGACGCGGACGAGGTCGTCGTGGAGGACGCCGCACCCGGAGTTGCGGTTGCCGAGCTCGTGGCGCCGCTCGACGCGGTCGCGGTCGTGGCGGTGGTGACGGCGCTGGCGGCGGCGGCGTGCCCGCTGACGGCGAGGCCGGCGGCCAGCGCACCGACGGCGCCGGCGCCGCCCACGGCGACGGACGCTGTGAGACGGCGCAGGCGGCGGAGCGCCCGGTCGCGGTCGCGCGCAGAAGGGGTCGGGTGGGGGGAGCTCATGTCGCGTACTCTGACCGCGCCGTCTCCACCGTCCCTGGGCTCCGCCTGGGACGCTGCTGAGAATCGACGAGCGCCGGATACCTTGATCATCGAGGGACACGGCGCGGGTCGGCTATCCTGGCCGCGCCGCATGCCCGACACGTCGACAACCGCCAGCCTGCCCGACGACGCCGCCATCGGTGCCGACCGGCGCCCGCAGCACAGCCGGGAGCGAGGGCTGGGCGACTTCACCACCAGCCTGGCGATGCTGCGCCTCGTGCCACTGGGGATCGCGGTCGGCGCCGTCAGCGCCGCCGTCGCCCTGGCGCTGCTCGACCTCATCGGCCTGGTCACCAACCTGCTCTTCTTCCAGCGCGTCGACGTGCACCTCGTCTCGCCGCGGGTCACCCGGCTGGGTCCGCTGTCGCTGGTCATCCCGGTGGCGGGCGGCGCGGTCATCGGGCTGATGGCGCGCTACGGCTCGGAGCGCATCCGCGGCCACGGCATCCCCGAGGCGATGGAGACGATCCTGGTCGGCGGCTCCAGAGTGCAGCCGCGACTCGCGGTGCTGAAGCCGATCTCCAGCGCCGTCAGCATCGGCACCGGCGGCCCGTTCGGCGCCGAGGGTCCGATCATCCTGACCGGCGGCGCCATCGGGTCGGTGGTCGGGCAGCTCTTTCACTTCAGCGCGGTGGAGCGGCGCATCCTGCTCGTCGCCGGTGCTGCGGGCGGGATGAGCGCGGTGTTCGGCACGCCCGTCGCCGCGGTGCTGCTCGGCGTCGAGCTGCTCCTCTTCGAGTGGAAGCCGCGCTCGATGGTCGTCGTCGCCGTGGCCAGCGCGGTCGCCGCCGCGGTGCGCATGCGCTTTGCGGCGTGGGGGCTGCTGGGCGCGGCTCCCCTCTTCCCGGTTCCGCAGCATGCCGCGCTCGACGAAGCCGGCCTGCTCTCGGCACTGATCGTCGGCATGGCCGGCGGAGCACTCGCCTGGGTGCTCACCGGTGCGGTGTACGGCGCCGAGGATCTCTTCAAGAAGCTGCCGCTGCACTGGGCATGGTGGCCGGCCATCGGCGGGGTCGCCGTCGGTCTCGGGGGCCTGCTCGACCAGCGCGCCCTCGGCGTGGGCTACGACACCATCGGCGCCGAGCTGGCGGGACGGCTCGCGCTCGGCGCACTGCTCGCACTGCTCGTGGTCAAGCTGGTGATCTGGGCGGTGGCCCTCGGGTCGGGCACCAGCGGCGGCATCCTGGCGCCGCTGCTGATGATGGGCGCGGCCGTCGGCGGCATGATGGCACCGGTGCTGCCGGGCGGCGAGGGACCGGCTGTGTGGGGCCTGGTCGGCATGGCGGCCGCGCTGGCGGGAGTCATGCGCTCGCCGTTCACCGCTGTGATCTTCGCCTTCGAGCTGACGCGCGACGCCAACGCGCTGCTGCCGCTGCTCATCGCCTGCACCTTCGCGCACCTGGTCAGCGTGCTGGCGCTGCGCCGCTCGATCCTCACCGAGAAGGTCGCCCGGCGCGGCTTCCACGTCATGCGCGAGTACGTCGTCGACCCGCTGGAGGCGCTCTTCGTGCGCGACGTGATGACCACGAGCATCGTCAGCGTCGCGGCCGAGCGCTCCGCCGCCGAGCTGTACGCCTCGCTGCGGCGCGGACCGGCGCAGCGGCGGCAGCGGCTCTACCCCGTCGTCGGCGAGAACCGCTCGCTGCTCGGCGTCATCACCTGGTCCGACCTGGTGGAGGCGCACGCCGAGGGCGGCGACCGTGTCGCCGTCGCCGACCTGATGCGCCGCGACGTCACCGTCGCCTACGCCGACGAGACCCTGCGGCAGCTCGCCGACCGCATGGCGGCGACGCAGATCGGGGTCATGCCGGTCGTGGAGCGCGACGACCCCTCCACCCTGCGCGGCACCGTGTCGCAGTTCGACCTGCTGCGTGCGCGCGAGCGCCATCTCGAAGAGGAGCGCCATCGCGAGCGCGTGCTGCGCGTGATAGCGTGGCGTCGCGATGGCCGAACCCCGAGATGGTCGAACGTCGCGCGCCGGTGAGCACCCGCCCGAGCGCCTGCGCGCGCTGGTCAGCGGCTACCGCAACGCCAATCTCGCCTTCGACCTGATCGGCCAGACGCTGCAGGACGAGGCAGCGCTGGGGCGCACCGACCTGCGCGTGCTGCAGATCCTCAGCGAGTCCGGGCCACTCGGCGCGGGCGAGATCGCCGAGCGCACCGGCCTCACCACCGGCAGCGTCACCGCTCTGCTCAACCGGCTGGAGGCGGCGCGCTGCCTGGAGCGCAGCACCGACGCCGGCGACGGGCGCCGCCGCATCGTGCGCATCACCCGCCTGGGCCGCCGGCGCTGGGAACGCGCCTTCGCCACCCTGCAGGAGGTGCTCGCCGAGGTGGCCGGTGAGTTCGACGACGTCGAGATGGACGTCGTGCTGCGCTTCCTCACCCTCGCGGAAGAGGTCTGCCGCGACGCGCTCGAGGGCTAGCCTGCGTCATGCTGGCGTCATGTCCGCGGACCCTGCCAAGGCCGACCTGCAGCGCTACCTGCAGACCGCGCGCGAGACGCTGCTCTGGAAGCTCGACGGTCTCTCCGAGCACGACGTCCGCCGCCCGCTGACGCCGACGGCGACCAACCTGCTCGGCCTCGTCAAGCACGTGGCCAGCGTCGAGCTGGGCTATCTCACCGTCGTCTTCGACCGCCCCCTCGGTGAGTCGCTGCCGTGGTTCGACGACGGCGCCGAGCCCAACGCCGACATGTGGGCGACACCCGACGAGTCGCGCGAGATGATCGTCGACCTCTACCGCCGCGCCTGGGCGCACGGTGACGCGACCATCGCGGCGCTGCCGCTCGACGCGGTCGGGCGAGTTCCCTGGTGGCCGGAGGAGCGGCGCGAGGTGACGCTGCATCGCATCCTCGTCCACGTCATCGCCGAGACCAACCGCCACGCCGGGCACGCCGACATCGTGCGCGAGCTGATCGACGGCGCTGTCGGGCTTCGCGCCGAGGCGCGCAACATGGCGCCGGGGGACGCGGACTGGTGGGAGGACTACCGCAGGCGCGTCGCGGACGCGGCGAGGGAGGTGGCCGAGCGGGGCGGCTGAGCCGGCGGGGTCAGCGGGGCGCCGGCGCCGCTTCCGCCGTCGCGGCCGGTGCGGAGGCGCGCGCGCCGTTGAGCACGCTGTCGAGCAGTCCCGGGTAGACCGCGTCGACCTCCTCCTTGCGCAGGCGCAGGTACTTGCGCGTGCCCTCCATGCGCCCGCTGATCAGGCCGGCGAACTTCAGGGTGCGGAAGTGGTGGGTCATGGTCGCCTTGGTCACCGGCAGGTCGATGGCGCCGCAGTAGAGCTCGCCCTCGCAGCCGGCCAGCGCCTGGACGATGGCCAGCCGCATCGGGTCGGCCAGCGCCTGGAGCACCTGGCCGATGTCGGCCACCGGGTACTCATGGAGGAGTGGGGCGGCCTGCGCCTCCGGAGACTCGTCGAGCATAGTTTGACAATGATCTAACTACGGATGTATGATCCCGGTCGAACGATACCACAAGCGCCCAGGAGGCACACATGAACCAGGAGACGCTCTCCCCGGCGGTCGCGCAGCGTGCCGCCCGGGAGCCGGACCATCTTCACTTCGACCGCCACGCCGGTGTGTGGCGCACCCACTCGGAGCTCGCCACCCCCCAGGCGGCCCCGTCCGGCCCTGGCGCGGTGGCCGTGCTCACCCGCCCCGAGGACGACGGGGGGTGCGAGTGATCCCGGCCGCACTGCGGACGATCGACCGGCGCTGGCTGGCGCTGGTGATCCTCTGCGTCGGGCAGCTGATGATCGTGCTCGACGCGACCGTGGTCAACGTCGCCCTGCCCGAGATCCAGTCCTCCCTCGGCTTCTCGCAGGCGTCGCTGGCCTGGGTCGTCAACGGCTACCTGATCACCTTCGGCGGGCTGCTGCTGCTGGCGGGACGCCTCGGCGACCTGCTGGGACGGCGGCGCGTGTTTCTGACAGGGGTGGCACTTTTCACCGCGGCCTCGCTGCTCTGCGGCATCGCCCCGAGCGGCGCGCTGCTCGTCGCCGCCCGCTTCGTCCAGGGCATCGGCGCCGCCACCGTCGCCTCGATGGTGCTGGCGCTGATCGTCACCCTCTTCCCCCTGCCGCGCGACACCGCCAAGGCGATGAGCATCTACGCCTTCGTCGCCTCGGCGGGCGGGTCGATCGGGCTGCTCGTCGGCGGGCTGATCACCCAGGCGGTGAGCTGGCACTGGATCTTCTTCATCAACCTGCCGATCGGGGCGGTGGTCCTGGTGCTCGGCTCGGCGTTCATCCCGCGGACGGCGGGGCGCGGGCTGCACCACGGGGTCGACGCTCTCGGCGGTGTGCTCGTGACCGCGGCGCCGTCGCTCGCGGTGTACGCCATCCTGCAGGCGGGGGAGAGCGGGTGGGTGTCGCTGCGCACGCTGGGGTTGGTGGGCGCCGTGGTGGCGCTCGCCGTGGCGTTCGTGGTGCGCGAGTCGACGGCGCGTGCGCCGCTGATGCCGCTGCACGTCTTCGCCTCCCGGACGCTGGTGGCGGCGAACCTGATGCGGGCGCTGTTCGGGGTGGGGTTGTTCGGGACCTTCTTCCTGGGCGTGCTCTACATGCAGCATGTGCTGGGGTACGGGTCGCTGCAGACAGGGCTGGCGTTCCTGCCGCAGACGGTGATCGTGGCGGTGGTGTCGCTGTTCGTCACCCGGCGGCTGGTGCAGCGGTTCGGGAACCGAACGGTGATCGTGGCGGCGCTCGGGCTGGTGGCCTTCGGGCTCACGCTGTTCTCCCGCGCTTCGGTGGGCGGCTCGTACGTGTCGACCATCCTGCCGGTGACGCTGCTGATCGGCACGGGCGGTGGGCTCATCTTCGCGCCGAGCGCGACACTGGCCATGTCGGGCGTGGCGCCGGGCGACGTGGGGCTGGCGTCGGGACTGGCCAACGTGGCGCTGCAGTTCGGCGCAGCGTCTGGTGTCGCGGTGCTGGCGGCGCTGTCGTCGTCGCGCAGCGCGTCGCTCGTGGCGGGGGGCGCCTCTCCCCTCTTCGCCCTGACCGGGGGCTATCAGCTCGGGTTCGTCGTGGCGGCGGGGTGCGTCGTCGCGGCTCTGGTGGTCACCGCGGTGCTACTGCGCAATGTGCGCGGGGCGGCCGTGGCTCCTGCGCCGGCGCCGCGGCCTGCAGTGCTGGGGGCGGAGGATCTGGCGGCGTAGGCCGGGGTGGGCGAGGTGACGAAGCCTCGCCCGGTGGCGGCTATTGCGCTGGCACAACCGCTTAGTCGCGGGAATACTTCCCATGAGTTGCCGCCCAGAACCGGTCGCCGTCGCCTCCTGGGCCGTTCACACGCTTCGCGCCCCAGTCTGCCTCCGGCGCTACGCTTGCGAATCCTCCGCCATTGGAGCTACACCTGCACCGACAGGACTTCCACTGAACCAGTACGGCAACAGCGCCAACCGGCGCCCACTTCACAGCGGCACGACAAGGTCAAGAAGCTATCCGCGCTGTCCAACGCCGCAGCCCCGGGCCGCTCCCCTGTCTCAGTGCCGCACCTTCTCCGGTTCGCAAATCGTACGACCATGCTGGGCGGTCGGCGCCGTGATTTGGGGGCCTCCGTCACGTGCGAGTAGTGAACGCTTCAAGTCTGCGTCGTTGCGAGATCGCTTCTACCTCGGCCACTCACCCCGCGAATCTGACAATCAACTCCTCCAGTATCGCCCCTTCCGGAGTAAGGCCGTAGTCGCGCTTGAATCCCGCTGCGGCGAGACGTTCGGTGAAGCACTCCCGGAACCGCTCCGCGGTCTGATCGTCCACAGACAGGATCACGTCCGATCGCACTCGCTGAGCTTGGTACGAGTGGCGCACTGCAAATCGGCGGGAGGATACCCAATGGATCTCAAATATCGACAGAGTGCTGGGGACACTGAAATCGCTCTCATTGGGTCGGGCCAGCTCCTGACATCGCAATATCGACTCTCTGGGCGATCCTAGGTCAGACTCTTGGCCGGGTCAACAGTACTAGTTCGCGGTGTGGCACTCGCCCACTACGCGCAGCCACCCTTGACGGATGACGGCGCTATGACGAGACCGCCCGCACGACCCAACGACAGTCTCCAGCCTAGTTCATGTCTGGCCGCACACTCAACATCTCGATGTTGCGGGCGAGTGTATGCTCATCGAGCCACCCCACGTCCGAATCCCCCAGATCGAGGAGCAAACCCATCACCTCGTTCATGGCGAGAGATGGATCATCCTCCCACTCAGCATCAAACGTGGGCGACATTCCCTCGACCTGCTGCGGAAACAGCCCCTCCCTCCAGAAATAAGCCCAAACTTGGGCCCGACGCTGCGAGGGTATGTCCAGTGGAAGGTCGCCCAAGGTGGCGATCAACCTCTCTCGGCTCAGTCGGTATTCGGTTCGTTCACGGGCTAGGGCGTCCAGGTCTTCACGTGAAGCGGCTCGGATGATATCGAGTGTCCCGAAGTCACCTTCGGCAAAAGCCCGAACCGCCGCCCTGAGGTCATCTAGCCGCCTCATTCTCCCACCGCCGAATTCGTCCGAACCACCAGTGGCGAACTCGCCATCTCATTAAAGAACGAGTCGTCGGCAACGACCGGCAACGCGTTCCCGATCGCCCAGCCCATGTCACAACCCCCAGGATCAGTCTCACGGCGCATCACTCCGCTCAAGGCTGGCGCTGAAGCCAGCCGCGCCACCGGCACGGTGAGGGCAAGAACGAGCGCTTCTCGGACGTCTGACGTCGACTTGGTGAGTGCCCGCCACTCTCGCCGCCCGCACGCGTCCAATCCGTATACCGACAGACCTCATGTAGCTCCCAGCGAAGGCGGAACCAGTCTCGGCCACCAAGGAGCAGTGCTCATAGTGACACGACGAGATTGAGAAGCCTCCCCCGGCTGTCCCGCGTCGCAGTCCCGACCACCTTCCCCTGCCTCGGCGCGCCGCCGGCCCTCATGCGCAAATAGAGGGCATCCATCTCGACATCGTACGACCATGATGGCACGTCGACTCCGGACTCAGGCGGTGAGTCTTTACCAAGCTGGCGCCGGAAGTCCAACACCTCAACGCCTAATGGAACGCCGAAGTCGTCGAAGTCGACAACGCAGTCAACGGCACGAGTCTGAACCGGATCCCCCGGCATGAAACATATGAGCACCTGATCCTCGGCGATCGTAACTCTAGCCTTGGCGGTCATAGCATCCACCGGCATCAGGCCAGCGAGTGACGGTCTGGCGTCTGCTTGGCGCTAGGCGTGCCACCGCTCGACCCCATGCCCGAGGCGCAATGAATAGCCACAGCGCCACCTTCGCGAAACCATTCAGCGAGACCAAGGCAGTTCGACCGTACCGAGGATGTCAAGAAAGATGCGAGGGTTACCCGGCTCACAACGCACGTACCAAGTCGAGCCGTCGCGCGCCGTACCAGCGGCGTACCATGTCTCGTAAGGCCCAACTTCGGGCAAATCAGTGAGCGTCGCGCCGTTGGCAAACGTCAACGTAAGGGTCCCGTCCTCTGATACGACACATTCCTGAACCTCGCGCGGCAGTAGGGTCACGAACCGCGCCGCGGCGTCTTCACCTCCCTGATCTGGATTCCACTGGCCCACGAGGTCACCCCGTTCGTCGGTCAGGCGCAACGGCCCGGAAAGGTGCAGCGTTACGTCAGAAGTCCTCAGCAACACATGCTCCGCACCCCACGACGTGGCCTCGATAGCGTGAGATGCCAGTGGCAGGGCTGAGTTCCGCATCCGATTAGAAGTCATCTGGTCGAAGTTCAGGTATGTCCCGTTCGCCGATCTCGACGTTACCCCAGGCCATCTCGTCGGTCACGTGGCAGATCTCACCGGGCTCATTCGTGAGCCGCGGCGCCGGGAGGCAGGAGGTCCATGACCTTAGAGAGCACGCCAATCACCCTCTCAACATCAACGGCCGTCATCTCCCGTGGTCGGCGCTCCGTGGCGGTGGCGTAGATCTCTTCGAGCTTCTCCCATTCGGCCCGAAGACGCTTCCGTCGCTCCTCGTCCCACGTCTCAGCGCGCCAAATGGCATCCAGGTCAGCCACCAAATGGCCAAGGCTCGCAACCCGGCCGTCGTAGGAGCTGATCCTGCGCGTGACCTGCTCACGAATTCGCGAGTCCATCGGCCGATTTCCGCCTTCACGCTACCGTCAGGGTTCAAGGTCACCCTCACCCAGTTCACCGGGTCGCAACCCGCCATGGTACCGGTCACGTGGTTGGCATCGCACTGCGCAGCGTCGGACCGAGACGAGCCACCAATGCATCGAGTACCGATCCCGCCTGATGGAGGTTCTCCAGAAACGATGCGGCGATCACATCCCTCCCACCTACGTCATCGGGATCTGAGAACTTGACCTCAAGGAAGGCAAGAGCTCGGTCGCGCATTTCCGCCGAACGCACGTCGCCGGCGCCGGCATCTCGCTGGAGGTCAATGATCCACCTGGTGAGCTCAGCCATCAGTACATGCGGAAGCAATTCGTTGAAATTGTCTGCAAGGTGCTCGTCTAGAATTGGCCGGGCCTCAGGGAGCGCCATTACAAATTCTTCAACAAGAGCCCGGGCCTGATCTTCCGGTTGCGTCATCTCATTGCCCACTCGAGGCAGCGATTAGGTCTTGAAGCATGCCCTGGGCTGCCCAAATGTCCTCAGGACTCGCATCGGGATTCCTGCGAAGCCAGTTCGAGAGCCCGTTGATGTACTGCTCGGCCTTCATCGAGTGAAACACGCCCTCCGTCGGCTGTCCGGTTGCGAGCTCGTTTCGCAGCGCGTCCGCGGTGCTCCCCGTACCTATCTGGTTCGGACTGCCCTCTCCCTTGTAGAGATCGTTGACATAATTCTGGAGCTTTGCGTCGGCCACAGAAGGGCGAGCGAAGCCCGCTGTACCGGCGCTGTCGGTGGCTGCAGCCTGCACGAGCTCAGACGCTGTGCCAGCCTCTGAGCTGATCGGCGACCCAATCGGCAGCCCTGCAGCCGGCCCGCCCTCTTCTGCATCACCTCCAGCGTCTTCAAGAAGGCCCTCCAATAGATCACCTTGGCCGCCATTCTGAAGGACTTCGAGCTGGGGAGCAAGTGCCTGGCAGTTCTCGGTGCAGAGGGTGAACGACCGCCCTCCCGGAGCGGTCAAGGTCTCGTATTCGACATCCGCCACCGATTCACACACGGGATTGGAGTCGAGACAGAAATTGCCCCACGCCATCTCTGGGGATCCCGGCCGCATGTCGAGCCACTCGCACCGCTTTTGGTCGAAGACTAGTCCCGTCCCTTGATTGCAGACAAGGCGCAGGCCACCGCCTTCAGTCGTAACTGCGGCTTCATTCACCGGGGCGTCGGTATCCGGCGCGAGTCCCGGATCGAGATTGGATGCGATCAGCTTGTTCGTCTTCGGAGGGGGTGGTGGCGTGTTCGCGTGCGGCGGCTTCACACCGTAGTGCGGATGCGCGGGCGCCTGCGTGGAAGACTGGTACGGCGTACTGCTCCCCGGTGTCGCACCTGGCGCCGACCCCGCAGCCAAGGCGGTGTTCTCCTCGAACGTGCAGCCCTGGTCTCCGCTGTCGTCGTAGCCCTCCGTCGAGCACGGATTGTGGCCGGTCGGGTCCGAGAGGTTGACGGGATCGCCGTTAGCGAAGCTATACCGGTTCCGAAGGCCCGAGGTGGCACCCGACGCAATCGACAGGTCGAGGTTCCCGGAGGCATCGTCGACGGTTGCGTCAGCCTGCGTGAACAGACCCCACTTCGGCTGGTAGTCGCGCAGTCCCAGGTGCTGGCCCCTGGTGGTGCGATCCTGCTGGAAGCCCTTGTATCCGATATCGCCGGCGGCTGAACTCCGCTGCTCGGGTGTCGTGCCCGTGAGTTGGTCGTTGATCGGGGCGCCGAACGGGTCGGCCATCGGGACGGCGACAACCATCCCACTTCCGGTGGTGATGCGGACCGGGTTGCGATGCTGGTCATAGACGAAGTACTCGGACTTCTGGAATCCGCCAGCAAGTGAGCCGAACATGTCCGCCAGGGCAGTACCGTCTGGGGCGAGCGCGTAGTAATCCTCGCGGTTGGCGGTGACGGGCTCCCATTGCTGCTGTTCCATTGCCAGATTGTTGGTCAGGGCATCGTGGTAGATGCCGGTGAAGAGCCCCACCGAGCCGGACGGGCCGCCGCCATTGTACGGCTGTTGCGCTTCGCCAATCTGCCGGTGCAGCCCGTCGTAGTAAAACGTCACGCCTTCTGCGGTGTTAGCGCCACACTGGTTTCCTGGCGCCGGCGTCGAGCTGGTCATCTGATCGAGTCCGTCGTACGCCATGTTGCGACAGCCGTCGTACAGGGTGTCCCCCGAGGGTGAGTAGGTCGACGTGGCGGTCTCGGTGCCCCCGGGGTGGCTCTGCGAGATCCCGGTCGTCTGCGTCTGGATGCTGCCGTCCGCGTTGTAACTGGCCGTCTGCTGCGTGTCGGCGGTGGTGACGGTTGAACCCCAGGACAGACGGTTACCGTTGTGGTCATACGTACCGTTGAAGGTCAGGCTGTCATTGCCCAGGCTACCCGACGAGATCCGGTGCGTGAACTGGGTGACACGACCCGCGTTGTCATACGTGAAGGCCTCGTTCACGTTGTAGCCGGTATTCGACGGGTCGACGCCGCTGAAGAACGTCGAGGTCAGTCGGTACAGGCTGTCGTAGGTCCAGTCGTACTGATTGCCCGAGTAGTTGGTGTCGTAGGGCGTGAGCTTCTGGATGGTGCCGTCCGAGTTCCACCCGTATCCGGTGTGCGTGTTGTTCGGGTTGGTCTGGAGGGTGGGCCGTCCATCCGCGTCGTAGGTCCAGGACCACGACCCGAGGTTGCCGTCCGTGGCACCGGTCACGGCGCTGCCATCATTGCGGGTGTAGGTGATCGTGTGCGTCCCGTAACCCGTCGTCTTTCGGTACGCGAGCGCACCGGCACCGTCGTAGGAGTAGGTATAGCCGGCCCCGGAGACGCTGGGGATCCCCTCCACCACCGAGATCGGCGACTCGTTGAGGTAATACGACGCGGTCACGGTGTTGGCCGTGACGCCCGCGCCGGCGTAGGCGACCGAGGTCGGCTGGCCCGCGCCGTCGTATTGGTCGGTGATGGTTTCGCCGTTGCGCCCGGTGGTCGTGGAGACACGCTCGTCGGCGTAGTACGCGTAGCTCTGGGTGCCGCCGGTGGCGATGACGCCTCCCGACCCGTTCACCATGTTCACCGTCTGGGACGACTTGGAGCCGAAGGGGGTGTAGGCGTAGGTCGTCTGGCGGAGCTGGCTGCCGTCGGGGGACACGGGCACCGTCGTGCTCGCGAGCAGGTTGTCCACGGTGTAGGTGTTGACGGTGGGGGTCCGGCTGCTGTTGTTTGCGTCGCCGGCATTGGCTGAAGGCGACATGACCTGGGTGGCGTTGCCCACCTGGTCCCGGGTCCAGCTGGTGACGTTCCCGCCGGCGTCCGTGTCCGACATCTGGAAGTTGTCCGTGGAGTACGCCCACGTCTCGGTCAGCGGTGTGTTGGAGCAGCCGGCGGAGGGGACCGGGTTGTTGTCCAGGTACTTGGTGTCCGTGGTCTTGTTGCCGTTGGCGTCGTAGCCCAGTGTCTCGCAATGCCAGACGCTGGTAACCCAGGTCCCGTTCTGGTTGGTCTGGGCCGGCTCGGCGCTGTGCTGTGTCACCAGGCTGTCAGGGGAGTACGTCGTCACGTCGGGCGTGCCCAGGGCGTCGAGCGTCTTCACGGTGCGGCCGCCGGCGTCGTAGAAGGTGTAGGTGGCGGCGGTCCCGCTCCCGGTCGGGTTCGGGCTCGTCTCCGACGCCTTGTAGCCGTCGGCGGTGTAGGCGTCGTCCACATGACGAGGGGACGACCAGTTGCCGGCTGCCGTGGGCAGCAGCGTGCTGGTGACATGCCCGTCGCCGTCGTACCGGTACTTCGTCACACACACGCCAACGGTGCTGGCATAGTTCGCGGCGCCGGTGGGGCACTGCCCGGTCGAGGACGGGTCGGTCTTCGAAGGATCGTTGGAGTCCGAGTAGGGCGTCCAGCTGGCGATCACCCGGCCGTCGGCGTCGTAGTCGCTTCGCGTCTGGAAGCGGGTGTCGGGCGAGCTGACGCTGGTGAAGGCCTGGGGCTGCAGCACCTCGACGGCGTTGGAGTCGGCGTCGTAGAAGGTACGGCTGCGCACGTTCTGGCCGCCGTTGCCCGCCAGGGCGCCGGCCGAGGCCGCGCTCATGTTGTCGGAGCCGTCGACCACGTCGACCTTGCGGTGCGCCGCGTCGTAGCTCGTCGCGGTGATCTTCCCCGATGGGTCGACGACGTCCACGGTGTCCCCGGCGTCGGAGTACGTCCAGGTCGTGGTGATGGCCGTGCCGCTCCGCGTGTAGCTGGACGACGTCTTGCGGTCGAGGAGGTTGTAGGCGGTCGTCGTCGTGGTGCCGCGGGGGTCGGTGGCCGTGATCTGGTTGCCGTCGGCGTCGTAGGTGAAGCTGGAGGTGAAGACGTTGGGCGAGGTGCAGGAGGTCCGGCAGGTCACCGTCGTGGCCAAGCGGTCGTTGACGTCGTAGGTGTGGGCGGTGTCGTAGGCGGACGTCGAGGTCGCGCACGACGTCGTCCCGTTCGCAAAGGAGTTGGGCGGGCAGGTGCGGGTGGCGTTGCCGTCCTCGTCGTAGACCGTGTCGGTGCGCTCCCACATGAGCGGGCTGGCCACCCGCTCCACGAGCTTGCTGAGGAGGTGCCCCTGCGGGTCGTAGGTGCTCTGGGTCTGGCCGCCGTCGCCGTCGGTGGTGGCCACGGCGGCACCCGTGCCGTCGTAGGTGGTCGTGGCGTGGCACTCGATCGTCCCCGCGGCGAAGGGACCGTCGGCGCTGCCGAGCACCGGGCAGTTCGCCGGCGGGGGCGCAGGCAGCGACGCCGCGTAGTACGGGGACTGCGTATTGCTGTAGCTCCAGCCCCGGATCCAGGTGGTCTTCGTCTTGCGGTTGGCGGCGTCGAAGGTGGCCACCGTGATATTCCCGACCGGGTCGGTGACCTGCGTGGCGTTGCCACGGACGTCGTAGACCGTCTGAGTGGCTCCGGCGATCCGGCTCCCTGAGGCGTTGCACGTCGTCCCGTTGGCCTCGACAGGCTCGATGCTGCAGACCACCTCGTCGTCCCCGTCGAACGCCTGGGTGACGTCGTAGGTGGCATTGCCCACCTGGTTGCCCAACGGTGGCCGGATGGCGGTCTGGTTGCCGTCGGCGTCGAGGGTGTAGGTGGTGAGGTCGCCGAGCTGGTCGCGCTTGGAGACGACGAAGCGGCCGGGCGACGAATACGCATTGGCGCCGGAGGCGTGCAGCGTCTCGGTGTACTTCGTGTTCGGCGGCGAGGAGATGGTGCCGGGGTAGCTGGAGAGCTGCGTGCCCGCCGTCGCGTCGCGGTCCCAGGTCCGGGTCACGTTGCCGGCGGCGTCGTAGGCGAAGGCCGTGAAGCCGCCCGTCCCCGTGCCGTCACTCGGGTCGGTGACCGCCTCCAGCCAGCCGCCCGCCTTGGTGGTGCCGGAGAGGTCCGTGGCCGTGTCGGCGTAGTACGTGTACGTCGTCATCGCCGGCGTGTTCGCGTTGCGCTCGATCGCCAGCGGCGACGCCTTGGCCGACAGCTCGCCCGTGGACAGGTACCGGTACTGCGTGAGGGCGGCGTTCGTGCCGTCGTACGCCGGGCCCTGGATCTGGCAGACGTCGCCGGTGTTCCCGGTGGGCGTGCTCGGCACCATGCACACGGTCATCGACCCGCGCTGATTGGGCGCGAACGACACCGAGTTGTCGAGCGACGTCGTGGTGAGGTACGCCTGCCACTGCGCAGTGGTGAGGCCGCTCACGTTGCCACGCGGTGGGAGGCTCTGGGTGTGGTCGACGAGCGCGTACAGGGTCGTCGCCGTCCGGCGCACACCCCCGCTCCCCGGCCCGTTGGGGTCGGTCAGCTGCCCGCCGCCGGATGGGACGTCGTCGTACGTCGCCGTCGAGCCCGAGGCATCGACGTAGATGGCGTGCGTGCCGTACGTCGTGTAGAGGTACTCACCGGTGCAGTCGTGGCCGCCGCCGCGACCGGAGAAGTCGGTCATGGCCGCGCAGTTGAGGACGCGGAGGAGCTGCCCCTCCGAGCCGTACCGGAATCGCGTGTAGGTGGCGTCGCTGCCGCCGGCGAGGTTCTGCACCACCATCGAGCAGAGGTTGTGGTCGGGCAGGTTGTCCGGCTTGCGGCAGCTGCCTCCGTAGGTGTTGTCCCAGAAGAAGAACGTCTGGGTGACGGTCAGGCCGGAGCCCGGATCGACGACGTCGAGCTCACCGGCGTCGTCGAAGGGATCGAAGCTCGAGTACACGCGGTTCTGGCCGGGCGCGGCCAGGGTGGCGGCTCCTGTGGAGGTGTTGTAGGAGAACGTCGTGGTGGTGCCGCGGCGGTCGACGACGCTGGCGACCTGCGCCGGTCCGAGGTAGGTGGTCCCGTTGGAGGACGTCTGAGTGTAGGTCAGCTGCGTCGTGGTCGTGCTGCCCATCGGGCTGCTCAGCGAGCACAGCTGGGTCGACGACGACGCCGTGCAGCCGCCGTAGGTGTAGACCAGCTGCGTCCCGTCGGGGTTGGTCACGCTCACCAGCAGGCCCGAGGTGGCGTTGGTGAAGTACCTGGTCACCCGATGGGCGACGTCGGTGACGTCGAGCTCGTTGTTCGGTGAGCCGGTCGTGTAGGTGAAGGTCAGCGAACGCCCCGTGGCCGGCTCGACCACGCTGGACAGGTTGCCCATCGCCTTGCCGGCCGACGGCGGGTCGTTGACGTAGTGGACGCGGATCTCGTTGCCGTTGGCGTCCTCGGTGTCGAGCTTGTGGCCGTCGCCGGCGAACTCGTAGCGGACGCGGTCCACCCGCTCGACGCCATAGCCGAGGATCGCCGAGGACGTCCATGTCGACGGCGAGCACGACAGGGTGGTGCTGTTCGCTTCGACGTAGCGCCACAGCGAGGCGTGCACGCCCATCGGCGGTGCCGAGGTCTGGTCGACGCAGAGCTTGTTGTAGCCGGAGTCGAGGGCGAGGGCGCGAGGGATGGTCACCGCCAGCGGACCGGTGCTGTTGGCGGTCTGCAGGGCGGTGACGTCGATCGGCGAGGCCAGCTTGACCAGCGGGAACACGGTCCGGCCGCCGTCGGCGGAGACCACCGTCACCGGCAGTGGCCGGCCCACCGACTCGTCGGCCGGCAGGAACAGTCCGGCGGCGGTGAGGTCCTTGGCCACGACGCCGCCGTCGTCGAAGGTGAGCCACCACGCGCTGCCCAGCATCCCCGCACCGCTCGCCGAGCTCAGGGCGATGCTGTTGTAGGCGCGGTGCAGGCCCAGGGTGAGGTCGCCGTGGAGCGGAACGGCGGTGCTGTCGTCCTGCGACACGACGGCGTTGCCGTCGCCGACGTTGAGGGCGAGGGAACCGCCGGGCCCGGTGGCCCAGCTGCTGCTGGTGAACCAGGAGCGGTTGCCGAGACCCGCGTCGCAGAGGATGGGCGCCTGCGACGAGTCGGTGCCGGTGCCGTAGGCGTTGGTCCCGGTGAAGGTGGTGCGGTCGTACGCGCAGCCCCGCTCGCTGCCGATGACGACGGTGTAGTAGCGCAGGACGATGCTGGCCCCGCCGGCGAGGGTGAACGACCCCATGGTCATCGTCCCGTCGCCGGGAAGGGTGCACGTCGGGGTCGAGGTCGCGTTGCAGAAGGGCCCGTTGACGTAGTCCGTGCTGTTGAGCGTGATGTTGAGCTCGGGCACGTAGCCGCTGTCGAGCGCGTCGTTGGCCGAGGTGACCGACATCGTCGTCGTCTGCGGGTTGAAGACCTTGAGGCCGAAGCCGATCTCCACGCCGCGCGAGTAGGGGATGCTGTTGTCGGACGCCAGGGTCCGGCTCCACTTCTGGACGCTCGGCGGCGCGTTGAGGGTGAAGTTCGGCGACTGCGCGGTGGGACCGTTGCCGACGCTGTTGGTGGCATACACGGTGGCGTAGTACGAGGAGCCGTTGGTCAGGCCGGTGACCGTCGCCGAGAGGCAGTTGCCGCAGACGGTGACCGGGCTGCCGACCGCCGTGCCGGACGTCGTGTACGCCTGGGCGGTGTAGCCGGTGATCGTCGCACCGCCGTTGGAGGCGGCGGTCCAGCTGATGCTGGCGTTGGTGTTCCCCGGTGTCCCGGTCACCGACCCGGGCGCGCCGGGCACGGTCGGACCGGACGTCTCAGGCAGAGCCGAGATGGCCACACCACCCTGATCCGAGACCACCGCCGCCGCCGGGCCGACCGAGGCGGACGGCGAGGCGGACGGAGTCGCGGATGGCTGGGTCACCGAGGCGCTGGCCTCCGCGCTCGCCGTCCCGAAGTTGGTGCTCGCGGTCACACCCACCGAGGCGACCTGCGAGCCGTTCGGGAGCAGCAACACGGACGTGCAGGTGCCACAGACCACGGCCTGAGCCACGGTCGAGCCGTTGCTCGCATATCCGGCGACGTCGTATCGCGCCACGCCACCGGCGACGCTCGACGGCGCTTTCCAGCGCACGTCGACTCCCGCCGACCCGCCGGAGGCCACGAGCGAGGACGGGGCCGCGGGAACCAGGTCCGCCGGCGTGGCCGTGGCCACCGTCCCCGAGGCAGTGCCAGGCGTCGTGCTGCGGTCCCCCGCCGTCTGCGACCAGGCGCTCGCCGACAGCGCGTCGCCGGAGTGCAGCCCGAAGAACCAGGCCTGCGCGTCATGTGTCAGCACCGTCTGCGAGGTGTTGGCCGTGGTGTCGGTGAGCGTCACCAGCGAGCTGACCACGGGGTCGCCGGGGGCCATCGCCGGCGGGGTCCACGTCACCAATGCACTGCTGGTTCCCGCGGTCACGCTCACCGCCGACGGCGGAGGTGGGGGCGCCACGCCGTCGGGGACCAGCGCAGTGTGATACGTGACGTCGAGCTCCGGCACCGTCGTGCCATCCGCCGACTGCGGCCCCGCGAAGCTGAAGCCGCCGCCGAGGTCGTGCTCCGCGGCGGCCTGCAGGCTGACGCCGAAGTTGGGAGCCGTCCCGTTCACCCAGCGCTGCACCAGCGAGGCGACGTTCCAGGTCACCGTCCGCGCCGCGGCGCCGACCGTCTGCGTCGCCACCGCCGGGCCGCCGGTCAGAGCGGCGATCCCAGTGGCGGTGGTCTGCAAACCGACCGGACCCGTCAACGCATGCACGTCGATCTGCGCGCCCTGCGAGCAGGCGGCCGCGACGCACGCGGTCACGTGCGCGGTCAGCGTCGCGCTGTCGATGACGGCCCCGCCGGGGAGGGACGACGTGTCGAACGCGAGGATGCCGCGCTCGATGCGCGCTCCGTCGGTTGCATCGGGCTCCGCGGCCGCGGTGAGGGCGTCCGCACCGGAGAGAGCGCAGGTGGCACAGCTGTCACCCGCGAGAGTGACCGTGCCGGATGCACCGTGCTGCCTCGGCGTGAACGCGAGGTCGATGCCGACGACAGAGGGCGCCGTCACGCTCGCGCCCGCCGCTGCAGGGGCCGTGATGGTGATCTGGAAGCCCGCGCTGGTGGACGCCGTTGCCATGGTCACCGCCGCCGGGTTGCGGGACGGCCCACTCGCCGACTCACTCGCCATCGCAGCGGCGATCCCGAGCCCCGCGCCGTTCAGCAGGTGGCTGAACCCGACCGAGCCGTCGGGCTGCAGCGACGCAGCGCCGAGCTGATGGGCCAGGTCCGTCACGGTGAGCGTCAGCGTCGACGGCGCGGCGGGACTGATGCGCGCCACGTCGAGGTGGACGCCGGTGCGGGTCACGTGGCTGGTGACCTGCGCCAGCGGACCACCCGAGTACGTCGCGCCGTCCGTCGTCGGCGTCGCCGTGGCCGCCGCGATGCCGTTGAGCCCGACGGCGATCGCCCCCGAGGGACCGGAGAGCGTCACCGCGGTGGCGGGGGTGCTGCCGAGATGGATGGGAACGACGTGTGCCGACGTCACCGCGACGTCGCCACCACCACCGCCGCCGACCCAGGGGTCGACGGCCCGCCAGCGATTCTCATCGCCGCCGGGACGGTACATCGGCGACGCGAAGAGCTGCGCCTGGTCCGAGGCGGGTCCTCTGACGATGTGCGACAGCGCGGTCCACGCCTGCTCGTCGGCGGGCAGCTGCGGGTTCGGCGCGGCTCCGCGGGCATCCGCCGGCGCGGCGAGCGGCTTCTGATAGCTGGTCGGCAGGTCGACGATGGGCGGCTGCTGCCACGCCGGCGACGGCGTCGCCGCGAGCGACGACACCGGCATCGCCGACACGACCACCGAGCTGAGCGACAGCGCGCCCGCGAACAGTGCGCGCCGGCGGCGCCCCACCGGACGGACGGAGAGGGTGAGACGGCGAACGATGTCGATCACTGGTAGCTCCCCCCGTCGCCGAGCGTGACGACCTGTCCCATTCCTCGCGCGAAGTACATGCCGTGGCCGAGCAGGGTCATCGCCGCGCCGACGACGTCGTTGCCGGGAATCCTCCCGGCCCACGACCCGAGGTATTCGGTCGCCGTGCCGTAGGCGAAGACGCCGCCGTCCCCGCCGATGAGGAAGTACCCCTGTCCCGTGCCGAGCGGGGTGATCACCGCCGTGATCGGCGCCGCGAGCTGGATGCCGCCGGCGCTGCCGCACCCGCATGCGTCGCCGAACGGCCACACGCCACCGTTCGCCTCGACGATCCAGTAGCCGTTGCCGTCGGGCGTCGCCGCCATGCCGACGATGTCGGTGAGCTGCGGAGAATGGCCGCCCAGGCCGCCGTAGCTGTGGTTGACCGCGTCGCCGAACGGCCAGATGCCTCCGTCCTGCTCGAGGAGCCAGTACCCCGCACCCGAGGCCGTCGGCGCGATGCCGACGATGTCGTTCGCGCCGAGGTCGTACGTCCCGCCGTAGCACCCGGCGTCGCCGTACGCCCAGACCATCCCGCGGCGCTCGACCAGCCAGTACCCCTTTCCCGACGGCGTCATGGCCATGCTGGTCGTGATGGTCTGGATGGAGCCGGCGGCGGACCCGTAGCCGACGCCGTCGCCGTAGGGGAAGACCCCGCCGTCGTCGCGCATCAGCAGATAGCCGTCGCCGTCGGGAGTGGCGACGATGGCCATCGTGTTGCGGGTGACCGTGGCCCCGCCCGAGCCCTGGTTGCAGGCGGAGCCGGTCAGCGTCCCGCGGATGTGCAGCACGCGCTCGATCGCGTGCCGCGTGCTCGGGATGAGCAGCAGGATCAGCAGCACGGCGAGCGCCGATGCGCCGATGCGCCGCCGTCTCGTGGTCAGCCGCAACCGCTCCAGGGCGTGTGTGTATGCCGTCGCCGCACCGATTTCCGCCACTCCCTTCCTCCGCCCCGCCTGGGTTCGCTTTGAAGCTTTCGCCGTGACTGGAGCGGCGACTGTAGCAGCGCGTGTCAAGAAAAGCAAAGCCAACAAACGCGCCACAAGCCTGAACGCACCGGCCTGGGGCTATCGTTGCCGCATGCCCGCCACCAGCCCGCCGCCCAATCCCTTCAACCGCCAGACGCCCGGCGGCGCGCCGCCCCGGCAGACGCCCCGCCCCGGCCCGTCCTTCACCCGCAGATGGATCTGGGCGATCCTCGCCCTGCTGCTGGTCAACGTCCTCATCGCCAACCTGGTGCCCACGGGCAGCAGCAACCGCATCACCATCCCCTACACGCAGTTCAAGGACGAGGTGCAGGCGGACAACGTCACCAGCATCACCGCCACCGCCGACCAGATCGACGGCAGCACCAAGAAGGCGATCTCCACGTCGGGCAGCTCGACGACGTCGACCGACTTCCACACCGTGGTGCCGAGCTTCACCAGCAGCACCGGTGCCGGCGGCCTGGCCGGCGACAACCTCGAGCAGCTCCTCGAAGCGCACCACGTCCAGGTCACCGCGCAGGTGCCGTCGCAGAGCGTCCTGCTGACACTGCTGCTCAGCTTCGGTCCCACCATCCTGCTGATCGGCGGCTTCATCCTGCTCAGCCGAGCCGCGGCTCGCGCCACCGGAGGCGCCGGCATCATGGGCTTCGGGCGGAGCACGGCGCGCCTCTACGACGCCGAGCGTCCGTCGACGACCTTCGCGGACGTGGCCGGCATCGACGACGCCAAGGAGGAGCTGGTGGAGGTCGTCGACTTCCTCCGCGAGCCGCAGAAGTACCAGCGGCTGGGCGGCACCGTGCCCAAGGGCGTGCTGCTCGTCGGCCTGCCGGGCACCGGCAAGACGCTGCTCGCCCGCGCCGTGGCCGGCGAGGCGCGCGTGCCCTTCTTCTCCATCTCCGCCAGCGAGTTCGTCGAGGCCATCGTCGGCGTCGGCGCGGCGCGCGTGCGCGACCTCTTCGTGAAGGCGCGCGCCGCGGCGCCGGCGATCGTGTTCATCGACGAGCTCGACGCCGTGGGACGCAGCCGCGCGACGGCGGTGCGCATCGGCGGGCACGACGAGCAGGAGCAGACGCTCAACCAGATCCTCACCGAGATGGACGGCTTCGACTCCCGCGAGGGTGTCATCGTCATCGCCGCCACCAACCGCGCCGACGTGCTCGACGAGGCGCTGCTGCGACCCGGCCGCTTCGACCGTCGCGTGTACGTGTCGCCGCCCGACCGCGTGGGTCGCGCCGCCATCCTGCGCATCCACGCGCGCGGCGTGCCGCTGGCGCCCGACGCCGACCTCGATGGCATCGCCCAGCTGACTCCAGGACTGGTCGGTGCAGACCTGCGCAACCTGGTCAACGAAGCCGCGCTGCTGGCGGCTCGGCGCGGCCACGACGCCGTGACCATGGACGACTTCGCCGCGGCGCTGGAGAAGATCCAGCTCGGCACCGAGCGCCGCGTCGTCCTCTCCGACGAGGATCGCGAGCGGATCGCGTACCACGAGAGCGGACACGCGCTGCTGGGACTGCTGGTGCCCGGCAGCGATCCGGTGCGGCGGGTCAGCATCGTGCCGCGCGGACGGGCGCTGGGGGTCACCGTGCAGTCGCCGGTGGACGACCGGCAGAACTATCCGGAGCCGTACCTGCGTGCGCGCATCACCGCCGCGCTGGGCGGCCGCGCCGCCGAGTCGATCGTCTACGGCGTGGTCACCACCGGTGCGGAGAACGACCTCCTGCAGGTGACGCGCCTGGCGCACGAGATGGTGGCGCGCTGGGGCATGAGCGACAAGCTCGGCCCCATCAACTTCGGTGAGGGCGACGGCGACAGCCCCTTCTCCGGCCGCCGCGTCTACAGCGAGCAGACCGCCGAGCTGATCGACGCGGAGACGCGCCGCATCATCGAGGAGTGCCTGGGGCAGGCGTGCTCGCTGCTGAGCAGCCATCGCGCCGAGCTGGACACCCTGGTCAAGGAGCTGCTCGCCCACGAGACGCTCAACGAGGGCGACATCCTCCGCGTCACCGGCATCGCGCCGCCGCCGAAGGCCTCGCCGGCCGCGGCGCTGGCGGCCAAGGGCTAGAGGCCCGGCGAACGGGGCGTTATCGCCCGGCTAAGGTGTGGCGAAGACGCGCAACGGTGGATGTACCGGCGCGTGTCCATCCCGTGTGACCCTCCCTCCCCTCCCCTCGCGACGCGTCAGCCGTCGCACCGTTCTCAAGACCGCCGGCGCGGGCGGCCTCGCCCTGCTGGCGCCGCCGTGGTTCTGGCGCAGCAGCGTGATCGCGGCATCCGGCATCGACCAGGTGCACCTCCAGTTCGGCGACGATCCCGCGACGTCGATGGTCGTGTCGTGGGTGACGTCCGGTGTGGTCGGCAACCCGCGTGCTCGCTTCGGCCCGGCGTCGTCGGGCGACGAGGCGGAGGTGCCCGCGGACACGGTCACCTACACCGATTCCGCATCGGGAACCGAGGTGATCGTGCACCACGCCACGCTGCGCAACCTGCAGCCCAACACCGCGTACGCGTACACGATCACGCACGACGGCGCGACGCCGGTGCAGGCAGCCTTCAGCACGCCGCCGCGCGGCCGATCGCCGTTCCGCTTCACCGCCTTCGGCGACCAGGGCGGCGGCACCACGGGATTCCTGGGCACGCCGTACGGCACCGCGGTGGTCGCCGCGGTCGAGGCCGCGCAGCCCAGCTTCCACCTCATCTGCGGCGACCTCTGCTACGCGGACACCGCGCGCACCCAGGTGCAGGACCGCGCCGCCATCTGGAACAGCTGGTTCGACCTCAACCAGCCGTCGGCGCAGAACCGTGCCTGGATGCCCGCGCTGGGCAACCACGAGGTGGAGATGGGCAACGGCGCGCTCGGCTACCGCTCCTACCTGGCGCGCTACCGGCTTCCCGACAGCGGCTCTCGCCAGTTCCCCGGACAGTGGTACGCGTTCACCGTCGGCTCGGTGCGCTTCATCACCACCGACAACAACGACGTCGTCTACTCCACCGACTTCAACTTCGAGGTGCGCGGCTACAGCCGCAGCGCGCAGCTCGCCTGGCTGGAACGCGAGCTGGCAC
>Ga0209810_1000980_pt1 | contig 49121 bp, 48 predicted proteins | sample Coa_R1_7_FD_187159 | JGI IMG/M metagenome (GOLD analysis project Ga0209810, IMG submission 187159) | Surface soil microbial communities from Centralia Pennsylvania, which are recovering from an underground coalmine fire - Coalmine... | ecosystem: Environmental > Terrestrial > Soil > Unclassified... | reverse complement strand
GCAGAGAGTGGCTGTCTCGACCTAAGCTGTCGCACCAAGAGAAGAGTATAGCGGCAAGTTGGGCAATCGGCAAGCAGACGCCAAATTAAGCCTCGTCGAGAGTGCCTTCGTGGAACCCGAACTCGGTCGGGTCTTCCTCATCGTCGTCGGTATCCCCTTCGCCCTCGATCTCCAGCTCGTCCTCGTCCTCTTCGTCTCCCGCACGACGCACGAGCCCTTCTCGGAGGTAGGGACGCGGCATCGCTTCCGCGGAAACACGAGCCGGGAACGAGATACGGCCCATGTTCTGGGGCGCCTGCACGGTCTCACGAATGATGATGCGAACCGTGTTCCCATCGACGCCGACCACGCCGGCTTGATACTCGTTTCCCGTGGTCATGAGCCGCGTCAGGCGGGCCGCAAGCTGATCTTCGATGCGACCCAGGTACGTCCCGTCCATCGCCGTGGCGATGAGGTGCTGTTCCTGCTGCTCGAGTATGACCTGCTCACCGGCGGCGAGCGTCGCCAGGACATTGGGGGCGGCCGGGTGCTGCAGCGTCACGACGCCCGTCTTTCCGATCTCCTCCACGAAGAACTGGGGCTCGAGTTTCCGGGTCCCGGACCGCCGGGCCAGCTCGGCGGCCTCGGTGTCCGACACCCGGCTGAGGCGCTCCAGGTTGCGCTGTGCTATCAGATTGGCCGGGTCGGCCTGCAGCGCCCGCTCATACGACTCTCGTGCCGGAGCGATCTGTCCGGTCTCTGTATACGCTTTGCCGAGGCGGTTATACGCCTCGGGATCATTCGGATTGAGCTCGACGATGCGCTGGTTGAGCTCGATGGCATCCTGCCAGCGGCTCTGGACCGCCAGTGCAATCGCCTGCTGTGTCAGGTGTCGGGCGCGCCCGCGGCGCGTTTCCTCCGACATGTCCTCGGCTGTAGCTACGTTATCAAAGTCCATCTCTCACCCGGTCTCTCATATTGACAGAGATACACTACGCGATACGCGCGATTTCACCAAACAGAGCAACTCGCGGGCCACCAACCCCGCGGTGGGGGCCTGGCAGACGTCTAGGCGACGAGGACGCCCTGCATCGCCCAGGGACTGACCTTCTCAATCCGGACCGGCACCACCTGCCCCAGCAGGCTCTCGTCACCGCGCGGCAGGAATACGCGCCGATTTTGCCTGGTCCGTCCCTGCCACTGGGGCGTGTCGTGTCGCTCGGACTCTGTGCTCTCCACCAGAATCTCGACCCGTGAGCCGCGCAGCGCTTGATGCTGCTGCAGTGAGATACGCTCCTGCACCTCCCCGAGCCGGCGAAGGCGGTCCTTCTTGACGTCGGGTGGCACATCGTCCTCCCAGCGCGACGCCAGAGTGCCCGAGCGCACCGAGTAGGCTGCGGAGTACACGGTCGTGAACCGAACCTCTTCGACCAGCGACAGCGTCTCCTGGAACTCCTCCTCCGTCTCGCCACAGAACCCCACAATGATGTCGGTGGAGAGGACGATGTCCGGCGCTACCGCCCGGATGCGTTCGACCAGCCGGAGGTAATCGTCGCGTGTGTAGCCGCGGCGCATCCGCTGCAGAACCGCGTCGTTCCCCGACTGCACCGGCAGGTGGAGATGCTCGCAGACCTTATCCAGTTCTGCAAAGCTCGCGATGAGTTTGTCGCTCATGTCCTTCGGATACGAGGTAAGGAAGCGTAAGCGCTCCAGGCCCGGAATGTCGTTGACAAGCCGCAGGAGGTCGGCCAGATCCGTGCCGTCCTTGAAGTCTTTGCCGTAGGCGTTGACGCGCTGGCCGAGCAGGGTAATCTCTCGGGCGCCGCGCTTCACCAGGTTCCCGCATTCGTCCACGATGTCGAGCATGGGCCGCGAGGTTTCCCGGCCGCGCCGATACGGGACGATGCAATAGGTACAGAACTTGTCGCAGCCGTTGCTGATCGGGACATAGGCAATCGGCCCCTTGTCCTCCGTTGCGGCCGGCTGCTCTTCCCAGCAGGCCATGACGCCTTCATCCGCGGGCGCCGGCCAGATGACGTCAAGCTGCTCGAGGAACTGATCGATGCGCGTGGGCTGGAAGTAGAGATCGGCGCCGCGGAATCGCTTCCTGGTGGCCTCAAAGTCGGGGGAGACGGAGCATCCCGTCAGACCGAGCACGAGTTGCGGCTTTTCCTGCTTCAGTGCAACCAGGTTTCCCAGCTTGCCGCTCACACGGCGCTCCGCGCTCTCTCGCACGGCGCAGGAGTTGAGGATGACAATGTCGGCGTCCTCCTCTCGCTGGGCCGGGAGGTAGCCACGCGCTTGCATGGTGTCCGCGACGCGGTCACTGTCCACCTTGTTCATCTGGCAGCCCACGGTCCAGATCCAATACCGCTTGGGTGCCTCGCTCTCCGCCATCATCCTGCCTTCTTGGTCGCGAGATTCGTGCGCCATTCTAGCGTGCCGATTCGACACCTCAACTCGCTCGTCGGGACCGCCTTCGGCCCAAGAATGCGTCCGGCGGCCGGAGAATTAGAGTGAACCGTGACATCCACGACAGACGCGCGGCGCATCGTCATCATTGGGGCCGGAATCAGCGGCCTGGCAGCGGGATACCGTCTAGCCCGCAGAGCTCCGCAGCACAGCATCCTACTGATTGATTCTCACGCCGAGGTCGGCGGGAAGATCCGCACCCGGCACCTGAACGGCTACACCATCGAGGACGGTCCCGACTCCTTTCTCGGCACGAAGCCCCAAGCGGTGGAGTTGGCGCACGAGCTCGGCGTCCCATTGCAGGGAGTAAATCTGGACACCAGACGGACCTACGTCCTGGGCGACGGCGAGCTCCACGATCTGCCGGAGGGTTTGTCGGGGCTGGTCCCTGCAAAGCTGGGCCCGCTGTTGCGCTCCGCGCTGCTTTCTCCTGCGGGAAAGGCGCGGGTGGCCGCGGAGTGGTTTGTCCCGCGTGGCAGCAATGAAGAAACGACTCTCGGCGCATTCATGAGGCGCCGGATGGGACGCGAGGTCTACGAGAAGCTCGTCGAACCCTTGACGGCCGGTATCTACGGCGGGAACGGGGACGAGATCAGCCTGTCCGCAACGTTCCCTCAGTTGCTCCAACTGGAACAGGAACACGGCAGCTTGCTGCGCGGGCTCCGTCAACGCCCTCGCCCGCGCACGGCGACCTCGCCGTTTCTTACTCCGGTCGCCGGTACCGCGGCGCTCGCCGGCGCGGTGGCGGGCAGCCTGCCACGCCCGCCCTCCCTTACGACGTGCGCGACCGCGATCAGCCGCCGCGGCGGCGGGTGGATCGTCCACACCGACCGCGGCGAGATCCTAGCGGACGGGGTCATTCTGGCGGTACCTGCTCCCGTCGCCGGTCAACTGCTCGCCCCCGTCGACGCGGATCTGGCCGCAGAGCTTCTGGCCGTTCGGTACGCACCCGCGGCTACCGCCTCCCTGGGCTTCCGGCTCGACAAGCTTCCCCCCCTTGGCCCCTTCCACGGCTACCTGGTCCCCCGCCGCGAGCGATCACCTGTCATGGCCGTCACCTGGTCCTCGGAGAAATTCGACCACCGCGCTCCGCCCGGCCAAACCCTTCTCCGGGTGTTTTTCGGCCGGGCCGATCAGAGCATCGCCGCCATGGAGTGGGAGGGCCTGGAAGAACTGGCACGGTCTGAGTTGCGCGAGCGCCTGGGCATCGCGGCCACCCCCGACATCGTCGCAACCCACGTCTGGAACGACGCCTTGCCGCAGTACGCGCTGGGCCACGCCGCGCGCGTGGCACGAATCCGCGCGCGTGTGGAAAACCTTCCACGCCTGTCCCTGGCCGGCGCCGCCTATCGAGGAGTCGGTATTCCCGACTGCATTCAGTCGGGATACGATGCGGCCGATCACGTGACATGAAAAAACGCCTGCAGCGCAGGCGTTCTCAAAGTGGCGGTCCCGACCGGATTTGAACCGGCGATCTCCACCTTGACAGGGTGGCATGTTGAACCAGACTACACCACGGGACCAGGTGGCTCTGGAGTCTATCAGCCGGTGCGGCAGACCGTCAATGACAAATTGGGTCTTGACGTTGGAACACCTTTCCTTTATTGTTGGGACAGACGACCTATAGAACAGCCGTACTAACGGCGCAGGAGTGGATGATGTCCCAGGTCAACGTGCGTACTCTCGATCGTTCCCATCGCGCCGCGGCGGACAATATCGGAGCGGCCGCGCGCGTGGCCGTCGGCCTGACTCTTCTCTGCGCCTTCTGGGGAACCATCCTCTTCCTGGCACTCGGCACGCTGCAGTAGCGACTACCGGGACGGGAGCGCTTCGCGCGCCACGTTCCCCAGCACGAACATCAGGTTCGCCGGCCGTTCCGCCATCCGCCTCATCAGGTACGGATACCACTCCGTTCCAAATGGAACGTAAATCCGGACGTTGTAGCCGGCCCGGACGAGTTCGGTTTGCAGATCGCGGCGGATGCCGTACAGCATCTGGAACTCATAGCGCGACGCCTCGATACCCTGCTGGGCGGCGAAGTTCCGCGTGGCGTCGATCATGGCGGGATCATGCGTGGCGATCGCCGGATAGTTGCCGCGTGCCAGCAACATCTCCATCAGGACCACGAAGTTGCGATCGACGTCCGCCTTGTCCTGATACGCAACCGTGGCCGGCTCGAGATAGGCGCCCTTGACGAGCCGGACGCGGGCCCCGGCCTCGATCAGGCGCGCCACATCGGCCTCGCTGCGATAGAGGTACGACTGAATCACGACACCCAGGTTCCGGTGCGTCTCGAAGAGACGGTAGAAGATGGCGAGAGTGCGGTCGACGTACTCTGAGTTCTCCATGTCGATGCGAACGAAGTTATCGTCCTGTGCGGCGACGTCGACAACCCGTCGCAGATTCTCATAGGCGACGTCGTCCCCCAGATCGAGCCCCAGTTGCGTGAGCTTGAGAGACACATTCGAGGTGACGCCGGCCCGCGTGATCTCCGCCAACATCCCGCAATAGTCCTCGGCCGCGGCACGAGCCTGTGCCGCCGTCTGCACGTTCTCTCCCAGATGGTCAAGCGTGACGGTCATGTCCCGAGCGTTGGTAGCACGAACCACGTCAATCGCTTCCTCGAGCGTCTCGCCGGCAACAAAGCGCCGGGCCATGGAGCGAAGAACAGGATTGTGGGATGCCAGCGTGCGGAGGCGCGACTCCTGCGAGAGCCGGATCAGGACGGGGCGCAGCATGACGTCCACCTCAAGACGGGTTCACTTACCTGTATCACCTTACCGTGAGAGCGGCCACTCTGACTGTATGGCTTTGCTACGGCTCGTGGATTATCGGCATCGCCGGGTCGTAGTGGCCGGCCCGAGTGCCGGCCAGCCTGACGCCGGCGTAGACCACACCGGGCTGGTCGCCACGCGGGGCAACCACGACGGCATAATTCGTGAGCCCTGACGGCTTTGCTAGACTGGCGCGGGGTTGCGCGGGTCAACAATGAGAGCCACAATATCTGCGTCGCCGGTCGAGGCGGTGCTCGACGCTCTGCGGGCGGGGGACGCGATTACCCTCGTCGCGAACGGACGGGACGAGACGCTCTGCGCCGCCATCGAGTCACACTCGCCCGACACGATACTGGCGCGCCTCGGCGAGCCGCCCGACCTTCGACTGGCAGCACCCGCGGCATATCTCACCGCGTCCCGAGGCCGGAGCGCCACGATTCCAGCCATCGTCACGCACGAGCGTGGGGTTCTGCGAGAGCCGTCGGTGCCGGAGGCAGCGGTCGATCTGGCGCGTCTGGCCGGTCTGAGCGGGGCCGTCTACCTGGGCCGCCCGCCCGGAGACGCGGCTGAAGGCGTCGTGGTGGACGTCGCGGAAGTGGTCAGTCACCGCCTGCGCCGGGAAGGCCTGGTGCGCCGCGTCACGGACCCGGTGACGCTGCCCACCCCTCACGGCGATTTCCAGGCCACCGGCTATCTGGACGTCAGTACCGACTCAGAGCACGTGGCAATCGTCAATGGGTATCCGTTCGACGAGTCGCCGACATTGGTACGCATCCACTCGGAGTGCCTGACAGGTGACGTATTCGGATCGCGCCGGTGCGACTGCGGGGAACAACTTCATGCGGCGATGGAACGCATTCACGCGGAGGGCGGAGTCATCGTGTACCTGCGGGGGCACGAAGGTCGCGGCATCGGCCTGCACAACAAACTGCGTGCGTATCGCCTCCAGGACTCAGGCCACGATACCGTGGATGCCAATCTCGAGCTGGGATTCCCGCCGGACTTGCGCGACTTCGGCGTGGCCGGCGAAATCCTGCGAGATCTCGGGCTGCGTTCCATTCGGCTGATGACCAACAATCCTGTTAAGCCGCGTGCCCTCGCCCTGCCGCGGCAGGCCCACGTCCATAACCTGGAAATCGAGGAAGTCGTCCCCATCCAGACGGAACCAAATGCGCACAACGTCCGCTACCTCGCCGCCAAAGCGGAGCGGATGGGGCACACGCTTCACATCCCCGAGAAATAGAACAAGGGCCGCGGCGACTGCCGCGGCCCTTCTCCTCTAGCTTGATCTACCTGACGTAGAGACCGAGAACCCAACCGGTCGTGCCGGTCGTCGCGTGAACGCGATCCCAGCTACCCGATCGGGTCCAGATCTGGACGCGGGTCCCGACGCCAATGAGGCCGACCACCCGGCTGCCCACGCCGGGACGAGCGTGGACGCGCACGCCGGCGGTGATGGTGTGACCAAACCCGCGGCTTGCCTTGTGCCCGGTCGACGCGGGATGGTCGCCGTAGCTCGCACTACCGCCGCCTATGATGGCGCCGTCGACCCAGCCGACCGTCCCGTTCGGCAGCCGGACCTTCGCCCAGCCGTGGGACCAGCCGATGATCTGGTACGAGCCGCCGACCGGAATGCCGGCAATAACGCTGTACCTGGTCGAGGGGCCGCTGCGTACATTGACCGCCACAGACGCCGTGCGGCCGCGGCCCGACGTGGTGCGGCCGGTGGTCGATCCCGTGCGCGATGTTGTGCCCGAGCTCCCACCACGGATATACGCTCCGCTGACCCAGCCGACCTGCCCGTTCGGCAGGCGCACCTTGTACCAACCGTTGCTGTAGCCCAGCACCTGCAGTCGTTGGCCACGGTTGACGGAACCCACGACCGACGCGCCCGTCGAGGGCGCCGAATGCACGCGCAGACCCGACACCGTCGAGGTCACGGTCCGCCCGCTCCGCGGCGTCCCGGTCGAGGTTGGCGCCACCGGGCTCTTCGTGCTGCTCGCTCCGGTATCGAGGGCCGCCGAGACGATGTAGCCGATCGTGCCGTCCGGCAGCTCAACTTTCGTCCAGGCGCCCGCATGGCCGATGACATAGACGCTGGTGCCCTTGGCGAGCACCTCGATCACGCCCGCGCTCTTGGATGGGCTACGCCGCAGATTCACCCCACTTGGGGCAGTCACAATCGCGGTCGGCGCATTGGGCTTCACGGTCGGGTGCGTCGTGGTTGGCGCCGTGGGGCTCGTGGTCGGACCCGTATTGGTCGGAACCTGGACGGGGACGGCCGCGCCGGTCCACGGGCGGTTGGCGGTCATGTAGTGACCCGGCCAGTAGTTGTAGTCCACCGGATCGTTGTAGAACGAGGTAATGACCACGCCGCGGTTGTACCACTCGGCGTGAATCATCTTGCCGCCTCCGATGTAGATGGCGACGTGCGAGAGGCCGTTCCACACGGTGTTCTTGAAGAACAGAAGGTCACCGGGTTCCAGTTGGGAAAAGGACACCTGCGGAGCGAAGTTGAGAGCATCCTGCAGGTCACCGGGGAGCGGAATGCCGTTCTGTCGGTAGACAAACGACGCGAAGCCGATGCAACTGAAGCCGGTGCTGGGGCTGTTACCGGTGGCGGTGTACGGGTACCCGAGATACTTCATCGCCGTGGCGACGATCTGAGCGCCGGATACGCCGTTGGATCTTGACGTTGAAGAGGCTGGAGCTGAGAGAGGATTGAGAGGGGGGGACGTTCGGGGGGCTGACTGGGGGGATGAGTTAGAGGGGGCAGCCAGGGTGCCTGCCGCCTGTACGACGCTGAGACTAGCTCCAACAGCCAGACTCAGAGCCACCAGCGGTTTCCTCATTCGCGACCTCCAATTGTCTTTTTGGTCGCACTGAGGCCCGGGGACCGCCACGCCAATGGCATGGCATGGGCTCAGCACGCAAACGCAAAGTCAACGTACCAGGATTTTTCTTCCCTGTCAAATCCGCAGCCGTGTCTGCGCCGTTTTTGGCGTCCCGGTGCCGTTCTTCTCACCGTGGTACGATAGACCTAGCAGAGAAGGAGACACGATGCAGGAGCCGTACGCGGAGATGGCGCCGGCCTCCGGGGGCGCTTCCCCTCGCGTTGCGTTCTTCGGCAGCTACCCGCCACGTGAGTGCGGAATCGGGACATTTACGTACGATCTGGTCAATGCGTACGACGCCATCGACCCGTCCCGGCTGTCCAGCGTTATCGCTATCAACGATTACGGTCAGATGTACGACTATGACCTGCATGACTATCAGGGCCGTGTCCGCTGGCAGATCGACTCCGACGAGCTCCAGAGCTACCGGGACGTCGCCGACGAGATCAACCGCTCGCGGGTGCAGGTCGTCAACATTCAGCACGAGTACGGTCTCTTCGGGGGACCGGACGGTGAGTATCTTATCGACTTCATGGATCGGCTTCAGAAGCCGATCGTCCTCACCATGCACACGGTCTTGCCGCGTCCCGAGGGGCATTTCCGGGAAGTAACACAGAAGCTTCTGGACCGCGCCGACGCCGTCGTGGTGCTGGCCCGGGCCGCCGTGCCTCTTATCCAGAACAATTACACGTTGCCCCCGGATCGGATCCACATGATCCCGCACGGCATCCCCAACTTCACGCGAAAGGAGGCAATCCGCCGCCGGACCAAGAAGATGCTGCGTCTCGGCAATCGGCGGCTGCTCTCCACATTCGGATTGATCGGACCGAGCAAGGCGATCGAGTACGTGATCCGTGCCCTGCCGGATATCGTGGCACAGCACCCCGACGTGCTGTACCTGGTGATTGGTGAAACCCATCCCCACATTCGGCAACGCGAGGGCGAGAGCTACCGAAACATGCTGATCGACCTGGCACGCGAGCTCGGAGTGGGCGGCCACGTGCGGTTCAATAACCGGTTTCTCAGCAATTCCGAGCTCATCCGCTATCTGGCGGCGACCGACGTCTACCTCATGGCGTATCTCAATAAGGAGCAGATCGTCAGTGGGACTCTCGCCTACGCCGTCGGATGCGGCAAGGCGGTCGTCGCCACCCCTTTCGCCTACGCCGAAGAGATGCTGTCGGGCGGGCGGGGCATTATCGTGCCGTTTCGGGATTCTGCGGCCATCGCGGACGCCGTCAATGGACTGCTGGGCAATCGCCGAGCGCTGCTGCAGATGGAAGAGAAGGCGTATCGGTTCAGCCGTCCCATGGTCTGGCCCAATGTGGCGCGCATGTATCTCGAGCTGTTCCGTTATGTCTCGTACTTTCGCGCCCCGATGCACGCCGCGCTCTAGTGCCCGGCCCTATAATTCTGGCGGAGGCTCGGCATGGATGAGCAGCCGCTGATCTACGACTGGAACGTCGAGGGCGACTACTCCGCGCCCATGCCACGCCGAACCGAACTGGACGACGAGACGCTCCGCGACGGGTTGCAGAGCCCCAGCGTCCGCTCCCCGTCGTTGCCGGACAAGCTGCGCATCCTGCACTACATGGCCGACCTGGGAATCCAGTCCGCCAATATCGGATTGCCGGGGGCGGGCGACGCCGTCAAGCGCGATGTCATTGCCCTGGCGCGGGCCATCGCCGACGAGCGGCTGCGGATCTCGCCCAATTGTGCCGCGCGGACCCTTCAGGTGGACATCGATCCCATCATCGAGGCGTCGGACGCCGCGGGCATCGCGATCGAGGCGGCGGTCTTCATCGGGTCCAGTCCCATCCGCCAGTACGCTGAAGGCTGGACGCTGGACCGCATGCTGCGCCACACCGTCGAGGCGGTGTCTTACGCGGTGGCCGCCGGCCTTCCTGTCATGTACGTGACCGAGGATACGACCCGCGCCCAGCCGGAAACGCTGCGCCAACTGTATACGGCCGCCATCGAGGCGGGCGCGCGCCGCGTCTGTCTGGCCGACACGGTCGGACACGCGACGCCGGACGGGGTCTGGAATCTGGTGACTTTTATGCGGGGCGTGATAGCCGGCAGCGGCGAGACCGTCAAGCTCGACTGGCACGGCCACAACGACCGGGGCCTCGGGCTCATCAATTCGCTCACGGCGGCCTTCGCCGGGGCCGATCGCTTACACGGCACGGCGCTCGGCATCGGCGAGAGGGTGGGAAACACCGCTATCGACCAGATCCTCGTCAATCTCACCCTCCTCGGCTGGATCGAATCCGACCTCTCCCAGCTCGGCGATTACTGCGATTTCGTGGCGCGGGTCACGGGCGTTGATATTCCTCCGACGTACCCGGTACTGGGTCGCGACGCGTTTCGAACGGCCACCGGCGTCCACGCCGCGGCCGTGATCAAGGCCCTTCGGAAGGGCGACGCCTGGCTGGCGAACCGGGTCTATTCCGGCGTGCCGGCGGAGTACTTCGGGCGCGCGCAGGTGATCGAGATCGGCCCCATGAGCGGCCAGTCCAACGTGGTTTACTGGCTGGAGACGCGGGGAATCGAGCCGGTGCCGGCAGTGATTGAGGCAATCGTTCGAAAGTGTAAGAGTGTCGATCACCTGCTGAGCGAGGACGAGGTCATGGATGTCGTCAGAGCTCAGGGTGTTCACGTGTAGAGGGGAGAGCCGATATGGGACTCACGATTTCCGAGAAAATACTGGCCAGGCACGCCGGACGAGACTCCGTCGAGCCGGGCGAGATCGTCATGGTTGACGTCGACGTGGTGCTGGCCAACGAGCTGTCGGCCGCCCTTGCCATCGACGAGTTCAAGAAGATCGAGGGGGCGGAAAACATTCTGCGCCCCGACTCGGCGGTCTTCGTTCCCGATCACTTCACGCCGAACAAAGACATCACGACGGCAAAGCTCGTGCAGCGCGTGCGGGAGTTCGCTCTGTCACAGAACGCGCGGTGGTTCGAGGTTGGCCGCGCGGGCATCGAGCATTGTGTGCTCCCCCAGAACGGCATCGTCGGACCCGGCCAGGTCATCATCGGCGGTGACTCGCACACGACGACGTACGGCGCGCTGGGAGCTTTTTCCACCGGCGTCGGCTCGACGGATGTCGCCGTGGCGTGGGCAATCGGGAAGACGTGGCTGCGGGTTCCCCCGACCTTCAAAGTCACCTATCACGGCCAACTCCAGCCCTGGGTTGGCGGCAAGGACCTCATCCTCTACACCATCGGCCGGATCACGGTCGACGGCGCCACCTATATGGCGATGGAGTTCCACGGGGAAGCGCTGGCGGGACTGCCCATGGCGGGACGCTTCACGATGGCCAACATGTCCATCGAGGCCGGCGCCAAGAACGGTATCTTCCACGTCGACGACGTCACGCGGGAGTACCTGGCCTCGGTCAGACACACCTCCTATACGGAATACAGCAGCGACCCGGATGCACACTACGAGCACGAAATCGAGATCGATGCCTCACAGATCGAGCCGCAGGTCGCCTTCCCGTCGATTCCCGAGAATGCGCGCCCCGTTTCACAGGCCGGCGACGTCAAGGTGGATCAAGTGGTCATCGGCACCTGCACCAACGGCTGGATTGAAGACATGCGGGAAGCGGCACAGGTGCTGCGGGGTCACCACGTCGCGCCCCATATCCGTTGCATCGTGGTGCCCGGTAGCCAGGAAGTTCAGCGCCAGATGGTGAAAGAGGGCCTCATGGAGATCTTCATGGATGCCGACTGCATCGTCTCCACCTCGACGTGCGGTCCGTGCATCGGCGGCCACATGGGCGTCCTCGGCGAGTACGAAGTGTGCCTTTCCACCACGAACCGCAATTTCGTGGGGCGCATGGGCGCCCGCACCGCCGAGATCTACCTGGCCAACCCGGCGGTAGCTGCCGCGACCGCGGTGGCCGGGCACATTGTGGGTCCGGATGAAGTCGTCGGGCGTCGCGCGGCGGCCTAGGAGAGAGAGGATTACATGGAGACGCTACGCGGGCGCGTCTGGAAGTACGGCGCCAACATCAACACCGACGTCATCATTCCCGGGCGCTACTGCCATCTCACCGATCCCCAGGAACTCGCGAAGTACTGCATGGCCGACCTCGACACGGAGTTCGTCGACAAGATCAAACCGGGCGACATCATCGTGGCCGGGCCCAACTTCGGATGCGGATCCTCGCGCGAAGTTGCGCCGGTGTCGATCAAGGCATCAGGGATCGGCGCCGTCGTCGCTCCCTCCTTCGCCCGCATCTTCTACCGTAACGCCATCAACATCGGGTTCCCGATCTTCGAGTCGTCAGACGCCTACGACGAGATCAATGAGGGAGACGAAGTCGAGATCGACCCCGACAGCGGGACCATCACCGACCTGACCACCGGCAAGCAGTATCAGGCCAAGGGCTTTCCCGAGTTTCTCCAGCAGATCATGGCTCGTGGCGGCCTGCGGGGCTACGCCGAGGAAGTGCTGGCGAGTCGGACGCAGGCGTGAGGGAGCAGCCGTATCGCATCGGGGTCATTCCCGGAGATGGCATCGGTCCGGACGTCACGTCAGAAGCGCTGAAGGTTCTCGCTGCCGCCGCGCCGGTGGCCGGGATGCGGTACGAACTGATCGAGTATCCCTGGAGCAGCGCGCTCTATCTAGACGACGGGGTCCTCATGCCCGAGACGGCACTCGAGGAGTATCGCACGCTCGACGCCCTGTTCCTGGGCGCGCTGGGCGATCCGAGAGTCGAGCGCGGTGTGATCGAGCGCGCGGTGCTGATGACGATTCGGCTGGGGCTTGACCTCTATATTAACCTTCGGCCGGTGCAGCTGTACTCGGCGACTCTCACCCCGCTCAAGAACGTCGAGCCCTCCGACGTCGACATGGTCGTGGTGCGTGAGAACACGGAGGACGTGTACGTGGGATTGGGTGGGACGATGAGACGCGGCACGCCGGACGAGATCGCCGTCGCCGAGATGGTGTTCACGCGGCGGGGTGTCGAGCGCACATTGCGCTACGCCTTCGAGCTGGCGGCGTCACGGCGCCGTCATCTGACTCTCGTCGACAAGGCGAATGCGATCCGCGCACAAGAAATTTGGCGCCGGACCCTGGAGGAGATCGCACCGGAGTATCCGGGCGTCGAGACCGACGCCATGTACGTCGACGCCGCGGCCATGTTTATGGTCACCGATCCGTCGCGGTTTGACGTCATCGTCACGACCAACCTCTTTGGCGACATCCTCACCGACCTGGGCGCGGCGATCCAGGGTGGGCTGGGGGGCGCCGCCTCCGGCAACCTGCATCCGGGGCAGGTCTCGCTCTTCGAGCCTATCCATGGGTCCGCTCCGGACATCGCGGGAAAGGGTGTCGCCTCGCCGGTGGGTGCCGTCAGCGCCATGTCGATGCTGCTCGACTACATCGGGGAACGAGAAGCGGCCGACATGATCGGCATTGCCGTCAAGGAGCTGTTGTCGAGCGGGCGTGTGCCGTCAGCTGACGCGCGAAGTGGTCTGACCACGGAGCAGGTGGGAACGATGATCGCCGACGAAGTGCGGCAGATGGCGGCGTCACCGGACTGAAGCCTACGCACAGCGGATGCGGACGCGCGTCGTGGCGGAGCCCTTTAACCCGCGTCGCTTCGGCGCGGAGACATGGTCGTCCCTCCCCACTGCTCGGGCGCGACATCGGCACGGGTCTCCGAGAAGGTCCACTGATGGCCTGCCGGGTCCTCCGCCGTGTACTGGCGCTCGCCGAACTCAAAGTCCGTCGGAGGCATGAGGATTCGCGCGCCATGCGCTCTCGCTCGCTTGCAGTGTGCCGTGGCGTCCGCCACTCGCACCAGGACCGAGTGCGTGACCTCGCCGGGACGCGGCGGCCGCCGGTCCCCGAGAACGTCTGCCACGATCACCGCGCCGTCACCGAAAGCGAGCTGCGACCGATGATCCTCACCGATCCGCACGGTCTCCACGAACCCGAAAGCATCCGCCAGCCATTCGACAGCCGCCCGCACGTCGGGATAGGTCAGGACGGGAATCACCGTGGCGGACGGAACCGAGCGATTGGGTTTCAGGTTTGGAACCACGTCTGACCTCCGATGACTCTCTGCTACTCGCGATGATCAGTGTAACGCCAGGATTCCGCTGACGGTCACGGCCGGCGCCGGCCCGCAGCACGGGACAATCCAGGAGACGGGCGGCCCGGCGCTCGGCGGCTGCCGAGTACGATGAGGTAGGTTGCAGCGAGGGAACCAACATGCACAAAGAAATCTTCGTTCTTGACGGCGCCCGCACGCCGTTTGGCGCCTTCGGCGGCGCCTTCAAAGACGTTTCGGCGACCGATCTCGGAGTGGCCGCCGCGACGGGCGCTCTTGAGCGGTCCGGCGTCACTCCAGGTGAGGTGGATCAGGTCTTTTTCGGGAACGTCATTCAGACAAGCCCGGATGCCGTCTACCTGGCCCGCCACGTGGGACTGAAAGCCGGTCTCCCAACCGACGTGCCGGCGCTGACGCTCAATCGGCTCTGCGGGTCCGGCCTGCAGGCCATGATCAGTGGCAGTCAGGCGATGCTGCTGGACGAGGCCGACGTCGTGCTGGCGGGCGGGAGCGAGAACATGAGTCAGGCGCCATATCAGGTGTACGGCGCGCGCTGGGGTCTGCGGCTGGGCCCAACCGAGTTCCAGGACTATCTCTGGGCCAGTCTCCTCGACTCCTACTGTGGCTGCACGATGTCGGACACGGCTGAGAACCTGGCCAAAAAGTACGGCATCACCCGGCAGGACGTCGACGAGTACGCGCTGCGCAGCCAGCAGGCGACGAAAGCCGCGCAAGACGCCTGCTACCACACGGCGGAGATCGTGCCGGTGCCGGTGAAGGGCCGCAAGGGTCCGCTAGAAATTACAGCCGACGAGCACCCCCGCGAGACGAGTCTGGAGCAGCTGGCGAAACTGCGTCCCGCGTTTCACGACGACGGTCTGGTGACCGCGGGCAACGCCAGTGGTATCGTGGACGGCGCCGCTGCCGTCGTGCTCGCCACCGGTGCCGCAGCGGGCGAGCGCAAACCGTTAGGCCGCATCATTTCCTGGGCGGTGGTGGGCGTCGAACCGCGCCTGATGGGCATTGGACCGGCCGAGGCCATCCCGGCCGCTCTCGCCAAGGCCGGATTGAGTCTTGAGGACATGGATCTCATCGAGATCAACGAGGCTTTTGCGGCGCAATATCTCGCCGTCGAGCACGAGCTGGAGCTCGATCGCGAGAAAGTCAACGTCAACGGCGGCGCCATTGCCATCGGGCACCCCCTGGGGGCCAGCGGCGCGCGGATCGGCCTGACACTGCTGTACGAATTGCGCCGCCGCCATGGCAAGTACGGGGTCGCATCGGCCTGCATCGGTGGCGGCCAGGGCATCGCCGTGGTCTTCGAAGCCCTACCGGGCGCATAAGCCCGCCACCGATCCGTCCCCAGGCCGCTTTCCTCGTGGTTCGACTCGTCGACCCGCTGCGCCGACGCGCAGCTCTCGTCTAGCTCAGCGGGGGCGCGCGTCGTGGAGCGGGTATCGTGCGGGCAGCGGTACGACCGGGTGGCCCGATGGGGGATGGAAAGCTTGGCCTCGGCCGAGCGGTGTGATGGGTTGAAGCCTCACGAGAGCCTCTGGTAGTCCTCCAGGGTGTCGATATCCATGCCGGCCCGAACCTCATCGATGTGCACTTCGGCGACCTCGGTCTCATGGCGCTGCACCACGCTCCGGCCGCCCTTGTCGCCCTCGACGGCGCGTAGCTCCGGAAAGAATCGCCGGGCGAACAGCACGGGGTTGCCCCGCTGATCGCCATAAACCGGGACGACGATCGGCGCTCCTGTTGACTGCCACGCCTCGACGATGCGCTCAATGATGGCGAGCGTGAGGAAGGGTTGATCGGCGACGCCGATCACCGCCGCCGGCGTCGCGGGAGGAAGGGCACCGACGCCTCGCACCAGGGAGCGACTCATGCCCAGCTCGTAGTCCGGGTTGGCGACACAATGCACGGGCAGGTCCGCCAGCGCGTCGGAGATCTCCCGCGCCTGGTGCCCCACGACGGCCAGGACCGGTCGCAAGCCGGCATGCACGTATGCCCGCGCCACGAGACGAACGCACGCCTCTCCCGCCACCGGCACCAGTAGCTTGTTGCGCTCCCCGAAGCGGCGGGACAAACCGGAGGCGAGAATGACGCCGGCAGGTCTTGACAATAGCTGATTCATGAGTATGCTGGACGCAATGGCCCCGCGTGGGGTGCCCATGGAGGGAGTGGACAATGGCCCTGTCCGACGAAGAGAAAAAGGCCCGCCAGCGCGAGTACAACCACCAGTATTACCTCGCGCACCGCGAGCGCAAGCTGGAGCAAAACACCCGCTCGGCCAAAACGTGGCGTGAGCGGCATCCCGATCGTTATCGCGCATCCCAGGAACGATGCCGCGCTCGCCTGCGTGCTCTGCGGCAGACCAAGCCGCGCAAGCCCGCGTTTCGCGAGTGCATCAGCTGTCAAGAGGTCAAGCGCCACAAGGCGCACGGCCTGTGCGTCAGCTGCTATGGCCGCTGGCGGTGGCAGCAGCGGAAGCTAGAGGCCCAGCAGGCAGCGGGGTAGCCCGCGCCGGCACCTCTGCTTCTCCCTCCTCGTCACCCTGGACCGCCACGATGCGGGGAATGTTCGCCATCGTGTCGTCCAGCCCATCCAGGCCGTAGCCGGCAACGAAGACATTCGGGACGATGAACGCCGTGTAATTGATCGGCACCTCATGGATCCGGCGGGAGGGCTTGTCGAGCAATGTGGCGACGCGCACCGAGCGCGGCTCCTTCAGTTCGAGGTACCGGAGCACCCAGGCCATGGTGAAGCCGGTGTCGACGATGTCATCGATGACCAGGACAGGTTGGTTGCGAATGTCGGTCTTGATGTCGCTGATGAGACTCACGGCTCCGGTGGACTCTGTGCCGCTGTAGCTGGTCACCCGAATGTAGTCTAGGCGGCACGGCATGGTCAGCCGCTTTGCCAGATCGATGCCGAAGAAGCACCCGCCGCGCAGGACGATGATGAGATTCAGAAGATCAACGCCGGCGTAGTCGGCGTTGATCTCCCCGGCAAGATCGTCCAGCCTCGATTCCAGCTCTCCCTGGGAAATCAGCTCCCGCATGTCGTGGCCCTCCTACTGATATCCTAACGACCCCCCGAATGGCACGGAAGATGCTGCATTGGCCCGCGCCGACGAGCGGCCAATCCCGCTCCAACCGCCGCGATTCGCGGGATCCCGCCGAGGGGTAGATCACTGACGGGAGGGAGTGCCGGCAAGCAAGGTTTAGTTCTCACGGTCCTGGACCGAGACCCGCAGCGCATGCTGTCAAATCACGGAACTGCTCTTGAGGAGGCGATCTGCGATGAGATCTCTGTTGCGCGCCATTACGGCGTGCTGTGTCGTCGTCATGACTCTGTTCGTTCTTCAGGCCGGACCCATTCGCGCCCAGGCGGCGTCGCCCGGTATCACCCTGACACCCAGCTCCGGACCGGCCGGGGCGACCGTCACGGTGGCAGGCACCGCCTTTACCGCCAGCACCACGTACTACGTGTGCTTCGGCGGAACGCTGTCCACGACAACACCGTCGACGCTGACCTCTGATACCAGCGGGAACTTCAGCGCCACGATCGTGGTTCCCATCACGGCACCGGGCACCTATCCGGTGACAATTCAGACCGCCAATACCAGCTGCGGCGCGTCGTCGGCGGTGGCCACCGCAAACTTCACGGTGACGTCGCCGGCCACGAATCTGCTCATTTGCGGCCCCGTCACGGCGTTCACGGCCGCCACCACCTCCGCCGCAGGGTCGGTGACCATCAGCGGCCTCACCGTGCCGATCGCCGCCGGCACGACGGTAAGCGGGACACTGACCACCGGCGCGAGCGCATGCGTGCAGTTCACGTTGACCGGGGGGAATGCGACCGCCGTGCTGGCGGGCGCCAACCTGGCTTCGAGCACCGTCGCGTGCGGCGTCTACGCCGCTGGAACCACGGCGGGAACGATCACGTTGGGCTCGTTTACGATCAACCTCGGGACGGGCGCGAGCACCGCGAACCTGGTGGCCGGGACGTACTACTGTGCCACGCTCGATACAACCGGCGCCGCGACAGGCTTCCTGACCAACGTGCCGACCGCGATTACGGCTCCCCCGCTGGACGTGCCGAACCCGTCCATGCGGATGGGACGCTGGGCGCTCGAGTACTGATGGAACGCTGACGCCCAGACGCGACACACGGCCCCCTGCCACAAGTCAGTGGTGGGGGGCCTCCTTTCGTCCCACGTGTGTCCCCGTCTGTCCACAAGTTTCCACTCTTATCCACAGACACCGACGTTTTTGGCTTCAGGAAGCCGAAAGGCTTCCTCGGCCGTTCAGCCGCGGCCCCCTTGCAATTTGGCCGGTTCGCGGACATAATGGCCGCAGTGGGAGAAAGTGGGATCAAGTGGGGGCAAATGGAGGATTCGCCCCTCGGCACGACTCCCGCCCCGAGATCGACCACACGTGGGGAGTGAAAGGCGGATCGATGTTGCTGGGCCAGTACGACCGGAGTCTCGACGAGAAGAGCAGGCTTGCGATTCCCGCAGAGCTACGCTCGGCTCTCGGTTCCGGTGCGGTGCTGACGCGGAGCTTCGATCCCTGCCTCTGCATCTATCCGGCCGCGCGGTGGGAAGCGCTTGCTCAAGCATCCAGCGATCTTGAGGATCTTCGACCGGAGGCGCGTCTCGCAGCTCGCGCCCTGTTCAGCGGAGCCGTGACGTGCGAATTCGACCGTCAGGGGCGGCTTGTCGTGCCGGCCTACCTGCGCGAATACGCCGACATTCACGGTGACGTGACGATTGCCGGGGTGGGTAACCGTGTCGAGATCTGGAATCGCCGGGCCTGGGCCGAGCAGTTGGCTTCGTTCGGGGCGGTAGCCGAGGACATGCGGACGCTTTCCATCAGCCGCGCGTGACGCTCCAGTTTGCTCACACTCCTGTCCTTCTTCCCGAAACATTAGAAGCCCTGCAGCCACATCCCAGCGGCCGGTACATCGATGCCACGCTGGGCGGAGGCGGGCATGCGGAGAGCGTGCTGGACATGTCAAGCCCGACCGGTAGACTACTCGGTATTGACGCCGACCCTCAGGCGCTGGAGGCCGCAAGCGCGCGCCTGGCACGCTTCGGGGACCGAGTGGTCGTCGCCGAGGCCTACTTCGACGTCCTTGAGGCGCTCGCGCAGGACGCCGGCTTCGCCGGTGCCGACGCCGTCTTTTTCGACCTCGGCGTCAGCTCACCGCAACTGGATACGCCGGAGCGCGGCTTCAGTTTCCAGTCTGACGCGCCTCTCGACATGCGGATGGGTCCCGGCGCCGGCACGACCGCTGCGGACCTGGTGAATGACCTTCCGGCCAACGAGCTGCAACGGATCTTTCGGGAATACGGCGAGGAGAGATACGCAGGGCGCATCGCGAATGCAATAGTCCGGCGCCGGCCGATTGCGAGCACGCGTGAACTCGCCGATCTCGTCGTCCACGCGACGCCGCGGAGCCGCGAGCGTATCCACCCGGCCACTCGTGTCTTCCAGGCGCTGCGTATCGCCGTCAATGACGAGTTGGTCCGCCTGGGGCAGGCGTTGCCCCAGGCCGTCCATGTAGCGTGCACCGGCGGCCGGATCGCGGTCATCACCTTTCATTCGTTGGAGGACCGCATCGTCAAGCGGTTCTTCCGCCAGGAAGCACGGGGATGTATCTGCCCGCCCACGGTTCCGGTCTGCGTTTGCGGCCGCGTACCGACTCTTCGGACTCTCACCCCGCGTCCCATCACGGCATCAAGCGCCGAGATAGCGGCCAATCCTCGGGCCCGCAGCGCCAAGCTTCGCGTCGCCGAACGTCTCTCTTCATGATTTCTTTCTCAAGGATTACGGCATGATCTCCGAACGACTTATCCCGCGGTCTCAACGACTTATCCCGCGGTCTCATGGTTCTCGCGCCCGCGGCTGGCGTGAGCGCGTCACCCTTCCCGCCGTCGCCGGGCGGCGACGTCTGGGCGAGGCGCTCGGCCGGTCGGTTGTCATCCAGCTCATGCTCGCCATGTCGTTCGTCGCACTTGCGGCGTTGCTCTACATGGTCCAGGCGAGCCAGATCACCGTCCAGCAAATCAATATCGCCGTGTTGCGGTCCGACCGGCAGCAACTCGTGGCGCAAAACGCGCAATTCCGATCGCAGGCGGTCGCGCTGCAGTCCCTGCAGCGCATCGATTCGCTTGCGACCGGCCGGCTCCATATGGCCACTCCGGATATCACGACGGCGATCTGGGTCAAGCCCGTATTTCGGCGTGTGACTCCACTTGCCTCACCCTCCGGCGATATCGTGGCCGCGCAACGCGCCTCCTCACCGCTCACCTGGCTGGAACACGCACTGACCACGGTCCACGATTCCCTGTAATGCTGAACACCCGCGCCGCTGCACCATCCAGAGCTCGCCCCGTGGCACCACGCCGGACCCGTCCCGCCGCGGCGACGGCGACGACGCGCCCGTTTATCGTCCTGGCCCTCATGCTCGCTTGCGCGGCCGGTCTCGCCGCCCGACTCGTCTTCTGGCAAGTGCTGCAGCATCCTCACCTGTCGGCTCTGGCGGCCGCGCAGCACGCCGATCTCACGGTCCAGGCGCCAATGCGGGGACAGATTTTTGATGCTCAGGGGAACCTGCTCGCCACTGACGTCACCGAGTATCTGGTCTATGCCGCACCGTGGCAGGTGAAAGATGCGTATCGCACGGCGTCTCTGATGGCCCCCGTTCTCCACGAGGATCAGCGGCAGGTGTATCAACTGCTCACGCAAAACGATTCCATTACGTTGCTGGCGCCGCCACTCAATGCGCAAAGCGGCCAGCAGGTTCGGAATCTGGCGCTGCCGGGAATCATTCTCGAACCCGTCATCCGGCGGGACTACCCGGAGGGGTCGACGGCCGCCCAGCTTCTCGGCTACGCGGACATCCATCTCCACGGTCAATACGGGCTCGAAGCGTCATACGATCGCCTCCTGTCGGGGACGGCCGGCCTCCGCAGCGTTCTGAAGGATACCGCCGGCAACACGATTCATGTCGGCAGCCTCGGTGACACCCCCGCTCAGAACGGGGCCGACCTACATCTGACTCTCGACGGAACGGTACAGGGGTTGGTGGAGGACGAGTTGCACAAGGCGGTACTTCAGCACCATGCCGACGGCGGCACGATCATCGTCATGGACCCACGCACGGGATCCGTGCTGGGAATGGCGAGCGAACCCGCGTTCAATCCCAATCGCTACTGGAAATATCCGTACGGGAATCTCGTCAATCCCGCCACCCAGTGGATCTACGAGCCAGGCTCGACGATGAAAGTGCTCACGATGGCAGCCGGTCTTGACTCACACGTCATCACGCCGCAGAGCGCGCTCGACGATACGGGCGCCTTCCGCATCGCCGATGTGACCATCCGCAACTGGTGCTTATGTGCGTTCGGCATGGAGACGATGACACAGGTGCTGCAGCACTCCGCGAACGTGGGGGCGTCCTGGGTTGCCCAGCGGCTCGGCGTGCAGCGCTTCTATCACTACATGCGCCTCTTCCACGTAGGACAACCTACCGGTATCGATCTCCCCAACGAGAGCCCGGGACTCCTGCCCCTGCCCGGCGACAAGTCGTGGTCCATTGTGAACCTCTACACGAACTCCTTCGGTCAAGGCGTCGCGATAACACCGATGCGGCTCATAACCTCGATTGGTGCGATCGCCAATCACGGAGTGATGATGAAGCCGCAGATCGTTCACCAGATCGTGTACGGCGGGCGGATTATCACACGCCGGCCGGTCATCGCCGGCCGCGTGGTGTCGGCCGCCACCGCGCATACTCTCACCAACATGCTGGTCCACTCCGCCGTCGATGGCGAGGCGCAAATGGCCCTTGTCCCGGGCTACAACATTGCCGCCAAGACCGGCACATCGAATGTGCCGGACGGACACGGCGGCTATCTAAAAAACGTCACCATCGGCAGCACCGTGGCGTACGCGCCCGCGTTTCACCCACGCTTCATTGCCCTGGTCATCATCAATCACCCGCGGGACACCATCTGGGGATCGATGTCGGCAGCTCCGGTCATTCATAACCTCTTTCAAGAGCTGTTCATGTACTATCACATCGCTCCGAATCCCAACGCGCTGCACCAATGACCCTCGACGTCGCCGCCATTCTCTCCGCCACCGGCGCTCGCGCCATCCGGCTATCCGCGGGACACCGATTCGACGAGTTGAGCGTGGCAGATCTCGAGACCGGCTTTCGAGAGGCACGCGTCGATTCCCGACAGGTAGAGCAGGGCGATCTCTTCGTCGCCCTTCCCGGCGAACAGACCGACGGTCATCGGTTCATCGGGCAAGCGCTGCGGCGCGGCGCTCTCGGTGCTATGGTGCAGCGGGTGCCGGATGACCTGCCGGACGTCCCCGGCCATCGCTACCTCTTCGTCACCCCCAACCCCCTGCAGGCCTTGCAGTCCACGGCAACGCTGTGGCGCCGCCGCCACGCGGCGGAAGTTATCGGGATCACGGGAAGCATCGGGAAGACGACCACCAAGGAGATCATTGCCGGCGTGCTGTCGTCGGCGATGCCGACCCTCCGCAGCGAAGCGAATCTGAACACCGAAATCGGCGTCCCCATGATGCTCCTGCGGCTGGGACCAGAACACCGAGCGGCGGTCCTCGAGATGGGAATGTATGTGCCGGGCGACATTGGTCTCCTGGCACGGATTGCGGAACCCAGGATTGGCATCGTGACGAATGTCCATCCGATCCACCTGGAACGAGCCGGGAGCCTGGAACGCATCGCCCGTGGGAAGAGTGAACTCATCCAGGCTCTTCCTCCCGGCGGCCTGGCGATTCTGAATGCCGACGACGCGTGGACACGCGCCATGGCAGTCTCCAGCGGTATCGCTCGCGTGGTTCTCGTCGGGACTGCTCCCGATGCCGCGTATCGAGCCGAGGACATCACGTCGCACGGTCTGGACGGGTATGAGCTGACCGTGCGGGCCGAGGGCGGTGCGCACAGGCTGCGCGTCGGAGTGGCCGGAACCCATACGGTTCATGCCGTCCTGGCCGCGATCGCCACCGGCCGTGAGATGGACCTGAGTTGGACGGAGATCGCAACGGCCCTGGAGGCATTGCGCCTCGATTCGCGGCAACGCATCACCCGAAGGGATGATTTTCTGCTGATTGACGATAGTTATAATGCCGCGCCGATGTCCGTAAAGGCCGCGCTCGACCTTCTTCGAGCTGCCCCTGGCCGTAAGATCGCCGTCCTGGGCGACATGCTGGAGCTTGGGGAGGGAGAAGAGACCGCGCATCGCGAGGTGGGAGAGTATGCCGCCGCCGTTGCCGACTGGCTGGTGGCCCGCGGTCCCCGCAGCGCGGGTACGGCGGAAGCAGCGGCGCGGCGGGGTATGGACGCCGGCCGCATTGTTCATGTCGACGACAACCAACACGCGCTGGAGGCAGTTCAGACGATCCTGCGTAGCGACCCGGGAAAGTGGTCGGTGCTGGTCAAGGGATCGCGCGGCATGAGGATGGAAGAGATCGTGCACGGATTGGAGAACTTGTAATGGCGCATTCGTTCCTCACCTTGCTGCTGCCGGCCGCCATATTCGGTGTCGCCAGCTTCACCCTCTGCATGTTCGCCGGGCCCTATGTGATCCGTTTCCTGCGGCGCATGAAGGCCGGGACCATGGTGCGTGTGGATGGGCCGCAAACGCACCTCATCAAGGTCGGAACTCCGGTCATGGGCGGGCTGCTCTTCTCCGGCGTCACCACGCTTCTGACGATTGCCTTCAATCTGTTCGGCCATTACTCGCAGCTCTTGAACCTGGGCGCACTTGTCAGCTGTAGTGCTCTCGGCGCGGTCGACGACCTCATGAAAACACTCCGGGTCGGCAGCGCGGGGCTGCGGGCCCGCTTCAAATTGGCCTGGACGGTCGTGATCGCCGTCGTCATCGTCCTGGCGCTGCATGTTCCCCGGCTGCTTGCCCACCCCAACGACGTGTGGGTGCCGTGGGTGGGCTTCGTCGACTTCGGCTGGGCGTACTGGCCGCTGGCGATTTTTGCCATCGTCGCCACCGCCCATGCGGTCAATCTGACGGATGGACTCGATGGTTTGGCGGCGGGCACCGGAGCGGTCGCCTTCGCGACCTTCGGCGCCATCGCCCTCTTGACGCGTGACTACGGCTACACGGCAGATTTCTGCTCCACGGTGGTGGGGGCGCTCCTCGCCTTCCTCTGGTTCAACATCTATCCGGCCAAGATTTTCATGGGGGATTCAGGGTCCCTGGCTTTGGGAGCGTCCCTGGCCACGGTCGCGCTCCTCCTCAATCAGTTGTTGGTCCTTCCCGTCATTGGTTTCGTCTTTGTCATCATGGTCGTGTCCGACATCCTCCAGGTGTCGTACTTCAAGTACACGGGGGGCCGCCGTCTGCTGCGCATGGCTCCGCTGCACCATCATCTGGAGCTGATCGGCTGGCACGAGAATCAGATCACCCAGCGCTTCTGGATCGTCAGCATGGTGGCGGGCGTCGCCGGCCTGGCCCTGGCCTTCAGTTGATGTCGTACGCCGGCCGCCGCGTCCTCATCCTCGGTCTCGCCCGGGAAGGCATCTCACTCGCCGGATGGTTGTCCCGAGAGGGCGCCGAGGTGACGGCGACGGACGAATCAGCCGACCTCGGCGGCCGCGGGAAAGCGCTGGCGGCACTGCCCATCCGTCTTTGTCTGGGCCGTGACTATCCGGAGTTGATCGCTGAAACCGATGTCCTCTTCGTCAGCCCCGGTGTCCCGGAGACCAACCCGGTGTATCGCGCCGCGCGCGACCAGGGGGTGCCGGTCGAGAGCATGACGACGCTGTTCTTCGAGCGCTGTCCCGGCCGCATCATCGGGGTCACGGGCAGCAGTGGCAAGACCACGACGACGGGGCTCATCGGCCACATCCTGCGCGAGGCCGGACGCGACGTCCGTGTGGGAGGCAATATCGGTGAACCGATGCTGGACCTCCTTCCGACGGTGACGTCCACGACGGATGTCGTCCTAGAGTTGAGCAGTTTTCAGCTGGATATCTTGCGCCGCAGTCCATCGGTCGCCGTCGTGACCAACATCTCGCCCAATCACCTGGACCGCCACGGAACCATGGAGGCGTACATCCAGGCCAAGCTCAATATCGTTCGCCATCAGTCGCCGAACGATCATGCCGTCCTCAACGCGGATGATCCGACAGCCGAACGTTTCGCTGCCGAGACTAAAGCGGAGGTGCTCCACTTCGGCGGAAGGCTCGTCGAAGGGAACGAGCTCTTGCTCCCGCCGGGCCGCCGTCTCACGGCGGCGGTGGATGTGCCCCTCCTCGGCCGGCACAATCTCGAGAACGTATCAGCGGCTGCGGTGACGGCCGACCTGCTCGGCGTGCCGACACCGGTCATCGCCTCGGCTATTCGGACGTTTCGGCCGGCGCCGCACCGTCTGCAGACGGTCGCGGAGCGCGGGGGGGTCCGCTACATCGACGACTCGATTGCCACCTCACCGGCCCGCGCGTCAGTCGCGCTGCAGGCCATCGACGCGCCCGTCCTGCTCATCGCCGGCGGACGGGACAAGAGGCTTCCCTGGGATGACTTTGCCCGGCTGGCCGTGCGCAAGGTCCGCAGTCTCTATCTGATCGGGGAAGCGGCGCCGTTGATCGAGGACGCCGTGCGGCGTCAGGAGGGTGGAATCCTGGAACACATCGCGCGGTGCCGGACGTTGACAGAGGCGGTCAAGGCGGCCGGCAGCGCCGCCAGACCGGGGGACGTTGTCCTGCTGTCGCCCGGCTGCGCCAGTTACGACATGTTCAAAGACTTCGAGGAGCGCGGACGGCTGTTCGCGCAGAGTGTGGAGGCGCTGAGTGCGGCGTAACATTCGATCTATCAAGCTACGCGGCATCGATCCATGGATCGCGCTCGCCTTCATCGCGCTGCTCTGCATCGGCGTCGTCATGGTGTACAGTGCAAGCGCCGTCTACGGGTACGACTACTACGGCAATCCGTATTACATTGCCCAGCGCGAGATCATCTGGGCGGGCCTGGCCGCCGTGGCGCTTGCGGTCGTCATCCAGATCGACTACCACCGCTTGCAGCGCCTCGCGCTCCCCTTCTTCCTTATTGCCATGGCCATGCTGGCGATTGTCCTCGTGCCGCACCTCGGCCACGCCTCACACGGGGCACGCCGCTGGTTCTCGCTCGGCGCCGGTATCACGATCGAACCGAGCGAAGTGGTGAAGCTGGCCGCCATCATTTACCTCGCCGCGTGGCTCGCGGGGAAGGGTGAGCGCGTGCGGGACTTTCAAGCGGGGTTTGTGCCGTTCAGCCTTATCGTCGGCATGATTGCCGTCCTGATCGTCAAGCAGCCCGACCTGGGCACGACGATTGTCGTGACCGCCACGCTCTTCAGCATGTTTTTCATGGCCGGCGCGAACGGCCGCCATCTCGCTGCCCTGCTTTTCGGTTCGAGCGTCGTGGGGTGGACCCTTGCCCATAGCTCGAGCTACCGCTTCAACCGCCTCACGGCATTTATGAACCCCTGGAAGGATCCGACGGGTGTCGGATACCACACGGTCCAGGCTCTCCTCGCTCTGGGGTCGGGGGGACTCATGGGCGTCGGTCTCGGCAACAGCATTGAGAAGCATGTGCTACCCGCGCCGTACACCGACAGCATTCTCGCGGTGATCGGGGAGGAGTGGGGGTTGATGGGGACCGCCGTCATTCTTCTCCTCTTCATGGTGATCGCGTATCGGGGGATGCGCGTTGCCGTCACCGCCCCCGACATGTTTGGCCGCTTGCTGGCCGCGGGCGTGACGAGCTGGATCACCTTCCAGGCGGTTCTGAATTTCGCCGTGATAACATCGTCGGTTCCCTTTACAGGGGTGCCACTGCCCTTCATCAGCTACGGTGGTAGCTCGCTTGTCATCACCGTGGTGGCGCTGGGCGTCCTGCTCAACATCTCTCGACAGACCAACGGAGAAGGCTTTGCGCGCCGAAGCACTCATAACGGGCGGGGGGACGGGCGGTCACGTCTATCCCGCGCTCTCGATCATGCGCTCCCTTCGCTCCACGCCGAACGGCCGGCCATCCGGGTCGCGCGGGCCGGCCGGGAACGAACGCGCTAGCATCATCTATTTCGGTAGTTCATTCGGTATGGAACGTTCCCTCCTCCCAGCCGCCGGTGTCCCGTCGTACCTGGTACCGATGGCGCCTCCGACATCGCCACGGGGTGTGGCCCTCCTCGCGCTGGCGACGCTGCGCGCACTACCCCTGCTCCTGTGGAAACGACCGCGAGTCGCCATCGCCACCGGCGGGTACGCCTGCGTGCCCGGCGCCGTTGCGTCCTGGCTGACCCGTGTGCCGGTAGTGCTCGTCCTGCCGGATGTCGTCCCGGGTCGAGCCGTGCGCGCCCTCGTTCCCCTGACCCATACCATTGCTGCCTCCACCGATGCTGCTCGCCATTACCTCCCGTCGTCCAAGACGGTGGTGACCGGATACCCGGTGCGGGAGGAGTTCTTGCGGGCTGACCGCGCGCGCGGTCGCCATCGATTCGATATTCCCGGCGAGGCAACTGTATTGTTCGTGGCGGGGGGAAGCCTGGGCGCGCGCTCACTGAACGCAGCCGTTGCCCGCTTGCTGCCACACCTTCTCGAGCGACATCATGTGATTCACGTGACCGGTCGCGACCGCTGGGAGGAAGTGACAGAGCTAACTGTCGACCTCCCCGAGCAGCTCCGGGATCGCTACCATCCGTTCCCCTACCTTGATGCCGGCGACATGGCGGACGCGCTCGCTGCGTCGGATCTGGCATTGATGCGGAGCGGAGCCTCCACTCTGGGTGAGCTTCCCGCGACCGGCACTCCGGCCGTCCTCGTGCCCCTCCCTCTGCCGGGCGTTCACCAGAGAGAGAACGCCCAGTTTCTCGCGGACCAGGGAGCGGCCGTCGTCCTGGCCAACGACGATCTGGACCGACTTGGCGACCTTCTCGATCTCCTGCTCACCGATCGGGGGCGGCTTTCGGGTATGGGTCAGGCCATGCGACTTTTGTTCCATCCGGACGCGGCGGAGCGTATCGCGGACCTGGCCCGGGAGGCCGCCGGATGATCGGGCAACACGTGCACATGGTCGGCATCGGTGGCATCGGCATGAGCGCGCTGGCGCGACATCTCCTCTCACGCGGCATAGCCGTTTCCGGCTCCGACCGCCAACCGGGCGAGCAGGGCGAGGCACTGCGAGCGCTCGGCGCCACGGTGTACTCCGGCCACGAGGCATCGCATATCGCCGGCGCCGATCTGGTCGTTATCACCTCCGCGGTCGCCGCCGACAACCCGGAGATCATCGCCGCAAAGTCGGCCGGCATCCCTGTCATGAAGCGGGCCGAGCTACTCGCGGAGATAGCGAACCCGGCATTCGGTATCGCCGTTGCCGGGACTCATGGAAAGACCACGACCAGCGCCCTGATCGCCCATATTTTGACGGAAGCGGGACGGGATCCGACGGTCTTGATCGGCGGTATCAGCAAGAATCTGGGGTCCAACGCACGCGTCGGGGGTGAGATCACCGTTATTGAGGCGGACGAGTATGATGCGTCGTTTCTGCGCCTTCGTCCCCGCCTGGCGGTGATCACGAATGTCGAGCCGGACCATCTCGATTTCTACGGCTCAGCGGAGAACGTCCATAAGGCTTTCCGCCAATTTGCCGGCCAGGTGAGAGACACGCTCGTGGTCTGCGCCGATGATGTCGGCGCGTGCGACGCCGCGCGGGCGTCCACCGCTCGTGTCATGACGTACGGTCTCCGCCCGAGTGACGTGCAAGCAGAATCTCTCGCTCCCGCACCGAACAGAACGTCGTTCACCGTCAAATCCACGCATGGTGATCAGGCCTACACTATTCCCCTGGCCGGTCTCCACAACGTGCGCAATGCGCTGGCGGCCATTGCGGTCGCCGGCCGGCTGGACGTCCCCCCGGCACAGATTGCGGCCGCGCTCACCTCTTTCCAGGGGGTCGGGAGACGTCTGGAAGTGATTGGCGAGGCGAGCAACATCCAGGTTGTCGATTCGTACGGACATCACCCCACGGAGATCCGGCATGACCTGGCAGCGCTCGGTCAATCGGGCCGTCCGATCCGGCTCATCTTCCAACCGCACACGTACAGCCGAACCAAAAGTTTCCTGAAAGACTTCGCGACCTCGTTCGAGCGTGCCGAGAGCGTGTATCTGCTCGACATTTACGCGGCGCGGGAAACCGACACCCTCGGTATCTCGGGCTCCGACCTGGCGGCGGAAGCCGCGCTGCACCATCCACGCGTTGCGTATACCGCGTCGATGGGCGCGACCTTGCGTCGGGTGCTCGACGATGTTCGGCCCGGCGACCTGGTCGTGACGATGGGGGCCGGAGACGTCAATCGACTGGGTCCGCAAGTGCTGGAAAGGCTGCGCGCATGAGCGAGGTGACAGAGGAACTCCGAGCCGCCGGCTTGCGGCGCGTGGCCGAGGCCGAGCCGATGTCTCGGCACACCAGCTGGCGCATTGGCGGGCCGGCCGACTACTTCGCCGTCGCGGAGACCGAGCAAGAGCTGCTGGCCGCCGCGCGCATCGCACGGGAGCACAGACTGCCATGGCTGGTGTTAGGCGGCGGCAATAACGTGCTCGTGGCCGACGCCGGCATCGAGGGATTGGTCATCTTGAATCGCTTACGCCACATCTCCGTCGAGCCGGATGTGCCGCAGCTCGTCTGCGGTGCCGGCGTTTTCTTCGCCCGCGCCGCCCAATTTTCAGCACGGGCCGGTTATACCGGGATGGAGTGGGGTATCGCGATTCCGGGAACGGTCGGCGGCGGGGTCGTGAACAATGCGGGCGCTCATTGGTCCGACGTCGGTCGCTCTCTGCTCTCCGCCGACATCGTGGACGCCGACGGCAAGCTGGGGCGCGTTGCACCCGAGGATCTGGCCTATCGCTACCGCCAGAGCACCCTGAAGACACCGCACACGGCGCAGACCCATCTCATGGTGACTTCGGCGCGCTTCCGCATCGAACCTGATGAGGCCGCCGCCGCGCTGGCCCGCGTCGAGGATCTGCGCCGACATCGCCTCGCCACGCAGCCGGTCAAAGAAGCGTCGGCCGGCTCGACGTTCAAGAACCCGCCTGGAGATCACGCGGGCGCTTTGATCGACCGCGTGGGATTGAAGGGAACGCGCCTCGGCGGCGCCTGCATCAGTCCGCTGCACGCCAACTTCATCTTGAATGAGGGAACGGCAACCGCGGCGGATGTTTATGCGCTCATCAAGCTGGCCCGGGAGCGGGTGGCGGCAGTCACCGGCGTCACGCTGGAGCCGGAGGTGCAGTTCGTCGGACGTTGGACACGAGAGGATCTCGCCGCGGTGGAGGCAGCATGAGCACCGCACAGGCCCGCCGCAAGCACCGGGGAGCGCGGCGGTGGCAGGCCGTCCCCCATCTCACGCTAACCCCGCCTCTCTATTCCGCTCTGGCGCTCGTGCTCTGCCTCGGTGCATTGGTGGCTGTCTTCGGAGGCGCGTTCACGGTGAATCAGGTTGTGATTCAGGGTAAGGGTCTCCCCGCCTCTGCCGTGGCGCGAGCAGCGGTCGTGCAGGGCTCCAACATCTTTATGGTTGATTCCAGCGCCGTGGTCACGCGTGTCTCCGCGCTTCCCCAGGTCGCCGTGCAGCGGGTCGAGACGAGCTTTCCCAATCGCGTGACGATTGTGGCGCGCCTTCGTCCGGCGATGGTCGCATGGCGCGACGGCACGGCCCTCTATCTCGTCGATCCGGCCGGTCGGGTCATCGGCCGGGCCAGTGCCACGACTCTCCCGGTCATCACCAGTACCGGCCCCGCTCGTGCCCTCGATCCCGGCACCATCATCGCGGTGCGTGAGGCCGTCCGGATCCTACCGGCGGGAACGGTTGCAGAGTTTCGCTACGGAACAAATCGAGGTCTCAGCATTGTGGGGCGCGCCGGTTGGACGGCAATCGTCGGCACGGGCAGCAGTCAGACTCTTGCCAACCGGATCGCCACGCTCGCCGCATTTCTCGCCGCGACACGCAGCCGCCCGCAGCAACTCCTCCTGGTCGATCTGAGGTACCGCTCCCCCTACGCGCGCTATGCGCCGTGACCCAAATAGTGCCTATACTTTGAACAATTTGTCAGAGACCACCCATGCCTCGTGAACATGTAATCGCCGCCCTCGACATCGGCACGACGAAGATATGTGCCCTGGTCGCGGAAGTCGACGCGCAGCGGCGTGTCAACGTGGTGGGCGTGGGTACCGCCGTGTCGCGCGGCATGCGCCGCGGTGTCGTGGTCGACATCGACGAAGCGGCCCGTGCCATCGCGGAGGCAGTGGACAAGTGCGAGCGACTCGCCGGTATGCGGGTGGACTCCGTCTACGTCGGTGTCACGGGAACTCACATCGCTGGAGTGAATCGCCGCGGCGTGGTGGCGGTTTCCCCGAACGCCGTCGAGATCACGGAGATGGATGTGGAGCGGGCGAAAGAGGCCGCCCGCGTTCAGGCGATCGCGAATGACCGCGAGATCTTGCATGTCCTGCCCAGGGGTTACACGCTGGACGGGCAGGACGGTGTCCGCGATCCCGTCGGGATGGCCGGCCGGCGGCTCGAGGCGGAGATACATATCGTCACGGCCGGCACGACATCGGTCCACAACGTCGTGCGCTGCGTGGACCGCGCCGGCCTACAGATCGAGGACTTAATCCTGCAGCCGCTCGCCTCGAGTCAGGCCGTTCTGAGCCAACCGGAGAAGGACATCGGAGTTGCCCTCGCCGATATCGGCGGCGGGACGACGGATGTCGCCGTCTTCGCCGACGGCGGAGTGCTCTATAGCAGTGCCATTGGCGTGGCCGGCAACCATATCACCAACGACCTCGCGCTCGGTCTACGTGCCCCGTTTGAGACAGCGGAACAGATCAAGCTGCAGTACGGCAACGCCGTCGCCGAGGATGTCGATCCGGACGAGACCCTCGAAGTCCGTACCTATGACTATGACGAAGGGGAATTGATCTCGCAGCGCCTGGTCGCCGAGATCATCGAATCACGTGTGCAGGAAATCCTGTCACTGATTAGAGGCGAACTCAACAAAGCCGGCGTGGACGGGCGTTTACCGGCGGGGGTGGTTCTGGTGGGCGGGACCGGGGAGCTGAAGAATCTCCGCCAGGTGGCGCGTGACGTCCTGGGTGTCCCCGCGCGGATCGGTATCCCCACCGGCGCCATCGGGCTGACCGATTCGATCATGCGGCCCGCCTACGCGACAACCATTGGACTTTTGCAATGGGCTGCATATCATACTGAGGACATTGAGGCGCCGCTCGGCGCCCTGCCCGAATGGAAAGGCGTGGGCCGGTTGAAGAGCTGGTTCCGCGAGCTGCTGCCATGACGGTGCAAGGAGATAGAGAGTGGACAACATGCGACCATTCCGGGATCCGGAGCGAAGAGGAGGGAGCCTGATGGGGCCAGACGGTATGCCACAGGCAGCGATCAAGGTGGTCGGCGTGGGCGGCGGTGGCACAAACGCCGTCAACCGCATGATCAAGGGCCAGGTGTCGGGCGTTGAGTTTATCAGCGTCAACACCGACGCGCAGGCGCTGCAGAATGCGCAGGCGCCCACACGCATTCAGATCGGCGAGAAATTGACGCGCGGCCTCGGGGCAGGCGGCAATCCGTCGACGGGGCAGAAGGCTGCGGAGGAAAGCACCGAAGAACTCTATGACGCGCTCCGCAATGCCGACATGGTCTTCATTACCGCCGGCATGGGCGGCGGGACCGGCACGGGCGCCGCACCGATCATCGCCCAGATCGCGCAGGATCTCGGGGCGCTCACCGTGGGCGTCGTCACCAAGCCGTTTTCTTTCGAGGGCAGCCGGCGGCGCACCTCGGCGGAGGAAGGTGTGGCCGCGCTCAAGGACCGGGTGGACGCGCTCATCACCATCCCGAACGATCGGTTGCTCAACATCACGGATCAGAAGACATCCATGACCGATGCCTTCGCACTGGCCGACGAGGTCCTGCACCAGGGCATACAGGGAATTTCCGATATCATCACGCGCCCCGGCATGATCAACGTGGACTTCGCCGACGTCAAGGCGATCATGTCGAACGCCGGGTCAGCCTTGATGGCCATCGGACGCGCCAAGAGTGAGAACCGCGCGGTCGAAGCAGCGCAGGCTGCTATCTCCAGCCCGCTGCTCGAAGTGTCGATTTCCGGCGCCAAGGGCGTGCTGTTCAACGTGGCCGGTAGCGACTTCACACTGCATGAGGTCGATCAGGCCGCCAAGGTTATCCAGGATGCCGCCGATCCCGACGCCAACATCATCTTCGGTGCGGTCATCGACGAGCGGCTGCAAGACGAGATTCAGATCACGGTTATCGCCACCGGCTTTGACGGACGCGCGGCGACCCACCGGCAACGTCAGACGACGATGGAGGTTCCACGGCCTCGCCCGTCTTTCCTCGAGCGCCCCACCCCGACCGAGCGTCCACCAGAGCGCGAGCCGGGTCCGGAGTACAATCCGCGGCCCGCACCGCGCACTGAGCCCGCGTCGTATCGTCCCAGCGCCTCGGACGATGGGGACGACGAGTACGAGATTCCGGCGTTTATCCGGCGACGCTGATATTTCCACAGTCGGGCCGGCACCTCAGGGTGCCGGCCTTTTTTGTCGCTCAATCGGCATACCCTTCGACCGCGACTTTGTCAATCCCGGCCCGCGCTACACTGGGCCGTGGTTCGCGAGACATGTGTCCGGGTGCCCTGACTAGCGAGGAGAACGCATGCTTTTCAAGAAGGAACGACAGGAAACGGTGACGGAAGAGGCCGTCCTCCAGGCCTTGCGTCAGATCATCGATCCCGACCTGCATCGTGACATCGTCTCGTTAGGGATGATCAAGGACCTCTCGATCGAGCCACACGGCGATGGATCGGCGGTCAACTTCACCTTTGAGCTGACAACCCCGGCATGCCCGGTGCGGGACCGCTTCCAGCGCCAGGCCGAAGAGGTTGTCTCCGCCATCCCCGGCGTCACGGCGGTCACCGTGACCATGTCGGCCAATGTGCGCACAGCCGCGCCCCATCGCAATCAGGGACAGGTCGAGCTGCCGAGCGTCAAGAACGTCATCGCCATTGCCAGCGGCAAGGGGGGTGTCGGAAAGTCGACAGTCGCGTCGAATCTGGCCGTGGCGCTCGCCGGTTCGGGCGCGAGCATCGGCCTTGTCGATGCGGATATCTACGGACCGAGCGTGCCGATGATGATGGGCGTCACCAAGGGCGTCCAGGCCGAGAACGGCCGTCTTATCCCGAACGAGGCGTACGGCGTGCGGCTTATGTCGCTCGGCTTCATGACGGAGGCAGGACGCCCGGTCGTCTGGCGGGGGCCGATGGTAGGGCAGGCGGTACGCCAGATGCTGGCTGATGTGAACTGGGGCGAACTGGATTACCTCCTGGTCGATCTGCCCCCCGGCACGGGCGACGCATCGCTCACCCTGGCGCAATCGATCCCCCTCTCGGGGGTAGTCGTGGTGACGACGCCACAGGATGTCGCCCTCGGCATTGCGACCAAAGCATTGACCATGTTCCGCAACCTGCAGGTCCCGATCCTCGGCATCATCGAGAACATGAGCTACTTTGAGTGTCCGAACTGTCACGAGCAGCACCATATCTTCAGTCACGGCGGCGGACAGGAGGCGGGAACGGCTCTGCACGTGCCCTTCCTGGGCGAGGTCCCGCTCGACATCGGGATACGCGAGCGGGGTGATGCAGGTCGGCCGGAACCGGGTCCCATCTTCGAGAGCATCGCCCGGAAATTGGCAGCGCAGGTGAGCATTCGAAACAGCCTGTCCATCCCTCTCGCCGTGCGATGACCGTCACGCTCGACGACATTTGCCGGGCGGCCGAGCGCATCCGCGGCGTGGCGGAGCGCACGCCGCTCCAGCCGGCGTGGGGACTCGTGCCCGCGGACACGCTATGGCTGAAGTGCGAGAACTTGCAGCGGACCGGCTCGTTCAAGCTCCGCGGCGCCTACAACGCCGTTGCCTCCCTCTCCGCCGATGAGCGGCAGCGGGGCGTGATCACGTATTCCTCGGGAAACCATGGGCAGGCTGTCGCCGCGGCGGCGCACTTGCTTGACGCGCCGGCGGTGATCGTTATGCCGGAAGACGCGATCCCGGTCAAGGTCGAGAACACGCGAGCGTGGGGAGCTGAGGTGGTCTTTGCGGGCCACACCTCACTCGACCGCCAGGAGCGAGCGGAGCAGCTGGCCGCGGCGCACGGTTACAGCGTCATTCCTCCCTTTGACGATCCCCGCATTATCGCCGGGCAGGGAACGGTCGGACTGGAGATCGTGGACCAGCTCCCGAACGTGGAGGTCGTGGTCGTGCAGGTCGGCGGTGGCGGACTGATTTCCGGCGTCGCCACCGCGGTCAAGGCCCTGCGACCGCAGGTCGAAGTCATCGGCGTCGAGCCTGCCGGCGCCGCCGACGCGCAGCAATCGCTGCACGAAGGGCGCGTTGTGACGCTGGAGCGAATCCAGACCGTCGCCGATGGGCTGCGAACCAGCCGCGTGGGAACGCTCAACTTCGAGACCATCCGGCAGCACGTGGACCGGATCGTGACGGTGGAGGAGCAGGCCATCCTCGACGCCGTCGCGCTCCTCGCGCTGCGCTCCCATCTTGTCGCCGAGCCCTCCGGCGCCGTCGCGCCGGCCGCCGTGCTGTCCGGGGCGGTGCAGGTGGGAGAGCGCAAGGTAGCGGCGGTTATCAGCGGCGGAAATATCGCCCCCGATCGCCTGGAGGCATGCATCGCCGCCGCGAGATGAACGATCACCTCTCGGCCATCGTGCTGGCCGGCGGGACGAGCCGGCGCATGGGCACCGACAAGGCGGATCTGTTGCTGGACGGCGAATCCCTGCTGGCGCGGACCGTTCGAGAGCTGCGCCGGATCAGTGACGACGTTATCGTGGCGGGCCGAGGGGAAGTTCGTATCGCAGGAGTCCGCGCCGTATCGGACGATCCGCCGCGAATAGGTCCATTGGGAGGACTCGCAGCGAGTCTTCGCATCGTGCGCGGGAGCCACGCTGTGGTGGCTGCGGTCGACCACCCCCGACTTGACGCCGCCGTCCTGCGCGGCCTGGCCGACCTCATTGCGGACTATGACGCCGTCGTTCCGCGCGTTGGCGGTCACACCCATCCCTTGCACGCGGTCTACACTGCGTCGGTCTCAGCCGTCGCCCGCACCCAGATTGACGCCGGCCAGGGCGCCCTCCACACTCTGCTCGATCACCTGCATGTGCGCTGGGTCGATGAGGACGAAATGCGCCGCCTCGATCCCAACCTGCGATCCCTGCGCGATGTCGACTCGCCCGACGACTGGGAAAAGGAATCGCATTCCGCGGAACCGTAATGGCAGAGCTCCGCTCTGCCCTGCGATGCGGGACGCCGGCAATTCACCAGGGCTCGTGCATTATCCCGTGGTGGTCGCCCCGCGTGGCGACCAGCCCGGTTTGGTCTACGCCGGCGTCAGGCTGGCCGGCACTCGGGCCGGCCACTACGACCCGGCGATGCCGATAATGCACGGGCCCTGGCAATTCACTGCGGCGGCTTGATGAAATCAAGCTACAACAGGCACATTGCAAGGCAGAACACAAAGACAGTGGCGCGGAACGATCTCGCGTTCGTGGAGCTCACGGGCCGCCTACAAACCCTCCTCTCGGTACCGCCGGGCCAGCTCGACGTAGTGCGCGGAGGCCGTTTCGATCCACCGGGCCGCTTCCCCTGCAAGCTCCTTCTTGACCTCCGCCGGAGACCCTGCCGCCACGCTGTTGGGCGGAATCTCGGTACCAACGAGCACGGTGCTGTTTGCTGCGACCAGCGATCGAGATCCCACGCGGGCATGATCCAGGACGACCGCATTCATACCGATCAAGGCACCATCCTCGACCGTGCACCCCTCGAGGATGGCCCCATGACCGACCGTCACGTCGTCCCCGATGAACGTTCCCAGATCCGTTGCCACGTGGATGACACAGTTGTCTTGCACGTTGCTCCGGGCGCCGACCACGATGGGCGGCTCTCCCTGGTCGCCGCGCAACACGGCGCCATACCACACGCTCGCGCCGGCATGGACCGTCACATTGCCGATGAGAACCGCGGTTGGGGCAATAAATGCGTCACGCGCCACATGGGGCCGATATCCGCCGAATTCGACGATCATGACACCGTTCCCTCTTGTTCTTATTAGAACATCCGTACTACAATGAGCCGGAGGCTCATATGGACATTACTTATGCGGGCGACGCCTCCTTCCTGTTGCGTGGGGAAGGCACGGTCGCCATCAATCCTACGGCAAAGTCCGACGCGGCGATCCGCCTCTTTTCGAGCAGACAGCGCGGCAAGAAGCTCATCATCAACGGTCCCGGCGAGTATGAGATCGGCGATGTCTTGATCACGACCGTGCCGGCAGGCAACGGCAAGCTCGCCCATGCGGTCGATCTGGATGGCATCCGTGTGCTCCACTTGCCGGATGCCGGGACGTCATTCGACGACCAGACTCTGCGGGACATCGGACGCGTGGACATTCTGATCCTGCATGCCGACGATGTGGCAGCGGTCGGCCGCGCCATCAACGACCTGGTTCCCCGTACCGTCGTGCCGTACGGCGCCTACGCCTCGCAGGTCTGTGTCCTGACCGGCGTGAAGGACGCCGAATCCCTCACCCGCTTCACCTGGAACGGCATGACGTCGCCGCCCAAGGCCGTCCTGCTGCGCGTCCCCGGCAGCCGCCGCCGCGCCGCCTGATCTGGGTTCTCCGGTACGCGCGCGCTACCAACGTGCCACGCCCGGGCAAGCGCGTCGGGCGCGGGAGTTGCACAGGGCTCAACTCCTGTGCATCAAGCGCGGCCGATCGCATAGTAGGGCGTCTCATGTAGGGAGGGACGGCGCACCGCCCCTCCGCCTTCGTCCGCGTTTGCCGACTGACAGGAGATCACGCGGCTCGGGGGCACGGCAGGCCGCCCAACACAGCTGAGACAGCGGCACCTGGAAGAATTTCCGTGATCTTTTGCCCTCCCCCTTGCCTTACCTCGGCTTGGTTCGTACAATCGTGGTGGGATTAGCACTCGTAGGTTGAGAGTGCTAAAACAACTCACCACACAGGAGGGATGCAGTTGGCGACGGAGACGCAGACAAAGGTCTCAATTCAGCCGCTGGCCGATCGCGTTGTGATCAAGCCCAGCGAGCAAGAAGCACAGCGCCCGAGCGGCATTTATGTGGCCGAAACGGCCAAGGAGAAGCCGCAGAAGGGGACGGTTCTGGCCGTTGGCCCGGGCAAATGGGAGAACGGACAGCTCGAGCCGATGACGGTTGAGGTTGGCGATACGGTGCTGTTCGCGAAGTATGCCGGCACGGAAATCAAGGTTGATGGCGACGAAGTCCTGATCCTGAGCCAGAAGGACGTTCTGGCCAAGGTTCAGGAATAATCGCGGGAAGGAGCGTACGTGGCTAAGCAGCTTTTATTCAATGAGGAAGCCCGCCGCGAGTTGAAGCGCGGTGTGGATACGCTGGCGGACGCGGTCAAGGTCACGCTGGGCCCGAAGGGCCGCAACGTGGTGCTTGACAAGAAGTTCGGGGCGCCGACGATCACCAACGACGGCGTGACGATCGCGCGCGATATCGAGCTGGAGGATCCCTTCGCCAATATGGGCGCCCAGCTCGTCAAGGAAGTGGCGACCAAGACCAACGACATCGCCGGCGACGGCACGACCACGGCGACGGTGCTGGCCCAGGCCATGATCACCGCCGGCCTTCGTAACGTCACCTCCGGCGCAAACCCGATGTCGATCCGCACCGGCATCAACAAGGCCGTTGAGGCGGTCGTCAAGGAGCTCCAGTCGCTCTCCAAGCCGGTTGAGACCAAAGAGCAGACGGCGATGGTGGCGACCAACTCCAGCCAGGATCCGGAAGTCGGGCAGATTATCGCGGACGTCATGGAGAAGGTCGGGAAGGACGGCGTGATCACCGTTGAGGAGTCGCAGGGTCTCACCCTGGAGCAGGACTTCGTGGACGGCATGCAGTTCGACCGCGGGTATATCTCCCCGTACATGGTCACCGACCCGACCCACATGGAGGCGGTGCTCGAGAATCCCTACATCCTGATCACGGACAAGAAGATCTCGGCGATCGCCGATATCCTCCCGCTTCTCGAGAAGCTGGTCAGCGTCAGCAAGACGATCTGCATCATTGCCGAGGACATCGAGGGCGAGGCGCTGGCGACCCTGGTCGTCAACAAGCTGCGCGGCACGCTCAACGTGCTCGGTGTGAAGGCCCCCGGTTTCGGCGACCGCCGCAAGGCCATGCTGCAAGACATCGCGATCCTGACCGGCGGTCAGGTCATCACGGAAGAGGCCGGACTGCGTCTCGACTCCGTCACGATCGATCAGCTCGGTCAGGCTCGCCGCGTCAATGCGACCAAGGACAACACCACGATCGTCGAGGGCGCCGGTTCGCCGGAGGCTATCAAGGCCCGGATGCAGCAGATTCGCGCCCAGATGGACGAGACGACCAGCGACTTCGACCGTGAGAAGCTGCAGGAGCGCCTGGCCAAGTTGGCCGGCGGCGTGGCGATCATCAAGGTCGGCGCCGCGACCGAGGTCGAGCTGAAAGAGAAGAAGCACCGCGTCGAGGACGCGCTCTCCGCGACCAAGGCGGCCGTGGAAGAGGGTATCGTCGCGGGCGGCGGCACGGCGTACATCAAGTCCCGCAAGGCCGTCAAGAATCTGAACCTCGATGGCGACGAGGGCGTGGGTGCCGATATCGTGTACCGCTCGCTCGAGGAGCCGACCCGCCAGATCGCCGAGAACGCCGGCTACGACGGCGGCGTGATCGTCGCCGAGGTCGAGCGCCATGGTCCCGGTGAGGGCTTCAACGCCCAGACCGGCAAGTACGAGGACCTGGTCAACGTGGTTCCCGATCCGACCAAGGTGGTCCGTTCTGCCCTGCAGAACGCCGCCAGCATCGCCTCGATGCTGCTCACCACCGAGACTCTGGTCACCGACATCCCCCAGAAGGAGCAGCCCGCTGCTCCGCCGATGCCGGAGTATTAGACCGAGACCGGTACCTAGCGAAGGGGCCCCGAGTGATCGGGGCCCTTTCCCTATCTCGGGCCAGGGCTCTTTCACATTCGGCGCGATCTCAGCAGATGCGCGAGGCGGACCAGGAGACCGCGTCGGCTACCGGATCGTCAGTGCCAGCGACCCTGTGCCGGTTCCGGGCAGCGTCTTGGGCAGAGTCAGAGTCCGATCGACGACCAGTTTGTAGTGCCGGGATGCGGCACAGTTCGGCGTGCAGGTGTTGTACAGGATCGCCACTCCGACCAGGCCCATGGGACTGCTTGGAGTAAACGGATGGCCGTAGAACCTGAGGAGGTAGCTGCCCTGGTCGCCGGCCGGAATCCAATCGCCCCGGACGGGGAACGACTGCCGCGCCGAACGGAATCTGCCCTGCAGGCTGTGTGTCCAGTTGCCCTCGGGGAAGGTGAGAGTCAGGGTCCAGCCGGACCCGGTCCAGGTACCGGTCGCGCGGGTTCGGGCATCACCCGCCGCGGCAGGCAGAGAGACGACGAGGAGCAGCAACAGAGCAAGTGGTAACGAGCGCGCGATTCTCATGGCGGACCTCCGTTCAGGTCGTTAAACGGCCTGCAGACTGCGGAAGCAACACGTCAGGAACGAAACCGGCTATTGTTACCGATAGGAGACCCCTCCCGATGATCCCTCGCGTAACGCGCAGGTAACGACGCACCCGGCATCATGTCGACGGTGAGATGCCGTCAGGCAGGCAGACCGTGAGGAGGACACCGTGATGGCGGACGCAGCATCGGATCGGGCGGAGGGGACTGCCGTTATCTCCCGGCGGGTGTTCGTCGAGGGGCTAGTCGCCACGGGGATGGGCCTGGCGGCCGGCAGTGCGCCGTCTCTGCCCGCGCTCGCGTCGCCGTCCGCGACGCCTCGCTACTTTGCCCTGATCGTCGCCGATGGTTTCCGGCCCGACTATATGACGCTGGCGCCGATGCCGAACCTCAGGGCACTCATGACATCGGGAATGGCATACGTCCGGGCCTGGGTCGGGCAGCTGGAAAGCATGACGCCCACCGGACATGCCACCCTCAGCACCGGGTCCATGCCCAACCGCGACGGCGTCATCGGTTTCGAGTGGATCGATCCGAAGACGCGCCAGGAAGCGCGGGACGGCTGGCCCCCCGGCGTGCTCGCCGGCCTTCTCGAGCGCGACATGCATGCCTCCGGGGCTTCCTCGATTCCCGCCGCTGTCAAGGCTGCCAACCCGTCGGCCAGGGTCGCCGCCCTCTCGTCGGAAAAGGTCTACGCCGCCGATGCACTCGGCGCGGCAGCCGCCGATTACGTCCTCTTCCATCACGCGGCCGGGCCGAAGGGAAGCCTCCTGGTCCCGACGGCCGTGCGCCATCACACGCCGCCGCGGGAGTTTCTCACCCTGCCGGGCCTGCGCGGCCATCTACCGCTCCGGCGCTTTTCTGACTGGGATTCCCTGTCCGCCATCCTGGCCGTGGCCGTTCTGGAGAGCTTCCGCCCCGACGTCCTGATGGTGAATCTCCCGGGCGCCGACATCTACGGGCACAAGTACGGCGGTCCGATCAATCCGCGCGTCTTCCGGGAAGTTGTCGCCGGAGTCGACCAGAACATCGGACGCATCGTCACCGCCTACCAGCGTGCCGGGATCTTCGACCAGACCTTGTTTGTCGTGACGGCCGATCACGGGATGGTGCCCAACGACCGCATCGTGTCGCCGGACGCCGTACGGGCGGCGGTTCGTGAGGCGGGCGGTGAGTACATCTTCCACACGGGAGGGACCGCCGCCGACATCTATATTCACAACCCGTGGCACAGCCGTGGCGTCGCCGCGCGCATGGCGCACGTCCCGGGCGTGAGCGGCGCCTACTACCGGGTGCGCGGCCAGGATGGTATCACCTATGAGCCCGCGCCCGGCTTGAAGATTGATCCGAATCTCGACGACGCGTTCCGCTACCTGCTCTCGACGTTCGCCGGCCCCACGTCGCCCCATGTCACCGTTCCCTTCCGCGAGAACACCATGTATCAGCCGCATCCCGCCGCGCACGGCGACCATGGCGGGCTGAACTGGGGCGCTCAGCACATCCCGCTCGTCATCAGCGGTCCCGGCGTGCGCCACGGAGTCTCGCACTTTCCCGCGCGCCTCATGGATGTCGCCCCCACCGTCCTGCGCCTGCTGGGTCTGCCGGTCCCGCCGCAGATGGACGGAATCGTTCTAGCGGATGCCCTGGTGACACCGTCGGATGCCGAAACTGCTCGGCAAGTCCCCCTGGCGCCGGCGCTGACCAAGTATCAGGACGCGCTGATCCAGCAGGCGCTGGACAACATCTCCGAGGACCGAGCCAGGGGCTATCATCCCCCGCCGCCGTTACCGCTTCAGCCGTGAGAGTCGGCGCGCTCTGCATCGAGACCAGGTGGTAGAGCGGCCCTGGCCGCGGCTCGCCGCTGCCCGAGGTGGAGACCGCTGCCCCGCGTGGCGGACATGGCACGGCGTGTCCATCCGGGGAGACGCTATGACGCCTGGCTCACCGTGGACATGTTGAAGTCGGGGATGCGCAGGGGAGGCATGGCGGTGCGGGCGATCGGGCCGAAGTCGCGCCCCAACGTGTGTTGGGTGGCACCGATCTCGGAGACGCGGCCCAACAGACTGACCGGACTCTCGTTAAAGCGGAAGTTGTTGACTGCGCCGGCGACTTCGCCGCCATCGATGAGAAAGACACCGTCGCGGGTCAGTCCCGTAAGCAGAAGGGTCTGCGGATCAACCTGCCGGATGTAAAAGAGGGACGTCAACAGCAGCCCGCGTCCGGTCGTGCCGACCATCTCCGGCAGTGACGGTAACGATCCCTGTCCTTCCAGAATCAGGTTATTGATCCGCGGCGTCACGTCCAGCCCCGTCATCTCCGCCGACCGCCGCGTCTGGACGAGGGAGCGCAGCGTCCCGTTTTCGATCCACGCCGTGGGTTCCAGCGGCAGGCCATTGTCGAAGACGGACGTCGCGGGTCCCGAAGAGCGGGCGATCACGAAAGGCGTGACGGCCAGGCCCGGCGCACTCGGGTCGCTGCGCAGTGTCATCGGCCTGTCGCTGAGACGCTCACCGACCCGCGTGCCGCCTCCCGGTTTGCTGAACACCGTGCGCCCTTCCTGTGCGTCACGCGCCGAGGCAACCCAGGACATATAGAGCATGAAGTCGGCAACGGCGGACGGGGGAAGCAGGGTCTCGTAGCGGCCGGCAGGCAGGTCGAGACGACGCTGTGACCACGAGAGCCGCTGCGTCACGTCCGCTTCAAGGGCGTTAAGGTCGATCTCGGAGAAGTCTGACCCAGCGGCCGCCGCCCACACGGAGGCGGGATACGAGCTGGACTTGGCATTGATCTCAACATGGCCGGTCGGCTGGTCGTGTCGGCGACGAAGCCCGGTGGACGAGGCCAGGTACGTCGACACCACGTTGTGCTCGGCGTAGCCATAGAGGACACGATCCTCATGCCGAGCGCGGGCGAACGCGTCGCCGAGCGCCGGGGCGAAATCGGCAAACGCTGCCATGGACGTCCGGGCGGGCGGATCTCCCCAGTTCGGTGATGCCGACGTTCCCGTGACCAGCGGCGCGGCATCGTCGGCGGGCGTGCCGGCACGTGCCGCGTCTTCGGCCGCGCGCACCAGGTCCTCTACCGACGCCGTGGTGACGCCCTCTCGCGAGACGACACCGGCGGCCGTTCCCTGGGCGCCGCCAACAGTGGCGATGACTGTCAGCCGCCGGCCATGGGTGGTCCCGTTGGTGGTGAGAGTATTGTTCGCCCAGCGCAGGTTGGCCGTTGTGATCTCGTCGGCAATGGCAATGCATCCGTCGGCGCGGCTGATCGCCAGCGCTCTCTCCACCATCTCTTGCGGTGCGACTGACTTCCGCAGCTCCGTCATCGCCCCGCCTCCTGCCGCGTATTCAGAATGCGGATGCCGCGAAACAGAGCAGAGGGCGCGCCATGACCGACGGCGGCGATCTGGGCGGGCTGCGCCTTACCGCACATGAATGACCCACCCAGCACGTACGTTTGGGGCCCACCCACCGCTTCCATGGCGCCCCAGAAGTCGGTGGTCGTGGCCTGGTAGGCCACGTCGTTCAGCTGCCCGGCGAGGCGCCCGTTTTCGATCTTGTAAAAGCGCTGGCCGGTGAACTGGAAGTTGTAGCGCTGCATGTCGATCGACCAACTCTTGTCGCCGACGATGTAGATCCCGCGCTCGACGCGCCCGATGAGATCATCGGTGGAGGGCCCATTCGGCGCCGGCTGCAGCGATACATTGGCCATGCGTTGCACCGGAATATGGGCCGGCGAGTCGGCGAAGGCGCAGCCGTTCGACCGTCCAAAGCCCTGCTGACGGGCCATGCGTCGATCCAGCTGATATCCGACAAGGACGCCATCCTTGATGAGATCGAAAGACTGCGCCGCTACCCCATCGTCGTCGTACCCGACGGTCGCCAGCCCATGCTCGACGGTCCGGTCGCCCGTCACCGTCATCACGGACGATCCGTACTGTAGTGTCCCGAGTTTGTCGAGTGTCGCGAACGAGGTGCCTGCGAAGGCGGCTTCGTAGCCGAGCACCCGATCCAACTCGGTTGCATGACCGATCGACTCATGGATTGTCAGCCAGAGATTCGACGGATCGACGACAAGGTCATACTGCCCGGGCTCGACCGATGGCGCCCGCATCTTTTCGGCGAGTAGCTCGGGGAGACCGACCACGGTCTCGTCCCAGCTCCGATCCTTGACATATTCCCAGCCACGTCCCGACGGCGGTTGCAGCGAGCGCATGGTTTCGAATGCACCCGAGGGATCGATGGAGAGCGCCTCGATTTCAGGGTGGATCCGAACACGCTGCTGTGTCGTTCTAGTGCCGGCGAGGTCGGCATAGAACTTGTTCTCCTGCACCATCCACAGCGTGGTATCGACGTGGCTGATGCCGGGTGCCGCCAGCAGTCGCCGGCTCCAGTCCTCCAGTACGGCCAGTCGCTCCGTTTCGGGCACATCAAATGGATTGATCTCGTACGAGGACACCCAGGTGACATCCGGATAGATAGGCTCGTCCGCGAGCTCGACGCGCTCGACACTGAGCGGTTGTGAGATCCGCGCAACCTCCGCGGCGCGATCGACGGCGCCGACCGCAGCTTCCGGCGTCAGGTCGACGTCGGCGGCGAATCCCCATGTCCCGTTCTGAATGACGCGCACCGCGAAGCCCAGATCCTCATCATCGATGGATCTCTCCAGGACACCGTCACGGGTCGTCCGCAGACCGCTCCGATTGCGCTCGAATCGGAAATCCGCGTGCTCGACGCCAAGTGACTGGGCGCGGGCGAGCGCCGCATCTGCCAATCCGCGAAATGGCAAGGACAGGAAAGAGGGATCGAGTTCCGGCGCCATAGTTCTCCTCTCGTACGGCGCCTGGCGCCGAATCTCCTCAGTGGGCCTCGCCAGTATAGGGCGCAGTCAACCTATCGGCGCATAATGGGACTCCCATGTCTAACAACCTGCCCTCCTCCCCCGGTGGTGACGAACCTGACCCGCGTCTCAGAGTTCTCTCACGCTCGCCTCTCAACGCCGAACTCCCCCTTGAATCCCAGGGGAGCGTGATTACTCCCAATCACCTGTTTTTCCACCGCAATCGTTTTGCTCAACCGGATCTCTCTCCGCTAACGTGGCGCTTGTACGTTGGTGGGACGGTGGAGCAGCCGCTCACCCTGCGGTATGCCGACCTCCTGAAGCGGCCGGCCCGCACGCTCACGGTCACGCTCGAGTGCGCCGGCAACGGCCGCTCTGCCTTCGCGCCCCCAGCCGACGGCGAGCCATGGGACTACGGGGCGGTCGGCACGGCGGAGTGGACCGGGGTGCGCCTGGCCGACGTGCTGCGGGAGGCAGGCGTGCGCGCCGAGACCCGCGAAATCCTCTTCGAGGGCGCGGATGCCGGCAAGCTTGACGGCCGGGACGGTGACACGCGCTTCGCGCGCAGCCTGCCCGTGGATCAGGCTCTCCACCGGGACACGCTCATCGCGTACGCCATGAACGGCGATCCGCTTCCCGCGGCACACGGCTTTCCGGCGCGGCTCATTGTCCCCGGCTGGTACGGCGTCGCCTCCGTGAAGTGGCTCACTCGAATTGTGGCACTAACGGAGCCGTTCACCGGCTACTTTCAGCGCGAAAGGTACATCATTCCGGCCGACGACGGCTCGCCCACTCCCCTGACATATGTCCCACCCCGCTCGGTCATCGTGTCGCCGGCAGATGGACAGAGAGTGACAGCGGGCCGCTGCGTCATTCGGGGATTAGCCTGGTCGGGAGGAGGCATCGTTTCGGCCGTTGACGTGAGCACCGACGGGGGACGGACCTGGCGCTCCGCCCGCTTCACAAGTCGCGCAGAGCCGCATGCCTGGCGCGCGTGGGAGTTCGCATGGGATGCGCCGCCGGGTGAGCACGTCCTGCAGAGTCGCGCGACGGACGAGGCCGGCAACACACAGCCGGACGTCGCCCCCTGGAACCGTCTGGGCTACGCAAACAATGCGATCCAGGCCTTGCGGTTGACCTGCCTGGAACTCGGCGACCGGTAACGCGCGGCGCCCAATGCGGAAATCCCGGCTCGGCGAGCCGGGATTCAGGCGTTGGGCTAGATGGCAGTCCCTTCTCCTGCCAGGCGGCGATTACGTGTTCTGGTCGAGGAAGGCGGGCTTCTGCGAGTACGCGTTGTCGCACTCGTCTTTGGTGCAGTTCAGCGTGACGCAGTTGCCGGGATCGACACTGGTGACCGCGCTGAACGGGATGTAGAGCTCTTTGGCGCCGATGCCCAGGATGCCGCCCTGATCAACCTTGAAATAGCCGGTGCCCGTCATGGTTCCGCTCGAGGTGGGTGATGTGCCGAACCCGCCGGAAGAGCCTATCCCGGCTGCTCCGGTTGTGCCCGTGTCCGAGATTCCACCTCCGTAACCGGGGGTCGTCCCGGTCCCCGGGGTCCCGTAGCCCGGTGTCGTTCCGGTGGCCCCGATATCCGAGCCCGGCGTGGTACCTGCGGTTCCGTACCCGGTTCCGGGTGCCCCGATGTCCGCCGTCGAGTAATCCGGTGTCTCTGTGATTATGTCGACTTCTTCGACGACAACGTCGCCGGCGCCCTGCCCGGTGGTACCGAAACCGGTTGAACCGACGGCCGGATAGACGTCGGAAATACTGCCGACCTTGTCCCCCGTGGAGTCGTAGACATCCATCCCCTTCTGGATGTTGCTCGCGTTGAAGCCGGTATCCATACAAACCTCCAACTTCGTGCTGCTGCGGGATGTACGCCGCACCTGTGAACGCCGCAAGACCTGTGCCGCGCCGGCCTGTGCCACGACACGGGGATCCCGCGGGATTCTCAGGAAAAAAGCATGCCGGGAGGTCGTGCTAGACCGCGTCTCCGCGCGGGGCGCGCCGGCGGGAGAAGAGAGTCCACGCCCGCGATTCCCCCGTGATCTCCAGCCGATAAACGCCGTTTCCCTCGCGGGTGATCCTGATGGAACGGTCCAGATACTCGTGAGGTATTTCGCGTGAGAGATAACCGCTGCGGGCGCCGTGGGGCAGGTAGAGACCCGTCACCAAGTTCGCCAGGGCGCGCAGAGTCGTCATCAGGTTATCCCTCCCGGTGGACAGCCGTCGGACGCGATGCACGGCCCAACGCGGATAACCTACCTTAGTGGCGCGCCGGTGTCAAGATTCTCTTATCGAAAAGCGCGCCACCATGGATCCCGCTAAGGCTGAAACGACGCCTCCCGCGCGAGGAGGGCGACATCTGAATAGCTCAGGCCGGCGGGATCCACAAACGCTCCGCGAACTCTCTATCCCGGCCGCCCAGTTGCCGCGCCCAGGCTTCCATCCTGGCATCGTACCCATCGCCGCCGAACACCGACTCGACTTGCGACCGGTAGTACCCGAAGGCGTCGACCTTCGCCCGGAACGCCTCAAGCGAAAGGCCAGACAGCACGTCTCGCCAACCCGGCAATTCCGCCGGCCGGCCGCCGAAGTCGTCCGCCACCTCGACGTACGGATAGTCTTCATAGTAGGTCACGTCGTGCTCGCGGGATAACAGCCGCCCCGCCGCAAAGGCGAGCACGTGATCTACATGACGTCCGATTCCCAGCGGGGCGTAGATCCGCGTCGGACCCGACGCGAGTGCTGCCACGCTCTGCACGAGGCGCTCGGGAATCCAGCCATCCTCCGGGTGAATGGGGCCGCTGAGGGTTCCCTCACCCCTTTCCCCGACATGTCCTGCGTCGTACATCCACGTTCCCGATGCCGCGCGGCGATAGATGGCATCGCGGATATCAAGATGACGAGCCTCCGCGCCCAGGCGCGTCAGAGCGGCGACATCCTCCGCGCGGCGGAGCCGATTGACGTCGAACGGCGAGCCCCAGCGCACATGCAGTTCCCGGGCCAGCTCGGAATACGGAGGTCCGGCGGCGCCGGCAAAGGCAGTAACGACGAGAATCTCATCTCCGCTCGCCGCGAGTTGAAAGATGGTGCCGCCGAGACTCAGAACCGCGTCGTCCAGATGGGGCGAGATGACAATGTGCCGCCTCATCGGCGCGTCGCCTGCGTGTCCATCAGGCGCTTCTGCCGGGGCGCTGTTCCCTCTCCCCAGGCACGCGCATCTGCGCCATCGTTCCTGCTCGGGCGTTATACGAGTCTGCAGGCATCTAGTATACTGTTACTCCTGATTTGACCGTTTGGAGCGAGGTCGGTATGCTGGGCATTATGCACAAGAAGTATCCTGTTACCCTGACCGACACCGAACGAGACCAGTTACGTTGCCTGATTGCCGCA
>Ga0209810_1000977_pt1 | contig 49264 bp, 46 predicted proteins | sample Coa_R1_7_FD_187159 | JGI IMG/M metagenome (GOLD analysis project Ga0209810, IMG submission 187159) | Surface soil microbial communities from Centralia Pennsylvania, which are recovering from an underground coalmine fire - Coalmine... | ecosystem: Environmental > Terrestrial > Soil > Unclassified... | reverse complement strand
TCGTAACCCAGCTCGAGTAGCACCTGAACGGGCTCCGGTACGACGCGCGCGCGCGCGGCGTCCGCCAGCATTCTGACGCCGGCCGCCGAATCGACGAAGAGCAGCAGGGAGAACCCGGGGTCCGATGCGAGCGCATCCGCGACGACGCGCAGCTCGCTCTCGCCGGCGAGCTGATTGGCGAACACGATCCGCGGGACACCGAACATCCGGTAGACCTGAAGCTGCTCCACCGTCGCGGCCGTCATCCCCCACGCACCGGCGCGCAACTGCCGCGCGAAGAGCTGCGGACACATTGTCGTCTTGCCATGCGGTGCGAGCCAGACGCCGTGCTCTTCGCAAAAGCGCCGCATCGCCTCGATGTTGTGCTCGAGCGCGCTCGCGCGAGCAGCCAAGACCGGCAGCAGCAGCGGCGCCCGGCCCACGCGCCAGCGGCGCGCCGCCAGATCGCGCAGCGGGAACGTGCCCGCGCTCGACGGCACGCTTTCATCCGCGCGTCGATGTGCGTATCACCCAAGGCCTCGACGGCCCGTTCCAGCGCGTTCCTCATGGCCACGTTGATGTCACGGCGGCGCGCGATTCCCGGCCCGCGCACGCCCCGGGCGTTCCCCACTTTTTCCGTTCGGAACGGATCGGAGGCACGCTGCCGAACTTTACGAGCGATGAAACGCAAGACGCTGTTGGCCGCTGCGGCCGCATTCGGTGCCGCCGGCCTCGCCGCCCCGCGCCGCGCCGTTGCGGAGGACGTCGTGGTGAGCGGCGACGAGGTCCCGCGGTACGCCGAGTTCGACAACGTCATCGTTCAATTCATGGTCGACAGCGGCATCAGCGCCGGCCAGCTCGCATTCGGTCGCGCCGGTACCGTGCTCTTCTCTCACGCCTACGGTGCCGCATCGCTCCCGATGCGGGTGCACACGTCGAGCATCTTCCGTGTGGCGAGCGTCAGCAAGGCGTTTACCGCCGCAGCGCTCTCGACGCTGCTGCACAAAGGCGGTTTCACCATGGAGACGCCGCTGTTTCCGTATCTGGGTATCCGCAGCGCTCTTCTTCCGTCGCAGAGGCCCGACTCGCGCATCGACCGCGTCACGATCGGGCAGGCGGCGGCACATACCGCGGGACTCGGTCCGTCCGGGGACGGCGATCCCGAGTTCGCGTATCGCAAGGTGGAAAATGCGATCGACGCCGCGGGACCGCTCACCCAGCTGCAGTTCACGCAATACGTCTACGGACTCGGGCTGGCGTCCGACCCCGGCCGGACGTATGCGTACTCCAACGTCGGGTATTTCCTTCTCGGGCGGGTGATCGAAAAGGCCTCGGGCATGCCGTACATGGACTACGTCCGCGCGGTGCTGGCACCGCTCGGAATCACGGACGTCGTGCTTTCCGCGACCGACATCGCGGGGCGACGGCCGAACGAGGTGCCGTACGAGTCGGACGGTGACGGCCTGTCGGTCCTCGAGCCGCGGACGCAGCGGCGTCTTCCCCTACCGTACGGCGGCGCGACGTATTGGGAGACGTTCGACGCGTGCAGCGATCTGGCGACGTCTGCTTCGTCGCTCGTGCGGTTCCTCGGAACGTACGCCGCGTGGGGTGTCGGCGCGCGGGCTCCGGGTTCGGCGCGCGCGGGCGCCATGCCGGGCACCGAGTCCGTCGTGCGGAATCGCAAGGACGGCATCGACTACGCGTTCGTGTTCAACAAGCGACCTGATGCGGACCCGTTCGATACGCCGTTCCGCCGCAAGCTCGAGGCGCTCCTCGACCGAGGCGTCTAAGGCATCGGAAAGACGTTGAACTCCGACAATGCGCCCGAGTTCGCTTGCCTGAAGAAGACGTCGGCCTTTCGCGAGCGGAACTGCGCCTGAACGCGGTGCCACGCCATGCCGCCGCGTTCGCCCGAAGCGAGCAGGGCCAGACCGTCCAGCGCTCCGGCGGCGGTCAGTCCCTCGCGCGCATCGTTCAGTCGCCCCTCGTCGAGATACGAGCGCAGCTCGGGCTCCATCGCCAGCCCCGCCGCGTCGCCCGACGCCAACGATGAAAGCCACCCGCGCGCCGCGGTTTCTGCCGGCTCGGGATCCGCCGCGACGGCGGGCGTGGGCGGTGTCGCGCCGGGAAGCACCGCTTCGAGCAGCCGCGTCGCGATCGCGCCGGTAGGCACGTGATCCGCGTTCGCGAGCACCGCGACCGAGCAGCGCCGGTCCAGCGAGACGATCGTCTGCGATGCGAAGCCCGCGATTCCGCCGTTGTGCAGAATCACGCGGTGGTCGCCACGCTGCTCGACGAACCATCCCAACGCGCTCGCGCTCGGTTCACCGGACGCGAGCGCGTACGGCGTCGTCATCTCGAGCAGCTCGCTCTGCGAGAGCAACGCGCATGTCATGAGCACCGTGTGCCAACGAGCCAGATCTCCGGCGGTCGACGCGATACCGCCGGAGGCATACAGCCATCCCTCCTGTTCCGGCGACGCTTCCCGCTGCGGTCCCAAGCAATACCGCGTATACCCGCGCGCGTGGCTCCCCTGGATTCTCGGCGGGTCGTCGAAGTAGGACGAAGCCATGCCCGCCGGCTGCAAGACCGTCTGCGCCAGCACGTCCTGGAATCGCTTGCCCGTAACGCGCTCGATGATCAATCCGGCGAGATGATAGCCCGTGTTGCTGTACGACCACATCGTTCCGGGCTCGAACTGCAGAGGGCGCGTCGCGTAGCGGCGGACGATCTCTTCCGGCGGCGTCGGATACGCCTTCTCGCTGTCGGCATAGCCGAGCGGGTAGTAGTCGGCGTATCCCGAGCTGTGCGAGAGCAAGTGACGGATCGTGATGTCGCCGGCACGCGTCAGCTCGGGAAACCACGTCGATACGGGCTCATCGAGCGACAGCCGGCCTTCGCGTTGCAGCAGCAGCATGCACGCTGCGGTGAATTGTTTCGTGAGCGAAGCGATGTTGTAGACCGTGCCGGCGTTCGCCGCCCCAAAGGCACGCGCATAGACGATGTCGCCGCCTTCGACGACCGCAACGGAAAGCGACGGAGCTAACGTATCGCGAGCCGCGCTCTCGGCGAGAGCGTCCAAACGTTCCGCAAGATAAGACATAGCACTGTGCCCGTACGGTCGAACGCTTCGCCACTCCTTGCCTGCAACGGCTTCGCCGCGCCGCCGACATCGCGGCGTCGTCGCACGCGAACATTGCGGCCAAGTCGCGGGGCGACGCACCACCGTGACGGGCCGTGTGAGCGAGCGTGCGCAGGATGCGCGGAAGCGATGCGAAGACAGAGCGGGCTCGCACAGGATGTGCGAGCCCGCGTGCCCGTCACGGTGGCGCGTCGCCCCGCGACCGCCACCCAGGTCTAGAGCGCTCAGGCCCCCAGATCCGGCCCCTTGTAGATCCGCACCCGCCGATTCGGCTCCAGCCCCGTCGACCGAGACTGCAACCGATACCGCTCAGCCAGCTGATGCTGCATCCGCCGAATATACGAAGACTGCGGCGTCAGCTCCACCGCCCGGCTGTCCAGCAGCACCTGATACACCGCCTCCTCGGCCTCCCGCATCGCGATCTCCTCGACGTCGATCGAAGGCAGATTGAACACGTCCTTCAGGGCCGTTTGGATCTGCGTCGTCGTGTTCGTCTTGATCGAGTAGATCGGCACGTTCTCCGCGGCGATCTGCCGCAGCCGCTCCGACTCCTTGCGCTCCAGCGTCTTGAGCGTCAGCACGACGTCGGCGTCGTCCCACTTCCGCGCGATCGACGCATGCACGCGCAGATTGTGCACCGCGCGCTCGATCTTGTTCCGCGAGACGCCGTAGGGAAAGATCATCAGCGGCTTGGAGTCTTCGGGCACCGATTCGCCGGTCGCCCCGAACAGCGCCATCTCGTCGTCGCGCGACTGCGCCGGCAGCGCGCGGACCTTGTCGACGGGCACCGCCTCCGGGTTCGCCTGCTGCACGATGTCGATCGCGCCGCCCGCCGTGCGCTGCCGCACTTCGGGCTGCGGCTGATAGCCGCGCAGCAGCGCGTCGACGACCTCGCCGACGTTGTTGTGGATCGCCAGCCGGTCGCGATCCTGGATCTCGACGATCACGTCGAACGTCGGCGGCTGCTTGCGTTCGAGCACCGTCTTGCGCGTGCCGCGGCGGCGCGCTTCCTCGTCGGAGAGCGTGACCGCCGCGATCCCGCCGAGCAGGTCGGAGAGCGTCGGGTTCATCAGAAGATTTTCGAGCGTCTGCCCGTGCGCCGTGCCGATCAGCTGCACGCCGCGCTCGGCGATCGTGCGCGCCGCGAAGGCTTCCGCCTCGGTGCCGATCTCGTCGATCACGATCACCTGCGGCATGTGATTCTCGACCGCTTCGATCATCACGTTGTGCTGCAGGTGCGGATCCGGAACGGGCATGCGCCGCGAGTGGCCGATCCCGGGATGCGGGACGTCGCCGTCGCCGGCGATCTCGTTGGACGTGTCGACGATCACGACGCGTTTGCGGTCTTCGGCCAGAACGCGCGCGCACTCGCGCAGCATCGTCGTCTTCCCGACGCCGGGACGCCCGAGCAGACAGATCGACTTCCCGCTGCGAATCACGTCGAGCACGATGTCGATCGTGCCGTAGACCGCGCGGCCGACGCGGCACGTCAACCCGACGATGCGGCCCGTGCGGTTGCGGATCGCGCTGATCCGATGCAGCGTCTGCTCGATGCCCGCCCGGTTGTCGCCGCCGAACGGCGAGAGCCGCGAGGTGACGTGCGCGATATCCTCGGCCGTGATCGGCGCGTCGCCGAGGAACACGAAATCGTCCTCGAAGCGCGCCTCGGCCGGGCGGCCGAGGTCGAGCACGACTTCGATGACACGTTCGAGGTTCGGAAGACGGACGAGCGCTTGGCGGATCGCGAGGGGGAAGATGTCGAGGAGCTGCGTGAGCTCCCAGTTCGGCGCGAAGGACTGGGCGTTAACGGCCAACGTGTCTCCTCGTCGACGTCTGTCGGTTGTCGTTCGCCGTCCCCGCGGGGCGAGAACCGCGACGAGGACGCTGCTTCCCGCTCGCCTGGTCGAAAACCTGGAGCATTCTGTATCCTGCGATACCACGGACACCGCCAAACGTTGCACGAAGTGCGCTAAAACGCACCCCGGTTCGTGCCGATACACGGAGTGGGGAACGGCGCGACGCCGTGCCGCGCGGGGGACGTGCTCGACCGCGCACCGTACTAGCCGACGGCATGCCGCGATACCTCGAAGACTACGCCGTCGGAACGAGCGACGAGCTCGGTGAAATACGCGTCACCGCCGAGGAGATCGTCGCGTTCGCGGAGCGGTACGATCCGCAGCCGTTCCACGTCGACGCGGACGCGGCGACACGCTGGCCCTTCGGCGGCCTGATCGCGAGCGGGTGGCACACCGCCGCGATGATGATGCGGCTCATGGTCGACCGGTACATCGACGGCACGACGAGCCTCGGCTCGCCCGGCCTCGGTCCGATCGCGTGGAAGGTTCCGGTGCGCCCGGGCGACGTGCTGCGCGTGCGCGCGCGCGTCGTCGAGAACCGCCGCTCGCGCTCGAAGCCCGATCGCGGCTCGGTGACGTTCGAAGTCGAGGTGCTGAATCAGAACGACGAGATCGTGATGACCGTCGAGAACTGGGTGGGGATCGTCCGCGCGCGCGACGCGCGCGCGTGACGATCTATTTGTACGAGCGCACGAGCGTTTTCGAGTCGGACGCGGCGGCGTACGTCAGCGGTTTCGCGCCGCTGGGGAAGCCGTTCTGCTTGAGGATGAACGCGAGCACGGCGACGTACTGATCGTGCGACAGGCTTGCCGGCGCGTTCATGGGCATGTTCGTCGTGATGTAGCCGAACAGGTCGCCGACGGTCAGATGCGTCTTCGTCCCGAGGGTCGTCATGTTCTGACCGGCGAGCGGCGGGCCGGCGCCGCCCTCGAGCGAGGCGCCGTGACACAGCGCGCACTTGCCGGCGTAGACTTTGTCGCCCGCGCTCGCCTGCGCGCTGGTGTACAGCGCGGGGGGCGAGGAGGCGGCGACGCTCGCCGCCGCCGCTCCCACAGCGAGAGCGGCCGCGGCGAGCGCGAAGCCGAGCGGGCGCAGGATCACGCGGTGACGCGACCCGCGACGTGGTCGCGCAGCTCGTCGAGATCCTCCAGCATGTTCAGCGTGACGGCGTCGGCGATCGCCTCGTCTTTGACGCCCGACGCCCGGCGCATCCCGCTCGCGAGATCGTCGCCGTGGTTGTAGGCGCGAATCGCCTCGTTGTGCCGGCGGATGACGTCCGGCGAGATCGAGCCGCCGTTCTGCTGCACGACCCACCGCTCGAAGTCCATGTAGGTCGGCTTCGTGCGCATGAAGTCGATGACGGCGTCCCGCTTGAGGTTCAAGCCGTCGATCGTCATCTGGTCGAAGCCCTTCCCGCAGAAGTCGTAGCCGTCGGCGAGCGCGCCGGCGTGGTACAGCGTGAGCTTCGTCCACAGACGCGGGAGGTGCAGCGCCCCGAGCGGGCCCGCGGTTCCGGAACTGATGAGGGGGACGACCTTCGTCCCGTCGGCGGTGGCCATGGTGAGGGCTCCTTCGTGAGGCGTGGTGGGGGGTGGCGGCTAGGCGGGCGCCGTGTGCTCGGCGCGGCGGGACGGGAACGTCAGCTCGGCGACGGCCGACTTGTCGAGCTCGCCGAGCCCGAGCGCGACGAGGCGATCGTACTGGTCCTTCGTCGCCGCGCCGATGGGGATGTCGACGCCGGCGTCGCGCGCGAGCGCGAGCGCGATCCCGGAGTCCTTCGCCGCGTGCGCGGCGGAGAAGTAGACGTCGTGCTCGCGCGCTTCCATGTCGGCACCGTCCGTCTCGAGCACGCGCGAGTTGGCGCCGGTCTGGGAGAACACTTCCCTGAGCATCGTGAGATCGAGCCCCAGCGCCGAGCCGAGCCCGAGCCCTTCGGCGAGCGCGGCGGTGTTGTCGTTCATCACCATGTTGACGAGCGCTTTGACCTTCGCGGCCTCCCCGGCCGCGCCGATGTAGCGCAGCGAGGAGCTGAGGTCTTGGAGCAGCGGGCGCACCTTTTCGAACGCCTCCCGGCGCCCGCCGATCATCAGGTACAGCGTCCCGTTGCGCGCCTGCGGGATCGAGCTCGCCATGCACGCTTCGATGCTCGACGCGCCGGCGAGTTCGGCGCGGCGTTCGACCTCGACGTGCACCTGCGGCGTAATCGTCGCGCAGTTGACGAAGACCGTGCCGCGCGCGTTCTGCAGCAGCGAGTCGCCCGATTCGGCGAAGATCCGATCCATCGCGGCGTCGTCGGTGACGACCGTGATGACGACGTCCGAGGCGGCGGTGACGGCGGCGAGCGCCGGCGCGACGCTCGCGCCCGTCTCGCGGGCCGTCGCCTCGGCGGCGTCCGGCCGGACGTCGTAGACCGCGGCGATCGGGTAGCCCAGGTCGTGCAGGCGCAGCGCCATGTTCGCGCCCATGCGGCCCGCGCCCACGAGCCCGATGCGCGGCTTGTCAGCGGTGTTCATGCGAAATGTCCTTATGCGGAAGCCGGCTGGTACAGACGCACCCCGAACGCCTGGAGGATCGCCTGCAGCTCGCTCTTGTGCTGCGCGATCGCCTGGTCGAGCTTCGCGCGCAGCGCAGCGTCGTCCGGCCGCGTCGCCATCGCCATCGGGAACACGTACTGCTCCGGCGAGCCCTGCGAGCGCGAGTTCGGAACCGGCACGACCTCGAGGTTCGGACGGTTGCGCAGGAAGTACCCGATCGAGGGCTCCCAGGTCACGGCCACCGCGATCTTCCCGGACGTGACGGCGTCGAGGATCTCCGCGGGCGAGGCGCCGTCCTCGTCGCCGATCTCGTACGGATCGGCGTGCGTGATCAGCGCGCGCAGCTTCAAGCCCATCTCGGCCGGCGTGTCCGCTTCGAAGCCGATGCGCAGATTCTGCAGTTCCGGCGAATCCATCGAGGTGATGTCGTAGTGCTTCGCGCGCGGGAACACGAAGACGTACGAGGAGATGTAGTACGGCCGCGTCACGCTGAGGTTGATCGACGCGTACGGGACGTCGACGACGACGTCGCACAGGCCGGCGCGCAGCGTCTGCCGGAGAAAGCCGTCGAAGCCGCCGGGGCCGCGCATCGACGCCCAGGTGTAGCGGACGGGCACGCCGAGCGCGCGTCCCATGGCCTCGGCGACCTTGTTCTCGAAGCCCCGCCCGTCGCGCGTCGAATACGGAAGATAGTTCGGGTCGGCGCAGACGCGCAGCGCGCCCCCGCCCGCCGCGCCGCCGGGGAGCGGCGCGGCGAGAGCGAGCGCGCACAGCGCACCGAGCAGCGCGGCTCGGATGCGCGTGAGGCGGCGGTGCATCAGAGGCTGAACACCGTGAGGTCGCCGCCCAGCGTCGTGTAGTTCTTCAGATCCGACGCCGCGTTGACGGCGCCGAGTCCGGCCGTCGGCTCGGTGAGGCCGGCCGCGAGGCCGATCCCGGCCCATCCGCCGACGCCGCTGAAGACCGCGACGTATTGCTTGCCGTCGTGCATGTATGTGATCGGGTTGCCGATGATCCCGGACGGCACGTGATACTTCCAGAGGAGCTTGCCGCTCTTGGTGTCGATCGCTTTGAACCAGCCGTCCATCGTCCCGTAGAACGCGACGCCGCCGTCGGTCGTGAGGACGCCGCTCCAGGCGGGGAAGCGCTCCGGATCGCTCCACACGATCTTCCCTTGCACGGGATCCCACGCGATGACCGCGCCGCGGTTTCCGCCCGGCCCGGCATACATCTTCACCGTCGCGCCGACGAACGGGAACCCGCCCTTGTACTTGACGCTGAAGGCCTGGTAGTCCATGCAATTGTGGTTGGTGGGGACGATGAAGTAGCCGGTCTGCGGATCGTACGACGCCGGCTGCTGGTCTTTGCTCCCCATCGCGGCGGGGCAGATGCCGTGCACGTTCACGCCGGCCTTCGTCATCATCGCCGGGTTGACGATGGGACGTCCGCTCGCCATGTCGATCGAGCTGGCCCAGTTGACCGACGGATCGAACTTGTGCGCGAGCAGCAGCTTGCCGTTGCGGCGGTCCACTTCGTAGGCGAAGCCGTTGCGATCGAAGTGGACGAGCGACGGGATCTTCTGCCCGTTCATGTCGATGTCGACGAGAATCATCTCGTTGACGCCGTCGAAGTCCCATTCGTCGTGCGGCGTCATCTGACGCGCCCACACGGCCATCCCGTTCTCGGGACGCCGCGCGAAGATCGTCATCGACCACTTGTTGTCGCCCGGACGCTGCGTCGGGTTCCATGTTCCGGGATTTCCGGTGCCGTAGTAGACGAGGTCGAGCTGCGGATCGTAGGAATACCAGCCCCACGTCGTCCCGCCGCCGACTTTCCACTGGTCGCCGTGCCAGGTGCTCACGCCGGCGTTGTGCGGGCCGGGGAAGCCGGCCGGGATCAGCGTGTCGGAGTCGGGGCCTTCGCTGTACGCGCGCCATACCTGGCGGCCCGTCCCGAGGTCGAACGCGGTGAGGTAGCCGCGCACGCCGAACTCGCCGCCGGAGACGCCGACGAGCACGCGGTTCTTCACGACGAGCGGGGCGGCGGTGACGGTCTGTCCGCGCTCCGGATCGGCGTTCTTCGCGTGCCACACCGGCCGTCCGGTGTGCATGTCGAGCGCGATCACTTGGCCGTCGAGCGCGTTGACGATGATCTTGCCGTCGCCGTACGCGACACCGCGGTTGACGAGATCGCAGCACGCGACCGACACCGCGAACGGGTCTTCCTTCGGCGTGTACTGCCACTTGATGTGATAGTCCGCGAGCGCGACGGCGAAGACGTTGTTCGGATACGCGCTCTCGAAGTACATCGTGTCGCCGATCACGAGCGGCTGCCCTTCGTGGCCGCGCGTCGCGCCGGTCGACATCGACCAGGCGGCGTGCATGTTGCCGACGTTCTCGGTCGTGATCTGGTTCAGCGAGCTGTGACGGGTGGCGGCGTAGTCTTTGCTCGGCATCACCCACTGCCCCGAGTCCTCGGACATCGTGGCGAGTGAGACTTGCTGCTGCGCTCCCGCGATGCCGAGCGGCCCGTACCGCGCGGCGCCGACCGCTGCCAGCCCGAAGAGCACCGCTGCGCATGCAGCGGCGAGGGCCTGACGCTTCATGAGACCGACCTTTCAAATGACAAGGCGAGCCGGGTCCCGACAATGCAAAGATAGGCCCGCCTGCCGCGCCGCCGCAAGTCAACCAGATGGTGGATGGAGAATGGTTCCGAACGAAGACGTCGCGGGAGGACTTCGCGTGCACGAGCAGCTCGCCACCGTCCCCGGATCGCCGGCACCCGGGTTGTCGCCGGCGCCGATTCGCGTGGCCGTCGTGGCCGATCGCGATACCACGCGAGACGCGCTGACGCACGTGCTCGCCGCCGACCCCGAGCTCCGCGTCGTCGGCGAGGCATCGGACCTGGACTCGGCGTTCGATCTGCTCGAAACGACGGACGCGCAGGTCATCCTCGTCAACCTCGGCCTGCGCGGCGGCGACGCCCCCGGGCTCACGTTCATCCGCCGCGCGAAGGCGCTGCACCCCGAGATCGGCATCCTCTCGCTGAAGCGTCAAGTCGAGGAGCATTTGCTCCGCGCCGCGCTCGACGCCGGCGCGGACGCGTGCTGCCTCGCGACGACGAGCGAGTCGCGCTTGCGCCACGCGATCAAGGCGGTCGCCGACGGCGCGACCTGGCTCGATCCCGAGATCTCGCGCATCCTGCTGCACTCGGCGCACCCGCGGCCCGAGGACCCGGCGCGCGATCTGCACCTCTCACCGCGCGAAGTCGAGATCCTCCGCCTGGTGACCGAAGGCTACACCAACGACGAGATCGCCGGCGCGCTTCGATGCTCCGAAGCGACCGTGAAAACGCATCTGCTGCATCTCTTCAAGAAGCTCGACGTGCACGACCGCGTCAGCGCCGCCGTCCGCGGCCTCCGCCGCGGTCTGGTGGACTAACCCGCGCAGAGCGCCCGGCGCGCCTCGTCGTACTCGCGGGCGAGGCGCGCGACGAGCTCGGCGGCGGTCGGGACGTGCTTCACCGCGCCGACGCCTTGGCCGGAGCCCCAGATGTCGCGCCACGCTTTCACGGCGCCGTTCCCGAAGTTCATCTTCGACGGATCGCTCTCGGGGAGCGCGTCGGGATCGAGCCCGGCGTTGACGATCGACGAGCGCAGATAGTTGCCGTGCACGCCGGTGAAGAGGTTCGTGTAGACGATGTCGTGCGCGCCGGCGGCGACGATCGCGTCCTTGTAGGCCTCGCTCGCGTTCGCTTCGCGCGTCGCGATGAACGCCGAGCCGACGTAGCCGAAGTCCGCGCCCATCGCGCGCGCCGCGAGGACGGAGCGTCCGTTCGCGATCGCGCCCGAGAGGGCGAGCGGTCCGTCGAACCACGAGCGGATCTCCTGTACGAGGGCGAAGGGCGACCACGTTCCGGCGTGCCCGCCGGCGCCCGCGGCGACGGCGATCAGCCCGTCGGCGCCCTTCTCGATCGCCTTGCGCGCGAACGTGTCGTTGATGATGTCGTGCAGCACGACGCCGCCGTACGAATGGATCGCCTCGTTGACCTCGGGCCGCGCGCCGAGCGAGGTGATCACGATCTTCACGCGATGTTTCACGCATTGCTCGAGATCGTGCATCAGCCGGTCGTTCGACTTGTGCACGATGAGGTTCACCGCGAACGGCGCGGCCGGGCGTTCCGGGTGCGCGTCGTCGTGCGCCGCGAGCGCGCTCTCGATGCGGTCGAGCCACTCGCCGAGCGCGCTTTCCGGACGCGCGTTGAGCGAGGGGAACGCGCCGATGACGCCGGCAGCGCACTGCGCGATCACCAGCTCGGGGTTCGACACGATGAACATCGGCGCGCCGATCACCGGAACGGCGAGGCGCGACGGATCCAGCGCGGCGAGGCGCGCCGCCGGCCGCGGGAGGTCCGTTCCGGTCGCGTTCATCGGAAGCTGAGTTCGAAGCGGTAGGTCGTCGGGCCCGCCCGGCAGCCGGGCTGGGTCAGAAAGGCGTACGACGAGGTCCGCGCGATGATGGCCGCCGCGTAGTCGGTCCGGCGGTTGCCGCTCGAGCGCGCGAGCTGGACGTGCGTGACGCGGGCCTGCGCGTCGAGCCGGACGTCGACGTCGGCGGTCCCGGACGGCTCACGCATCCGCGGCGGCACCAGCCGCGTGACGCGAACGAAGGGCGCGACGCACGCCGGCGACGGCGCCGGCGTGGGGCTGGGCGCCGCGGCCGGCACCGCCGAGGGAGCCGGGGACGGCGTCGCGGCCGCAGCAGCGGGCGACGGCGCGGTGCCCGGGACGAACGGCACCCGCGACGGCGCCGCGGACGGGGCCGCGAGATCGCCGTCCTCGACCGCCGGAGGGCGCGCCGGGATGTGCCAGACCTGCGTCGCGCCCGTGCTGACCGACACGCACCGGTACGACGGCGGCGAGTAGGTGAAGTGCGCAAGCGCCTCCGCGGCCGCGACGTCGACCTCGGGGTCGCCCGACGACTCGGCGACGGCGACGCGGCGGACGCGGCCGTCGCTCCCGATGTCGAACAGCAGCCGGAGCGAATCGCGCGTGGGGTGCGCGTCGGCGGGGAGCCGCGGCGACGCGGCGGTCAGCGGGCGAACGTTCTGCGTCGGGCACCCCGCGAACGACGGCGCGCTCGCGGCGAGCGCGACGGACAGCGCGGGACCGGCGAGCATCAGCGGACGACCCGGATGAACTTCAGATCGTCGTCGTACGGACCTTGCATCTTCACCCCCGCGCGCTTCTCGAGCTGCAAGTAATCGACGATCTCCTGCGTGATCTCCTCGCCGGGGGAGATCACCGGGATTCCCGGCGGATACGGCGTGATGACCTCGGCGCAGATCCGCCCGGCGCTCGTCTTGAACGGGACGAATTCGGTCGCGGCGAGGAAGGCGTCGCGCGGAGCGAGCCGGATCGGCGGGATCGAGGGAAGCTTGTACGTCCCGGTCTTCATCCGCCGGTCCAGCACGCCGGAGGGCGAGAAGATGTCGACCGGCCGGTTCTCGCGCGCCAGCTCCTGCACGCCGTAGACGAGCGCGTCGGAAGCGTCTTGCGTCGTCCCGATCGTGTACAGCGCGACGACGTTGAAGAGGTCGGCGAGCTCGACCTGGACGTTGTAGCGGCGGCGCAGGATCTCTTCGGCCTCGTAGCCCGTGTAGCCGAGATTCTTCACCGTCACGGTGATCTTCGTCGGGTCGATGTCGAAGACGCCGGGACGGCCTTCGAGCTCTTCGCCGAAGCAGTAGACGCCGGGGATGTCGTTGAGGCGGCGGCGCGCGTCCTGCGCGATCTCGATCGTGCGCGAGAGCAGCGCGGGCCCTTCGAGCGCCATCTGCCGCCGCGCGACGTCGAGCGAGGCGACGAGCACGAGGTTCGGCGAGGTCGAGAGGAACAGCTTGTAGACCGCTTTCAGCCGGTCGAGCTTGATGCGGTTGCCCTGCACGTGCAGCATCGCCGTCTGCGACATCGAGCCGAGCATCTTGTGCGTCGAGTTGATGCACAGGTCCGCGCCGGCTTGCATCGCGGAGAGCGGCAGCGCCGGATGGAAGTGGAAGTGCGGCCCCCACGCCTCGTCGACGAGCAGCGGGACGTTGAACGCGTGCGCGACCTCGGCGATCCCCTCGAGGTCGGCGGCGACGCCGTAGTAGGTCGGCGAGACGACGTACACCGCTTTGACGTCCTGCTCGCGCTCGAGCGTGGCGCGCACCGTCTCGGGCGTGACGGTGTGGTCCATGTGCAGTCCCTCGTCCACCTCGGGCTGCATCCAGACCGGCGTCGCCCCCGACATGATGAGCCCGCCCATCGCGCTCTTGTGCGAGTTTCGCGGGATCGCGATCCGCTCGCCGGGATTGAGCGCGGCCATCATCATGCACTGGTTGCCGCTCGTCGAGCCGTTGATCAGGAAGAGCGTCTGCTCCGCCCCGAAGCACTCCGCCGCCAGCTCCTGCGCCTCCACCAGCGCCTCTTCCGGCTGCAGCAGGTCGTCGAGCCCGCGGATCTGCGTGAGGTCGATCGCGAGGACGTTGTCGCCGACGAAGTCGCGAAAGGCGCGGTCCATCCCGATGCCCTGCTTGTGGCCCGGCGTGTGGAACGGGATCACCCCGCCGTCGACGTAGTCGAGCAGGACCTGAAAGTACGGCGCGCGCGTCTGGTCGAGCGCGGACGGCTGCTCCCCGATCACAACGCGAGGGAGTATACCGCGCCAGGGTCCGCGCGTCGATGGAAGAAACGGCCGGGCGATGATCTTCGCTCGCTCCGCGGCGCCCGCCGCTCGTTTCGCGCGCGGCGCGGCCGCCGCGCTCGCCGGCTCGGCGCTGCTCTACCTCTCGGCGCAGATCGCCGTCCCGGCGAACCCGTTCTGGGGCGTCCCGTTCACCCTGCAGACGCTCGCGATCCCCGTGCTGGTCGCGCTGCTCGGGCGCGACCTCGCGGTCTGCGCCGTCGTCGCGTATCTGCTGGAAGGGGCGAGCGGGCTGCCGGTCTTCCAGGGGCATGCGGGCGGCCTCGCACGCTTCGTCGGCCCGACGGCCACCACGGCGGGCTACCTGCTCGCGTTCCCGTTCGCGGCCTACGCGATCGGGACGCTGTACCGCGCCGGCCTCGGGCGGCGGTATCTGACGCGCTTCGCGGCCGCGCTCGCCGGCGCCGCGATCGTGATCGGCTGCGGTGCGCTCGCGCTGTACGGGTTCTTCTTCCACGACGCCGCGGCGACGCTGGCCGCGGGCGTCGCGCCGTTCGTGGCCGCCGAGGTGCTCAAAGCCGCCGTCGCCGCGGCCGTGCCGCCGCGCGAGACGCTCTGACGAGGGCGGCTCAGACCTCGAGCCGCTCCTCGATCGAGACGTTGTACAAGAACAAGAACTGATGCCATTCGCCGGGGAGCGTGTTGCGCTTCACCCGGATCCACGGAATGTACTTCGGCGCCTTCGGGCGACGCCGCAGCTTCATGTTCGCGTGCTCCGGCGAACGGTTGTTCTTGCGGTTGTTGCACCTCATGCACGCGCACACGAGGTTCTCCCAGGTCGAGGGGCCGCCTTTGCTGCGCGGGATCACGTGGTCGACCGTCATCATGCGCTCGCCGCGCACGCCGCAGTACTGGCAGACGTAATCGTCGCGGAGCAGCACGTTCTTCTTCGTCAGCGCGACCTTCTGCATCGGGCGCCGGATGTAGTACAGCATCCGAATGATCGACGGCAGCCGCATCTCGTAGCTCGTCGACTTGATCACCGCGTCGCGCCGGTGGACGATCTCGGCCTTCCCCGAGAACAGCAGCTTGACGGCGCGCTGGAACGAGGTGATGTTGAGCGCTTCGTACGTGAAGTTCAGGACGAGGACGTCGTTCACGATGGCTCCCGTGGGCGGCGCGGGGGGTCGTCGAGACGGCGAGCGCGCGCGACCGCGCCCGGAGAAAGCGAGAAGCGAGGCGCACGGTGGGCCTCGCTTCTGGACGGGGATGACACGACGATGCCGCGGCGCGGACTCCGGGAGCCGCTCCACTCGCTCGGCCTGGGCCGTTGTACGGCCCGGCTCGTCGTCGGCATGAGGAGGACTTGCCTACGGCGGGCACGTCCTCCTCGTCTCGCGCGGCGCGCCGGGCCTCGCCGCTATTTCTTCGCCGGTTCCTGGGGCTCGGAGAGTCCGCGGTGGACCTCGCCCTTCACCGTCTGCGGCATCTGGGAGATCAGCGCCGCCTGCGCCTTCGTCTTCAGCGAGCCGGCGACGATGTGGTCCTTGCCCTTCATCAGGGCTTCGAAGCCTTGCCGCGCGACGTCGGCCGGATCGTCTTTCTTCTGCTGTCCGGCCTTGGTGTCGTCCATCCCGGCGCGGTGGAAGAAGTTCGTCTCGGTCGGCCCGAGCAGCAACGCGGTGACGGTGATCCCGGTGTCCTTCAGCTCGTTGCGGAGCGCTTCGCTGAAGGAGTACAGGAACGACTTCGTCGCGCCGTACACGGCCTCGAACGGACTCGGCATCAGCGCGGCGATCGACGAGGTGAACAGTATCCGCCCCTCGTCGCGCGCCGTCATGTCGGCGAGCACGCGCTTCGCGAGGTGCACCGCGCCGGTCACGTTGAGATCGATCATCCGCAGCTCGTCGCGCAGCTCGTTCGCCCGGAACGCGCCGCCGACGCCGACGCCCGCGTTGATCGCGACCGCGTCGAGCGGACCGCTCCGCGTCGCCTCCGCGTAGGCCTGCTCCACGCCGTCGTAGGTCGCGAGATCGGCCTGCACCGCCTCGACGCGCGCGCCCGTCGTCTCGAGCTCGCGCGCCGCTGCGCGAATGCCTTCGTCCTCGGCGACGACCACCAGATCGAATCCGTTCTGCGCGAACTGCTTGGCGAGCTCCAGCCCGATGCCGCTCGAGGCGCCCGTGACGAGCGCCCGCTGCTTCGCGCCGCTTCCCGAATCGTAGCTTGTTGCACTCATGACGCCCCCGGTATTTCCGCCGCTTCGCGGCGGCATGCACCCGGGAACGGGGGATGGGCGGGGCGCCGCGCCGGCGCCCGTCCGCTACGCCGCGCGAGAGGCCGGCGCGTCGCCGATCATGCGCAGAAAGTACGCGTGGACGCGGTCGTCGCCGGTCAGCTCGGGATGGAACGCGGTGCCCAGCACGTTGCGCTGGCGCACCATTACGCCGTGGCCGTCGCGCTCGGCGAGCGTCTCGACCTCCGGCCCGGCGCGCTCGATCCACGGCGCGCGGATGAACACCGCGGGAAACGGCGCCGCGCCGAGCGCGGGGATCGCGAGCGGAACTTCGGCGCTGTCGACCTGACGGCCGAACGCGTTGCGGCGCACGGTGACGTCGAGCAGATCCAGCGTCGGCTGCGCGAGTCCCGCGACGTCGTGCGCGGCGACGATCATCCCCATGCACGTCCCCCAGAACGGCATCCCCTCGCGCACGCGCCGCTTGATCGGCTCGGTCAAGCCGAACCGGTCGAGCAGCCGGATCACCGTCGTCGACTCGCCGCCCGGGACGACGAGCGCGTCGACGCGGGCGAGATCCTCCGGCGTGCGCACCTCGACGACGCGCGAGCCGGTGCGCTCGAGCGCGCGCACGTGCTCGACCACGTCGCCCTGCAGCGCCAGAACGCCGACCGTCGCCATGTTCGCCCCGCGCCCGCGCTAGTTTCCGCGCGTGGCGAGCAGCTGCGAGTCGGCGAGCTGCCGGATGTCGAGGCCTTCCATCGCCTTCGCCTCTTCGGGGATCGTCTGGTGCGCCTTCAGCACGACGTCGGGGTTCTGCCAGTGCGTCGTCGCATCGACGATGGCGCGCGCGAACGCGGCCGGATTCGTCGACTTGAAGATCCCGCTGCCGACGAAGATCCCTTCGGCGCCCAGCTCCATCATCAGCGCGGCGTCCGCCGGCGTCGAGACGCCGCCCGCGCAGAACAGCACGACCGGCAGCTTCTTGTTCGCCGCGACGTCCTTCACCAGCTCGAGCGGCGCGCCGATGTCGCGCGCCCGCGCGACGAGCTCTTCTTTCGGCATCGCGGCCAGCTGGGCGATCCCGTCGCGGATCGCGCGCATGTGACGGACCGCCTCGACGATGTTGCCCGAGCCTGCCTCGCCCTTGCTGCGAATCATCGCGGCGCCTTCGGCGATGCGGCGCAGCGCCTCGCCCAGGTCGCGCGCGCCGCAGACGAACGGAACCGTGAACGCATGCTTGTCGAGATGGTAGAGGTCGTCGGCCGGGGTCAGCACCTCGGACTCGTCGATGTAGTCGACGCCGAGCGCCTGGAGCTGCCGCGCCTCACCGAGATGGCCGATGCGGACCTTCGCCATGACCGGGATCGTCACGGCCTTCATGATCCGCTCGATCAGCGCGGGATGGCTCATTCGCGCGACGCCGCCGGCGGCGCGGATGTCGGCCGGGATCCGCTCGAGCGCCATGACGGCGACGGCGCCGGCCTCTTCGGCGACCTTCGCCTGCTCGGGCGTGACGACGTCCATGATGACGCCGCCCTTGAGCATCTGCGCGAGACCGCGCTTGACCGTGTCGGTGCCCTGCTGCTGACCGTTCGCGTTCATATCCATCCCATTGTCCCGGTTCCGCAAGCCCCCGGCAATGCGGACAATGGGAACGCCGCTACGGTTGCGGCGGGATCGGCGGCTCGCTCGCCTCCGGCGCCTCGGTCTCGTCCGGCGGGTGCGAGACGATCGGGACCGGGAGCGGCGGCGAGGTGTACAGCGAGGCGGCCGGCGGGGCGGGCGTCGGGCGCGCCTTCGGCGTCGGCGCGGGGGTCGGCGTGGCGGTCGGCTTCGGCCGCGGCGGGACGGTGACGCGCGGGTCGGGGAACGCCGGATCGGTCGCCACCGAGACGACCTGCAGCCGCTTCCAGTTCTTCAGCTCCCCGTTGTCGCTCGGCTGCGTTTCGGGGACGGGGGTCACGCCCGAACCGGCGATGGGGACGCGCTGTTCCGTCTGCAGCAGAACGCGATCGCCGAGCTTCTGGCCGACGAGGATCGACACGAGCAGCACGAGCGCGCCCGCGACGAGGAGCACCGAGAGCCCCGGGCGGCGGGTAGGCGGCACGCCGCCCGGTTCTAACCGACGGGCGCGGCCGCCTCTCGTTCTTCGCCGGTGGTCATCGCGTCGACGAGCCGCGGCTCGCCGATGCGGATCTCGGCCAGCTCGCCGGGCTCGACGCGGCGCCGCAGCGTCTCGCCGCGGAACTCGAGGCTGACGTCGCGCGCGGCGTCGAGGTCGTTGCAGACGTAGATCAGCACGCCGCCGGCGCCGTCGTCGAACGCGACCGCGCCCACCTCCACCGGCGCGGTCCGGACTTCGTCCGAGACGTCCCGCCCGGCGTAGTACACGCGGTACGGCTCGTCGGCCGAGGCGAAGTCCATGTCGCCGACGACGGTCTTGCGCTCGGCGTCGATCACGTAGCTGTGGCGCCGCCCGCCCCAGTGCACCCGCACGGCGGCGCTCCAGCGCCACCCCGGCGGGAGGAGCGGAGCGATGTGCGGCCGTCCGCTGGTGCGGTAGCCGTCGAGCCCGCAGACCGTCTCGGCGACCGCCCACAGGTACTTCGCGCCGGTCCACGGCGAGAGGTACATCCCGCGGTTCGTCAGCGAGCCGCCGTCGAACCATTCGCCGAACTCGCCCGGGACGGTGTTGCGCGCCGCGCCCTGCTCCATGCACGCGTAGATCGCTTCGAGCCAGTGCACCGCCAGCCGCGCCGCGCCGTTGCGCGCGAGCGCGACGGCGAACCACAGCGTCAGGTCGGGCCACACGCCGCCGAGCAGCCCGAACCCGTGCGAGGGGAAGTACCACGCGTCGGCCGTCGACGTGGTGCGAAGCCCGACCGGCGTGACGAAGTCCGGCTCGGAGAGCCGCGCGAGGATCGACCGCCGCGCTTCCGGCGGCGCCACCTCGAAGAGCACCGGGAAGACCTCGTCCGCCGTGAAGTTGTCCTGGTAGCTGCCGTGCTGGTCGTAGTTCAGCACGAAGGCCGACGTGTCGGCGTTGAACAGCTTCGCCAGCATCGCGTCGCGCAGCGCCGACGCCTCGCGCGAGTACTTCTCCCACGCGGCGGAGTCGTCGACGATCGCGGCGAGCCGCGCGGTCGCCTCGAGCGCGAAGTACGCCTCGGCGTTGATCTCGGTCACCGCGCCGTCTAGCGTGTAGTACGGGATGATGTTCCGCCACGACGTGATCCCGAACATGTCGACGCCGCCGGCCTTGCAGAAGAGCAGCCCGCTCGCGTCGCGCTGCGTGAGCATGTAGTCGGCGATCTTCACGACGATCGGGAAGACGGCGCGCAGCCAGTCGTGATCGAGCGTCGCGTTGAAGTGGTGCAGGATCGCGATGATGTGCAGCGGCGTGTCGTCGTTGACGTTCAGGTCGTAGAACGTCGAGAAGCCGTTGACGCCGCGCACGTACTCGACGACCTGTCCGCTCGGCTCGATGAAGCGGTTGAACAGCTCGATGGCGTCGCGCGAGAACCACGGCAGAAAGTAGTCGTAGCCGTGGACGAACCACGACGTGTCGCGCGAGACGAGGATGTCGGAGGGCGGCGAGTTCGTCGATCCCCAGCCTTGCGGATATTCTTTGACGACGCGCAGCATGTTCGTCTTCGCCCAGACGACGCCGCGGTTGATCACGGCGGAGGGCGTGAGAAACCGCGCGTCGGCGAGCTGCGCCGCGTAGTAGCGCTGCGTCGCGGGCAGCGCGTCGGGATCGACGAGGAGCTGCTCGAGCACCGGCTTCGAGCGCGCGTCGCCGTCCTTGTGGAAGACGACCGCGATTCGCAGCGACTCGCGCGCGCCGGGGGCGACGTCGAGCCGGTACTCGAAGGCGCCGAACATCCGGCTCGACGAGAACTCCGCGAGGTGCGGGGTGATCTCGCCGAAATGCGCCTCTTCCTCGAGCGTCCCGCGCTGCATGCCGAGCAGCAGGCGCTGCTCGCGCAGCGCGACGACCACCGCGTGCGGCGTCCGCGACCCGCCCCACCAGCGCACCCAGCCCGACTCCTCGCCGTACGAGCGGATGAACCGCTCGCCCGCGTTCGCGCGAACCTGCTTCTCCGGCTCGCCGTAGAAGCGCTGGCCGATCAGCAGCGCCCACGGAAAGACGCGCACGGCGACCGGCTCGGCCGCCGCGTTGTGGACGCTCACGTCGACGACGAACGAGACGACGCGGTCGTGCCGCGGCCCGTGCGGGACGTAGAACGCCTCCGTGACGCGCAGGTCGGGGCGCAGCGACAGCTCGGTGATCTGCGCGTAGGGCAGGAACGTGAACTCGCGCTCGAGCTGATGCGGAAAGAGCGTCGGGTCGTCGCCGGCGCGGTACGCGATCTGGTGCGTCCCGAAGATGATCTGGTCGGTGTCCGCGTCCCACAGCCCGCGAATCCCACCCTTCGGCGTCGACTGCGCGTAGGTCTTGAAGTTCGCGAGGGTCAGCCCGAACGGCGTCTCGCTCTCGCGCAGGACGTACGCGCTGAGCTCGTTGCGCTGCGCGTCGAAAGTCGGTCGCACGTCGTGCACCTGTACCCGGGGGCGTGCGGCGCCGCCTCCTCGAATCGGACGGCGTGCTGGCTCCGGCCAAGGTCAACCTGACGCTCGAGATCCTCGCGCGCCGCGCCGACGGCTACCACGCGCTGCGCAGCGTCATGGTTCCGATCGCGCTCGCCGACGAGCTCGCGTTCGCGCCGGCCGAGCGCTTCACGTTCGCCTGCGACGCGGCCGGGCTGCACCAAGACAACTTGGTCGTGCGCGCGCTGGAGCGGATCGGCTTCGGCGGCGCGCCGCTCGACGTGACGCTGCGCAAGCGGATCCCGGTCGGCGCCGGGCTCGGCGGCGGCTCGAGCGACGCCGCCGCGGTGCTGCGCGCCGCGATGGACGGCGCGCTCGGCGTCCCGGCGCCGGGGCGCGACTGGCTCGCCGACGCCCGGGCGCTCGGCAGCGACGTCCCGTTCTTCCTCGCCGACGGGCCGGCGCTCGTCGAGGCGACCGGCGAGCGCGTCACCGCGCTCGGCCCGGCGCCGCCGTGGTGGGTGGTGCTCGTCGTCCCGCCGGTGCACGTCGCGACGGGCCGGGCCTACGCGCAGCTCGCCGAGGAGCGGGCCGCGGCGCCCTTGCCGACGCGGCCGCGGGCGGGTTCGGCGACGCTGCGCTGCGCGGAGGCGCTGCAGCGCGCCGACTACGCCGGGGTGCTGGAGGCGATGGTGAACGATTTCGAGCCGCTGGTCCGCGCCGCGTACCCGCCGGTCGACGCGGCCTTGCGCGCGCTCGACGACGCCGGCGCACCCGGGAAGGCGATGCTCTCGGGGTCGGGCGGCGCCTGCTTCGCGCTCTTCGCCGGCGAGCCGCCCGCTCGGTCCTTCGCCGCGGCGCTCCGCCCCCCGGCCGACGCGCTGATCGCGACCGTCCCGTTCGCGAGGAGCGCGACGTGGCGCTGAACGCGCTCGACGCCGTCGTGCTGGCCGGCGGGCCGCCCGACGAGGTCGCGGCGCTCGAGCCGGGGGCGCCGAACAAGGCCTTCGTGCGGGTCGGCGGCGTGCCGCTCGTCGCGCGCACGATCGCGGGGCTGCGCGCCTCCTCGCGCATCGACCGGATCGTCGTCGTCGCACCGCCCTCGGCGGCCGCGCACCCCGCGCTCTCCGGCGCCTCCGAGGTGCGCGGCGACGGCGCGCGGATGATCCAGAGCCTGCGCTCGGGGCTCCAGGGCTTCACCGAGGACGCGCTGGTCGTCGTGGCGGCGTCCGATCTGCCCGCGCTCGACGCGGCGGCGGTCGACGAGTTCGTCGACGCGGCGCGGGCCGGCGGCGCCGACCTCGCCTATGCCTGCCTGGAACGCCGCTACCACCTCGCCGCCTACCCGGAGTTTCCGCACACCTGGGCGCGCCTGCGCGAGGGACGGTTCTGCGGGGGCGGTCTCGTCGCGCTCCGGCCGCGCGTCCTGCCCCGGCTGGCGCAGCTGCTCGACGCCCTCGGCGCAGCCCGGAAGTCGCCGCTGCGGCTGGCCGGGCTCTTCGGCTGGGACGTGCTCGCCCGCTTCGCGCTCGGCCGGCTCGCGATCGAGCACGCCGAGGCGCGCGCCTCACGGCTGCTGGGCGCGCGCGTCGCGGCGATTCGCTGCACCCGGCCGGAGGTGGCGCTCAACGTCGACCGCGTCGCCGACGTCGCCCGCGCGCAGGCGCGCTTCGCCGCACCCGCGCCGCCGCCCGCGCCCGAACCCGCCGCACGACGGCTGCGTTGACCGGAACGATGCGGACGCCCTCGACTCTCCTCGCGCTCGCGCTCGCGGCCGCGCTTCCCGTGCTCGCCGTCCCGGCGGGCGCCCAGAGCGCCCCCGCCGCCGCCCCGGCGTGCGCGCCGGCCGAGGCGAACGTCGGCGGGATCGGCCGCGCGCATGTCGTCCGGTTCACCGGCGCGGTGTTCGGCGCGAGCGTCTGCGCGCTGTCGGTCGGGCTTCCGTTCGATTCCTTCGCGGCGGCGATCGCCGACGGACCGCCGCCGGCGGGCGCGCTCGTCGTCGCCTCGCTGGGCACGGGGTCGGCGGCGACGCTCGCCGTGCGCGGCGAGAACCTCGCGCTGCTCGCGCCGCCCGGCGCGCCGGCCGCGCTGACCGCGGCCGCGCCGCCGCAGCCGGCCGCTTCCGGCGACCCCGAGCCCGGGGCACCGTCCGCCGAGTCCCCTGCCTCCGCTCCGGCGGCGGCCCCGGCCGTTCCCGGACCCGAGGCCGCGGCCGTCGGACCGTACGTCGTCGCGCCCGGCGGGAGCATCCCCGACTTCAACGGCGATACGTCCGAACTGCCCCGGGTCGTGCTCGGCTACGCCGGGCAGCGGACGTTCGTCATCGCGACCTCGCCGGTCGAGCTGGTCGACCTCGCCAAGGCGTTGCGCGACGAACCCGACCTCTTCGGCGCCGACGAGGCCTTCGAACGCGCGATCGTCCTGGCCAGCGGCCCGTCCGCCGCGCTCGTCGTGCGCGGCGCGGACGGCGAGCTGCGCGGCGGAGCCGCCGCCGCGCCTTCGGGCCGCGTGCTGATCCTCGGCAAGCGCGGCTGAGCCGCCGCTCGAATTCCCTCTCAGACCGCTCTCAGCGAATCGGGGTACACCCGCGAGGTGCGCGCCCTTACGGTGCTGTGCGACCACGTCGGCGACGTCGGAGGCGCAGAACGGTACTGGGAAACCGTCCTGCCGGCAGTAGCCGCGCGGGGCGTTCGCGTTCGTCTGCTCGGACGCGAGGTGTCGAGCGGCGCCGGCTTCGGCGTCGAGGCGCGCGCGATCCCGTGGGGCGGCGAGGACGGAACGCCCTCGCCCGAGGCGGCCGGAGAGGTCGCGGCCGAGCTGGCTGCCGCGCCGGCCGACGCGGTGATCACGGCGAGCGTGTTCGACACCGCCGTGCTCGACGCGGTCCGTTCGGCCGCGCCGCAGTGGCTCGTCCGCATCCACGACCACCGGACGTTCTGCCCGACCGGCGACCGCGTGTTCCCGCAGTTCCCGGCGCCGTGCTCGGCCCGGATGGGCTCGGCCTGCCGCGGCGCGACGCTCGTCCGCGGCTGCGTCCACGGGCCGCGTCCCGACTCGTTCAAGAAGATCGCCGCGCGCGAGCGGCTGCGCCGGCGCATCGCCCGAGCGGACCGCGTGCTGGTCTCCAGCGCGCACATGCGCGCGACGTGCGCGCACAACGGGATCGACGACGCGCGGCTGGCGATCACGCCGCCCCCGCTCCCCGACGCCGCGTACGCCGCCTCGCCCGCGGCGCGTCCGCAACGGCGGACGCTGCTGTTCGCCTCGCGTCTCACGCCGCGCAAAGGGCTGCGCTCGCTGATCGCCGCGCTGGCCCAAATGGACCCGCACGAGCGCCCGCTGCTCGTCGTCGCCGGCGAAGGCGAGCGCGAGGAGAACGACGCGCGCGCCGACGCGGAACGCACGGGCGTCGCGGTCGACTGGCGCGGCAAGCTCGGCGCCGCGCAGCTGCGCGACGCGATCGACGAAGCGTGGGCGGTCGCGGTGCCGTCGCTCTGGCCCGAGCCGTTCGGCCTCGTGGGCATCGAAGCGCAAGCGCGCGGACGCCCGGCGATCGCCTATCGGGTCGGCGGAATCGGCGACTGGATCGACGGCGCCGGCATCGCGGTGCCGCGCGCCGACGAACGTGCGCTCGCCGACGCGATTCGCCGGGTCCTCGACGATGCGACGTGGAGCGCGCTCGCCGCGAGCGCACGCGCGCGTGCCGAGCGGTATCGCCTCGACGCGCACGTCGAAAAGCTGATGCAACTCTGTGACGCCGCATGAGCGTCAATGCCCGCGAACGCGGAAAGGTGAGGAGAACGACTCGATGAGGATCCTGGTGATCGGCGGCGACGGCTACTGCGGATGGGCCACGTCGCTCTACCTCTCGAGCCGCGGACACGACGTCACGATCATGGACAGCCTCGTGCGCCGCGATTGGGATCGCGAGCACGGGCTCGATTCGCTGGTGCCGATCGCGTCGACGCGCCGGCGCGTCGACGAATGGCAGCGCACGAGCGGGAGGACGATCCGCTTCCAGCAGACCGACGCGACGGACTACGCGGCGCTGTGCGCGCTGATCGACGAGGTTCGTCCCGACGCGCTCGTGCACTTCGGGCAGCAGCGCAGCGCGCCGTTCTCGATGATCGATCGCGAGCACGCCGTGCGCACGCACCTGAACAACACGCTGACCAACCTCAACGTGATCTGGGCGCTGCACGAGCGCTCGCCGCAGACGCACCTCGTGAAGCTCGGCACGATGGGCGAGTACGGGACGCCGAACATCGACGTCGAGGAAGGCTTCATCACGGTCGAGCACAACGGGCGCACCGACACGCTCCCGTATCCGAAGCAGCCCGGGTCGTTCTACCATCTCACGAAGGTCAGCGACAGCGACCAGATCTACTTCGCCTGCCGCATCTGGAAGCTGCGCGCGACCGACCTCAACCAGGGCGTGGTCTACGGCACCTACACCGAGCAGACCGCGCTCTCGCCGGCGCTCGCCAACCGCTACGACTACGACCACATCTTCGGGACCGTGCTGAACCGCTTCTGCGTGCAGGCCGCGCTGCGTCATCCGCTCACGGTGTACGGCAAGGGCGGGCAGACGCGCTCGTTCCTCGACATCCGCGACACCGTGCGCTGCATCGAGATCGCGTGCGAGAACCCCGCCGCGCCCGGCGAGTATCGCGTCTTCAACCAGTTCACCGAGATGTTCTCGGTCGAGCAGCTCGCCGATCGCGTCGCCGCCGTCGCGCGCGGGATGGGGCTCGCGTGCGACATCGCGCACATCGAGAACCCGCGCACCGAGAAGGAAGCGCACTACTATAACTGCGTGAACACCAACCTGCGCTCGCTGGGGCTCGAGCCGACGCCGCTCTCCGACGAGACGATCGCGCGGCTCATCGAGCTGGCGCGGCGCCACGCCGACCGCGTCGATCTCGAGCTCATCCCGCCGCGCGTCACGTGGGGCGGCGCGGCGCAGCGCGAAGGCGCGCTCGCCGGCGCGAACCCCGCCGTCGCGTAAGGCCGGCTAGGCGCCGGCCCAGCGCCGGAACAGCTTCGCGTCGATCCCGAACTGGTCGAGCGCCTTGCCGACCGTCTGCGCGACGATCTCTTCGACGCTCGCCGGACGCGCGTACCAGCCGGGGACCGGGGGCAAGATCGTCGCGCCGATCTCGGCGAGCTGCGTGAGGGTGCGCAGGTGCCCGAGGTGGAGCGGCGTCTCGCGGACGACGAGGACGAGCCGGCGCCGCTCCTTGAGGCAGACGTCGGCGGCCCGGACCAGCAGGTTCGCGTTCAAGCTGTAGGCGATCGCGGAGGCGGTCCGGATCGAGCACGGGATCACCAGCATCCCGTCGGTGCGGAACGAGCCGGACGAGATCGCCGCGCCGAGGTCGCCGTCGCGATGGACGACGTCGGCCAGCGCCTCGAGCGCTTCGGGCGGCTCGTCGGTCTCGAGCGCCACGGTCACCCGCGCCTGGTCGGTCACGACGAGATGCGTCTCGACGTCCGGGACGGCGCGCAGCGCGCGCAGCGCGGCGAAGGCGTAGACCGACCCGCTCGCTCCCGTGACGCCGACGACCAGCCTTCGCATGGTCCTCCGTTTCCACGCGCCGTCCACCGGTTCCGCACCGGCGATCTGTGGACGCGCGGCGCGGGGCGCGGCACCGGGGCACCCGAACCTTCATCCGTGCTCCTCGTCGACGAACGCCGGCTGCCGTTTCGCGACGCCGTCGCGCCGGCCGCGTTCCTCGCCCCGCTCGTCGGGCGCCGCGTGCTGCGCGAGGGCGAGCGCCGCGCGATCGTGCGGCGGATCGCCGCCACGCGCGAGGACGTCACGATCCCGCCGCACGTCCGCGGCAGCGCCTCGTTCGCCGCGCGCGTCCTGGACGCGCTCGACCGCGGGGCCGTCCCGCCGATGTTCGAGCCGCTCGCCGCGCACGTCCGGACGCTGACCGCGTTCGCCGACGCCGTCGACGTCCGCACCGCGCTGCGCCTGGCCGTCGGGCGCGGCGTCGCGGCCGCCGGGGCGGTCCTCGCGGTCGACGCGGCGCTGCTGGAAGCGGAGGACGACGCGTTCGCCTGGCGCCGTCTCGCCGGGGCGGCGGGGCTGGCGTTCGAGATCGCCGAGCTAGGGCCGGCGCGGCCGCCGGCGCTCGACTTGGTCGCCGCCGACGGCGTCGATGCGATCCTTCGGTATGCGGCCTCGCAGACCGACGCCGATGCGCGGGCGGCGCTGCTCGCCCCGCAGAGCGGCGTGCGCCCCGACGACGCGCGGGCGCTGCTCGCCGCGGCCGGCGAGCGCAGCGCGGTGCTCGAGCTGATCGCGAAGGGCGCCTCGCCCGAGGCGGCGCGCTTCGCGCAAGGGCTGGCGACGGTGACCGCCGCGTACAAGGCGCCGGACGCGTCGGCGGCGACCGTGCTCGCGGCGATCGCGGCGGCCTTCCCGATGGACGACGCCGCGACGCGGGCCGCGCTCGAGCGGATCGCCGCCGACTTCGACGCGGCGCGCGCGTTCGCCGACGCCTGGGACGCCGCCGAGCTGCGCGCCGAGATCGCGGCCGAGCTCGCCGAAGCGACGCCGCGGAGCGCGGACGTCGCGGGCGTGGCGGCCGCCGTCACGGTCGACGCGGAGCCGCCGGCGGCCGTGCCGATGCGCAAGCTGACGTTCAGCGCGTCGTCGCTGAACGCGTACGCCGAGTGCGCGCGGAAGTGGTGGTTCCGGTACGTCTGCGCCGCGGTCGAGGACCGCGGGTCCTCGGCGTCGTTCTACGGGATCGCGTTCCACGCCGCGCTCGAGGACTTCCACGGCGAGCACGTGCGGTTCGACGGAGCCGACGGCGAGGCGCTGCGCCGGGAGCTGGACGCGCGCGTCGTCGCGGCGTTCGACCGCCACCGCACGCGCTTCGACGCGCCGGTCGAGTTCGAGCTGCAGAAGCGGCGCGCGCGGCGCACCGCGGTGAAGTATCTCGCGTGGCTGCTGGAGCGCGCGCGACGCGCGCCGTTCGAGGTCATCGGCTGCGAGACGCAAGCCGACGTCGAGCTCGGCGGACACCGCTTCGTCGGCTACATCGACCGGCTCGATCGCGACCTGCGCACCGGAACCGTCACCGTCGTCGACTACAAGACCGGCTCGATCGCGACGAGCGCGGCCGAATACCTCGACGAAGTGCGGGCCTTCCGCGAGTTCCAGCTGCCGTTCTACTATTGGGCGCGCACCGCCGCCGGCGACGTCGTCTCGCGGCTCGCGCTCGTCCCGCTCAAGGACGCGCTGCTCGACGTCGCGCCGGTCGAGCTCGAGGTCGTCACGACGTCGCGCCCGCCGCGCGCCGCGGGCGCGCAGGGCGAGATCGGCGCCGCCGAGCTGGAGCGCGCGCGCGAGCGGATGATCGCGCTCGCCGCCGAGCTCTCGAGCGGGACGATCGCGACGTTCCGCGCGACCGACGACCCCGACGCGTGCCGGTACTGCGCGTACGCCGACGCGTGCCGCGAGCGGCCGGCCGCGATCGAGGAGCGCTTCGGCCGATGAGCACGCGTCCCGACGGCGACCGGGTCACCGTTCTCGCGCTCGAGCGCGCGCTCGCGCTCCCGGTCGAGCACGGGCTGCTCGCGTTCACCGGCCCGCCGACGAGCGGGAAGACGGAGGCGCTGGTCCGCCGCTTCGCCGCGCTCGCCGCGAACGATCCGGGGATCGCGGGCGCGGCGATCGTCACCGCCGCGCGCGGCGACGGCGCGCGCGCGCTCGCCGAGCGGATGCGCGCGGCGAGCGGGCTCGCCGTCGAAGGGGCGACGCTCGACGTGCTGGCGTTCGAGCTGCTGCGCGCGCACCCGCTGGAGACCGGGCTCGCGCTCGACCTCGAGCTCGTCGATCCGCTCGACGCGACCGAGATCTTCGAGCGCGCCGCGGAACCGCTGTTCTCGGCCGAGTGGGCCGACTGGCTCGATCCGGACGTCGATCCGGAGATCGCCGGCCTCCGCACGCCGGACCGCTTCGCCGACGCGGCGCTGCGGCTGATCCGCAAGCTGCGCGACGCGGGGATCGACGACGACGCGTTCCTGAAGATGGCGCAGCGCGGCGCGACGACGTTCTACGCGAACCCGCCGAACCTCGCCTCGCCGGCGCTCGTCGCGGCGACGAAGGACGAGCACCGCGCCTCGCTCGCGGCGGGCCCGCAGGAGCTGGAGCGCCAGCGCAAACGCGAGCTGGATCTCGCGAAGATCCTCGCCCGGCTCTACCGCGCCTACAACGCCGAGCTCGTGCGGCGCGGGTGCCTCACCGCGAGCGACGCGCTCGTCGAGGCGACGCGGCTTCTCGAGCAGCGGCCCGCCATCGCCGGCGCGCTGCGTCGCCGGCTGCGCGTCGCGTTCGTCGACGACGCGCACGACCTGCCGGCGGCGGCGCTGCGCTTCCTGCGCGCGCTCTTCGGCGACGCGCTGGACGGCGTCGCGGTCGCCGGCGATCCGAGCGCGGCGACGCAGACGTTCGCCGGCGCGCGCCCCGACCGCATCTTCGGCCATGCCGCGACCACGGTCGCGCTGGAGGCCCGGGCGCTGCATCCGCAGATCGCCGCGGTGATGCGCGCGACGATCGACCCGGACGTCGCGCGAGCGATTCCGGGCGGCGATGCGGTGACGGTCGCGCGCTGCGCCGATCGCGCCGCGGAGGCCGAGCTCGTCGCGACGCGGGTCGCCGCGCTCGTCGCGAACGGGACGCCGCCCGGCCGGATCGCGGTGCTGCACCGGACGCTCCGCACGATGCTCCCCTACGAGGACGCGCTCGTCGCGCGCGACGTTCCGATCGCGCTCGCCGGCGATCCCGCCCTGTTCGAGCGCGCCGACGTGCTCGACGCCCTGTCGCTGCTCTGGACGGCCGTCGATCCGTTCCGCCACGCCTGGACGCTGCGCGCGCTGCAGACGCCGATGCTGCGCCTCTCCGACGCGTCGATCGCGGTGCTGTGCGGCGAGCCGGCGAATCCGCAGCCCGCGCTCTTCACGCTGCCCGACGAGCCGGAGACCGATCGGCGCTGGGACCGGCGCCGCGACGTCCGGCTCGCGACGAACCTGCTGCGCGGCGAGCGCGACGACGATCTCTCGCCGCTCGCGCGCGAGCGCGTCCGGGCGTTTCGCGCGCGGCGCGCGCGCTGGTGCGGCTGGCTGCGCGGCACGGACGTCGCGACGGCGGCGCTCGCGATCGTCGAGGACGGCGGCCTGCTGCTCGCGCGCGACGGCGAGACGCCGGCGCGAACGCGGCTGCGCGCGACGCTGATCGCGCGTCTCGCCGGCGTCATCGGCGCGTACGCGGCGCGCCATCCGTTCGACGACCTCGCGCGCACGCTGGCGTACTGCGAGCGGCTCGCCCCGGCCGAGCAAGGGCCGCCGATCGCCGACGAGCGGGACGACGCGGTCGTCGTGGCGTCGGTCGATCGCGTCCTCGCGCGGCGCCTCGACCACGTCTTCGTCGTCGACGCGCGCGCCGGCGCGTTCCCGCCGTACTACGTGCCGGACGCGTTCCTGTTCAGCCCGACGCACGGGATGGTTCCGAAAGAGTGCGCCGGCGACGCGCGGGCGGCGCGCACCGCGAAGTTCACGTGGTACGACCACCACGTCAACCCGCGCGCGGCGTACGTCAAAGAGCAGCGGCGGCTGTTCGCCGCGGCGCTCGGGCGCGCCGATCGCAGCGTGACGGTCACCGCGAGCGGCCGCGCCACGCGCGGCATCGCGGCGCCCGAGCTCGCCGCCGAGGTCGCCGCGCTCCTCGCGAACGCGCGCTGACCGGCGCGTGCTCCGCCTGCGGACGCTCTCGGCCGACGAGTACGTCAGCGACGTGCTCCCGCACTCGCGGGCGCTGTGGGCCGGCGCGCGCACCGGCGAGGAATATGCGGACGAACTGCGCGCGGCGGCCGACTCCTCGTGGGGACGGCGGCGGTTCCGCACGATCGGCCTGTTCGTCGACGGCGCGCTCGTCGCGTCGTGCAAGCGCTACGACCGCGCGCTGCGCTGCGGCGACCGCACGCGGCGGGCCGCCGGCATCGGCGCGGTCTTCACGCCGGAGCATCTTCGCGGCCGCGGCTATGCGACCGCGCTGCTCGGCGCGTTTCTCGACGCCGAACGCGCGGCCGGGACGGAGCTGGCGTATCTCTTCAGCGACATCCGCCCGGCGTTCTACGAGCGGCTCGGCTTCGTGACGCTCCCCTCGCGCACGATCGCGCTGCGGGCCGGAGACCTGCGCGACGAACGTCTCGACATCGTGATGCTCGCCGCCGGCGACGATTCCGCGGTGCGCCGAACCTTTGACGCGCTCGACGCCCGCCGGGCGTTCGCGTTCGTACGGACGCCGCTCGACTGGGAGTGGCAGCGCCTGCGCGCCGCGTCGCGCGAGCACGCGGGGCAGCACCTGCGGCTCGGCGTCCGCCGCGGCCGCACGCTGGCCGCGTACGTGACCGGGCGGCGCGTCCCGGCCGCCGACGCGTTCGTCCTCGACGAGCTCGCGTTCGATCGCGAGGAGGACGCACGAAGCATCGCGCCGCTGCTCCGCGCCGCCGCCGGCGACCTGCGAACCGTCCGCGGCTGGCTCCCGCCCGCGATCGCGCGCGACGCGCTGCCGCGCGGTGCGGTCCGCCGGCGCACCGACGCGATCGCGATGGTGCTCGCGCTCGAACCGCGCCTGCGCGACGGTCTCGCGGCATGCGTCGCCGCCTCGCGCGACGCCGGAGATCCGTGCTGGAGCACCGACCACGTCTGAGGCGATCGGCTGCGGCGCCGCGGCCGGGGATTGCGGGGTAGGGTCGTCTCCCCATGCCGGACCATCGCGCGGCCCGATACGCTGAGCGCGATCATCGTCCCGATGGAGGCGCTCATGTCCCGTCCTCTCGCGCTTCGTGGTCCGGTCGCGCTCGCCGCCATGCTCCTCGCCGCCGCGGCGAGCGTCCCGGCCGGCGCCGCGCCGGCGGCCGCCGCAACGTTCCGGACGGTCGATAGTCCCGGGGGCGGCCGGATCGTCGCCGCGACCATGCGCGACGTCTCGCTGCCCGCCGCGGCCGCGACGATGCTGCGCCGCGTCCACGCCGTGCTCGGCGCGCGGCCGCAGGTCGTCCAGATCGCGCAGAACCCGCGCGCGCACACCGTCGCGCTGCTCTTCACCGTCCCGGGCCCGGCGTCGTACACCGGGCTCGCCGTCATCACCGCGCCGCCCGGCGCAGCGTGCGGCGCCGCGGTGCTGTACGACGAGTCGTCGCGTTTCCGCACGACGATTCGCCCGATGCTGCAACGGCTCGCGACGATGACCGCCGCGGGAGACGGCGGGGGCGGCCCGACGCCGCGCATCATGCCGGCCGCGCCGCTCGTCCCGCATCCGTTCAGCGACGGCACGGGAACGGTCGGCGTCCCGGCCGGTTGGACCGTCGCGAACGCGAGCGGCGGCAGCGCGAGCATCGAAGGACCGGCCGGCGAGATCGTGGCGTACAATCTCGCGCTCGGTGCGACCGACCCGTCGAATCCGAACGCGCAGCGCTACTATCGCGGGCTGCCGCGGGCGTACGCGCGCACGGCGCTGGCCCAGACCGTGCTGCTGCCGTACACCGCGGACCCCGTGCGCGCCTGGACCACCGCGTTCGCCGCGCGCGCGCGGGCCAACAACCGGCCCGCTCCCGCGTTCACCGTGCAGAGCGCGCAGCCGATGTCGAGCGGCGGCGTCAAGCTGAGCGAGATCACCGGCACCGGCACCATCCCGGGGATCCCCGGCAAAGCGGACGACGAGCCCGGCAGCTACGTCGCGTTCGCGCAGGTGACGCCGCCGAACGCGATGGGCCAGTGGATGATGTACTTCACCTTCGTCTACGTCCCGACGCGGCAGCTTGCCGCACACGGCGCGACCGCGGCGGCGGTGCTGGACAGCGTGCGCATCAACTTCCGGGCGGTGAGCGCGCAAAGCGCCGCGATCCGCCGGATGTTCCAGCAGAAGTTCGATCAGATGATGGCGAGCAGCGTCGAATTCAACGCGCGACTCCGTGCCTCGACGGACCGGTTCCTCGCGAACCAGGCCGCCACCGAGGACGAGATGCACAAACAGGCCGTCGGGATGCAGAACTTCGCGCTCGACCGTTCGGTGATCGTCGACGCGAACACCGGTCAGCACATCCTCGTCACCGCGCCCGGCGGCGGACCGTTCGTCTTCCCCGGCTCGCCGTTCACGGTCGTGCCGCCCAGCGGATACCTGAAGGGCGTCGACTACTGAGCGAAGCGCGGCCGCCCCGCGCTGACTCGGAATCGGCTCAGAACAGCTTCAGCTCGCGTTCCGGCTCTTCGGTGAGCGAGGCGACGCGCGTGCCGAGGAGCCGGATCGGAACGCCGCGCGCGCCGGCGCGCTTCCAGCACCAGATCGCCGCGTCGCGGATCGCGCCGGCGTCGTTCGTGGGGACCGTCAGCGTCGTCTGGCGGCCGGTGATCGCGAAGTCGGCTTTCTTGATCTTCACGCCGACGGTCGCCGCGCGCAGCCCGCGTGCGCGGAGCCCTTCGGCGAGCTCCTCGGCTTGCGAGCGCAGGAGCGCGAGGATGCGCGCCTCGTCGCGCTCGTCGTATTCGAACGTCTCTTCCGTCGAGATCGACTTGCGCTCGCGCGACGGATCGACTTCGCGCTCGTCGATCCCGCGCGCGAGGTCGCGAAAGAACGGACCGCCGCGGCCGAACAGCGCGTAGAGCCGCTCGTCCTCGAGCGCGGCGACGTCGCCGATCGTGCGAACTCCGGCGGCTTCCAAGCGCGGCTGCGTCTTCGGACCGATCCCCCAGAGCCGCGCGACCGGCAGCGGTGCGAGGAAGGCCGCCTCCGTCCCGGGCGCGACGACGGTGAGGCCGTCCGGCTTGTTCACGTCGCTCGCGATCTTCGCGACCATCTTGCCGCGCGCGACGCCCGCGCTCACCGTGAGCCCGACTTCGTCGCGCACGCGCGCCCGGATGCGCTGCGCGGCCGCGACCGCGACGTCGACGTCGTCGCCCGGAACGTCGACGAACGCTTCGTCCAGCGAAAGCCCTTCCACCGCCCGTCCGGCCTGCTCGAAGATCGCGAAGACGCGATCCGAGGTCTCGCGATACGCGGTGAAGTTCGGCGGGACGACGGTGAGCTGCGGACACAGCTCCAGCGCGCGGTACAGCGGCATCGCGGACCGCACGCCGAACGGGCGCGCCTCGTACGACGCGGTGAGGACGACGGCGCGCCGCGAGCGTCCCGAGACCGCCAGCGGGATCCCGCGCAGCGACGGGTCGTCGCGCTGGGCGACCGACGCGTAGAACGCGTCCAGGTCGCAGTGCACGATCACGGAGGATCAGCCCGGCGCGGCTCGCCCATCGAACGTTTCCTCCGCGCAGACGGCGGCACGGCGAGGACCGCGAAGGCTTCGCGCATCGCGCGAACCCACTATGGGACGCGCAGCGCGCTTCGCAGGTACTGCAGCGCCTCGTCGTCGACCGAGACGAAGGCGATCCCGAAGCCGCCCATGGCGGCGGAGCGGACGACGTCGCCGGCGAGGCTCTGCCACGCGCCCTGGCTGTCCGCGAACTCGACGGTGACGCGCGCGTTCTCCGCGATCTGCTCGCCGACCACGAGGAGCATGCCGGTGCGCGAGATGTTCTCGATCGTGCCGAAGCGCTCTTTGCCGTCACCGACGCGATAGCGCACGCGCACCGCGACCTTCACGCGCTCCGCGCCGCGCCGCTCCTCGCTCATGCCGTCACTCCTTCCAGCACCGCGCGCAGCGTGCGCACGTTGCGGGCATCGTCGTCGTCCTCGCCCGGCGTCTCGAGGATCGCGACCTTGCCCTGGACTCCGGGATGCGCGACGATCGCGCGGAATCCCTCGATCCCGATCCGTCCTTCGCCGATGTGCCAGTGGCGGTCGCGATGCCCGCCCAGCTCGATCTGCGTGTCGTTGAAGTGGAACATCACCACGCGGTCGAGCCCGAGCTCCCGCTCGACCAGCTCGAAGAACCGTTCGACGCCGTCGCGCGTGTCGATCCGGTAGCCGGCGGCCCAGGTGTGCGCCGTGTCGAGGCAGACGCGCAGGTTCGGGTGCCCGATCGCGCGGACGAACGCGCCGAGCTCCTCGATCGTGCCGCCGCACAGCTGCCCCGCGCCGGCCGAGTTCTCCATCACGAGGTGGACGCCCGGCGCGATCCCCGCGAGCGCGTCCTCGAGCGCGGCGACGACCGTCGCGAAGCCCTCGCCGCGGTCGCGCGTGCCGTACGAGCCGAGGTGCGTGTTGACGTAGGCGACGTCGCCCGCGGCGGCGATCGCCAAGTCGTTCTTGAGGAGCTTCAGCGAGCTCGAGACGGTCTTCGGGTCGTCGCTCGCGAGGTTGATCAGGTACGAGGTGTGGATCGCGACGGGCGCGATCCCGGCCTCGGCGCGCGCCGCGGCGAACCGCCGCAGCGCGGGCACGTCGATCGCGCCGACCCGATACGTCTTCGGGTTGGCGGCGAAGAACTGGAGCGTGTCGCAGCCGAGCTTCTGCGCGTACGCCGTGGCGGCGTCGTAGCCGCTCCCGACGCGAACGTGCAGCCCGAGCCGCATCAGACCCGCGCCAGGTACACGTACTGCAGCGTGCGGACCGTCAGACGCGCGTCGGCGCGGCCGTACGCGCGCAGCATCCGGCGCTCCAGCGCCGCGGCGTACGCTTCCGCGAGCGCCCCGTACGCCTCGCGCAGCTCGACGCGCGCGCGCTCGTAGCCGGCCCAGGCGTCGACCGTCGTCGCGACCGCGCCCGGGACGGCGCGCATCGCGCGGTCGGCGAACGGCGCGGCGAAGAAGGCGCGGAAGCCGCGCGAGAGCGCGTCGCCGGCCGGCTCGACGCCCGCCTCGAGCGCCGCCTCGCGGCGCATCTCGACGATCGGGCTCGAGGACGAGACGGTCGACCACCAGATCGCGATCGCGCCGCCGGGACGCACGACGCGCCGCATCTCGGCGAGCGCGGCCTCGTGATCGACCCAGTGGAACGTCTCGCACGCGATCGCCGCATCGAACGCGCCGTCGGCGAACGGCAGCTCCTCGGCGCGCCCGGCGACGAGCTCGCTGTCGGGGAGCCGCACCCTCGCGAGCGCGAGCATCCCGGGCGAGGGATCGACCCCGGTCACCCGGGCGCCGCGCTGGGCGAGCGGGAGGGCGGCCAGCCCGGTCCCCGTCCCGACGTCGAGGATCGAGCCGCCCGCGATCCCGTAGCGGGCGAGGACCTCGTAGATGTCGGGGCCGGGCGCGGGCCAGAAGAAGTCGTAGGCGGCGGCGACGTCGTCGTAGGACGCGGAGACGGCGGACTGCATCGCCCCTGTTATCGGCGGCGGCCGAAGTCGAACTGACGTGCGCGGGTTCCGCGCGGCATGAAAGACCGCGCCCGGCCGCTGGGGCCCATCGCGCGGGAAGGGTTCCGCTCGAACGTCGTGCCCGTCAGGAGCACCGCGTCGGACGGCCGCTCGCGACGGCCGACCCGCCCGATGAGCTGCTCGACCTCGGCCTCGCCGAACGCGTCGGCGTCGGTGATCACGATCAGGTCGGCGGCCGGGATGTCGATCCCGCTGCCGACGAGGTTCGTCGCGGCGAGCACGGCGGGCGCCTGCGAACGGAAGGTGTTCATCATCTCTATCCGCGTCCCGACGTCGTTGACCTTGACGCCGCGGCGGCGGTACCGGCTCCCCTGCTCCTTCGTGTCGGCCATGTCGCCGCGGAGCTGCTGGACCGTGATGCCGTAGACGGACTCCAGCCGCTCGGCGAGGCGCGGGACGTCGCCGCGCGTCCGTCCGATCACGAAGATGCGCGAGCCGCGCGCGAGATGCTCGCGGATCAGCGCGTCGGCACGCGAAAGCTGCTCGGCGGGAGGCTCGCCCCACACGCCTTCGACCTTGTGCACCTTCGTCGGCAGCACGTCGAACGGCATCGCCTTCATCTTCACGACGTGGTCCATCGCGCCGATCCGCTCGAGGAAGCGCTGCAGCTCGGCGGGCGTCGCGGTCGCGAAGAGCATCGGACAGTCGAGGTCCTCGAGCAGCCGCAGGTGCTCGCGCTCGTCGAAGGCGTTGACGTCGTCGACGATCAGCAGCGAGCTGCGGTCGATGAGGTCCCAATAGCGGTCGATCGTGAGCATCATGGCCGAACCCACGACGACGCGAATGCTGCCGTCGGCGAGCCCCGCTTCGAAGGCCCGGCGCTCGCCGGGTGAGACGCCGCCGTGGATCTGCGCGACGCCGATCCCCGTCCCGGCGAGCCGGTCGGTGAAGTAGGTGACGTGCTGGCGGATGAGGTCGCGCGTCGGCGCGATGATGACGACGTAGCCGCCGGTCTCGACGATCGTGTCGGCGGCGACCCGCATCATCACTTCGGTCTTGCCGGACCCGGTCGGCGCCTTGAGCAGAAACTCGAAGACCCCGTCGTCGAGTCCCGAGATGATCGCGTCGATCGCCTTGCGCTGGTCGACGGTGAGGCTAAACCGCTCGCCGGGCTGGATCAGCTCGTGGGCGAGGGCGACGCGCTGGCAGTTCGCGTCGATCTGCGCCCACACGTCGGCGGGCGCGGCGGAAGAGCGTGCGGCTACACCGCTGATGGCTGGGGCTCCGTTTCTGAATCGGCGGCGGCCGGCTCGGCCCCCGCGGGTGCGTCTGCTGCCGTCGTCCCGGCAGGCTCTTCCTCTTCGACCGCCTCGGAGGGCGGGAGGGTTGCCTCGGCCGGCGCAACGGTGGTCGGGATGGGCAGGGCGAGCTCGACGGGGACGCCGCCGTCGAAATCGACCGGCGGGAGCTCGTCGAGCGAGCGCAAGCCGAACGCCTCGAGGAACTCGGGCGTCGTCTTGTAGAGTATCGGCCGCCCGGGGACGTCCTTCCGCCCCGATTCGGTCAGGAAGCGGCGGTCGACCAGCGTCGCGATCACCGAGTCGGCGCTGACGCCCCGAATCCCCTCGATCTCGCTCTTGGTGACCGGCTGCATGTACGCGGCGATCGCGAGCGTCTCGAGCGCCGCCGGCGACAGGTTCGTCTTCGGCGGCAGCAAGTAGGCTTCGACCGCCTCGCGGGCGGCCGGCGAGCTGGCGAAGCGGTAGCCGCCCGCCGCCTCGCGGAGCACGATCCCGCGGTGGGCGAAGTCCTGGTCGACCTTCTGCAGCGCGACGGTCACGTCGGCTTCCGCGGCGCCGGTGACCTTCGCGAGCTGCTTGATCGAGAGCGGCTCCGAGGTGACGAACAGCAGCGCCTCGAGGTCGCGCTGCAGCTTGCCGGTATCGACCAGCTCGGGCTGGATGGGCTCGGCGGAGACGAGCTGCTGCTGCTCGGGGTCCGGCTGCTCGGGTTCAGGCTGCACGGTCGTCGTTCTCGGGGACGGGGAGGAGCTCGATGTCTTCGAACGCGGCGCTCTGCGCGACGCGCAGCCGGGCGCGGCGGACGAGCTCGAGGACGGCAAGGAAGGTCACGATGATCGCGACGCGGTCGAGGTTCGCGCAGAGGCCGAAGAACGAGGCGCGGCCCGCGCGCCGTACCGTGCGCGCGACGACCTCCATCTGCTCGGCCAGCGAGACCCGCTCGCGCACGATCGTGCGCTTCTCGGGCTTCGCCGCGCGCAGCGCGGCGGCGAGCGCCCCGGCGAGCTTCGCCGCGTCGATCTTGTAGCGCTGCACCAGCTCCGCGGTCGGGTCGCCGCCGTCGGTGCGGACGTAGTACGCGGCCGCCTCCGCGGCGCGGGCTTTGAGCTCTTGGCCGGCCTCGCGGTACTTCGAGTACGCGATCAGCCGCTCGCGCAGCCGCGCCTCGACCGCTTCGGCCGACTCCTCGGGATCGCCGGCGAGCTCGACCGGGATCGGCGGCAACAGCGCCTTCGACTTGAGGAATACCAGCGTGGAGGCGACCACGAGGTAGTCCGCCGCCAGCTCGACGTCGAGCGACTCCATCGCGTGGACGTAGGCCAGGTACTGGTCGGCGACCGCGGCCAGCGGAACGGTCGCGATGTCGAGCTGACGCTCGCGGACCAGGTTCAGCAGCAGATCGAGGGGGCCGTCGAACACGTCGAGGGAGACGCGCAGGGCGCGCTCCTCGACCACCGGGGGCAGGGACAATTACGCGCTCGTGTCCCTCAGCGAGGTCCGCATCGGGACGGGCTCCTCGACCGGCTCGAAGATCCCCGCGCCCTCACGCTCGAGCCACTCGAGCCCCAGGTCGACGAGCCTCTTCTCGTTGACGTACTTCAGCGCTTTCTTGGCCGCCTTGATCTCGAACCAGCGCGCTTCGTCGACCTCGTGGTCGTGGTTCGCCGTATCGCCGCTCAGGTAGCGCATGAGGTAGAAGTGAACGGCCTTCTTGTGCTTGGTGCGATTCAGATAGAACCAGTACGAGATGTCCGACAGCTTGGTCAGGATCTCGGCCCAGCACCCGGTCTCCTCGCGGACCTCGCGGAGGGCGGCCTGCTCGTGCGTCTCCTTCGGTTCGACGTGCCCTTTCGGAAGCGACCAAACGCGCTGCTCGCCTCGCCCAATGAGCAAGGCTTCCAGCGCCGCACCGTTCCGCCGCAGGACCAGCCCGCCGGCGGACACCTCGTACTTGATCCGCATCCGTCGTTCTCAGGAGACGATGTCAGCCCGAAAACCGGGCTGCTGTTTGTAGTATAACGTGCCGCCCCAAGAAGGAGCGCAAGCCGGGAACCGCTCGCTTAGGGGCCGGGCGAGAGGAAGATCGGCAGCGAGAAGAACGAGCCGGCGGCTCCTCCTCCGGCCGGGTCCGGCGGCGCGATCGCCTCGGCGGCCGGGGCGCCCGGCAGCGGCGAGGGCGCGCCGCCGCCGGCCCGCTTGTCGTCGGATCCGGCGCGGGCGAGGGTGGCCGCGGCGGGACGCGGCGAGACGCGGGCGGCCGCGACCGTCGCGACGGCCGCGACGGCGGCCGCCGGCGCGGAGTGCTGCGGCGGACGGACGGCGAGGGCGACCCGGTGCGCGACCGTCCGCGCCGAGGCCGTCCGGCGCGGCGCCCGCGCGGCGACGGCGCGCGGGCGCGCCGCGACGAGCGCGGCGGCCACGGCGGCATGGGCGGGTGCGGCGGCGCGGGCGATCCCGGCGGCGCGCGGAACGACCGGGCACGGGCGCCGCTTCGCAGCCGGCGCCGCTGCGCGGCGGGGCGGAGCCGTCCACGCCAGCACGACGCGGCGCGGCCGGGCCGCCGCCGCCACCCGGTACGCGGCAGGCGGCGCGTGCGCCGCGGCGGGTGCGTCGGGCGGCAGCGGGACGGGGACGGTCAGCGCGCCGGCGATGAGACCCGCCGCCCCGACGGCGGTGAACGCACCCAGTGCCGCGGCGCGGACGAGCGGGCCGGCGCCGGCGGACGGGCGGACGAGCCGCTCGACCCGGATCGCGACGTGCGAACGGCGGCCCCAGAGCGCCGGGGCGAGCGCGTCCTCGCAGCGGTGGGTCGCGAGGCGCAGCAGGCAGGCGGCGTAGCGGCGCGGCCCGGCTTCGGCGGCGGCGCGCTCGTCGCTGGCCAGCTCCCGCTCGAGGTCGAGCGCGCGGCCGAGGATCCACAGCCCGGGGAGCCACCACGCCGCGCGGGCGCAGGCGCTCTGAATGGCCTTCGCCCAGTCGTCGCGGCGGGCGAGGTGCGCGCACTCGTGGGCGAGGATCGCCTCCCACTCGCCCTCGTCGACGCGGGCGCGGAAGCCGGCGGGGACCACCACGGCCGGGTGCAGGTAGCCGATCGCGGTCGGCGTGGCGACGCTGGCCGACGTCCCGACGCGCGCCGAGCGGGTGCGGACGACGCCGAGCGGAAGCGCGTCGCGCTTCACGCGGCGCAGGCGCACGACGTCGCGCACGAGTCCGGCCAGCAGCGCGGCCGCGAGCAGGGCGGCGCCGGCGAGCGCGCCAGCCGCCCACGGAACGCGCGGCAGCAACGGCGCGAGCCCGTGGCCGAGGCCGGCGGCCACTCCCGCGGCGTGCGCCGCCGGGCGCCGCAGCGCGGAGACGTAGATCGCCGGCGCGGCGGCGAGGACCAGGACGAACGCCGCCGCGACGAGCCGGTAGCGGTCGGCCGCGCGGGCGAATGCGCGCGCCGCGGCGAGCGCGGCGTACGCGACCGGGACGCTGAGGACGGCGGCGGCGAGCCCGGCGGCGAGCGCTGCGGCGGCGTTCAGTCGGCGTCCTCCAGGAGCGAGCGCAGCCGCTGCTCCTCCTCGGCGCTCAGCCGCTCGGACTCGAGCAGGTTCAGCATCAGCGCGCGCGGCGACCCTTCGAAGAACGTCGTGAGGACGTTCTCGACGACGCTGCGCCGGGCGGCGTCGCGGGCGATCCTCGGCTCGTAGACGTTCGCCTTCCCGCGGACGCTATGGCGGACGTAGCCCTTCCGTTCCAGGATCGTCAGCGTCGAGAGCACCGTCGTGTAGGCGAGCGGGCGCGACGCGAGGCGTGCGTGGACGTCGGCGACGGTACCGCTGCCGAGATCCCACAGGATGTCCATGAGACGGTATTCCGCCTCGGTGAGGGTCGGCGTCGGGCGCCTGGCCATGCCCGCCTCTTCGCCGGGCGTCGTCCGCATTCTTTCGGACACCGCGCGCTCGCTCCCGAAGGCCGGCGGCCCGGGGAAGGTGAGAGGCGCGTGCCGCCGTCGAACCGGGTCCAACGCTCATGATCGGCTCGTTCTTGTCATTGGCGGCCGCCGCCGTCGTACCGCTGCTCGCGCAGGTGGTGCCGCCGGCGCATCCGCCCAGCCCCGCCCCCACGCTCCCGCCGATCGGACGCGTCCGCGCGACGGTCCCCGCCTGCGTGGTCACCCGCGATCTCGTGATCCCGTCGTTCGCCGCGGCGCGCCGCACGGACGCCGCGTTCGCGGCCGCTCAGCAGAAGCTGCGCAAATACGTGCAGATCAAGGACGACGACCAGCTGCGCCACACGCCGATCTACCGAGAAGGGGCGCTCGCGCACCTCGACACCGACCTCACCACGATGATGAAAGAGGTCTACTCGATGCGCACGATGCTCTCCGATCCGCGGCTGCAGAACACCGCCGACAAGGACGTCGTCGCGATGCACGATCAGCTCGTGCAGCTGTACGGCGCGGAAGCGACGCGCGCGAACGTGCTCTACGAGTACGTCACCCGCGAGCGCGTCGACATCAACAAGACCGACCCGAACCTCACCGACAACTCGGCGCTCTCGCCCGCGAAGCCGCAGCTCGGCCCCGCGGCGGTGCAGACGCCGATCCCCGGCGCGACGTTCCCGCCGGCCGGAATGCCGAACCTGCTCGGCATCGGCATGAACGACGTCCGCGCGATCGACGACTGGGGCAACGGCTACGCGCGGATGGTGCGCACCAGCGAGAATCAGGCGGCGAAGACGTTCCTGCCGATCGCCCAGTCCTGCGTCGCGCGCTAGGCGCGCTGCGCGGACGGATCGGGGCTCGCCAGCCAAGCGTCGACGCGGCGCTCGAGAACGTCGAGCGGCAGCGAGCCGGCGCCGAGCACCGCCTCGTGAAACGCGCGCAGATCGAACCGCGCGCCCAGCGCGGCGCGAGCGCGCTCGCGCAGCTCGAGGATCTTGAGCTGTCCGACCTTGTACGCGCACGCTTGGCCCGGATCGGTGATGTAGCGGTCGATCTCGTTCACGACGTCGAGCCGCGTCTTCGCCGCGTTGTCCAGGAAGTACGCGATCGCGCGGTCGCGCGACCAGCCGAACGCGTGCATCCCGGTGTCGACGACCAGCCGCACCGCGCGCCACATCTCGTAGCTGAGCGCGCCGAGCTTCGCTTTGGCGTCGTCGTACACGCCGATCTCGTCACCGAGCGACTCCGCGTACAGTCCCCAGCCTTCTGAGAAGCCGACGTAGTACGCGGCGCGCCGGAAGCTCGGCATCGCGCCCAGCTCGGCGGAAAGCGCGAACTGCAGGTGGTGGCCCGGCACCGCCTCGTGCAGCGTCAGCACCGGCATCTCGTAGATCGGGCGCTGATCCGGGCGGTAGAGGTTGACGCAGTACGTCCCCGCGCGCGAGCCGTCGAGCGCGAGCGGCTGATAGTAGGCGGTCGTGGTGTCCGGCGCGATCGCGGCGGGGATCGGCGCGACGCCGTACGGCGTGCGCGGCAGCACGCGGAAGAAACGCACCAGCTCCGGATCGATGCGTTTCGCGAGCGCCCGGTAGGCCTCGAGCAGCGAGGGCGCGTCGGCGTGATAGTTCTCGGGATCCTCGCGCATCGCACGGAAGACGTCGGCGAGCGCGCCGTGATAGCCCGTCCGCGGCGCGACGGCCGCCATCTCGTCCCGGATGCGCGCGACCTCGCGTTCGCCGAGCGCGTGGATCTCCCGCGCGCTCATCGGCGTCGTCGTGTTGGTCCGCAGCAGGTAGGCGTAGATCGCCTCGCCGTTCGGGACGCGCCCGATCCCCACGTCGACCGGCGCCGCCGGAAGATACGTGTCGATGAGGAACGCGCGCAGCCGCCGCAGCGCCGGCAGCACGCCGCTCGCGATCGAAGCGCGGACCCGCTCGCGCAGCGGCGCGATGCCGGCCGCGCCGAGGCTCGCCGGGACGCGCTCGAACGGCGCGAAGAACGGGTGGCGCTCCGGCGCGACGAGCTGGCGGTCGATCTGCGCGGGAACGCGTTCCATCACGACGCGCGGCCAGAGCATCTTCGCCTCGACCGCCTCGCGCAGCACGCCGATCGCGGCGTCGACCTTGCGCGGCCACGCCTCGACCCGCGCGGCCCAGCGCGCGTAGTCGTCCGGCGTCGCGAAGCGCAGGTCGTCGACGAGCGCGACGTCGGTCTGCACGCCTCCGCGCTGGTTCAGCGCGAAGCGGTAGACGCGCAGATCGTAGCCGCGGATCGTGTCGCGCAGGCGTTCGGCGTACAGCTCGCGGTTGAGCCGGGCCGTCTCGGAGAGCCGCGCGGGATCGAACCGCTCGAGCGCGGCGAGCGCCGCCTTCGCATCGGCCGCTTCCTGCGCCGCGGCTTCGGCCGACGGATCGCTCCACGCATCGTCGTACGCGTGGTCGCCGTCGAGCGACGCCGCCTCCGGAGAGCGGCGGTGATACGCCGCCCATTGCTCGGCCAGAAACGCGTCGAGCGCCGCGTCGTCCGGCGCCGTCGGCGCGGGCTGCGCGGCGGTCGCCGGCAGCGCGAACGCGCCGGCGGCGACCGAGGCCGTGCGCAGCAGCTCGCCGCGCTTCACGTCGTCGCGATCTGCCCCGGACGCCAACGCAGGTCCGGCTGGCGCGCGGCGCGCGTCTCGTCGATCCGGCCGACCGCCGTGTTCACCGGCGTGCGGAGCACGCTCTCGGGATCGCTCTTCGCCGCGGCGACGATCGCGCGAAACGCCGCGATGAACCCGTCGAGCGTCTCCTTCGACTCCGTCTCGGTCGGCTCGATCATCAGGCACTCCGGCACGATCAGCGGGAAGTAGACGGTCGGCGCGTGGTAGCCGCGGTCGAGCAGCGCCTTCGCGAGGTCGAGCGCGCGCACGCCGGTCTCGCGCTTGAGCGACTGTGCCGAAGCGACGAACTCGTGCCGGTTGATCTCGTCGTACGGCACGTCGACGACGTCGCGGAGCGCGACGCGCACGTAGTTCGCGTTGAGCACGGCGAGCTTCGAGACGCGCTCGAGCCCTTCGCCGCCGTTCGCGTAGCAGTAGGCGAGCGCGCGGACCATGTGCGCGAAGTTCGACCAGAACGAGCGCATCGGGCCGACCGACTTCGGCCGCTCGAAGTCGAGCGCGAAGGTGTACGGCGCGCTCTCGCGCCAGCCGGACGCCGCGACCTCGTTTCCGGCCGCGTCGAGCGCGCGCACGACCGGCGTGGGCAGGTAGTCGACGAGGTGGGCCGCGACGCCGACCGGCCCGGCGCCCGCGCCGCCGCCGCCGTGCGGGATCGAGAACGTCTTGTGCAGGTTGAGGTGCATGAGGTCGAAGCCCATGTCGCCGGGCCGCGTGTTCCCCATCAGCGCGTTCGCGTTCGCCCCGTCGTAGTACATCAGCCCGCCGGCCTCGTGCACGACGTCGGAAACTTCGTGGATCCGCGGCTCGAACAGCCCGAGCGTGTTCGGATTCGTCATCATGCAGACGGCGGTCTCGGGGCCGACCACCTTGCGCAGCTCGTCGGGATCGACGCGCCCGCGCGCGTCGGACTTGAGCGAGAGAACCTTGAAGCCGACCATCGCCGCCGAGGCGGGATTCGTGCCGTGCGCGGTGTCGGGGACGACGACCACGTTGCGCTGCGTCTCGCCGCGCGCGCGGAAGTACGCCTTCGCGATCAGCAGCGCGGTCAGCTCGGCGTGCGCGCCGGCGGCGGGGTTCAGCGAGAACGCGGCCATCCCGAACAGCGAGGCCAGCGTGCGCTCCAGCTCCCACATCACCGCGAGCGCGCCTTGCGCGGCGTGATCCGGCGCGAACGGATGCAGGTCGCGCAGCGCCGGAACGTTCGCCGCCGCGTCGTTGATCCGCGGGTTGTACTTCATCGTGCACGAGCCGAGCGGATAGAATCCGGTGTCGATGCCGAACGTCTTCTGCGAGAGCCGCGTGAAGTGGCGCACGACGTCGAGCTCGCTGTTGTCCGGCAGCGGCAGGTCCTCGCGCAGCGTGTCGCGCGGCAGGAGCGCCTCGAGCGGCTCGCCCGCGGGCAGGTAGCGGTTCGCCCGGCCGTCGCGGCCGGTCTCGAAGATGAGCGGGGTGTCAGACGTGGGCAGCGGCACGAGCCGGAATCTCCGCGAGGGCGTCGGCGAGACGGTCGATCTGCGCGCTCGTCGTGAGCTCGGTCGCCGTCATGAGGATGCAGTCGTCGAGCTCGGGGTAGAACCGGCCGAGGTCGAGCCCGCCGAGGATCGTGCGGCGCTCGAGCGCGCGCAGCACGTCGGCGGCGCGGCCCGGGACGCGGACGACGAACTCGTTGAACGCGGGCGCGTCGAACTTCGCGACGAAGCCGTCGAGCGCGGTCACCTTCGCCCGCAGCTCGTTCGCCCGCGCGACGTTCAGCGCCGCGCAGTCGCGCAAGCCGGTTTTTCCGAGCGCGGCGAGATAGATCGTCGCGCAGAGCGCGCAGTGCGCCTGGTTGGTGCAGATGTTCGACGTCGCTTTCTCGCGACGGATGTGCTGCTCGCGCGCCTGCAGCGTGAGCACGTACGCGGTCCGGCCTTCGCCGTCGAGCGACTTCCCGACGAGGCGGCCGGGGATGCGCCGGAGATGCTCGTTCGTGGCCGCGATGAAGCCGACGTGCGGGCCGCCGTAGGCGACCGCGTTGCCGAACGACTGCGCCTCGCCGGCGCAGATCTCCGCGCCCCACGAGGCGGGCGTCGCGAGCGCCGCGAGCGATAGCGCCTCGGCGACCGCGGCGATCGCGACCGCCTTCGCCGCTTTGATGCGCGCCGCGGCGGCGGCCGGCAGCGCGTCGATCGCGCCGAAGAAGTTCGGCGATTGGACGACGACCGCCGCGACGTCGCCGCCGGCAAGCGCCTCGTCGAGCCCGCGCAGATCGGTCCGGCCGTCGGCGCCGTACGGCAGCTCGACGATGTCGAGCTCGAGCCCTTCTGCGTACGTGCGGAGCACCGCGCGATAGTTCGGATGGACGGCGCGCGAGACGACGATGCGCTTCCGACCGGTCGCGTTCACCGCCATGATCGCCGCTTCGGCGAGCGCCGTCGCGCCGTCGTACACCGAGGCGTTCGCGACGTCGAGGCCGGTGAGCAGCGCGATGTAGGTCTGCCACTCGTAGATCGCCTGCAGGTAGCCCTGCGAGACCTCGGCCTGGTACGGCGTGTACGCGGTGAGGAACTCGCCGCGCATCGCGAGCGCGCCGACGACGGGCGGGACGTAGTGCCGGTAGGCGCCGGCGCCGAGGAACGAATCGTAGCCGGCGGCGCTGGTCCGGTCGGCGAAGCGCCGGAAGCGCTCGGCGATCTCGATCTCGCTCAGCTGCGGGGTGACTTCGACCGGCGCGCGCAGCGCGACGGCGTCGGGTACGCGGACGAGCTCGTCCAGCGACGCGACGCCGATCGCAGCCAGCATCGCCTCGACGTCCGAGGGGGTGTGCGGCGTGTAGATGGCGGTCTCCGAGCCGGCGCGGGCGCCGGCGCATCACGGGGGGTTACGGCCTGGTGTTCCGCACTCGCCCCGGCTCACGCCTCTGCGACGAGCTGCTCGTACTGCTGCGGCGAGAGAAGGTCGTTCAGCTGGGACGTATCGGCGAGCCTCACCGAGAAGAACCAGCCGTCGCCGTACGGGTCACGGTTCACCGACGCCGGGTCGCCCTCCAGGCCGTCGTTGATGCCGACGACCTCGCCGCCGACCGGCGTGTAGACGTCGGAGACGGCCTTCACGGACTCCACGACCCCGATGCTCGCCGACTGCGTCAGCGCGGCGCCGACCCGCGGGAGCTCCACGTAGACGATATCGCCCAGCGAGGCTTGCGCATAGTCGGTGATCCCGATCGTCGCGACGTCGCCCTCGACGCGCACCCACTCGTGTTCCTTGCTGTAGAGCAGCCCTTCGGGGACGTTCGACTGTGCCATCGCCGCTCGGACTGTTGCGCCCGGGTCGCGGGTTCCTCCGGCGCGCGCGCCGCGCGCCGCGCGTTCGCTCAGCGCTTCGGACGCTTGTAGAACGGCAACGGCGCGACGCTCGCCGCATGGCGGGCGCCGCGAACCTCGACCTCCAGCGCGGTGCCGGGCTCCGCGGCGGCCGCGTCGACGAGCGCGGTCGCGACGTTCTTCCCGACCGACGGCCCCCACGAGCCGCTGCGGATCTCGCCGCAGCGGGCGCCGTCGCGGAGCACGGAGTACCCGGCGCGCGCGGGGACGCGGCCTTCCATGGTGAGACCGACGATGCGCGCGTAGTCGCCGGCCTCGCGCTGCGCGGCGAGCGCATCCTTTCCGACGAACGCCGGCTTGTCGAACTTGACGGCCCACCCCAGCCCGGCTTGCAGCGGGGTGATCTCTTCGTCCATCTCGTGCCCGTAGAGCGGCATCCCCGCTTCGAGCCGCAGCACGTCGCGCGCGCCGAGCCCGCACGGCTCCAACCCGCCCTCGCGGTTCTCGGCGAGCAGCAGATCCCACACGCCGGTCGCCTCCGGTGCGTCGAGGAAGATCTCGAAGCCGTCTTCGCCGGTGTAGCCCGTGCGCGCCACGATCACCGCCGCGCCGCCGCGCACGCGCGTCTCGGCGCACGAGTAGTACTTCATCGCGCCGAGATCGTGCTCGACGTACGGCTGCAGCCATTCGACCGAGCGCGGGCCTTGGATCGCGATCAGCGCGCGCTCGCCGTGCAGGTTCTCAAGCCGCACGTCGCCCGCCCGCGCCGACGCGACGACGTCCCACATCTTCTCGGCGTTCGACGCGTTCACGACGAGCAGCCAGCGCGTCTCGTCGAGCCGGTAGAAGATGACGTCGTCGTGCGCGCCGCCGCGCTCGTTGGTGAAGACGTTGTAGCGCGCCTGTCCGGGCTTCATGTTGGCGACCGTGTTGACCGTCAGCGTCTCGGCCCACGTCCCGACGTCGGCGCCGCGCAGCGCGAACTGCCCCATGTGCGAAAGGTCGAACAGCCCGGCGCGGTTCCGCACCGCGTCGTGCTCCTTCAGGATGCTCGTGTACTGCACGGGCATCTCGAACCCGCCGAAAGGCACCATGCGCGCACCCTGTGCGAGGTGCGCGTCGTAGAGCGCGGTACGGCGAAGGGCTCCGGAGTCGGCGGTCATGCCGGTCCCATTGGGTCAGAAGATCGGGCCGTCCTCCGGTCGCGTCGAGAGCACGCCGGCACCGAGAACCTCGGATGCAAGGGTTCGGTGTGTTCAAGTGATGACGGCGAAGGAATCGCCGTGATGCGCGTTCTCCCGTCCCTGGCATGGATGCTCATCGGCTGGGCGCTCGCATCTTCGCCGCGCCAGCCCATCGCTTCAAGCGAAGAGCCGCAAGTGGAAGACGAGGCGCAGGAAGCGGATGGCGACGATGACTCTTTGTTCGATGTCCTCATGCGGACGAACGAAGGCGTCATCAGCAACATCGACACCGATAACGCCGCGCTGCTCGCGGTGCTCGGCGCCGCACTGGTCGTTCTCGTCTTCGGAATCGACAAGGTCCGGGAGCTGACAACCTGGTGGAAGGCCCCGGCGCTCACACTCCTCGGGCTGAGCGCCGTCTCGAGCATCGCCGGTTTCTGCATCGGGATTTTCCGTACGCGGGAGCCGATCGACCCCGACCGCTTCATCGTTGACTTCGCCGCCGATCCGTCGGGAGCGCGCGCCGTCGCAGCCCGAGGGGCCGCCAAAACGTACTACCGGAACGCGGGAGACCGACGCACCAAGCGATGGGCGATCGTCCTCGCGTGGAGGGCGA
>Ga0209810_1000975_pt1 | contig 49355 bp, 33 predicted proteins | sample Coa_R1_7_FD_187159 | JGI IMG/M metagenome (GOLD analysis project Ga0209810, IMG submission 187159) | Surface soil microbial communities from Centralia Pennsylvania, which are recovering from an underground coalmine fire - Coalmine... | ecosystem: Environmental > Terrestrial > Soil > Unclassified... | reverse complement strand
AGCCACCTCAGGATGATCAGGTCCATAGGAGGCTTCATCAATGGCTATTGCCCGCTCCAAGGCTTGCCTAGCTTCGGAAAATTGAGCCCGTCCGCGTAAGTACACACCTGCTTGATTCAACAGTCTGCCCGTTGCGTCCCCGGCTACCTCCAGTTGTTCCGTATAGTCTGAGGCAGTCTGCGCATGCGGCAGCAGGCGGGCACAATCGGGCCAGGTGCGTACGTCATCGCTGTCGTAAGGAAATGCCTTATTGATGAGACGTACGGCGGCTTCGGCGAAGGTGAGTCGGTCGTTATCGGAAAGGCGCTGGCGCGTAATTTCCTGCACCAGACGGTGAACGGAGAGGCTTTCCGGGGCCGCTTCGACCAGGGAATAGCGCAGCAGCGCGGCGATGGCATCGTCGAAGGCAATATCGTCCGTAACTTTGTCCCATCGGCGCAGGATGTCACGTGGAATGCCTTCGGGGGCGAGGAAGGCGCATAGATTCATCAGGTCTGCGCCTAGAGGCGATTCTTGCGCTAAGTCCTTGAAAGACAGATCCCAGGTGGTGGCTACGGTGCCTTTATAGCCGGGAAAAGGCTTCCCGCGCTGCAGCAACTCTTTTCGATGCTGCTCAAACAGTTGCAGATAGTCTGACAGCGACTTACGTGTTTCTGTGATATAGGCGGCCGCCTGCGCCAGTGCCAGGGGCAGGTTGCCTAGCTCTTCGGCCATCTTGTCGGCGGTTTGTTCGTCTGTCTGACCGGTCCGTTTGAGCAGGAAGGCGACCGATTCCGAACGCTTCCAGGTATGTACCTCAAGCGGCTTAGCGACATCATCCCAATGGGAGTAGCGTGAGGTCACGAGGATGTGACCGTTTCCGCCGCGCGGCAGGTAATCCAGAATGTCGTCGGGCTTGACGGCGTTATCGAAGAGGAGCAGCCAGCCCGAATTGTGTTCCAGCCAGCTACGCACGGCAGCGATGGTAAGGTTCTGGTCTTGGGCGCTCTGTTCCTTCAGGTTCAGTTTTGCGGCAAGGGCGGCGTAGTCGGCGGCCAGGGTTGCCGTCTCTTCCGAGCGGACCCACCAGACGCAGGTGTATTTGTCGCTATAGCGGTAGAGATATTCGGTGGCTAGCTGCGTCTTGCCCACGCCGCCCAGACCGGTGATCGCCTGCGTCAGCGCCGCCGTATTGCCTGCGGCCAGGGTATCTTCCAACTGTTTCAGTAGCGCATCGCGGCCCGTGAAACTGTTGTTGCGCAGGGGAATGTTGTCGCTCCAGACAGGCGGGAGGATTCCGGGGAAGCGGGCTGGCGCTTCCCCAACGGGCGGCGTGGCTTTCGGAAATGCCGGTGCTTTTGGAGGGGGTAAGGCTTTCTTCACGCCGTCGAGCAGCGCGGATCGTGCCTCCGCTTCCCCTTTATCTACAAAATCGATGTAGGTACGGGAAGCCAGCAGCCCCATCTCTTCCTCATCGCAGACTTCAATACGCACCGGTAGCAAAAGCCCCTTCGTACCGTCCGGATCAATTGCAATCACGGCCAGGCTTTCCGCCATCGCAAATTTGGATTTGAGATAGCGCGGAGAGAGGACGGCAAGCGTGCTTTTACAGTTGGTGAGGGCTTCCTGCATCCTTTGCGTGAAGACCTCGCCGGTGCTGAAGTGCCATGCCTGGATCGTGATGGAATAGCCTGCTTCTTCCAACTGCCGGGCGATCCATTCGGCCCACTGGCGGTCGGCGCTGGTATAGCTGATGAAAAAGTCCTTTTTGACGTTCGGGTCCTTAGCCATGCCTCGATTCCCCTTGCAACAAGCACAATTAGGACGTTTATACACCAACGGAGCGGGGAAATCCTGCGGTATTTACCTGACCCCCCGCACGACCTCGGACCTTGCGGTCCTGGCCTTCCCAACGTGCAAAGCGAGTGTTTTAGGGAAGGGGACGGGGGGTCAGGTAAGGGTTAGGCCAAAATCCGCCGGCGCTGCCGGTGCGGCCTCATCGCTGTGTTGCAAGGCCGGGGTGTGCTGTGCATCAGGGAAGGGGTAGGGCGCGTGGAAGCGACAAAGCCGGTGGCCGCGCGCCGGACGATCCGCTTTTTGATGAGCTTCTCAATAGCGGCCAGGTAGCTGATCTCCTCGGCGCTGACAAGGGAGATGGCTTCTCCCGGAACCCCGGCCCGGCCGGTACGACCGATGCGGTGGACGTAATCTTCGGGGACGTTGGGCAGCTCGAAGTTGATGACATGCGGCAACTGATCGATGTCCAACCCACGCGCGGCGATGTCGGTGGCGACCAGGACCCGCGCGGCGCCCGCCTTGAAGTCGGCCAGGGCGCGCATCCGCTGCGGCTGAGTGCGGTCGCCGTGGATGGGAACGGCGTTGATGCCGTCGCGCTGCAGTTGCTTGGCGAGCCGGTCCGCGCCGTGCTTGGTGCGGGTAAAGACCAGCGCCTGGGGAATTTCCTGCTCGGCCAGCAGATGGACCAGCAGATCGCGCTTATCCTCGCGGGCGACCAGATAGGCGGACTGGCTCACCAGATCGCTCTCGGCGTTCTTCCGGGCGACTTCGACGCGCGTCGGCGCGTTGAGGAGGCGGTCGGCGAGCGCCTTGATCTCGTCCGAGAAGGTCGCGGAAAAGAGCAGGTTCTGGCGGCGCGGGGGCAGCAGGCCGAGGATTTTGCGAATGTCGTGGATGAAGCCCATGTCGAGCATCCGGTCGGCTTCGTCCAGAACGAGAATCTCGACGCGGCTCAGATCGACCGTGCGCTGCTGGACGTGATCGAGCAGGCGGCCCGGCGTCGCGACCAGAATATCGACGCCCCGCCGCAGGGCTTGAATCTGCGGCTGGATATTGACGCCGCCGAAGACCACGGTCGAGGTCAGGGGCAGATATTTGCCGTAGGCGCGGACGCTCTCTTCCACCTGCGCGGCCAGCTCGCGGGTCGGCGTGAGGATCAGGGCGCGCACGGGGCGGCGCGGCAGGTCCCGGCGCGGCGGCGCGGCGTGCAGCCGCTGCAGGAGCGGCAGGGTAAAGCCGGCGGTTTTGCCGGTGCCGGTCTGCGCGCCCGCCAGAATGTCACGGCCCTGCAGGATCACGGGGATAGCCTGGGCCTGAACGGGAGTCGGGTCGGTATAGCCTGCGTCGGCAAGCGCGCGCAGGAGTTCGGCCCGCAGGCCGAGCGATGCGAAAGACATGAAAACGGGTTCTCCTGGTATCGGCCTGCATCCGCGCCAGGCGCGTGAGTCCGGTTCAGGCAGATGGTAAATTGGGTGCAAAGTCGAGGAGTGGGGTGCAAACCACGAGAGGGTCGAGACGCAAACCGGAGTGCGAAACAACGCAGCGATGCACATGGATTGGAATGTTATAACTTATTATACCACACAATCAGGACAATCAGGCCGGCTGGCCGGGCCGATAAACGACCCGGCATTAAAAACAGGCGTCCTCTGGACGCACCTAGCCTCCTTATGATTCCCCCTCTCCTTTCGAAGGAGAGGGGTTAGGGGTGAGGTCTATGGGGTGAGATCCGTCCGGTAGGACGGTGTGTCTTTCTTGCCGGGTCGTTTATCGGCCCGGCATCCAGTTCTTTGTATTTCAGACCGGGGTTTTAACCCCCTGCAGGGGAGGAAGCGTTTCGGGAGATGCGGAAACTAGGCGGGAAGCGGACAGAGAAAGGAGAAAGCCATGAAGTTATCCTGTCAGGAAGGGCTGGCGCCGGGATCAACGTTTGCAGAGAAGATACGCAATCTGGAAAAGTACGGCTTTGAGGGCGTGGAGCTGAACGGCGGCGCGCTGAACGATCCCGCGGGACTGGCGGAGCGGAAAGCGGCGCTGCGTGACAGCCCGGTCAAAGCCTCGTCGATCTGCGGCGGCTGCCCGGCCGAGCTGATCCACGCCGATGCGAAGCGGCGGCAAGCCTGCGCGGACGCCCTCAAGAAGCATCTGGACTATGCGGCGGAGCTGGGCGCGGTCGGGCCGATCACTGTGCCGATCTTCAACGGCAACGAGCGCGTGCCCGATCTGTCGCCGTGGAAGAGCCGCGCGGAGATCGAAAAAGAGCTGCTGCTGGCGATGCTTCGCAGCCTGGCGCCGCACGCCGAGCAGGCCGGGGCCGTTATCCTGCTGGAGCCGCTGAACCGCTACGAGGCTAACTGCCTGCCCCGGCAGAAAGACGGCGCCGAGATCGTGCGCGCGATCGGCAGTCCGGGCGTGCGGCTGATGTCGGACGTATTTCACATGCACATCGAGGAGCCGAGCTCACCGGCGACGCTGCGAGAGGTTGGGGACTGCATCGCCCACGTCCATCTGGCCGACAACACGCGCAAAGAGCCCGGCACAGGAGACATCGACTTCCGCGCGATCATGGCGGCGCTGCGGGAGGCCGGGTTTACGGGCTATATGGCCTTCGAGTGCGGCCTGTCGGGACCGGCGGAAGAGGTTCTTCCGCGAAGTGTCGCTTTCCTGAAAAAGTGCATGGGAGGCGCGAGCGAAGCGGAGGAGCCGCGTGTCTCCCCTTTTGATGAGGGGTGAGCGGTTATCCGGAGGAGGGCGCGATGACGACGGAATGGGCCTCGTTGGGGTTGGAAGACCTCGATGCGTTTATTTTGGAAACGATGGAGATCTGGAAGGTGCCCGGTCTGGCGGTCGCCATCGTGCGAGACGGCCAGGTGGTCCATGCGCGCGGCTATGGCTGGCGCGACCTTAAGGACCGCCGGCCCGTGACCCCGGCGACCCTGTTCGCCATCGGCTCCATCACCAAATCGTTTACGGTGGGCACGCTGGCCGCGCTGGCGCAGCAGGGCAAGCTGGATTGGGACACGCCGGTGCGGGAGTATCTGCCGGACTTTCGCCTGCACGACCCCGTCGCGACCGAGCGCATGACCCCGCGCGATCTGGTGACCCATCGCTCCGGGCTGCCCCGTCACGACGGCGTGTGGTACAACGCGCCGCTGTCGCGCGAGGAGCTGTACCACCGCCTGCGCTATCTGGAGCCGAGCCGGGACTTCCGCAGCGCCTATCAGTACAACAACCTGATGTACATGACCGCCGGCTACCTGGCCGAGCGGCTCTCCGGGCGGTCGTGGGAGGAGTGCGTGCGGCAGATGCTTTTCACGCCGCTTGGAATGAACCGGGCCAACTTCTCTGTGAACGATTCGCAGCGCACGGAAGACTATGCCCTGCCGTATCAGCTCGACGAGGCGGAAGAGGCCAGGGAGATTGCGTTCCGGGTCATCGACGCGGTGGGGCCGGCCGGCTCCATCAATGCCTCTATAGAGGATATGATTCCCTACCTGCGGCTTCACCTCAACGGCGGCAAGCATGAGGAGACCCAGGTGCTCGCCGAGCGGGACGTGAAGGAGATGCAGTCGCCGCAGATGCCTATTCCGGACAGTCTGCCGTTTCCCGAACTCGGCCATGTCCAGTACGGTATGGGGCTTGCCATCGGCTCCTATCGGGGGCATAAACGGGTCTCGCACGGCGGCGGCATCGACGGCTTTACGGCAGAGTTCACCTTCATGCCGCAGGACCGGATCGGAATGGTCCTCCTGTCCAACATGTACGGCTCCTCGCTTCCGGCGGCGCTCGCCCTCAGCCTCTACGACCGCCTGCTCGGTCTGGAGCCGATCCCCTGGAGCGCCCGCTTTAAGGAGATGGAGGCGAAGGGCAAAGCGGCGGAAGAGGCGGCGAAAGCGCAGGGATTGACACCCCGGAAGCCCGGCACCCAGCCCGCGCATCCGCTAGCAGCGTATGCCGGGGAGTACGAACATCCCGCCTATGGGACCGTGACCATCACGCCGGACGGCGATGCGCTTACGATCTCGCATCACGGGTTCACGTCGCCACTACGGCATTTCCATTATGAGGTGTTCGAGACGCCGCCGGATAAGCTGAACCGCCTGGAGCGGCTCAAATTCCAGTTCCATACCGACCTCGATGGTGAGGTCGGCAGCCTGAGCGTTCCCTTCGAGCCGAACGTCAAGGAGATCGTCTTTAGCCGTGTGGCGGACCGATCCATGCGGGAGCGCGCGTTTCTGGAGCCGTTCGCCGGGGAATACGAGATCGGCGGAATCACGATCGCGGTCGCGCTGCAGGGAGATGGTACGCTGTTGCTCATCGGTCCCGGCCAGCCGCCGCGCGAGCTGATGCCGGTGAGAGGGACAAAATTCGACGTCCAGGGACTGAGCGGCTTCAGCGTCGAGTTTCAGAAGGACCCGGCCGGTGCCGTCACCGGCGTCGCGCTTTACCAGCCCAACGGCAACTATCTGGCAACAAAGCGGTGACAAAGCATACTTCAGCCGGGCTGTGAACGACCCGATGAGCCGGTTGCCTTATCAGGGAATGGATGTACCGTTGACGGTGGCGGAAGTCAGCTCCAATGTCTCGCCGGTATCGTCGATGGCTTTCACGGCGCCGACCTTCGGCGCGAGGAAGAGGGTGCGCGTGGAGCCGTGTCCGTAAGCGATCGGGTTGCCGGCGGAGTCGAGCACCTTCTGCACGGTCACCACCTGGAGACAGCCGGGGAACGTGCCCGCCGGTACGGTGACGGTCTGATAGCCTTGCAGCGTGATCGTCAAGATGGCAGAGGCAGCGTTGGCGCCGGCCCCCGTCCCCTGGCAGACGGTCTGCTGCGTGTAGGACACACCGGGCTGCAGCCTGTCCGGGATGTTCAGCGGCGTTTGGAAGAAGTTTTTCCCCGCGACCGGGCTGAAGCTGTCCGTCTCCCAAATCTGCCAGCCTCCCAGCGGCGCCGGGGCCATATAAAGCGTCGCCGTGGCCGTCCCATCCTCCGACTGCTGCACCGGCAAGGCCGATGCGCCGTGGATGATCGTCGGAGCGCCTACCACCTGCCGCGCAGAGTCGATCGTATTTGTGTTTGCATGCGTCACCCGGTAGTTCCAGGTATCTCCAGGATGCAGCGGCCAGTAGATGGCGGCGCGGCCGGACGAGAGGATGGCGCTTCCTCCCCCGCCACAACCGAAGGCATAGGCGATCAGCAGGCAGCCTAGAGCGGCTAGAAGACAGACCGTTCGTTTCGAGATCATTTGAAAATCCTTCCGCTTCACAGTTGAGATTTATGCCGTGCGGCATGCGCCGAGACGCGCTTCCATCCAGGGATCAACCGGTAGATCCACGGCGGAGGAGCCAGATTTCGGAGACCATGCAGCCGCGTCCGTTGCCGCCCAGGCCCGGCTCGCGGGTCCAGCTTAAGGTAAGCGCTCCGTTGGTTGTGGCTTCGGGGGGAAGGTCGAACTCGAGGGGTGTGCCGGTGAGGGGCTTGGCAAGGTAAGGGTGAATTTCGATGGTGTCGTTGGCGATGAGGCGGAGCTTACGGCCATCATCGCCGCCATAGACGATGCGCAGCGTGTAGTCGGCGCGCGGATCGAGGTCGGTGTAGCGCATTTTGAGGGGCGTGTCGTAGAGGGTTTCGGCGTGACGGCCCCAGGCGAGGCGGCCGGTCAGGTCCGAAAAGCCGATGCGCGTCGATTCGTAGCAGCCGGGATCGGCGGCGAAGTCGTGACTGCCGAGCAGATGGTCCCGCCGCGTCAGATTCCCCGGCTCGTCGTAGAAGCCGCCGGGACCGGGATCGGTCCAGTGGACGATCCGGTCGATCTGCCGCAGTCGCTTCGCCTCGTCCGGTTCCTGGCGGATCGCCGCGAACTGCTCTTTTAGCCAGACGCGGTTGTTGAGCGGCACGTCGATGCTGTCGAGATTGGCGCCGCGCTCGACGTGGATAGCCTGGTACCGCTCCACGCTCAACTGCATCCGGATGCTCTGGAACAGCGCCTCCGCCAGCTCGAAGAGGCGGGCACGCCAGTCCAGGGCGACCTGCGGCGTGGCCGCCTGGTCCAGTACCGCTTCGGCGGTTTCCATCGCGGCGAGAGAGCCTATTTTGGGCGCGCGGCGCAGGACCTCCATCGCCTGCTCTTCCAACGCCTGTTCGTGGAGCAGACGGCGGCGGACGAAGGCATCGTAGTAGGCGCGGTAGAGCGCCTGCTGAAAGCGCCAGTTGAGCAGAACTTGCGGCGAGGCCGCCCGCTCCATTGCCTGGAACTGCTGCAGGGTGGTCGTAACGCCCTCATTGGTCAGCAGCGGGGCCTGCCAGTTGCGCTCCAGGGCGAGCAGTCCTTGCGCGAAGGTGTCTGTATACGGCTCGCCGATGAAGTAGCGGCTATATTCGCGCAGGATTTCGATCACGTCTGTTTCCGGGTCCCATTCCAGCGCGCTCCAGACCGCTTTGTTGACGTCGTCGTTGCAGCCTTCCGAATAGGTGATCGAGCCGACGGTGTAGCGCTGCAGCGCCCGCACGATCTGCGCCTGGCCGAGCGGGCGCGGATTGATGCTTTCCCGCCCTTCCGTGAGGGCGTAGGCCCAATCCCAATTCGGAACCGGGTACTGGCACTCTTTCATGTGAGTGATGTCGGGATAGTGCCGGATGGGATACTGCTCAGGCACCTGTTCGCGCAGGCGGGGCAGAGGAATACGGACCTGCGGCCCGAAGACCACGCCGTTGAGCCAGTCCGGCCGCTCCTGCTGCAGAATCGCCAGGAAGGTGTCCAGCCAGGCCTGCGTAAAGCCCTGCGGCGCGACCCACATCTGCGCGTGCGGATGAGGCTCGCGCAGGACCGGCGCGACCTGCGCGAGAAAATTCATCAGGACTTTCGGCTCGGTATGGCCGGGATCGCCGCCGGGCACGAAGACGGCGTCCACGCGCGGCAACTGCCGGAACACCTCGCCCCACTCTTGCAGCGCGAAAGCTACTGTGTTCGGATCGGCGTAGTCCGGGTCCATGGCCGGATACCAGATCCAGACGTCGAGGCCGTACTCGTCGAGCAGGCGGGACATGCCGATCATCATCTCCATCGGCGGCAGGGGGAAATGGGGGCTGTCCGCGTCGTCGTCCGAGCGCGGCGGGATCAGCTCGACGGCGTTCGCGCCAAAGACCGCCAGGTCGCGGATATACTGCTCCCAGAGGGCAAGGTCCCAGGCGTCGTAGGAGTTGGTCTTGGGGCGGTAGCCGAGCTGATGGCCGCGCAGCGGGGAGTGCGGCGCGCAGGTGATGTCCAGATCGGCGGGCGCCGCTATCTGCTGCCGTTCCATCCGCAGATGGCGTAGCAGCCGTCCTATTCCAAAGAGTACGCCCCGCGCGTCGTTTCCGGCGATCTCCACTATCGGCGCTTTCTCTTTCTGCACGACGCGCAGCGAATACCCTTCCGGTTTCCCCTCTGCTTTTGCAATCTGGATTATAGGCCCGTTATCAGCAGGCCATTCCTCGACGACCGGCCAGCGGATCTGGGTGCGCTTTTGCACCTCTTCGACCAGCATCGTGACAGCCTTCGTTTTCGGGTAGCTCACCTCCGGCGGCACGACCACGACCGCGTGACTCAGATCGATCAGGTTTGCATTTTCGTGTTGTGTCATTGCTTCAGACACTTTCGGAAGCTCTCCTGGAGGCTGCCTGGGGATTTAAACATCGGCAGGCTTGTTCGGGCGACTGAAGCCGCAGCAACAAAGGCGCAAAGTCCGCCTGCGCGGACTACCGCTGCAAGGTGTTACCTTTTCCTTCCAGCTTCTTCAGGCTTATAGGCAGGAGAAAAGCCTAACAGCCCTAGTCGCCGAAGGGTGACTTTGGGCATGGGTAGGGGTCCCAGGGGCTGCGACTTCAGTCGCCCGAATAATCTAAAACCTCGGTCGAGTAGTATATCTAACGTGGGGGCAGCCTGTAGTTGTAAGTCAGTTCTATGTCATCGTTTTGTGTTGGGCGCCAGTTGGCCCGCACAAAGCGCAATGTCCGGTCCTGGATGGCGGGCGCGCAGGGACCTTTCCAGACGACGATGTTCGGCGGGAGAGAGTTGGCCCGCAGCCAGCGGGGGTTGTTCTTTTCCTTGCTGATGCGGCTGACCGGGACCGGTTGTGGCGTACCGTGGAATAGTGTGCCAGGGAGAGTGATGTCAATCTCGGATCGACCGATAGGGCCATGCCAGGAAGCGCCCGTATGCAGAACGTAACCGATCTGATCGGCCTCTCCCGTCTTCTGGCCCACCTGGACAATGCCTCCTCCGACATCCTGCGTGTAGACATCGCGGATATGAAGCGTGCTGTTGGCAGGGAAAAAGACGGTTTTGGCGTGCCAGTAGTGGCCCTCGGTGTCGGCCCGGATCAACCGGGTCGGAGCCGGCTTGCCATCTACGTAGGAGCGGAACGAGGTGAAGGTCGTGTGCGGAGGTTTATTCTTGAAGTCGGCTTCCTCCTCATCGGGATCGCTTGCGCCTTCGCCCACGTCGGGAAAGCCCATGCGCACGCTGCAGGCCGGGCCGTGATTGGTGAAAACGAAGTCACAATCGACACGGGTCTGATGCCCCTGTATCGTGATCTTGACGACTTCGCTCGTCATGCTCACCGACGGATGCCCGCGCAGCAGGCTGGGGGAATCGCTTTCGGCGGTTCCCCCATCATTGGCCGAAGCGCAGACGGAGAGCAACCCCAGGCTGCCCAGCGCAAACAGCCCGGCGTATCGAAAATAGCGCTGCCATCCATTGACCGGTCCCATTCTGATCGTCTCCTGGGGACGTGTTGCGTCCCGGATCCTTGATGCTAAAGTCGAGTGTCTTTCCTGTCTTGAGAGGACGTTATTTCGCTTCTTCGGGGCTGTGCTCGCGCAGCCAGACGCGCAGGGGCACGTCGTCATCGGTGGGCGTGTAACGGCCGTTGCAGTTGACGCCCCAGCCCAGCATCTGCCGGCGGATCGGATCGCAGCGCGGCCACAGGTCCTGCACCGTCATGTCGTCTTTGGTGCGGATCCACCGGTAGCCGTATCCATAGAACAGCACCTTACGTGTAATGTCCGACCAGTTCGGACTGGCCGTGTGCCAGAGCCGCCGGTCGAAGAAGACCGCTGTGCCGGGGCGGACGCAGACCGGTATCGCGCCTGCCGGCTGCCCGATGCCTTCTCCGGGCAGCTTGAGCGTATCCCACAAGTGACTGTGCGGAATGATCCAGAAGTTGCCCCGGTCCGGCTCGGTCAGGTCGGAGAGGAAGTAGGCGACTTTGAGCGAGAGGCGCGGACGCGGATGGCACTCCATTTCTACGTTGACCCGCCCGCTGTCCTGATGCCAGCCGAACGTCTTGTCGTCTTTGGGCTTGCCGGACGGCGGAGTAACGATCAGGTGCGCGTGGTACAGGTAAATATTCCAGCCCTGAATGCCCCAGACTTTGGGAAGCACCTTCTCGTAGTCCACCAGATCCAGGAAGAGGTCGCTGTCGGGGATGAAGTTGGGATAGAAGAGGGCTGTCTTGGGATCGAATCCCTCGGCGAGCTTGCGGGCGTAGAGGCCATCGACGGCTTCCGTGAGGGCGCTCACCTGTCCCGGCGAGAGCGCGTCTTCCAGAATGAGATAGCCTTCCGTTTCGAACTGCTCCCGCTCCGCAGGAGTCAGCCGGTATTGCAGACTTGAGATTTCCATAATTTCTACCATGCGCCAGGCCGATAAACGACCCGGCATTAAAAACAGGCGTCCTCCGGACGCACCCAGCCTCCTTATGATTCCCCCCTCTCCTTACGAAGGAGAGGCAGGCAGGGTCGCAAGGCCCATGGTGACAGGAACCCCATGGTGGTAGAGGGGGTGAGGTCTGAAAGAGGGTTCACGCATTGACGACATCCATGTTGAGCAGGGAGAGCAGAGGCGAGTCTTCGATCTCCAGCGGCAGGGCGACGCGCCCGCGCCGGCGGGCCGATTCGTAGGTGGCAAAGATCAGCTCGGTCGCCCGGATGGCGTTCTCGCTGCCCAGCCGGGGCTTGCGTCCGGTCTGCACGCAGTCGATGGCGTCGAGAATGGAGAGGATCGTGTCGCCATGCGCCTTTCGCGGCAGCGCGGGCTCTTCCCATCCGGCGGCGGCATCGCGCCGGAGGCGCACGGGCGGCCCGTTGCGCACCTCGACTTCGATGATCCCCTTCGTTCCCACAATGCGGTTGGAGCAGGTCGCGTCCTGGTCCGGGCCGGTGAAGAGCAGGCCGTGGACGCCGTTGGCGAAGCGGACGTGCGCCAGGCCGCTGGTCTCGACCGGCACGCCGAAGACCCGACGCACGCTCGACGTGTCGATCTGGCCGAGGACCCATTCGGCGGGCGTCTCGCCGTTATAGAAGAAGAACATGTCGAACCAGTGCGTGCCCCAGTCGAAGAGGTTGGAGCAGTACCCTTCCAGGCGGGTGATCTCTCCGATGGCTCCCTCCTGGGCCAGCTCGCGCGCCTTCTCGAAATGGGCGCCGAAGCGGCGCTGATGGCAGAAGGTCAGTTGGACGCCGGCCTCCTGGCAGGCCCGGTGCATCCGTTGGGATTCGCCCCAGGTGGGCGCCATCGGTTTTTCGCAGTGGATCGCGCGCACCCCGCCCGCTCGCGCGGCATCGATCACCTGCTGCGCGTGCAGGCCAGGCCAGGTGCAGACGCTCAGGATGTCGGGCTTGTGGGCAGCGAACAGGGCCGGATGGTCCGGGTAAAGGTTTGGGACCCCAAACTTCTCGCGCATGCTCCGCCGGGCCTCCGGCTTCGGGTCCACCGCCGCCACGATCTGCACGTCCGGCGAGGCGGCGTATCCCTTCGCGTGCTCGTGGCCCCGATCTCCGCATCCGATGATCGCTGCCGTTAGCTGGGTCATGCTTTCTCCCTTCTGAAATCCACGCTCTCACGGAGACCTTCGTTACCGAACCGGAATTTTCCTCCAGGCAGGGGTTCACATTGCCGAAGGTATTTATAGGGCGTTGGGGAATAATACTCTGCTCACGTGTAGAAAGGCGAGTCTCTGAGCCGGATCAGAAACGGTATTAGCGGCGTCAGGGATCGAGGGCAGGCGGGTTATGATCTCCAGGGGCTGGATCGCGGGCAGTCTGTTTTTCGGCTCTTCGGTTACGATGGGGAGCCTGCTATTGGCAGCGGCGCTGGGCAGGCCAGAGCCGCCGGGGAAATCGGTGGACTACCTGCGCGATGTCCAGCCGCTTCTCAAGGCCCACTGTTACCAGTGCCACGGCGTAGACCAGCAGTCCGGTGGTCTGCGCCTGGATCTGAAGGCTGCTGCCATGAAAGGTGGCGCGCACGGCAGGGCGATTGTGCCGGGCAGCAGCGCCCAGAGTCTGCTTCTCCGGCGGGTCCTGGGGCAGGGCGGGCAGCCGCGCATGCCTCTGGGCTTTGCGCCACTTGCTGCAGATCAGATCGCCCTTTTGCGTGCCTGGATCGACCAGGGCGCCCAATGGCCGGAGGGCGCGGCTCTCAAAAAACACTGGGCGTATATCAAGCCGGTTCACGTTAAACCGCCGAAAGTTCATAATACTGCCTGGGTACGCAACCCCATCGACAATTTCGTGCTGGCGAAGCTGGAAAAGCTGGGCCTGAAACCCTCCCCGGAAGCGCCCAAAACCGTCCTGATCCGCCGCGTCTATCTGGACCTGATCGGCCTGCCGCCCAGCGTCAAAGAAGTAGACGCCTTCCTCGCCGACAAAAGCCCGAACGCCTACGAGAAGGTCGTGGACCGACTGCTGGACAATCCCCATTATGGCGAGCGGTGGGCGCGACCCTGGCTCGACCTGGCGCGCTACGCGGATACCAACGGCTACGAAAAGGACATGCGCCGCACCATCTGGCCCTATCGCGACTGGGTCATCAACGCCTTCAACGCGGACATGCCCTACGACGCGTTCACCATCGAGCAGATCGCCGGGGACCTGCTTCCGAACGCCACCCAGAGCCAGAAGATCGCCACCGGCTTCCATCGCAACACGATGTACAACGACGAGGGTGGGGTGGACCGCGAGGAGCAGCGGTGGCTGACCATCGTGGATCGGGTCGGCACGACCGGCTCCGTCTGGCTGGGAACGACCCTCGCCTGCACGCAGTGCCACAACCACAAGTACGACCCCTTCATGCAGAAGGAGTTTTATCAGTTCTTCGCCTTCTTCGATCACTGCGACGAGCCGGAATTGAAAGTGCTGACCCCGGAGCAGGAGGCGAAGCGCCGCGCGCTGCAGGATGAGATGGATGTCCTGACGCTCTCCATCAAGCAGGCGGGCGCGGATAAGACCAGGGTTGCCAGCATGAACGCCCGGCTGGAGGATTTGAAAAAGCAGCAGGAGACGCTCTCCAGCACGACCACGCTCGTGATACAGGAGAAGACCGATGGGCAGGTCCCCTCGACCTACATGCACATCAAAGGGGCGTATCTGAACAAGGGCGAGAAGGTGACGGCAGACGTGCCGGCGGTGCTGAACAAGTTCCCTGCCGGAAAGCCGCGCAACCGGCTGGGGCTGGCCACCTGGCTGGTCGATCCGAACAATCCCCTGACCGCCCGCGTCGAGGTCAATCGGATCTGGGAGACGCTCTTCGGGCGGGGAATCGTCGAGACCAGCGAGGACTTCGGCACGCAGGGCGCGCGGCCCACCCATCCCGAATTGCTGGACTGGCTGGCGACGGAGTTCGTGCGCCGCCACTGGAGCCGCAAGGCCATCCAGCGCCTCATCGTCACCTCCGCGACCTACCGCCAGTCGTCCCGCGTCCCGCCCGCGCTCCTGGCCCGCGATCCCAACAACGCGCTTCTGGCGCGCGGTCCGCGCTTCCGCATGGAGGCCGAGATGATCCGCGACGTGGCGCTCTCCGCCGCCGGTCTGCTCAGTCCCAAGATCGGCGGGCCGAGCGTCTTCCCGCTCCAGCCGGACCACATCTGGAACATTCCGTATAACGACGACAAGTGGGTCACCAGTCCGGGCGAAGACCGCTACCGCCGCTCGCTCTACACCTTCTGGCGGCGCACCTCGCCCTATCCGGAATTCCTCACCTTCGATGCTACCAGCCGGGAGTTCTGCACGGTGCGCCGCATCCGCACGAACACGCCCCTGCAGGCGCTCACCACCCTCAACGATCCGGCGTTCTTCGAGGCGGCGCGCGGGCTGGCGCGCCGGGCCATGAAGGAAGGCGGCAAGGACCCGGCGGCGCAGATCGCCTACGCGTTCCGGCTCTGCGTCGCCCGCCCGCCGACCCGCTTCGAGCAGACGCGGCTGGCCGCGCTCTACGCGAACGAGCGGAAACGCTATGGCGCCGACCGCAAGGCGGCGCAACAACTGACGGGTGGCCCGCCCGATCAAGCCGATCTGGCGGAGACGGCGGCCATGACGGTCGTCGCCAACGTGCTTCTCAATTTGGACGAGACGCTGACGAAGGAGTAGCCCCATGAGCGCAGAAGAGAACAAGCAGGAACTGCTCAAAGCCATCACCCGCCGTCACTTTTTCCAGCAGGCCGGGTACGGTATCGGCACGCTCGCGCTGTCGGCGCTGCTTCAAGAGAGCTCGCTCGCGCCAGCTAGCGCCGCGCCGAGCGACGCGGGCAACCCATTGGGTCCCAAAAAGCCCCATTTTCCCGCAAAGGCCAAGAACATCATCTTCCTGTTCATGGCGGGCGCTCCCTCGCAGTTGGATCTGTTCGACCCCAAGCCCAAGCTGAATCAGTATAATGGGCAGAGCATTCCCGAAGAGTTTGTCCAAGGGGAACGATTCGCCTTTATCAAAGGCACGCCGAAGCTCCTCGGCTCGCCGCACACGTTCCAGAAGCAGGGCAAGTCCGGCATCGAGATTTCCCACCTGCTTCCCCATCTGGCGACCATCATCGACGATGTGGCCCTCGTGCGCTCGCTGCACACCGACCAGTTCAACCACGCGCCGGCCCAGATCTACATGAACACCGGCACGCAGCTCATCGGGCGGCCGAGCATGGGGTCCTGGCTGACCTACGGGCTGGGCAGCGTCAACCGCGATCTGCCCGGCTTCGTGGTGCTGCTTTCCGGCCAGAACAATCCGGATGGCGGCAAGTCCTGCTGGAGCAGCGGCTTCCTGCCAACCATCTATCAGGGAGTCGAATTCCGCTCGCAGGGCGACCCGATCTTGTTTGTTTCCAATCCGGAGGGCATGAGTGTGGAGGTGCGCCGCCAGTCGCTGGATGCGCTCCATGACCTGAATCAAGCCCATCTCGGAACCGTCGGCGATCCGGAGATCACCACGCGCATCGCCTCCTACGAGCTGGCCTATCGCATGCAGACGAGCGTGCCGGAGTTGATAGACATCAGTAAAGAGCCGGCGGCGATCCACGAACGCTACGGCACGGAGCCGGGCAAAGCCTCCTTTGCCAACAATTGTTTGCTGGCGCGGCGGCTGGTGGAGCGCGGGGTCCGATTCGTGCAGCTCTATCACCGGGGTTGGGACCATCACGGTGAGGCACAGTATGACGATCTTCTCACGGGCCTGCCGCGCCTCTGCCGCGAGACCGACCAGGCCGCCGCGGCCCTGGTCTGGGACCTCAAGCAGCGCGGCCTCCTGGATTCTACGCTGGTCGTCTGGGGTGGGGAGTTTGGCCGCACGCCCATGAACGAGGGTCGCGACGGGTCCAAATTCTTGGGCCGCGACCATCACCCGCACGCCTTCAGCGTCTGGATGGCGGGCGGCGGCGTCAAGCCGGGCACGGTGGTCGGATCCACAGATGAGCTGGGCTACAACGCCGCCGAGGACCCGGTCCACGTCCACGACCTGCACGCGACCATCCTCTATCTCATGGGGCTGGACCATACGCGCCTGACCTACAAGTTCCAGGGCCGCAACTTCCGCCTCACCGACGTCTACGGCAACGTCGTCCACAAGCTTATCGCGTAGTTATCTCGATAGCGGGCGACTGAAGTCGCAGCAACAAAGGCGCGAAGTCGCCCTTCGGCGACTAGAGCCGACAGGCTTATTCCTCTGCTCTTAAGCCAGAAGGGGCTAGAGGGTAGAGGTAAAACCTAGCAGTGGTAGTCCGCGCAGGCGGACTTTGCGCCTTTGTTGCTGCGACTTCAGTCGCCCGAAAATAGGATATTGGGTTGATTCTTTTCCGATTACTTAATGGAAAGGGGTAGTACAACGGAAGAGGGAGTAAAATAAATCAAGCCGAAAGGAGCAGCTAGCGATGGTCGCCTATAAGAAAAGGGTTTCCCCGCAGCTACCTCATATAACGCCACAGGAGCACTTGGAGCGGGAGCGCAAAGCAGAGACTAAAAGCGAATACTATGCCGGTGTGATCGTAGCGATGACGGGCGCTTCCTGGGAGCATAATCTGATTACCAGCAACATCCAGGGAGAGCTGCACTCTCAATTAAGGGGAATGCCTTGCGCGGTCGTGACGAGCGACCTGCGGGTTGAGGTGCGTGAGTGCCACGCTTACTTTTATCCGGATGTCGTTGCAGTCTATGGCGAACCTGAATTTGCAGATGCGGAGTTGGATACGTTGCTCAATCCCACGCTGATCGTAGAAGTCCTCTCGGAGTCCACTGAGGCTATGGACCGAGGCAAGAAGTGGACGTGTTACCAAAGCTTGAAATCGCTGCAAACCTATGTACTGGTATCGCAGGATCGGCCGTATGTAGAAGCTTACCGGAGGCAGGCGGACGACTGGCGGTACTCAACGGTCGAGGGGCTGGGAAACAGCCTCTCTCTGGAAGCCATCGGCTGTACGTTGAAACTGGCAGATATTTATGATCGGGTCGAGTTCCCGCAAGGCGAGGCAGCCAACGAGGCGGACTCCGCACCGAATTCTTAACTCAGGTCTGATTTTCTAGCTGCCGATCTGCCAGGAGAGAGGCGGATTATTCCGACATATCGCCTGCGTTTGCTTCCGAGATTAAGGCGATACGATAAGGAAAGAGGTGGCTCTGCATGACTCCCTGCGCTACAGCCGGATCGTCGCGCATGATGGCGAGTGCCTCCACTTCGGAAGCCGCCTGGAAAATAACGATTCCGAAGCAGCTTTCGTCTTTATTGAGCGTGCGCCCTGCCAGGATCAAAATCCCTCGCATCAGTAGCGCCTCCAGATACGCGAAGTGCTGACGGATGGTCTCAGCTTCCTCTGGCGTAGGACCCTCCGTCAGCATGCTGGCACGAGTCGGTTGAATTCGATAGAGAAACTGTTGCCTGGATGCCATGAAACGCTCCTCGTAGGATAGGATGATTGCAGCTTAATACTCTTTCGTCGCTCTTCGATCCGGAAAGCCCTCGGTCCACCTGGAAGGTAATAAGCTCAGGGCACAGGATTTAAGGAGCTTCGTGTCCAACTTGGAGCGGAGGCGGGCAAGCCTTTCCAATATCGCGGCGTGGAGGAAGAAATGGCGGAAGATCAGGAGAAAGCCGAAGAGCAGAAGGGGCCGGAGCTTAAGCCGGTGCTGATCGATGTGGGATCGGGAGTGAAAGGGGTCGTGGTGGCGGCGGCGCTGGCGGCGGACACCGTTGCGAAAGAAGGGGAGGCAGCCGGCGGCGCCGGCAAGGAGAAGGCGGAAGAGCCGCCGGTGGTGACCAAGCACGAGATCACCGTGAACGGCATGCCCCTGCGCTATACGGTCACGGCGGGCCTGCTGCCCATCAAGAACGATAAGAACGAGACGGAGGCCACGGTCTTCTTCATGGCCTATACCCGTGACGACGCAGGCCGGGCGGACGAGAGGCCGCTGATGTTCTCCTTCAACGGCGGACCCGGCTCCGCGTCCGTGTGGCTGCACCTGGGCGCGCTCGGTCCCAAGCGCGTGCAGATGCTGGAGGACGGCAGTCTGCCGCCGCCGCCCTACCGCATGGTAGACAATGAGTTCACCTGGCTGGTGGATACGGACCTGGTCTTCATCGACCCGGTCGGGACGGGCTACAGCCGTCCGGCGAAGCCGGATCTGGGCAAGAAGTTCTGGGGATTAAAGGGCGACATCGAATCGGTGGGGGAGTTTATCCGGCTCTACCTGACTCGCTACGAGCGCTGGAGCTCGCCGCTGTTTTTGGTAGGCGAGAGCTATGGCACGACCCGCGCCGCCGGACTGGCCGGGCATCTCATCGATAAGGGGATCGCGTTCAACGGGATCGTGCTGGTCTCCTCAATCCTCAATTTCCAGACCGCCGTCGCCCGGAAAGGCAACGATCTGCCGCACGTGCTGTATCTGCCCTCCTTCACGGCGACCGCCTGGTATCACAAGCGTCTTGCGCCCGATCTGCAGGAGGACCTGCGCCGGACCTTAGAGGAAGTTGAGCGGTGGGCGGAGACCGACTACACGCTCGCGCTGGCGAAAGGGGACCAGTTGACGGCGGAAGAGCGGCAGGAGGTGATCCGCCGTCTGGCGCGATACACAGGACTTTCCGAGCGCTACATCGACGACAGCAACCTGCGCGTGGACATCTGGCGGTTCTGCAAGGAGCTACTGCGGGACGAGAGGCGGACGGTGGGCCGCCTCGACAGCCGGATCAAGGGCATCGACGCGCTGGCGGCGACGGAGCATCCGGACTTCGATCCGAGCATGGCGGCCATCTTCCCGCCGTATACGTCCATCTTCAACGACTACGTGCGGACTCGCCTGGAGTATAAGACCGATCTGCCCTATCACATTTTAGGCAGCGGCATCCAGTGGCCGTGGGACTGGGGCAATGAGATGGGGTATGCGGACACGAGCGAGGCGCTGCGCAGCGCCTTCGCCAAGAACCCCTATATGAAGCTGTTCGTGGCCTCCGGCTACTACGATCTGGCGACCCCCTACTTCGCGACGGAGTACACGCTCAGCCACATGGGACTGGACCCCAGCCTGCGCGAGAATATCACGACGGGCGAGTACGAAGCCGGCCACATGATGTATATCCACAGCCAGTCGCTGGCGAAGCTGCATGCGGACGTTCGCTCCTTCCTCCAGCGCGCGATGGAATAGCGGGGGTGTCAGCCCTTCGGAGCGAGGGCGTAGCCTGCTTCGCAGGCAGGGGTATCGGCGCTAACGCGCCTGTGGCGTTGACACCCCCGCAATAAAAACAGTGGGAGAAGGCTCAAAACAGAGGCGTATGCTGCCGAAAATAGGACAGCACCGCAGAAAATATCCGGCGGAGAGAACAAGGGACGGTTCGAGCCGCCGTTATTTGTGGCGAACTCGTCTTAGTAAGGAAGCAAAACCCGTGGCAGAGGTAATCAGCATCGCAAAAAAACCCCCTGGCGCTTTTACCAGCGTTGAGACTATCCCGCCGCCAGAATTGAACGTGGAGGAAGAAGCGACTCTGGTGCGTGCCGAGCTCCCCAAGACGGCATTGCCCCTGGTCGAGCCTACTCCGCTTACGGAGGTCGCAATGGTCGAACACACTCCGGTACGCCTGGAGCATCCGAAACACAACAACACCAGCTTGCGTGCCGAGCTGGATCTTCTGGAACAGAGCCTGACGGCCCTGGAACAGGAGCTTGCGGAGATCAAGCAGGAAAGAGATCGCGTCAACTCTCTGGCGGTCCGCCTGCAGAATATCGTCGGGACCCTGCGCCAGTAGAGGACGGGCATTCGGGTTTCCGACAGGCAAGAAGGATGCCCGTGCATCCACTTATCGGCCGCAGGAGCGAAAATTCGCTCCTGCGGCTTTTTATACCTCACCCCCTACCCCTCTCCTTCGTAAGAAGAGGGGAGATCTCAATTCAAGACTTTCTCCCTCGCCCATTATGGGAATCGGGAGCGCGCCGGCGATTGGGAGATGAGATTGAGGGGTGAGGTTAAGGGAGGGGAAAGAAAAAGACAGGACGAACTCTAAGCGTGGGAGCCGTCAGGAGGGAGGTAGGCGAGGTGGAAGGCCTGGGAATAACGCATCTGTACGATCCGCGGGCGCTGGCGAAGGCACAGAACGGGCGGTGCTGCATGGCTTCCAGCTACGACCGGCGCGGCGGCAATCACGACTGGAGCAACTATCTGCGGGTCGAAGGAGGCGCCGCCGTGCTCATGGAGGCGGAAGGGCCGGGGTGCATCACCCGTATCTGGACTGCCGACCCACAGCAAGGAACGGTGCGCATCTTCCTGGACGGCGCGGCCCGCCCCGTGATCGAGACGCGTCTGGCCGATCTGTTCTCTCTGCTTCCGCTTTCGTTCGGCATCGGCGGCGAGAGTCCGGAGAACTACGAGCGCTCGAAGGTCGAGCGAGTCCCGATGGGCCACACCTCCTACTGTCCCATTCCGTTCCAGAAATCCTGTAAGGTGACCGTCGAGCCGGAGGATGACTATCTCTATTACCACATCAACACCACTCTCTTTCCGCCGGACAGCCGGGTAGAAAGCTTCGATCCGGCTCGCTCGCTGGACGCGCCGGAAATCCATCATGCGCAGGCTGTCTGGGCCGCGTGGGAGCAGGGCGAGCCGCTGCGCTCCTGGGAGGCAGCCGATGAGAAGACCGTGAATCTGGCGCCCGGTGAGGCTGTGGACCTGTTCTTGCGAGAAGGCGCCGGCGTGATTTCCGGGCTGCGCATCGCTCTGCCGCTGGAACCGGACGCCCGCGCCGCCGCGCATCGGCGCGATAACCTGTGGCTGGTGGCGCATTGCGATGACGACGAGCCGCGCGATCCCAGCGTACGCGTTCCGGTCGGTCCGATGTTTCTGGACTACGGACAGGAGACACTGCCGCGCTCTCTGTTTGTGGGAACCGATAGCGACGGCAGTTATTACTCTTTCTTCGCCATGCCATACGCCGAGCGGATGCATCTGCGCCTTGTCAATCGCTCGCTGCTGCCGGTGGAAGGCTGCCGTGTCTCTCTCCTGCACGAGCCGCTTCCGGCGCTGCCTGCCGAGCTGCTTCGTTTCCGGGCCACCTGGCATATCGAAACCCCGTTCGGACCCGATCACCGCGATTACGGCGGCGTGGCCTGCCGCATTCTCAATCTGGATGGCCGCGACAACGTCGAGCTGCTATCGGCACGCGGTAAGGGGCACTTTGTCGGCTGCGGCTTTCATGTGGACCTTCGCGAAGCGCCGACCGATCGCGCGGCGGGCGAGGGCGATGAGATGTTCTTTGTGGACGACGATCCGCGCCTGACGCTCTACGGCACCGGCACGGAGGACTACGTCAACGATGCGTGGGGAATCCGGGGCTATACCGGCCCGCTCTCCGGGGATGCCCTTTCAGGAACCTGGGGTGTCGATCCGCAGCTCTTCGGCTACCGCCTGCATGTGCCCGACTGTATTCCGTTCACGCGCAAGGCGCGCTTCACCCTGGAGCACGGCACCGGCAACAACTGCAGCGGCCTGTACCGGAGCGTGGCCTACTGGTATCTGCATCCCAGCGCCAACCGGACGAAGACGGAGGAGGCCCGCTGGGAAGCCATTCGGAATCGTCAAGGCTGACCCCTGAATCTCCTTCTGTGCCGGGCATTGAAATACCCGGCTTACTGGCAAGGAAAAAGCAAATGAAAGAGGTTCTCAATCCGGAGCAGGTCGAGCGGTATGAGAGAGAGGGATATGTGGTCGTGCCCGATCTGCTGACCGAGCCGGAGATAGCGGCCTTTCTGGCGCATAAGGAGCAGCAGGAAGGCTATGGTCTGCACGGCCACTGCATGGACCCTCAATATCGGTACCTGGCGATGCATCCCCGGATCGCCGGCGGGGTCTGGCAGTTACTCGGAGGGCAGCCGCGCATCGTGCAGACCATGCTGCTGGACAAGGGGCCGCAGGGAGGCCGGGGAATCGCGCTGCACCAGGACTGCCACTATCTGCCCAACGAGCCCAACACGCTGATGGCCTGCTGGCTGGCGCTGACCGACACCGACCCGGATAACGGCGGACTCTGCGTGGTGCCCGGCAGCCACCGCGACGGGCTCTATCCGACCCACAAAGCCCGTGACGAGCGGGAACACGTCGCCTGGGAGACCGAGCATCTGATGCGGGACCGCAATGGACGCGAGTGGAACCAGCGACTGGTCTCTTTTGAGATCGACGATCTCGATCCCTCGCGCCTCCTGCGCCTGACGGTCCGGCGTGGGGCCGGCGTCTTCTTCACCGGCCTGACCATCCATGGCTCCTTCGCCAACCGCTCTGCCGATCGACCGCGCACCGCTTTCGCCATCCACTACATCCACAAGGACACCTGGCTCTTCCGAACGGACGTTCAGGATGCGATGCTTGTGGAATTGGCCCCTCAGGTATCTCGGGAAAATGATTCGGGCGGTTAAAACAGCGGCCACCAAGGCGCAAAGTCCGCCTGCTTATAGGCCCCCACCCCCCATCCCCCTCCCCCAATTTTAGGGGAGGGGGGGACTATGCCGGAAGCCAGTTGCCGAAGGGCGACTTCGTGCCCTGGTGGCTGTGGTTTTAACCGCCCGAATGCTCAATGGATAGAACTGGAAGAGCGGGCGGATTTCTCCCCGCGCTTTTTCTTTTCCGTGGAGGCAGTATTTGTGCCGGCGCGAACGACGTAGAGCGCCACATCGTTGGCGATAGGGGGCGTGGAGAGCGTTGCGGCCTCTTTGTCGCCGGTGACGGTCAGATCGGTCGTGTCCAGCGCCTTGCCGTTGTAGGTATCCCACCAGGTCGCCTGATACTTGCCCGGCTTCAGCGCCGGCAGCCGAAGCGTGCCGGCAGCCGTAGATTGGGCGCCTTTTTTACCTAAGTTGTCGCGATTATAGACCCATGCCGCAACGTAGTCCTGGCCGGCGCGGGCGTTGGCAGCCAGAGCGGAGGCATAGTTGGAAAGCGTAAACTCTCTTATTACTACCCAGTCCTTCCCCGTGTTCTCTACCGTAACGGTATGCGCTCCGGCAGGCACGTCCACCGAGAGCGTCTCCTGGCCGCTTTTAGGGGTGTAGTCTTTATCGGCGGCAGGATAGTCCTGCTCGACGGAGTGGCCGTCCACGCTGAGCTTCAGGTGCGCGCCCGCTTTGGCAACCTGTCCCACCGAAACGGCGAAGGTCCCGGCCTGGGGATAGGCTACCTGGAAGGTCAGCGGTTTGGGGGTCATGTCCCGGTGACCCTGGCCCTGCAGAAAGGCAGGATAGTGGCCGATGCCCGCGGGAGGACCGCTCGTGCCGACGACGAACTCATTCTCTTTCGCGGTCTCCCAGCCGCCGCCCGGACCGAAGCGCAGCGCCGCCCGCTGCGCCGTCTCGACGGTGAGATTCATCGGCATGAGGTTGCCCCGGCCGGGCAGGCCGGAGGCGTCCAGGTAACCCTGCACGGGCTTGTACTCGCCATAGAGATTATTCTTCTCGACGTTATCCCAGTCCCAGTACTCGGCGGCGCCGGACATCCCGCTCATCAGGCTCGCCCAGACGCCCTCGTGCAGGAAGATCCCCTCCGGGTCCTGCAGGTTCGAGGCGCCGAACTCGCCGACGAAGACGGGTTTATTCAGCTTCCGGATTGCCTCGGAAGGCGGGCCGCCCAGCGTGGTGATGATGTCGGAGGGATAGTCGTGCGCCTGGAGGTAGTCCACCGTCTGCCAGACCGGATTGTCCGGCGGGACGCCGGGAAGCGCGCTGGTCGTGACGAGATGCTGGTAGCCGTCGTAGCGGCGCAGGAAAAGGGCCATCTCCCGGTGCCACATGGCGACGTCGTCCCAATGATGGTCGTGGGCGGCGTCGGTGTTCTCGACCTCGTTGAACAGCTCGAAGGCCATGATGTTGGGGGAGTAGCCCCAGCGCGCGAGCATGTAGTAGAGCTTGCGCCGGGTGAACGTGCGCGCCTGGGGATTGGTGAAGAACTCTTCCGGGCTGTGCAGAAAGCCGCCGTTGGCGACGTTGTAGGGGTTCTGCTTCCAGTTGGAATCGACCGTGCTGGAGTAGGAGCCGTGGTTCTGGAAGACGAGCTGGAAATAGATGTCGTTCTTGGCGGCGGCGTCTACGATGGCATCCCACCGCTTCGCCGCTGCGAGGTCGATGTCGCCCAGTTTGGCGGGCTTGCCGCTGGCCGGCCAGTCCAGGCTCTTACTGTCCCAGAAGGTCATCCAGACGCGCGACCAGGTCTCCCCGGCGGCATGCATCTTGGCGAACAGGTCCGGGATGTCCGGCAGGCCTTGCGAGCGCCAGCCCTGGTCCTGGCCGAGCGGGAAGTAGCTGCCGCCGTTGTCGAAGACGAAGCGGCGATGGTCGCCCGGATCGATGCGAATGAAGCCCGGCTGCGTCTCGCCGCTGACCGTCCACTCTTTCGGATCGAGGTCCTGCTCGTGGGCGGTCTGCCGGTTGAGCTTCACCGAGGCGACGGCGTACTGTCCGGGCTGCGTGGGCGTGAAGCGCATGCGCCAGGTCGTGCCGCCGTCGAAGAAAGCGGGCACATCGACGGTGCTGCCATCCGGCTTGCGCAGGGTGACCTGGACGTTGACCTGTTCGTAGTCGAAGGGATCGCCGGGGACGCTGGCGAGCTGGAAGGAGGTCTCGATGTGCGGGTAGACGCCGAGGCCGGTCTGTCCTGCCGGACCGCCGTTGCGTCCGCCATAGCGTCCTCCGAGCGAGGTGTTGTAGCCGGGGGCGATGTCGCCGCTCAGATCGCGAGGAAAATTGCCGTAGTCCTGCGTGCCGCCGCATCCGGCTATCAGGAGGGCGAGCAGGAGTAAAAACAGGATAAGCCCGACGGCGCGTAGGTCCTGGGCGAGAGCGGCGATCCGAACCATCCGGCGATCTCCTCCGTTTCGAGCTGCCGACTTATGCTGACGGTCCATAAGCATTAGATAGATACCGGCGGCACGGGGGGCAAGGTTCCACCGGCAGGGAATGGGGGCGTCTTTGTTTTTATTGTACCATGTTTCAAAGCCGCTCCTTGCCAGCGGTTGAAAACCCGTGTCTGGAAAGGGCAAGCGTCCTCCGGGCGCTATTTTGTTTCAAGCCATGGCGTCTGTAAGACGCCTGTACTTTCGGCCGGGTGTTTTCAACACCCGGCCAGCCTACCGGAGATTTTCCATCTTCGGGGCCAGAAGGAGGCAGCGGGGGCTTCGGTGAACAGGAAAGGAAATAAGGAGATGCTATGCCCAGGATCGGACCGCATATCGACCCTCCGTTGAGCCGAATTCCCTCCCTGCTCAAGATGCACGGGTGGGCGACCTTCCAGACGACCCTGCGAGATCCGCACCGTCTCTCCAAAGAGAGCATCCCGGACGAGGGGGATCAGGCTCTGTTTCTGCTGGAGGCCAAGTCCTTATCCGGTCTTTGGGGAATGGTCCATGCCTCGATGCTGACAAATCTGGCTTCTCTGGACCCGCGCATTCGCCACGGCTCGGCGGGCGCGCTGGCAGCGGACGCCAACCTGGCGGCCGACCTGGGCCTGGCGGGCGTCTGCTTTCACGTCGGCTATCAGAAGGGACATACGGCGCGAGAGGCGGCGCTGGCCGCGGTCGGCGAGAAGCTGGGCGAGGTCCTGGGCCGTCTGAAGCCGGGCGCCCGCGTGATGCTGGAGAACGGCTGCGAGGGCACGGAGCTAGGGCAGACGATAGCCGAGCTCGGCACGGTGGTCCATGCCTCCGAGGGCGATCCGGAGCGTCTGGGGATCGTGCTGGATACTTGCCATCTGCATGTCTCAGGATTCGATATGGCCGCTCCGGAGGCCCCGGAGAAATTGGCCGCCGAGCTGGAGGCGCAGGGACTCGTGCCCTATCTGACCGCGATCCATCTGAACGATGCGCGCGAGCCGTGCGGTAGCCACCGGGACCGCCATGCCGTGCCGGGACAGGGGACGATCGGGGAGGGGCTGCGTCGCTTTCTCCGGCATCCGCTTTTTGCGCCGCTGCCGGCGATCCTGGAAATGAGCGTGCCGGCTGCCGAGCAGGGCATCGCCTTTTTGACAGAGGCCGCAGGATAGAAGGTAAGCTATCGCGAACTTTATGACGACAATTGCAGTATGCAAAAATAGAGGGCGATAAAATCGCTCGCTGACGTATCGTTGCGCCGCCAATGGGGGAGGGCACTATGGGAATTGTTTCCACGGAGAAGGCTACCACGCCGATGGGCCTGACGACCACGCAGGCTCCTTACATCGAGCAGGCTCGCAATGAGGGCCATATCTATATTCAGCAGCCGTATGCGCTCTACTCCGAGGAGAACCACGAGGCCTGGCGCCGTCTCTATGCCCGCATGCTCGACCGCTGGCACACGTATGCCAACCCGCATTTTCTCAAAGGTATCGAGCGTCTTTGCCTGGACCCCAACCAGGTGCCCCGGCTGGAAGACGTCAATCAGTTTCTTTGCCCTCTGACCGGATTCAAGGCCAAAGCCGTCAGCGGCTACATCCCCGCCTTCCTCTTCTTCGACTGCCTCCGCAACCGCGAGTTTCCGACGACCATTACTATCCGTGACAGCAAGCGGCTGGACTATCTGCCCGAGCCGGACATCTTCCACGACATCGCCGGGCACGTGCCCATGCATACCGACCCGGCTTTTGCCGATACGCTCGTGCGCTTCGGCGACTGCGCTCACACCGCCGCGGAGATGGTCGCCCGGATCAAGAACGAGCGGGAGCAGGTGCAGCGCCTTACCAGCATCATGAAGGCGATGGCGCGTTTCTTCTGGTTTACCATCGAATTCGGCCTGATGAAGGGCGAGGGTGGTCTGAAGGCGTATGGCAGCGGGCTGCTCAGCTCCTACGGCGAGCTGCGCCACGCCATCGAGTCGCCGGAGGTGCAGCGCTATCCCATCCGGATCGAGTGGGTGATCAACCAGTACTTCGAGATCGACCACTATCAGCCGCTGCTGTTCATCGTCGATTCCTTCGACCATCTCTTCAGCCTGGTGGACCAGCTCGAAGACTGGATGCGCAAGGGCAAGCTGAACAACGTCGCGCCGGGCGAGCCCAAGATCAGCGAGGCAGACCTCAAGAGCTTCCTGCACGCTTCCGAGCAAAAATAAATAGATGCGAACGATCATCGAGCCGTTTAAGATCAAGATGGTGGAACCGATCCGCGCCACGACGCCGGAGGAGCGGGCGGGAATTCTGCGCAAAGCCCACTACAACCCCTTTCTCATTCACTCCGAAGATATTCTGCTCGATCTGTTGACCGATAGCGGCACTTCGGCGATGTCGGCGGCGCAGTGGGGCGCGATGATGGTCGCCGACGAGAGCTACGCCTGCAGCCGTAGCTTCTTCAAGTTCGAGAAAGTCGTTCGCGCGCTGACGGGTTTTAAAAACATCATTCCGACGCATCAGGGCCGCGCGGCGGAGCGGATTCTGTTCGAGATCGTGGGGGGCAAGGGCAAGGTCGTGCCGAGCAACAACCATTTCGACACGACGCGCGCCAACATCGAATATTCCGGCGCGGACGCGGTGGATCTGGTCATCGACGAGGGCAAGATCCCCTCGTCGGAGCATCCGTTCAAGGGCAATATCGATATTGGCAAGCTGGAGGCATTGATCGAGCGGGTAGGGGCCGATTCCGTTCCGCTCGGCATGCTGACCGTCACCAACAACACGGGCGGCGGGCAGCCGGTCTCAATGGAGAACATCCGCGCCGTCAGCGAGACGTTGCACCGCTACAACATTCCCTTCTTCCTCGATGCCTGCCGCTTCGCCGAGAACGCTTACTTCATCAAGCGCCGCGAGGCCGGATACGCGGAGAAAAGCGCCCGCGAGATCGCACAGGAGATGTTCTCCTACTGTGACGGGGCGACCTTCTCCGGCAAAAAGGATGGCCTCTCCAACATCGGCGGGTTCCTGGCGATGAACGACGACCGGCTGGCCGAGCAGGCGCGCAACCTGCTTATCCTGACGGAAGGCTTTCCGACCTACGGCGGCCTGGCGGCGCGCGACCTGGAGGCGCTGGCGGTCGGGCTGGAGGAGGTACTGGACGAGCGGTACCTGGAGTACCGGCACGCCTGCATCGAGTATTTCGCGCGGAAAATCGTCTCTGGCGGGGTCAAGATCGTCGAGCCGCCGGGCGGACATGCTCTTTATATCGACGCCCGCGCGTTCCTGCCGCAGCTCCCCATCGAGCAGTATCCCGGCCAGGCGCTGGTCTGCGCGCTGTATGAGATCGGCGGCGTGCGCGGCGTCGAGGTCGGCAGCGCCATGTTCGGCAAACACGACCCCGAGACCGGCGACGAGACCTACGCCGCGATGGACCTGGTCCGCCTCGCCATTCCCCGCCGCGTCTACACGCAGAGCCACGTGGACTATCTGGCCGAGGTGATTTTAGAGACCTTCGACCGCCGGGAATCCATTCAGGGGCTTAAAATCGCCTATCAGGCCCCGTTCCTGCGCCACTTCACCGCCCACTTCGCGCCGGCCGCCTAGCGCCTTTTTCTTCTCAAAACGCATTCTCTTCGGAACAATTACGGTTTTTGCTCCGTTTTACCGATACATATGGTGAGCGCAACCGTAAGCGCGCCACCAGGAGCAAGACCATGAACGTTTTTTCTCCGTATCTCAGCGCGCTGAGGGCGCGCTTGCACCATCTGTCTGTTGCCACGCACGAGGATAAAGCGGATGAGGTCGTTCTGGGGGATGAAGAGCTGATCGTGCCGGAAGGCGAGCAAGGTCCGGTCGTCTCCAGCCTGTCTCTCGCGCTCTATCAGTTGGGTCTCATCAAGCATCTGCCGGAGCCTCCGATCGTATCCGAGGCAGAAGAGAATAAGCCTCAGTAACGTTTAGGGGCGGCACGGAAGCGCCGTGCTGCCGTTACGAAGTCCACCTCCGCGGACTCATCCCTTCACGCGGATAGGGGAAGCGCCGTGATGCGCCAGACGCGATGTTTCCTCTCAGGATCATTCTAAATAGCTGAGGAAATGCACCCGACCGAGCGAATCGCCTGCGACAATCGTCTTCCCATTCGGGGCTGTTGCGCAGGCATACACATTGCCGTCCGCAGTGAACTCCGCCAGAATGGCTCCCTTCTCTAAGTCCCAGACTTTGAGCGTGTTGTCCCCCGATCCGGAGACAGCTCGCTTGCCATCCGGGCTAAGAGCGACGGCGCTAACCCAATTGCTGTGCCCCTGCAAGGTTTGCAACGGCTTGCCTGTCTCTAAATCCCAGATTTTGAGCGTGCTGTCCCCCGATCCGGAGACGGCCCGCTTGCCATCCAGAGTAAGAGCGACGGCATAAACCGTACTGCTGTGTCCTTCCAGAATCCGCAATAGAGGCCCTCCGGCAGGCGACAGAGTCGGTCTGCGTGGGAGGAGGCATGGCCGTGGAGCGAACCGTTCTACCTGCCGGTACAACGCCTCTAACCTCGATCCGGCATGCTCCGGCAGCCGTCCGAGCAGTTGGGAGGCAAGCTGGGTCCGTTCGCGGCTCAGCACATGCGCGCTCAGTCTCAGCGCGTCTCTCGCCAGAGCCACGTCCGCGTCTTCCTGTTGCAGGTGGTCTCGAGTTTCGTCTTGCATGGTTCCTCTTCTCAGCCGGCGGCAGCGCGGTCCGTGAGGCCACCCGCCAGATACTGCTCGTAATCGGTCAGAAGCGCAATAATGTCGGTAGCGTCGAGCTTCGCCTGGAGCCAGCGGTAGTCTAGCAGGAGCGCTCGCCACTCGGCGGGGCGGCCCGCGCTGTCCAGATGATAACCTAACTGCTGGAAGAAATAGCCATCGTTGGGACCGGAAGCCCAGCCATCGGGACAGCGACTCGCATACGCATCCAGCAACTTCGCGTGCAGCGCGGGCAAGTCGTCCGCCATTGCCTGGAGATAGTCGACGTTGTGGTCATGTAGATACAGGCGGCCCTCCGCGCTCCTTAACAGCAGCGAACGATCTACCATGTCGCGAATGGCTTCGCGGGCCGGGAAACCATACAGTCCCTGCGCTTTCCAGAAGGTCAGAATCGTCTCTTCCGGAAGGAGCGCGCCGCGCGGAAAGACGGCCAGGTCCAGATACCGTTGGCGCTGCGGCTCGGGCAGCATCTGCACGCTGATCTCGATGGGACGCAGCATCTCCCAGCGCGGATCGCCCGCCATCCGATTGCGGATCACGCTCCGGTCGGAGTTGCGCAGATACTCCAGCAGGTCCTTCCAGGGTTCTGAGATACCGCGCGCCGCGCCGCCCAGCGTTACCAGCGCGTGCGGCTCGCCGTGGCAGGCTTGCGCCACTTCCCGCGCCTCCGGCGGCAGGCTATCCGCTTCCTACTTCGCCCAGGAGGCCAGCAGAGCCAGGGCTTCGCTTTCCGGCAGCACGTCCAGAGGCCAGGCTACCGCGCCCAACAGCTCCAGCACCCTGGCGTCCCGCGTGGTGATGAGCGCGCGGCAACGTGGTCCCAGCGTGTCGGAGGCGAAGGCCCAGGCGTGCCGGTCGTCCCAGACGTTGTCCAGGACCAGCAGGCAGGCTCTGTCCGCCAGGAGGGTACTCAGCCGGGCGCGGCCTACGGCTACTTCGGTGAACGCCGGCCCGGTATCGCCGAGGCTCTGGGCCAGCGCCGCCTGCAGGCTGACCAGGGAGGGTTCCGGACCCAGCTCGACCCAGAAGACGCCGCCCGGGAAGGCATGGCGAATGTCGCAGTCCCGCGCCAGCGCCGCCGCCAGCGTGGTCTTGCCGCGTCCGCCGGCTCCATAAGGCCCGAAGCGAGAATGCGTTCCCACCAGCGCGACGGGCCGGCACAGGTCGGCGAGGGCGATCTTCTTGAGGGCGTCCAGATCGTCCGGGCGGGAAAGAAAATGCTGCGGCAGCGCGGGAACACCTACCAAAAGGCCGATAGGGACCGCCGGCTCGCGCAACTGCCGCAGGAGGCTTTGCAGCTCAGCCTGATAACGGGCCTCGTCCCGAAAGTCGCGCATGTCGAAGCCCTGAAGCTCGCGGGGCAGGTCGGCGCGATTGGAGCGGCGCAGCAGCGGATGGACCGGCTTGCATACAGCGAGCGCGTGCCGCCATTCGGCCTCCACGTAATCGGAGGTGAGCGCGCGCGGCCCGACGACCAGCAGCAGGCGGTCCGCCGCTTCGATGGCATCCGCGATCTCCCGGGTAAACTTGAGGCCCCGGTTCGGCATGCTCTCCCGGTCGAACCAGACGCGCAGTCCTTCCCCGGTCAGGTCCTCATACAGCCGCCGGACGAACGGCTCATCGTCTTTGCGAGCGTAGGAAAGGAAAAGAGAGTCCGGCACGGCGTCTCCTCACTTTCTGCGGGAGTCATCTGGCAAGGCGCTGCGCGATGGCGCTGATGCTTGCCGGTTCCGTCCCCGCATCAGGCTTCGACCTCTAGCGGACGATCCAGGAACATGACTCGCCAATCGAGAACCTCCTGCATAAGCTCGATGGCGACTTTTTCGGCATGGGCGCGCACGCGACTATTGTGGCTCTCAGCAGCCGTTTGCACTATGTCCTTTAGTTTTTGGGTATCTGTCAGAAGCATAGAGAGATGTTTATGCATGGACTCGGATCGCCTGGCGACGCGCCGAAATTCCCCCTGGTTATTCATTCCGATAAAGGCGGCTCCCAGCGCAGGCAAGAAGCCGCACAAGAATGTAAGCAGATGCTTTGGATCATGTAGCGCCGCAGAGAGAGTAGATAGAACCGGAAAGCGAGCAAGCAGTGTTGGAAAGCGTTCATCCAGCAGGGAAATGAAACCCGGGAACAGATGGAATACACAGCAGGCTACCGTAAGCCAGAGCATGATAAGAACACCCTGGTGCAACCGGGTTTCGATGATATGCGCGCGTTTCCCAAGCGATTGATGGTACTTGCGCTGCTCTTCCAGCAATGTCTCCAGGTCCGTCAGGCTCTTCGCGAGATAGTCCTTGTCGAGCGTTTTGTCTGGCAGGCCGATCCATCGGGATACAGCGCGAACATACCATTCCATCCAGGTGGCAGAGGGGTGTCCATAGAACGTCTCATGGGCCTGTAATTGCGGAAAAGGCCGTTGTCCGCCCAGGGAAGATACGATGCGCAAATGCCGAACAAGCTCGGCAACCAGCCGGTAGTCGAGCCAACGCTCGTGCCAGGCCTGTTTGCGGCCGACTATGACGACAAACAGGATCCGCCCGATGGCTGCCAATTCGAGTGCCGCAGCAATGCCCACGAATAGCTCCGGCTTGAAGTTCCGTATGACCGGCGCTAACGCAAAGCCAACGGCAAAGGCTGCCAGCAGATAGACGAGGATGAACGCGCTGCGGTACTTGTCTGCATATATCCCGGACAGCTTGTCGGGCCAGGCGTAAAAGGGACGCAAGCGATCTGCAATTTCCTCGTCTTGAGGCCAGTTGGGAAGTACGGCGTTTTCAAACGGAGGAACGGCCAGCTTGATTGTCGGACGCTTAGAATCGGCCACGATGTCTCGAAACACTTTCCACAAGACCGCTTTGTTCCTGCGCGGTCGCTTCTCCTCATAATAACGCATAAGGTCTTTACGCGCGTCTGCCGGATGATATTCCTTGTCGCCCGCTATTTCCGCGCCGGCCAGCGGTTCCGGGATCTTCAGCAGGTTTCTGACAACCTGCTGTATGCCGTCTGGATCGCTGGATGCGCCACCCGAAATCCACTGCCAGGTATGCGGCGCGTCGGCGTCAATCCAGATCACTGGAACTCCGGCGCGCTTCGCCTGCGCCAGCGTGGTCTCGGTTCCACCTATCTTACCCCGTTCTTTGCCATCCCAGATCACGAGCAACAGGTCCGATTGGTTGAGCACGACCTGGCCGCAGATGCCATAGACCGCGCCGCCGTTGCGGTTTCCATCGAGCTGAAAGCAACCGGTGGCACGGGCCTTCAGACTGCGGAAGCGGTCCAGCGAATCCGTCTCCAACGCGGAGCCAGGATGGAAATCCTTCTCATACTCCTCCTGGCAAAAGGGCATGGGGCAGCACAACTCCCACCCCAGCGCGAGCGCCTGTTCTGCAAACAGGCGGTCCGAGCCTTCCGCCAGGGGCGAGATGGCCCGAAGCACGGGCGGCACGGGCAGGAACAACTCCTTATTCTCGTCCGCAAAGTCCTGAACGACCTCCTGTACCGTGGAGAGAAGGGAGGCGATCACGCCGCCGAGCGTCGGCAGGTCCGCGTTATGAAGGCGATTCGGCCGATGGCCGACCACGCCCACGCGAAACGCCAGCCGCGGCTTTGGCGGGCTATTCAGCTCCTCTACTGGCGAGGTCTCGAAGGAATCGGTTTGCAGGTCCGGGCTGCTCATGGGTTCTCTCCAAAAGGTTTTTCGGCCTGAATAACCGCAGGGCGTGGTTTAGTAGCGCGGGGAGGCGCCGGAGGTCGCCGTAGAGCCGAGGACAGCCTCAGCGGTGGCGTTGGCGGCCTGAAGCATGAAGCCGAGCTCGCTGCTGATGGCGATGAATCGCCAGCCCTCCGCGATGCGGCGCCGGGCCGCTTCGTCGTCCGCGACGTGGATGCCGGGGGCTATCCCGTGGCGGACGGCCGTCTCGCGCAGATGGCGCAGCGCGTCCACGAAGACCGGATCGTCCGTCTCCATCGCCGGCGTCTTGTGCATGGAGGCGAGCAGGTCGTTGGGGCCGACGAACATGGCATCGACGCCTTTCACGGCAAAGATGGCGTCGCAGTTCTCAACGGCGGAGACATGCTCGGCCTGGACGATGACCAGAATCTCGTCGTTGGCACGGCGGTAGTATTCGGTGGCGTTGGTCTGGAAGTTCAGGATGTGCAGCCCGCCGCCGACGCTGCGCCGGCCCTCTGGGGGATATTTGCAGACGGCTACGGCTTCTTCGGCTTCTTCTGCCGAGCAGCACATCGGGAAAACAATGCCATAAGCGCCTGCATCTAAGGCGCGCTTGACGTTCTCCAGGCTGTTGGCGGGCACGCGGGCCAGCGGGATGCCGCCCGCATCGGCCACGGCCCCGAAAATGGTGGCGGCCGTCTCCCAGTTGGCCGGACTATGCTCGATGTCCAGGGTCAGCCAGTGGAAGCCGGCGCGGGCCATGAACCGGGCGGCCATCGGGCTGGCGAGCGAGAGCCAGGTGCCGACCTGCGCATGTCCTTCTCTCAATGCGGCTTTGACGGTGTTAGTACGCATTCCTGTTTCCTCCAAAACTAGGCTTTCAACTTTACGCGAAGCGTGGGCGAATCCCAGACGTCGGGATTGACGACGTTGTCGGGGCGCTCGCCGTGCATCAGGACCAGCGCATTCTCTGCCGATTGCAGGCTCATCGCCTCTACGGACTCCGCGGCATTGAAGGCGTTGTGCGGCGAGAGCAGGCAGCGTGGGGCGCGGCGCAGGGGAGAATCGGGCGGCAGCGGTTCCTGCTCGTAGACGTCGATGGCCGCCCCGGCGATTCGGTCCTGCTCCAGCGCCGCCTGCAGCGCCGCCGGGTCTATGAGGACGCCGCGCGCCGTGTTGATCAAGTAGGCCGTTTGCTTCATCCGGGCGAAGCGGGCGGCATCGAGGAGATGGTAGGTCTGCGGCGTCGCGGGCGCATGGACCGAGACGAAGTCGCTCTGTGCCAGCAGCGCATCCAGCCCGACGAAGGTAAACGCCGGCAGGCCGTCGCCGGAAAAGCCCTGCTCGGCCAGCGGGGGGTCGCAGACCAGGATACGCATCGCAAACCCGGCGGCGCGGCGCGCCACGCCCTGCGCGATCCGTCCGAATCCGATCAGACCCAGCGTCTTGCCATAGACCAGCACGCCGGGGACCTCATCCCAGCCGCCGGAGCGCATCAGGGAGTCCGCTGCCGGAATCTTGCGCACCAGGGCCAGCATCAGCCCGAAGGTGTAGTCCGCCACGCCGTCCGCCATCGCGCCGGGCGTGTTGGTGACCACCACGCCTGCCTGCGTCGCCGCTTCCAGATCCACGCTGTCGATGCCGATGCCGCACCGGGAGACGATCTTTAACGGCGGGCAGGCCGCAAAGACAGGCGCCGTGTACGCATCGCTCGCCGCCACGACCGCGTCACAGCCCTGCAGGATCTCAATCAGCTCGTTCTCCGGAATAGGCCCATACTTCGGAGGATGAACCACTCCGCATCCGGCCTCTTCCAGCTTTGCCACCGCCGCCAGACCGCTCGTCCAGACCGCCCGCGCAGTCACCGCTACTTTCCAGCTCATTCCTTCTCCCCCAATATGCCTCACGGCGGACTACCTCGCTTGTTCGCGTTCGTGAGGGCTTTTCCCTGCCGGGCACGGCGAACCGCAGAGGTCTTGAGTTTTCTTTGATCCCGATGACGGCAAGTCCTGGTCCTACTCGCATCCGGCCCTCCTTTGGTTATGCCCGCATAAAATCTTTATTCTTTACCTTGCCGGCGTGGAACAATATGCCCGGCGGAGCAATCAGAATTACTGGCGCCAGTTCTAAGATCTAAGAAGCGAGGAACCGTCGAGAAGCGCACCGAGAAGGGGCTCCTTTTAGGGAGCTATTGCTATCATCGCTAGCTAGATCACGAGCGTTAGCAGCCGTTCGGTCTGTGTTGCGCAGTAGCCTTCTCTCCTTCCCTCTTAACGAGCAAGATTCTGTCTATCCGGCTGGAACCGGTCGAAAGGAGGACTATGCATCGATTCTGTCTCGGAAGTAGTTTAATTTGCAATCATCACTTTCTTTTATACGCTTCGCTCCCCGCCGAAAACGGGCGACGAGGCCAACGCACCAACGGGTACCGGATTTGCTCCGGCAGCCGGAACTGCTGGAGCAACACCAGCCGCCTATTCTCCTAAAAAAGCAGGCTGCCGAATGTTTTGCAGATCCTTCCTCGGAAGAGCTAGCAGGACTGCAAGCCTCCAACGGCATCTGCTGAGGATAGGCGGCTGGCTGCACTCCTCTTTTTCCTCAAGACGATTTAGTTTTCTTTCTTCGGGCGACTGAAGTCGCAACAAGAGCACGAAGTCGCCCTTCGGCGACTATCACTGATAAGCTTGTTCCTCTCCTCTTGAGTAAGTGGGGCTGGAAGGCAAAGGTAGAACCTGGCAGCGGTAGTCCGCGTAGGCGGACTTTGCGCCTTTGTTGCTGCGACTTCAGTCGCCCGAAGATGAAGGACTGAGGATCGCACGGGAACTTGAGAATAATCCGGCTTTGTTCAAGAATCCTAGAACCATAATGGAATACTTAGAAACGCAAAAGCAAAGCCAGCTTGAATCCTAATGGCAACTCGATCATTCGCTCTTCCGTGCGGAATGCAGCGGAAAAGACGACCTCGCTCTACGAGGTGGCCGTCGTGCTGCAAAAAACCTGATACATTCCGATTCGCCGGACGCTAAGAAGAACAGCCGGGCATCCGACGGATGCCCGGCTTGTTTGTTACTTCCGCACGAGGATGTCCTGCGGGGCGGAGATAGCGACCTTCTCTGGGCTGTAACACAGTCGATTTTTTTCGGACCTGACTGTCATATGCCGGTCAGGTCTCTTTTTGCTGTATAAAGTTTAATTGTAGGGCGTATCTTGTCGTTTTGTAGTCATTTGACGCTCTTTGACCGTTCTTTGACGGACCGCCTGTACTATGCTCCCAATACTTCGGAACCTCAGGGGAACAACAGAAGTTCGGCCCAAGCCATCGGGCCAACACCTGGAGGGACCGGAAATCAACCCTCTACATGGGATTTAGGAGACAGTGCGATGAATACGACACGAAGTATCACTCTGGCAGGGCTGGTTCTCATGACACTGACCTGCCACTCTGCCTTCGGACAGATGCGGCCTGCGGACCATTCGCTCCTGAACCGCAACCTGGGCCAGGCAAAAGTCGACCCGAATCTACTTCACTGGAACCGCAGAGAGCCGATTCCATTTCGGCCGTTCCCTCGCGTCGACCCGCAAACGGGCCGCCTTATCGCACCCGGCGCCCAGATCACGCTGCACAACGGCCGGCGAGTGGATGCCCGGACCTTCTACGACAGGTTGGACAATCTGGAGCGGCAGTTCAATCAGCTCGGTTACTCCCTTCGCGGTCCCGAACATCAGATCATGATTGGGGAGCTGAGGCCGCAGGTTAACCCAAAGACCCAGCAGCGTGAAATCTACACCGCTCATCTCAAGCCTAGTCCGGATCTGGACCGTCACTATCGTGGCTTACAGCCCGCGCTCATTCTTGACGAGCTACGGAAGCGAGGTGCCAAGATACCGGAGATTCGACTCAAGGAAAGGAAAGACCGCAATAAGCAGAGCAGCCTCCCTGGCGGCCATCCAGCGGGCATAGGGACAAGCTCGCTGATTACATGGCTCAACAATCCGCAGATGGTGCAGCAGATGGTGGCCGCATTGACCAAGTTGCTTCAGTCCGAGCCTCAGCACTACCAGTGGGGGACGAACTGGACTGGCTGGGGTGTGGGTGACCCAAACCTCTTTAGCGTTCAGGTCGGAGCGAATGCTATGGTGGAAGGTGGGACCGACTCGGAGCCCGGCGGCAAAAGGTCCTCCACGCACATGCACGTCGAAGGAGATGTCCAGGGATCCGTCTTTGGAAACAGCTTCGAAGTGGCCCGTGCGGTCGGCGACATGACGTCTACTGTGGACACAAGTAAGTCAGATTCGTCCGGTTCACTGGACTTCGACTTCTATGTGCTCGGGTTCCAGCTTGTCAGCGAGCACCACAGCAACGCGGCCATGGCCCTTTCGAACGGCGTTTCAGAAGACGTCAGCCCCCATGTCGGAACTACGATTCCGGTGGGTCCAATTCCGGTTACTGCTGAGATAGGCGTTAACGGCAGTGTCGGAGTCAACTATACGCTGCTGGTCGCACCCCTTACTGCCTCTGGTGAGACCACTCCATACCTCGATACGCAGGGCTACGTGAAAGCCGGCATCGGTGGTGACTTCTTTGGCTTCGGAGCTAGTGTTGGAGTGAAGGGACAACTAACTTTCCTCCAGGGCGATCTGGACTTCATCGCCCGGGCATCAATCGGTGACATCGGCCCGAACATTCTGCACCTAGCTGCGTGCGGACAGGATCAGTTCCACGCACTCAGCGGCGAGCTCGACCTGTACGCGGAAATCGACTACCTGTTTGGTAGCAGTGAATGGGACTGTAAGATCGCCGGATGGGATGGCTTCGACGCCTCCGGTACCATCTTCGACTACGATAAGCAGATCCAACTATGGTGATCTGAACTCTCCGCACACCCGCTACAAGATGAGGTTCTAGTAGCGGGTGTGCACAATAAACCCGGCGTAAGCCGTGTAGGAGATTTGCCATGAGCTACCGCAAGCTTATTCTGTTATCCATTTCTGCCGCGCTTCTTGCCTTTCTGGGCACGGTCTTCTTAACCGCTACGAGAGCCCGGTCGTCCGCTCTAGAGTTGCCGGGCTTTGTATATGGGAAGCGCTACATTTACCATATTGAGTGTTCCGCCGATGGTACGGCGGATCTTCGCAAGCTCCTGCAAGAGGGCACGAAGACCGCTGTCGGACTGCTAGCCACCTCACTGCACTTCCATACAGGGGGCGAGATGGAATTCGTGACCCTGGAGTCAGGGAGCAAGGGGACCCGAATGCTTTGCAGATTCCATCCTGATGCCCTGGAAGTCGCGCTGAACAATCAGCGACAACCGGCAGGCGAACGGAAGATCGGAGAGGATCTGAGCAAAGACACCCTGTTGGAAATCGGCTCGCATGGCGAGATCGTTTCTGTCCGATTCGATCCATCGGTCGCGCGGGAGTCAGGATCCTTCGCACGCACTATACTGGCCTCGTTCCAATTCGTCTCCCCGGCTTCGAGTGCCGCTCTGAAGCGACCATGGGAGACGCATGAGAAGGATCCTGCGGGGATCTTCCTGGTCCGCTACGAGCCGATTTCCGTCAGCGGTAATGGGTACGCCAGTGCGGAGGTAGTCATGTTTCGTAAAAGACGCATCCGTGAGGGCCAGCCATCTCAGGCTTCAAACGACGCGACTCCGCGTCTCGCTCAGCACACCATACCGGGCGGAGACCTGACCGCTGTAATCGATCTCGGCGGTGGCTTCCTCAAGTCTGTTCAGGGAAGTCAGACGAATGAGACCCAAGTGGCTGGTAAATCGGTTGCATGGTCGAAGACAACGGTCGATTTTCGCCTGGAAAGACAGGAAACGGTAGCAGAACAGGAGTTGTCCGGCCTGCAGGCGACAGGCGAAAAGTGTTGGCAGGCATGGACGGCAACGGCGCTGTATGCGCCGCCCTCCGCGGAGGAAGGTGAGCGGGATATGGAGCGAGCGACCCTCCAGAATGAGACGGCCGAGAGTCTGATGGCCCAGTTGGATGCCGTGGATAGGGATGGGTCCAACTCCAATGTCACAACGATCTTTCTGAAGCTGAAAGCGCTTCTTTACCTGCATCCGGAGGTTTGTGACCTCTTTGCAGAGAGGCTGGCAACTGCTCCGACGGAGAGTCGCGCGATGGGTCTGCTCTCAGAAGCTTTCAGCGAGGTCGGGAACCCACAGGCGCAGGCGAGCCTCATCGCAGCCGCCCGGGCAAGGACTAATGATGCCCCCGCGATGTGCAAGCTAATCGCCGCTTTGGGAATGACGCCAACGCCGACACTGGAAGCGGTTGCGACGGTCAAGGATGCCGCACTTGGCGCAAAAGATCCAGATGTCCGTGCAACGGCACTGTTCTCCTTGGGAATCATGGCGCACCGTCTGGAAGCTATAGACTCGAAGGGCGCCGACGATATCGTCCTGTGGCTCATCGGACGCTTTGGCTCTACCAGGACAACAGATGACAGCCGTATTCTGTTGGGTGCGCTGGGAAATGCAGGCACTGCCACGGCGCTTAGCGGCATTCAACCCTTCCTGATGGCCAATACCCCGGAAGTCCGTGCCGCCGCGGTAGTCGCACTGCGTTTCATACATAATCGGCAGGTAGACGCATGCCTGGACCTTGCTCTTACCCGTGATCCGTCGGCTAGAGTCCGTGAAGAGGCGTCCTTCGCGCTTAGCTTTCGGCCAATGAGTCCGGAATGGTTCGCGGTTCATAAGGCTGCCCTGAAATCAGAGAAGGCTGCTTCCATCCGTATCCGTCTGCTCGAAAATCTGTGGGGTGCGCGACAGCAGTTTCACGAAGCGCGTCAGATCGTAACGATGGAAGCGAAGCATGACGCCGATCCAAGCGTCCGGAAGGCGGCCCGTCAGATGATGGGCGTGGGCAGCGTTACCGGCCCGCAGTAATAGCGGGCACTACTGAACACAGGTGACTCACATATACCCTATAAGGGTCTCTCACTGGAGAAAGGAAAAGATCGTGTTCTCTCGATTCATGATAGTAGTCGGTATCGGATTAGGCATAGCATTTTACCTGCCTATGGCCACGGCACAAAGTGTCGATACAGGACAGAATGAACTCCAATCCTCTCGCACGAGGTTCGACAAGGGAAAGTCGGAGAATAATAAAACCGACCATCCAATCTATAAGGGCCTGAAAAAGCGATTGGCAGTCATGGATGTGGAGATCAAAGCCGCGATCCCGACGATAACGCCTTCGTCATCGGACCCGTCCGCGCCGGTAGATAGCATGACGCCGCCGGCTCCAGCCGATTTTGGAACGGGCTTGACCGAAATATTGCTGACAGCACTAAGGGAGAAAGATCAGTTTGTCCTTTTCGAACACATTCCCAGCATGGATGCTCCATCAGGAGCAGGTTCAAATTCTTTAGGGCCATCGGCGGCTCCAACAGGAGCTAACAGCAACGGGGGGAATAGCGCCCCGACCGCAACATCGATGCCGCCGCCTAGTGGACCGGCAATGGGTGCGAGAGGCAGCAGTCCCACGATTTTGTCTGATCCAACAGGCTCGACAAATCAGACCGGTTCTATACCCTCCTGGCTTCCGGTGCAGGCATTGGTATGTACAGCAGTAACGGAGTGCAGGCTAGGGCGTAATGGCCGAAATCTGAGCTTCAAAGATAACATTGACTGGCGGGCCGATAATTTGGAGGCGACTATCGTACTGGATATGCGCATCTTCGATACGGCAACGGGAGAGATTCTCTATGCCACATCGGCAGAAGGCCATGCCAAAAATTCTAGTAGTTCTTTTGGCGTCCATGTAGGTGGGTTCGGGTTTCAGAATCAAGCATCGCGCGTAGACCCGCTCACTACTGCCGTCCGTCAAGCCATCACTAAGGCGGTCGATTTGCTCTGCGACAAGCTGCAGGAGGGCCCGTGGGAAGGTCGCGTGGTGGAGACGGATGCCGAAGGGGATACCGTATCGATGGTTTATCTCGATGCTGGATGGCGAGAAGGCGTCCGCGTGGGTGATGAATTTGAGATACTGCATCCCGGCCGCCCGATCATAGAGGAGGGAACCGGGCGCATCCTCGGACGTACAAAGGACAAATACGTGGGCCGCTGTCGCGTGGAGGAAGTCCAGGAAAAGATAGCGAATGCAACGCCTTTCGAGGGTACCGGCTTTCAAAAAGGGGATGTGGTACGAATCGCCAGATCAGGCGCGACAACAGAGCAACCGTCGCGCAACCCCTAATCGGAGCAGACGCCAGTTCGGAACACTTCAAACAGTCCCTATCAGGCATGTATCTGAAGTAGATACATGCCTGATTCTCTTCACACAGTGATTTTGCCCCTGCTGCCTCCTAATCCCTGATCCAAACTTGACGAACCATACGGACATGTGATATTTTGATTAGTGTAAGCCTTTCTGTCAGCCGGTCGTCTACCAAGAAGAGAATCTTATTCCACGAGTACGCAACAGCACATCTCTTGCCATTCCGCTAACTTCCGGCCTCTGATCGAGAGACCATCATCCTTACGGCAACTGCATTCGATCCTTCACCAGTCATCGTCTACCTTACTTAAGAAGAGAATGAACCGAGCCTGTCGCATAGAACTTTTAGGTGGATTGCGGGTGCAGCAAAACGGACAAACGGTGTCGCGCCTGCAAACCCGTAAGACAGAGGCTCTGCTGGCCTATCTGGCGCTCTATCGGCAACATGCCCATCCCCGCGAATTCCTGGCCGATCTTCTCTGGCCGGAGGAGGAGCCGCAGATCAGCCGCCACCGGCTCAAGCAGGCTCTGTATGCGATCCGCAGTGTGCTCGAACCAAAAGGAATATCCCCTGGAAGCCTGTTGATTGCCGACCGCATGGAAGTACGGCTCAACAAGGAGGCCGTTGAGATCGACGTCGCCGAGTTCGAGGAGCTGCTTCGCTCCAGCCTGCGGATAGAAGATCCTTCCGAGCGTATCCCGCTTCTGGAGCAGGCGCATGGCCTCTATCGAGGGGAATTGCTTCCCGGCTATTATGAAGACTGGCTGATATCGGAGCGAGAGCGGCTGGGGGAAGCCTACCGCAATGTGCTCAGCCGTCTGATGACGGCACGGGCCAAGATCAAGGATTTGGCAGGTGCGATCGAGGCGGCCAGGAGGGCCATGGAAGCGGATCCTCTGCGGGAAAGTTCGCACTATGACCTGATGCGTCTTTACGTCGCGGCCGGACAACCCGAACAGGCTCTAAGCCAGTATCGGCAGTTGGAGAGTATTCTGGCGGGGCAGTTAGATAGCGCTCCCTCCCAGAAAGTTAAGACCCTGGCCGAGCAGTTACTGGTAGAGAGATCTCTTACAGCCCCCTCAGCCGAACAGGAGAGCCTGCCGAGGCTTGAGGAGATGTCGCCCGCACCGTCTCTACCAAGCGGCATCGTGACCTTCCTGATGACGGATATCGAAGGCAGCACGCGCTTATGGGAGCAGTCTGCAGAGGCCATGCGCCGGGCTCTCATCCGCCATGACGCGCTTGCTAGGGACATCATCCAACGGCACGAGGGAACTCTAGTCAAAAGTCGGGGAGAAGGCGACAGCCTCTTTTGTGTGTTTGCCCAAGCCGGTCAGGCTCTTGCAGCCGCCTGTGCGCTGCAGCAGGCCATTCAGAGAGAAGCTTGGCCGGAGCCGTGTTCCCTACGTGTTCGGATGGCTTTGCATACCGGCCCGGCCGATCTTCGGGAAGGCGACTATTATGGTCCGGTGGTCAATCGCTGTGCCCGGCTAAGGGCTATCGGACATGGCGGACAGGTCTTGCTCACGGCAGCCTGCCAGGCTCTGCTGCCGGAAACACTGCCGGAGAGAGCCAGCCTGCAGGAATTGGGCGTGCATCGCCTGCGGGATTTGGAGCGTGGTGAGTTGGTCTACCAACTGCGGCATCCGGCTCTTGTTGGTGATTTTCCGCCGCTTGGTTCTCTGCAAGCTTATTCCACCAATTTGCCGGTACAGTCCAGCTCTTTCATTGGGAGAGAGCGGGAGATCGCGGCGGTGAAGCAGTTGTTGGGGGCAACCCGGCTTCTCACGTTAACCGGAAGCGGAGGGTGTGGCAAGACCCGGCTGGCTTTGCAGGTAGCGGCAGAAGTGTTAGAAGCCTATCCGGACGGCGTCTGGCTGGTAAAGCTGGAGGCTCTTTCGTATCCTGATCAGGTCGTGCAGGCGGCGGCAAGCGCACTGGGTTTGCGCGAGGAGCCAGGTCGGTCTCTTGAGGAGACGGTGATAGACTACCTTAAGTCTCTGAAGACGCTTCTTGTGCTGGACAATTGTGAGCATCTAGTAGAAGCCTGTGCATCTCTGACGGCCCGGCTGTTGGAGATGTGCATGCATCTGAAGATAATGACGACCAGCCGGGAGGCTTTGCATGTGGCGGGAGAGTTGGTCTGGCGGGTGCCCTCTCTGTTGCAGCCAGATCCGCAGAAATTGCCCCAGGAGGAGAAAGAAATAGCTTCGGTGTTGCTGGAGTATGATGCCATACGTCTGTTTGTGGAGCGGGCACGTTTCCAGAGATCGGACTTCCGATTGGATCGAAGGAATGTGGAAGCGGTAGCTTTGGTGTGTCATCGTCTGGAAGGAATACCTTTAGCCATCGAACTGGCAGCAGCCCGAGTACGGGCGATGAGTGTCGAGCAGATCGAACAGCGATTGGAAGATGTTTTCCGCCTGTTGGCGGGAGGCAGTCGTACGGCACCTACGCGTCAGCAGACGCTCGAAGCGGCTATAGAGTGGAGCTATAAGCTTCTGACCGAGCCGGAACGGTTGCTGCAGGAGCGGCTTTGTGTGTTTGCCGGTAGCTTTATGCTCGAAGCGGCAGAGGCTGCTTGTTCAGGTGAAAGTCTGGCGGAGTGGGAAATTTTGGATCTGTTGACTAGCCTGACGGACAAGAGCCTAGTCGGTTTTGAGGAGCACCAGGGAGAACCGCGTTATCGGCTCCTGGAGACGGTGCGCCAATACGGCTGGCAGAAGCTGGAGCAGGAAAGGACGTTGGACCTGTGGCGCAGGCGGCATCTGGACTACTATCTGATCCAGGCAGAAGAGGGCAAGTCACTAGACTGGCTGGAGACAGAGCATGATAATCTGCAAGCGGGTCTGGCATATTGTCAGGCTCAACAAGACGCTGCTCAGGAGGGCCTTCGTCTTGCAGCATGTGTTTATCCATTCTGGAACATGCGCGGCTACTTGAGTGAAGGCAGAGAGAGATTGAAGGCAGCGCTCACACACGAAGGAGCCGAGCAACCTATGCAGGTGCGGGCAAAGGCACTTCTTCTCGCCGGGTGGTTAGCCTATAGGCAAACAGATTATTCCGAAGCGCGATCCCTTATGGAAGAGAGCCTGACTATCTATCGAAAATTAGAGGTTAAACAAGGTATTGCTGATGCCTTGAGCTGCCTGGGAGTTCTGGCTTTTGAGCAGAATGATCTTGTGATGGCCCGGACTCTAGAGGAACAGAGCCTGGCGATTAGAAAGGAAATAGGAAACAAGGGAAGTATAGCGTCCTCACTAAATAATCTAGCCAGCATGGCTTGTGAACGAGGTGATTACAATACTGCATGCAGTCTTCATGAAGAGAGTCTGGCGATAAGGAGAGAGTTAGGAGACAGGCATGGGATCTCCATAGCACTTCATAACCTGGGCGAGATCGCGCAATTGCAGGGAGACTATGCCGAGGCGCGCGTGCTTCTAGAAGATAGTTTGGCGATCCGGAGAGAACTGGGAGACAGGGGAGGGATTGCTGCAGCGCTCAGTAATCTAGGCGTGTTAGCTTGTGAGCAGCAAGAGTATGCAACAGCGCGCATGCTGCATGAAGAGAGTCTGGAGATACGAAGGGAGTTAGGATATAAGTCGGGGATCGCCCAATCGCTTCATGATCTAGGGGTGGTAGCTGAGAAATTAGGCGACTATGCGACTGCTCGCACGAGGTATACTGAGGGGCTGGTAATAAGAAGAGAAACCGAAGATAAGGGCGGACTCTGCGGTTCACTGGAAGGGTTTGCCAGCCTTGCGGAAGAGCAACGGCAATATGATCGCGCTGCTTGTCTCTGGGGAGCCGCCGCAGCATTGCGGGAAGCGATTGGTTGGCCTTTGTCGCCCATTGAGAAAGCAGGCCAGGATCGCCAGGTCGCCCTAGCTCGTGCTGCATTGGGAGAAGAGAGATTTGCTGCCGCCTGGGAGCAAGGACATAAGACGCCCACCGAGCAGGCTGTCCAATTCGCTCAGGAAGAAACAAGCTAGGCAGGAACAGGCCCGCTCGTTATACCAATGAGCAGGCCTATTCATAAGAACAGTTCGAGCAGGTGCTTACAGATTGAGATCGAAGTAGTAAAGAGACTGCCCATCGTCAGTCACCTTCATGAGGGAGGGTCCCTTCATGCTTTTGGCATGTCCATCCATGAAGGAGACATTGGCCATACCTTTGTTGAAAGACCCGACTGGATCGGCTGGATCGCATGTGTTCGTACCAGTACCACCGCTGTGGAGGGGATTGGGGCCGGTAAAGGACCATCTGGAGGAATAGCCTTGATAGTTGGGTTTGGCGCTGATATCAACACATTGACCCATGACGGCCTGATTCACTGATATATCACCGTGCCAGCCGAGGAAGTCCGCAGAGTCAAACAGGAAGGCGTAAGTGGATGGTGAGCTTACCTCAGAATATGCGACGCTTTGCACGACGGTACATGGGGGATACCCTGAAATACCACACATGCATTGTTGAAAAATGGAGCATGGGCGGGTTGCAGCAACACCAAGCGGGGCATAATATTTGATTCCTCCCCGCACCGTTTTATTAGATCCATCGGTGAGCCAGTAAGGAAAGCCCTCGATTTCCGCACGGCCCATGATGCCATAGCTAAGCCGGTAGTCCAGACTGTTAATGGGGGCCTGGTTGGTGTAGGGACTATCCGGGCAGAAGAGGATAGCGTAGTTCTTGCCGTAGGGCTGGATCAGGTCCTGCCAGGTCAGCAAGCCCTCCCCTTTGTAGCCCTGTCCCGGAACGGGATATTCCCAGCCTAGCGGCAGGGTTTCGTCGTAGTCCTGGATATACATTTGCACGCCCAGATTGAGTTGCTTGAGATTAGATAGGCATACTGTCTTTCGGGCCTGCTCTCTAGCCTGAGCAAAGACAGGAAAGAGAATGGCTGCCAGAATCGCGATGATAGCGATTACGACGAGCAACTCGATGAGGGTGAAGGCGTTACGAAGTCTTCGAGAGGAAACCATGCGTCTGTCCTCCATTTCTGGAAAGTTGAAAAACGAAAGGTCTGGCATATTGTTTTCGAGGCAGTAGATCGCTCTGAAACGACCGACAAAAATGAGCAGCCCCATTATAGCATGATAATAAAAAAAACGCAATGAAAAGCTTCACAATGGTGGTGTGAATTTTCTCATAACAGGATGAAGAGGCAATTTTATGAGAGCTTACTCCGTGAAGGTTAGACCTCATTATATAGCCCGTTCTCTTCAGTTGATGACCCGAGTTGCTTACGCAGGCCGGGTCCTTTTTGGCTGCGCGCATGCTTGCATGGCCGTATCGTGATCTCGTTTATCGCCATTTGACGCTGTTTGACCCTCCTTTGACGGGCCGCCTGTATCCTGTCCCCAACGACAAGGCTTCAGGATGCTAAATCCAACCAGCCGACATCCATTCAGTAACGATCCAGGCAGGCATGTCTAGGAGGAAAATACCATGAAATCCAATACCACCGTTCTGCAGGCAAGCTGTGTTGTCATCGGCGGTCGCTCTGGCAAGCAGATGGCTCAGCCGGGGACCCGAGCACAGCCGGCGCGTTTTCATCACACCTTCGCCTGGGAAAGCTGGGCGATTATTGCCATAGGGATAGCCGATCTCGTGACGACGCTGGTCTGGATCCACTTCTATGGCGCTCAGGAGGCCAATCCACTGTTTGCGTTCTTCTGGCGGCACGGTGTATGGGCATTCATTGCTGCCAAGTCCATCTTCCTGATGGGGCCGCTGATTTTCCTGGAGTGGGCACGCCGAAGCCGACCACGTTTTGTTCTCCTGGCTTCGCGCTTTGTGATCGTGGCCTACCTGCTCCTATACGTAGTGGGTGTTGCTCGGTTAAATGCGAGCGACTACCTTTCCCTGCCTTCTCCCGATCTGCAGATAGCGTGCAAATAGACACAACAGGTCCTGTCTACCTTTTGACAAGGATGTCCTGCGGGGCGGAGATGGCGACCTTCTCGGGGTTATAGTAGGGATAGGCCTTGCTCAGCGGCGTGCGCGCTTTGATGGGGAAGCGTGCTTTGACCTGGTAGGTCAGCGTCACGGTCTGCTGCGGGTCCAGCTTGGTCAGATAGACGATGATCTGCCGGGCCGCCAGGGTATATTTGCTGATGGTCCTCTTCTGGACCGCCTCCTCCAGCCGGTCGGGCAGGACCGTAAAGCCGGGCGGCACGCCCAGGTCGATGAGGGGCATGTCGGCGATGCGGTCGGTGTTGTTGTGGATAGTGACCGTGACGGTAGCCGTATCGTCCTGCGCTAAGGTCGTCTTGTCGTAAGCGACTTTCAGCGAGAGCGGCTCCAGTGCGACTTGCGGCTCGACCATAGTCCAGGGGACGTAGTAGCGGCCGGCGATCTGGTAGAGCAGTGATCCCTCGCCCTCGTACTGCAGGTGGATGGCGTTGTCGCCGGGCCGGATCTTATCGCCGATGTCGACCTGGCGCATCACGTCGCTGTCCTCCGGAGTGATGGTAAAGGTGGTGACCGGCTGCCCGTTGGCGAGAACCGTCACCTTGCCGCGACTGCCGCCACCCACGCCGTTACGGCTGGCGAAGAGGAGAGCTTTCATGGACCAGACCGTGCCCTGTGTCGATCCCCAGGTGCCGAATCCGTCCTTGCTCTGCACCAGGTGCGTCAGGACCTTGTTGATGAAGCCGGCGTTGCGGCCCCACTTGACCAGGCCGTAGGCGGCCAGCCCCGTGGTCTCCAGGTCGGCGCCCTTTTCCACCGCGCCGGTGAAGGTCGGCGTGTCGCCCGTTTCCCAGAAGGCGCTCTTGTCGGTCTGCTTCGCCGTTTCGATCAGGCTGTTGGCGACGCGGGCGGCCGTCTCACCATCCCGTTCCATGACCGTAAAGAGGTTGAGGATCACAGCCAGCGTGTAGGGGTCTTTCGCCTCATTGAGATGTGCCCGGACGTACTCGACGCCGCGAGCGATCTCCGGTCCCTGATAGCCGCTCTCGGCTAAAGCCCAGGCGACGTAGGCTGTTGTGCGCAAGGCGCCTGTCTGCCGGTTGATGATCCCCTCGGCAATGCCCTGATTCGTTTCTTGCCAGGTGCCGTCCGCCTTCTGCCGCCCGGCCAGCCAACGCTGGGTCCGCTGGAGGAGCGCCGGGTCCACGTCGTGGACTTTCGCCATGTCGCTGAACTCCAGCAGGCCGTAGGCCGTCAGGATCTGATGGGCCGGCTCGTCGCCGAACCAGGAGAAGCCGCCGTTCTTGCACTCGAAGGTCACCAGCCGCTGATAGCCGACGTTGATGTAGCCTTCCGCCTTCATCTGCAGCTCGGGGTTGATGTGCTTGGTCTGCTTGAGATAGTCCAGCACGA
>Ga0209810_1000974_pt1 | contig 49356 bp, 37 predicted proteins | sample Coa_R1_7_FD_187159 | JGI IMG/M metagenome (GOLD analysis project Ga0209810, IMG submission 187159) | Surface soil microbial communities from Centralia Pennsylvania, which are recovering from an underground coalmine fire - Coalmine... | ecosystem: Environmental > Terrestrial > Soil > Unclassified... | reverse complement strand
CGCGGGATTTCCGGGTGCCGCTGTTCCAGCTCTTCCACTGCCAACTGCAGCGCGCCGGGAATCGTATAGGGATCGGACCGGACATCGAGCGGCTGACGCAGGTCCAGAACCATGACCTGATGGCCGTCGTCCATCATCTGTTTAAGTTCATCCGGTGTGACGCGCGCCATGCGCAATTCACGCAGCAGGAGCTGCTGGCGGATGTATTTGTAGGCGATGTACAGCACCAAAGCGCCGGCGATCAGCGCGACGAGCGAGCCGCCGAAACGAGTTGCTTCGACTGCGACCTGCTCCAGCTGATTGCTGAACAGATAGCCGAGCATGATGTAAGAGGCGGCCCAGAGGAGCGCGCCCAAGGTGTTGTAGAGCAAGTACCGTTCGACGCTCGCGCCAAACATCCCGGCGAGCGCAGGGGTCACCGAGCTCAGTCCGGGAATGAACGTGGTGATGACGAGCGCCCACATTCCGTGTCGATCGAAAAAGCGCTTCGTCCGGTGGAGGTGCGTGTCCGGCTCGAGTGAGATACGGAAGAGCAGTTTCAGGACCTGCCGGCCTCGAAAGCGCCCCAGGAGGTACCAGATGAAATTGCCGGCCGAACTGGCGACCATGCTCAAGCCGACGGCCGCACCGAGGGTCATCTTGCCGGTCCCGGCGAGCTCCCCGGCGGCGAGCAGCGCCGGGACCGCCGGAATGGGCAGTCCCACCTGATCGGCAAACACCATGGCGACAAGAACGAGTTCGTCGTGCCCGATAAAGAATTGCGCCACATCATTCATAAGTCACCCCCGATTGATTCTTTCCAATCGACCCGCTTCGCAATTCATTAATCGGTGAACGCGAATCGGTGAACGCGCCGGAGATCCGGTCGAGGTCTGCCCTGTCAAGGCAATATTCTAAAGTCGCCTGGCGTTCTTCCAGTTCCGCTTTCCTGACGGCGGCCACCGATTCAGCATATCGGGCGCTCGTCGTGGTGGCCGCTTTCAACTGATCGGCGCTCAATCGTTGATTCTCCTGATTCAGTTTCAGCGCCTCCCTGGCGGCATCGATCATCATCCGGGTCCGCTCCAGTTTCCGGTACGCTTTGGTGATTTCCACGGTGATACGCTCCTCGACCCGTTTCTGATTCTGTTCGGCCTGGGTCAGCTGTGCCTTTCGCTGCCCGACGACGCCGCGACGACTCCCCCAGTCGAAGATATTCCACGTCATCTGTGCGCCGAATGTCGCATTGGTATGGTTTAGGAAAGGAACGCCGTCCTGATAAGAATAGCTCGCAAACAGACTGACTTCCGGGATATACTCATCCGCGGCGGCGTTGACGGCATGGCCGGCTTTCGTCACGACACCCCTTGCTGATTTCAGTTCGGGATTGCGGGAGAGCGCCGTGCGGATAAGATCCTGCGGAGGCGTTTGTGGAGCGGAGCAGGAGTCATTGATTTCCGCCAGGACCAGTTCTGTATCGAGCGGCAGTCCAAGAAGATGATTCAGCTCCAACATCAAATCGGATATCTGGTTTTCAGCGGCCAGAAGGGACTCCTGGTTTTGGAGGAGTTGCACGCGATATCCCGTTGCTGAGACATCAAGAACTTTGCCGGCCTTGACCGCCTCTTCGCTTTCAAGCAAGCCCTCCTGTGCGGCGGCTACGGCCGCGCGCGCCGCAACGGTCTGTTTTTGCGCAATCAACAGACTGTAATAAAGCTGATGGACGCTAAAAATGATTTCATGCTCCGACTTTAATCTGTCCGATTCCGCGATGAGATGGTCCGCTTCCGCCATTTTATCGGCCTCATGTATCTTGAAGAGCTGCGTGAGCGGCTGTCTTAAGGTCGTGGTGTTGAGCAGCACGGTGTCTTTCCCCTGATGAATCGTTGCAGACTCACTCGGAAAGGGCCCCACGCCTGGGATGGTTCCCAGACTGCCGGCAGGGATGTCGATCAATTGTCGATTGGCGAGGCCGACGTACTGTGTATCGTTTGTCAGATGCGGGTAGTAGTTCGCCTTGGCCGTGGCAATGCCTTGCCGGGCTTCAAGAACCTTCGCCCTGGAAATTTTCAGCGAGGTATTCTGCTTTCGCGCGAGATCAACCGCTTCCGGCAGGGAGAGGTTCACCTGCTCCGCCGAAGCATGCCCGGGCGCCATGACCAGGCAAAGAGCAGTCAGCGCAGCGGCAGCGGCAGAGACAGAAGCAGAGGCACCGGCGCCCTGGTTCGCGGTTCGCGATTTGACGATCACGTAGAGGACCGGGATCACCAGCGGCGTAAAGAACATGGAGAGGACCAGCCCGACGGCAATCACGCTGGCCAGCGGACTCCAGAGGCTCGATCCAGAAAGGATCATCGGTGTGACCCCCACGGCGGCGGCCATGGTCGTCAGGAAGATCGGACGCAGGCGGCGTTCGCCCGCTTCGGTCGCCGCTTTTTCGAGCGGAACCCCTTCGGCCATTTTCTCAATCACATATTCAACCAGGATGATGGCGTTGCGCACCACGATGCCGCTCAGGCTGATCAATCCCATGAAGGCGGTGAATCCAAACGGATTGCGGGTGATCAACAATCCAAGCACCGCCCCCGGCAACGCCAGAGGGATCGACGCCATAATGACGAGCGGTTCGGACAGCGTCCTGAACTGGATCAGCAGGACCAGGAAAATGGCTACCAGGCTAATACCGAGCGCGACGATCATCTGCGGGAAGGTTTCGTCGCGATTGAATTTTTCCCCTCCGTATTCGATCCGGTAACCGGCAGGGAGCGTCAGATCCTTGATCCGCGGCTCGACCGTTTTCAGCAGATCGGAGGCGTACCATCCCGGTTTGACGAAGGACCTGACGGTGAGGGTCCGCACGCCGTTGCGGCGGACGATTCGGCTGCTCTGCCACTTCGGCTCGAGCGTGGCGATGGCGCGCAGCGGGACCCGGGCATTGGTCAACTGGGAGTTCATATAGGCGTTTTGCACATCCGAGAAGGAGGCGCGGGATTCCCGGTCGAGCCGAAGCATGATGGAAACCGGCCGGTCCCCCTCCCAGAAGGTGTCGACCGCTCCGCCGTCAAAGGCTCCATTCAGCATTCTGGAAACGGATTGTTCGGTGATGCCGAGGCGATTCGCCAACTCGTTGTTGACGTTCACATCGACCATGGCGGTGTCGTTGAAGTAGTCTTGGTGGACAAACTGCGCGTACGGAACCGCGGAGACGATTGCTTCAATCCGGGAGCCGAGACGCTTCAGCTCGCCGATGTCGTCGCCGGAGACGCGGATTTCGACCGGCGCTTCAGTCTGGGAGCCCTGCTGTAGCTCCTTAACGATCACCAGCGCCTCGGGCGCAAGTTTCGGCAGACTCTCGCGCAGTTCGCCCACCAGTTGGCTCGTTGCTTTCACCGAAGCGGTGTTGACGATAAACTGGCCGTAGGCCGCATCCGGCTGCTGGGGGTTGACGTTGTAGTAAACGCGCGGAGCGCTCTGCCCGACGAAAGTGGCATAATGGACCACGCCGGTTTTGGCGGCGAGATGTTTTTCGATCCGCTTCATGACCGCATCGGTGCTTTCGATGCGTGACCCCTGGGCCATCCAAAGGTCGATCACAAACTGGTTGCGCTCGGCCGAGGGGAAAAATTGTTCCCGAACGGTTCCGAAGAGTGCAACGCCCGCCACGAAAGCGGCCACCCCCATGACGACGGCGAATTTCTTTCGGGCCATGAAATAGCCGATCAGAAAATTGTATCCCGCCTGGAGCTTGTCCAGAAGGTTGAATCCCTTCTTTTTTTCAGCCTCACCGTTTTCATGCTCGTGAAGCCCCTCTTTGATGAAAAACCGGCAGAGGATCGGAGTGAGCACCGTTGCCACAATAAATGAAACTGCCAATGCGATCGCAACGGTAATGGGAAGGGCGATGATGAATTCACCGGCCGTTCCTTGGAGGATGGCGAGCGGCAGGAATGAAGCAATAATCGTGATGGTGGCGGTGAAGACAGGCACCACCACCTCGGTTGCGGAGCGCCAGGCCGCCTCGGCCTTCGGCACCTTCCGGTCGAGCAGGTCGACGTAATTGTCCGCAATGACGATGGCGTCATCGACGACGATCCCGAGAACGACGATCAAGGCCGCGATGGAGACCTGATGAAGGGCGATCCCCATGGCATTCATGACCCCCAGCGTCGCGCAGAGGGTGACCGGGATCGCGAGGGCGGCGATCAGGGCGACACGGAACGGCAGGAGGATAATCGTCACGAGGATGACGGAGCCGATCGCCAGCATGAATTCGTGGCTCAGGCCGGTAATCCGCTCTTTGACGACATCCGGCTGGTCGGCGATGAGATCAAGCTGGAGATCCGGGGGTAATATATTTTTTAGGCGCTCAAAAACCTGGTCCAGCCGTTCGCCGAGCTGGACGATGTTCTTCCCCTTCTGCATTTCAACCGAAATCAGGATGGTCGGCTCTCCATCGTAGCGGACCAGAAAGGTCGGGTCCTGATAGCGGCGCTCGACCTCGGCGAAATCGCGGATATAGAGCGGCTGTCCGGTTCGGGACTGATCGACCAGGACATTTTTGATCTGCTCCTCGGTCGTAAAAAAACCGGTCGTTTGCATCGGTATTTTGGAATGCTCCGCCTCGAAATTCCCCGATCCCGCGATGACGTTCCGCTGCCGCAGCGCCTGAACGATCCGCTCCGGATCGGCCAAATACTGCGAGACCCGCTCCATACTGCTGGTAATCCAGACCTGTTCGCTCTGTCCGCCATAGGTGGCGAGCTTGCCGACGTCGCGGACGGTGCGGAGCTCATCCTGTATCCGATCGACATAGTCACGCAATTCCCGGTAACCGTATTCTTTCCCCCGCACCGCGATGAGCAGGGCCACGGTGTCTCCAAAGTCGGAGTTGACCACCGGCCCCTTCACCCCTTCCGGCAGTTCGATCTGCCGGGTCTCGTTCATTTCGTGGCGCAGCTTGGCCCAGAATTTATCCGAATCTTTCACGCCGTCTTCAAGTTCGACGTTGATGACCACCAGGCCGGGACGGCTGGTGGAAAAGGTTTTATCCTTTCTGACCTCGGCAAACTTGAAGATATGTTTCTCAAGCGTTTTCGTGACCTGCTTTTCAACCTGTTCCGAGGTCGCCCCCGGATATAAGGCCATCACCAGTCCCGTCCGGATCGTAATGGTGGGATCTTCGGTGCGCGGCATATCGAGAAAGGCATGAACCCCGACGAAAACCAGCATGGCGGTGAGGATCAGGGTCACCATCGGATAGCGTAATGAAAGTTTAATCGGATTCATTTGCTCATCTCCTTTTTGGCGATTTCAATCTCATTCTCTTGATCTCCCGTCGATGCCACGGAAACGACGTCGCCTTCGCGAAGCCGCTCCTGGCCGGCAAGAATCACCGACTCATCCCCGGTGAGCCCTCTCTTGATCTCGATCTCCCTTCCAAAGAGAGAGCCGACCTCGACCCGTCTCACATGCGCCCGATTCTGGCCGGGGTAATATACCAGGACGGTCGTGGCGCCCTGGGGATCGTGCACGATCGTTTCGATCGGTACCGAGAGCCTCTGAACGATCTTGTCTCCGCTGATCCGGACTTCCGCAACCATTCCGATTCGAAGCTTGTGTTTCGGGTTGGGTACGCTGATGCGGGTCATGAATGTCCGGGTGGCGGAATCGGCCGAAACATTGATGAGACGGACGGTTCCCTCGAACGATTCCCCCGGCAATGCCGGCAAGGTAATCGTCGCCTTTTGTCCGGTATGAACGAGATGCACATCGGTTTCCGGCACGCCGACATTGACCTCGATCGGATCGAGTTTGATGATTTCAAAGGCGGAATGCTCCGGACCGGCCATTTGACCCGGCTCAACGGAGCGCCTTGAGATAAAGCCGTCCACAGGCGAGCGGAGCGTCGTGTCGGCAAGGTGTTTTTCGGATATTTTCTCGGAGGCTTCGGCCTGCAAGTACTGTTGTTCCGCAGATTCATAAGCCGATTTGTATTTTTGATAATCGTTCGGCGCCAGGCTTTTCGCATCGAACAGCATTTTCATCCGCCGATGCTCATCTTCCGCGCGTCGATACGCGACTCGAGCGAGGTCGCTTTGCGCCTTCGCCGCCGTGAGGGCCAGCTGGTAATCGACCGGATCGATCGACGCCAATACCTGGCCTTTTCGGACAGAGTCGCCTTCCCGCGGACCGACCTGAATCACCTTGCCTGATACCAGGAAGGAGAGATTTGAAGGGGCGTCCGGCGAGACGACCGTTCCGCTGACCGATACCGCCTCGGGCTGCTCTTTCAGGAGCGGTTTGCCGATTTTCACCGGTATCGGCGAGCTGACTTCCTGTTTTACTTGATGGTCCCGAGAGCAAGCCGACAACGTCAGGACCAATACACCTGCGAGATATAACGCGATCTGTTTCATATCCACCCCCCTTTTCTTTTGTTTCAGTGCTTACCTGCTTCTCTTTTCCCGTCAGTGACCGCAATTTGGCGAGGATCGCCTCCTTGCTCACCGTGCCGACAATCTTCGCGCGAACGTTGCCATCGATGAAGTAGAGCAAAGTGGGGATCGATTGAATCCCATACCACATCCCCAGATCGGGATTGTCTTCCACGTTGACTTTGACGAGCTTCACCCTTTCATTGCACTCGGCGGCAAATTCGTCCAGCACCGATCCCACTCTCCGGCATGGCTGACTCCATGACGCCCAGAAATTCACGATGACGGGATGCTCGGATCTCAACACTTCCGCCTCAAACTCCGGTTCGTTGATTTCAGAAATCGATTTCATGGCATATCCTCTTTAAATCGAACGCAATCACATTCCTCTCCATCTCAATCTCATAAATCGTGCCAACCCGATCGGTTCGCCATAACGCATTTATTTACAATGAGATTGAAGTTTGATCCAGATTTCCGGATGGGGTCGGTAATTTGAACGTTCATAGATCCGTACCACTCTCTGGTTGAAAACCGGTCCTCTTTCCTTTATTGTGTTGAGTCATGGAAGCGACAAGTGACAGCCGGTATGACCCGAATTTTGATCTCACGTTCGCCCCGGGCTTGCTTCTCGATTTGGCGCAGGAGCGGTCGCTGGAACGTCTGATGGAAAAGACCGTTCGCGCCGCCATCGCACGTCCCGCGATTGCGCGGGTAGAAATCTGGCTGATTGAGGCAGGCGACCTTTGTCCGCGTTGTCCACAAAGGCCGGAATGTCCCGATCAGAGCCGGTGCCTCCATCTGGTCGCCGGCGGGATCAACCCCCTTTCAGGCGTCGGCGACGCCGAATCACTCTTTTTCAATACGGATGATCGAATTCCCCTCGGAGCGGGTGTTGTCGGAAAGATCGGGGCCACCGGCCAGGAAGTCATCCTGGGAAATTTGAATAAAGAGCCGGGCGAATTCTCCCGGCTGGACTGGTTGAAGCGGGAACAAATCCGTGAATTTGAAGGAGCGGTGATTTCGTTCAAAGGCGAAGTCCTGGGAGTGATCGCCACATTCGCCCGCGTGAATATCCCGCAAGAAGCGCGGGCCTGGCGGCAGATTTTTTCCGATCACATCGGCGGGGCCATTACCAATATACGCGCGTTCGAAGAGATACAACGGCTCAAAGCGCAACTCGAAATGCAGAACGTCTACTTGCGGGAGGAGGTGGTGGAAGCCAAAGCCTTTGGCGACCTGGTCGGCCAAAGCGCGGCGCTGCGGCGCGTCGTCAGCCAGATTGATTTGGTCTCACCCACCGATGCATCGGTCCTGATCCTGGGCGAGACCGGCACCGGCAAGGAGTTGGTCGCGCGGGAAATCCATCAACGGAGCCGGCGCAAAGACAAGCCGCTGATCCGCGTTAATTGCGCCTCCATCCCGAAGGACCTGTATGAGAGCGAATTCTTCGGCCACGCACGGGGCGCATTTACCGGAGCGATCAAAGACCGGGCCGGGCGATTTGAAGCGGCTGAAGGGGGGACCCTTTTTCTCGATGAAATCGGAGAGATTCCTTTAGACCTGCAGAGCAAGCTGCTCCGTATTCTGCAGGAGAAGCGTTACGAACGGGTCGGCGAGGACCGAACGCGGTTTGCGGATGTGCGGATCATCGGCGCGACGAATCGTGACTTGAAAAAGGAAGTGGCCGCAGGCCGATTTCGTGAAGACCTCTACTACCGGCTCAATGTATTTCCGATCCAAGCTCCCACGCTGAGAGAGCGGGTGGAAGACATCCCGCTCCTGGCGACGCATTTCATCGAATTATCGGTGAAGGAACTGCGCTGCCCCAAGCCGCGATTAACACGGGCCGGCATCGCCAAACTCCAGAGCTACGACTGGCCCGGCAATATCCGGGAATTGCGTAATGTCATCGAAAGAGCCGTGATTATTTCGCGCGGCGGCGCGCTCGACTTCGATCTTCCGGTGAAAGATCCAACACCGGCTTCCTCTCGCGTGACGCCTCAAGGGGTGGATCGCCCCGAACCTGAGTTTCTCACCGAAGCGGAGATTCAGCGGCGAGAACGCGAAAACCTCCTAAGCGTCCTCCGAAAGACCAATTGGAAAATCAAGGGCGCCGACGGCGCAGCGGAACTTTTAGGGGTGAAACCGACAACCCTCCTGACGCGGATCAAAAAGATGGGTCTCACCCGGCCGGGTTAGCGGAATGCCCCGAAGTGTTCAAACCGGCCGAAAGTCCTCCTCATGGCACATTTCAATTAGCCAGCAGCTTTGCCGATAAAAGGATTTCTATCGATGATGATCTCTCCAGAGATATTGATTGAGTCCGCTCCCGGTGCGATCGTCATGGTCAATGTGGATGGAATTATTCTGCAAATCAATGGAGAAACCGTGAAGATGTTCGGATACCAACGGGAAGAGATGCTCCATCAACCGGTGGAGATGTTGCTGCCCGAGCGATTTCGATCGGCACATACACAAAACCGAGGCGCCTACCAGCAACAGCCCCAGATACGCCTGATGCAATAATATTATTTACTGAGAATAAGAGAGGGGGAACTTCAAGATTTTTTATATGTATTTGCTTGAGACTCTAAAACCCAAACTCTTTTAGAATATCGTCCACCAACCCTTGTTCCAGGCAGTCCGTTTTGGAAGAGTCGGAAAGCTCGGTCAGCATCGCTTTCTGTTTATCGGCTGCGACTGCATTCCCGTCGACCTTGACTCCGAAGGTGACAATTAACTTGAGGATGCGGGATTGGACCTCTTGCATTGCTCGTTCAATTTTCCACAACCGTTGGGCGGTGAGGTCCTGAAATCCCAGAGAATAAACAATATCAATGAGAATCTTTTTGTTGTCGCCCAGAAGAGACGCGATCCGGTCGACATGCTCTCGTGTTTTCACCGGATCAACCGATCCCGAGTCGGCCATTGTTTTGAGGAACTCCATCGAAGGGGTGAGCAATCGCTGGTTTTCGATCGCCTTTTCAGCATACGCCAAGATCTGATGGGTCGCCTTTTCGGTAAATTGTGTCAGATCAGATAACTCTCCCCTCTCAAAGGGAAGCTGGGCGGAGACCTCCTGGATGTCCGATTCGGCGGATTGCACTGTTCGGAACATCTCATTGAGGTATTTGGCAAGCTCTCCGATCTCTTTATAAAGTTCGGCGTTGACCCCCTTTTTTAAACGGCCGTCGGTCACGGCGCGCGCCGCATTAATCAAGTCGTGTAAATTTTGATTCCCCGCCTCCCCGTCCGGTTGAGATTCCATCCGTCGACTCCCCTTCATCCGCACATTGAGATCAGATCAGCGCGGCGCCTATTTTTTTTCAAAGATTTTGTCGATCTTTTCTTTGAGCGTCTCGGCTGTGAACGGTTTGACAATATAATTGGTCACTCCCGCCTGAATCGCATCTAAAACATTCTGCTTCTTTGACTCGGCGGTTACCATCAGGACCGGAATTCGGTTCAGGGCGGGGTCCTTTCGGATCTCCTTGAGCAGATCGAGTCCGCTCATCTCGGGCATCGTCCAATCGCTGATGACGAAATCGTACGGCTCCTGACGGAGCTTCTCGAGAGCGTCCTTGCCGTTTTCAGACTCCACCGAGTTCTCGTAACCGATTTCCTTCAAGGCGGCCTTCAGGACCCTCCGCATGGTCGACATGTCATCAACAATCAAAATCTTCATTTTCGAATCAGGCATCTCACGCTCCATATGTAATTTCTTATATCGAATTCGGATTTGAATTGGGAACCGTACCCTTTGCCCCGAAAGCGAATCGGCTTTTGTCAGGGTTCTTATCCGTTTTTAAGTTGCTTGATCCGTTCAGCCGGAGTGACGACATCGGTCAATCGTATTCCGTATTTTTCATTGACCACCACAACCTCTCCTCGCGCCACCAACTTCTCCCCGATCAGGATATCCATCGCTTCACCGGCAAATTTATCAAGCTCAATGATCGACCCCTGATTGAGTTGCAACAAATCCCGCACCAGCATTTTCGCGGTTCCGATCTGAACATTCATTTTCAATGGAACATTCAAAATGAAGTCGAGGCTTCTCGCCGGCGCGCCGACCGTCTTCTGTTCCACCGGGGGAAATTGCGCGACTTTCGGCTCCGCCGTCGCGGGTCCTTTCGTTCCACCGGGATCGCCTGCTTTTGTTGTCATGGTCGCTCTCTCTTATTATTTTGAATCGGCATCGTCCTGAACCGTTGAGGTGATCTGAAAGGCCAGATTTCCTCGACTGACCCTCGGCTTGCCGAAAAATTTCGGCCTCCCCTCTACTTTCAGCACGACATCATCATCCACATTTTTTCCCAGAACAATGACATCTCCGACATTCAGATCGATCGTCTCCTGGACCGATAATATCGCCGTTCCCAATTCAACGGTGACCGAGGCATGACATCCATCCAATTCAGCCTTGAATTGATCCATCCACTGCTTATCCATCTGAACCTGATCGTTTTGAACCGCGCCGTAGAGTTTGTCCCGGATCGGTTCGATCGTCGGATAGGGAAGACAGAAGGAAATATCCCCGCCCTGACCTTCGATCTCCAGTCGAAAGGTGACGACCACCACCGCCTCCGTGGCGGGGACCACCATTGCGGATGCTGGATTCATTTCCGAACGAGCGAGCGAGAAGGTCATCGGATGGACCGGCGTCCATGCTTTTTGCAGATCTTGGAGCATTGCGTTGACGGTGATTTGAGTAAACCGCTGCTCGACCGGACTGAAGTCTCGTCCCTCCGTTTTGACATGGGTTTGTCCCTTTCCTCCCAGGAAATGATCGACAATGAGATAGACCATCTGGGCGTCAAGGATGAGCAGCGCGTGGCCCCTCATCGGTTCCATCTTGATCAGATTGATGCTGCTGGGGAGGGGGATGATCCTGACAAACTCGCCGAATTTTCGAACACTCACCCCCTTGGAGGTAAAATCTACCGGCTTCCTCAGAAGCGTCGAGATCGTCGCTTGAAAAAGCTTCGCAAACCGGTCATTGACGGTATCGAGGGTCGGCATCCGACCGCGGATGATCCGCTCCTGGCCCGCAAGGTCAAACGAGCGGACCTCCCCGGGGGAGGCCGGCTCCATTTCGGTCTTTACCTCTCCGCCCGAGATTCCGGTCAGGAGGGCATTGATCTCGTCCTGTGATAAAATTTTCTCAGGCATGATTTTTACTACGCCACCCAGTCCGGATCATAAGCCGCTCCCCGATTTGCTTTCGAACTCCATTCACTTCTGAACATCAATTTCTGTCAGACCAACGCTTCGGCCCCGCTTTTTCCTCCGATCACAATTTTGCCTTCCTCTTCGAGACGCCGCACCACTTTCAGGATCTCCTGTTGAATCTTGTTCACCTCGCTGACCCTCATCGGCCCGCGCGCATCCATGTCGTCTTTCAGCAATTGAACCGCCCGCTCCGACATGTTCTTAAAAAATTTCTCCTTGATCTCTTCTTTCGCTCCCTTCAGGGCGATTCCCAAGTATTCTTTGTTCACCTCTTTCAATACTTCTTGAACGCTGCGATCGTCCAGTTGGATGAGATCGTCGAACACGAACATCAAGCCTCGGATCTGTTCGGCGAGATCGGCGCTCTTCTTTGAGAGTTCCTCTAATGTCGTTTTCTCGAATGTCTGATCCATATGGTTGAGAATCTCCGCGGTCATTTTAACACCGCCGAATTTCCGGCCGGTGGTGGTCACCGCCTGACTCAGCCTGTGCTGGATGGCGGCGCTGATCTCCTTCATGACCCCCGGAGGGATCTCTTCCAACGTCGCCATCCTGAACATCACATCGGCTCGCAGCGTCTCCGGAAGGTTCATCAAAATCTTACTGCTTTGGTCCGGATTAAAATAGGTCATGATGAGGGTGACGGTTTGCGGGTGTTCCTCTTTTAGAATATTGGCGGCGATTTTCGGGTCCATCCATTTTAGAGTTTCCAAGCCTTCGTTCTCTTCCGTGTCGGCGAACGCCTCCAAAACCTGACCGGCTTTCTCGGAGCCAAAGGATTTTCTGAGGACCTTCTTCACGTACTCCTTCCCTTTCACCTTGAGGCCGACCCCTCCCGTATCGCTCTTTTGGGCAAAATCGGCCAGCACCGAATCGATCTCCTCTTTCGAAACGTCGGAGACCTCGGCCATGGCCGCGCTGACCATCCGAACGGCCTCCGGATCGAGATTCTTCATGATCTCGGAGGCGAGATCTTCGCCCAAAATCATCATCAGAATCGCCGCCTTTTCGTAACCGTTTAGTTTTCGCGCCATCGCTTTATTTTCCTCAAAATCGGTCCGATTTTTTCAGATTGGTGAGACTGTTTGTAATCCCTTTTCTCACTTCCTTAATGAGATCGTTGACGTCGGTAATGATGCAATTCGACATATTGCAGCACAGCCGAAGGGATCTCGCAAAGCGGGAGGACCCGATCGACAGCGCCCCGTTTGATCGCCTCCTTCGGCATGCCGAAAACGACACACGACGCCTCGTCTTGGGCCAGGGTCATCGCCCCGGCTTCTTTCATCTTCAACAGGCCGTTGGCGCCATCGGCCCCCATTCCGGTGAGAATGACACCAATGCTGTTTGCCCCGGCGCACTCGGCGACGGAATTGAATAGGACATCGACCGAGGGGCGATGGCGGTTGACGGGAGGCTCCTGATCCAAGCGGACGCGGTAGCGCGCCCCATCCCGGACCAGCCGCATATGATAATTCCCCGGAGCAATCAGCGCCTCCCCTGTCAGAACCCTGTCATCCTCTTCCGCCTCCTTGACCTTGATGCTGCAGAGCTGGTTAAGATAATTTGCGAAGCTATTGGTAAACCGCTCCGGCATATGCTGCGTGATCAGAAGCGGAGGGGTGTTGGGCGGAAGGACCGTGAGAAATTCTTTCAACGCTTCGGTTCCACCGGTGGATGCCCCAATGGCGATGATCACGTCGGTCGTCTTGATCATCGCCGAGGATTTCAGAACATACGGTCTGGCCTTCTCTTGGGAGGGCCTCGGCGCCCGCCGGATCACACGGGCCTGAGACGCGGCCTTGACCTTGGCAATCAACGCTTCCGTTTGGGCTTCCATTCCGGCTTGCATGTCCAGTTTCGGCTTGGAGAAAAAATCGACCGCACCGAGTTCAAGTGCCCGCAAGGTGGTGTCGCATCCCTCCTCGGTCAGAGAGCTGACGATCAGGACCGGCATCGGATGCGCGGCCATCAGCTTTTTCAGAAAGGTCAAACCGTCCATCTTCGGCATTTCAATGTCTAACGTCAAAAGATCCGGGTTCAACTCCTTGATCCGATCTCGGGCGACATAGGGATCGGGGGCGGTCCCGACCACCTCAATCTCAGGATCTTCAGACAGCAGCGCGGTTAAGATCTGGCGCATCAGCGCAGAGTCATCGACAATAAGGACGCGGATCTTCTTCATCCCACGCCTCCCTCTACCCCGCTTCTAAAAGAGGATGCTGTCTTCGTCATTTTTTCTTTTTAAGGCCTCTTGATACTGCGCTTCTCGTTCGAAAATGGTCCGGTTCTTGATCCGCTCGATTCTTTTCATCAGCACGCGGCCGGTCGCCGTAAAATAGTAAATCTTCCTCGGGTGGACCCCTCCTGTATCGATTGCCACCGGGGTCATTCCCTTCCTGCGTAGATAATCGATGACCCAACTCGCGTTGTGGGCGCCGACATCATGGCTCCCTGCATAGATTCTTCCCCCGCCGAAAATCTTCACCTCCAGCCGCTCCCTTCTTCCGCCGCGTTTCAGGATCTCATTAATCAAACGTTCCATCGCATAATTGCCGTAGCGCGCCGACTCCCCCCATCCGTCGAGCGGACTCTCTCTGTTCGGACGAGGAAGCATGAAGTGGTTCATTCCGCCGACCTGGAGGATCGGATCGCGGATGCAGGCCGACACGCACGAGCCCAACACGGTGTAGACGATCATCGGCGTGCTGCTGACGAAATACTCTCCCGGCATAATAGCCGCGATCTCGTGTGGAAAGCGCGCATCGCTCATCCGTCGGATTTGGGAAAATGTGTCGCTAGCGCTCTCCCCCAAGAGCATTACCCTTCCTTCCGATAAATCGTCGGAGCCACATAACGGAACTGACTCTCCACCCAATGTAAACTTTCTGAATGGCCGATGAAGAGATGCCCGCCCGGCTTCAGATGGTGATGGAACTTGGCGACCAACTGCGCTTGCGTCGGCCGGTCAAAGTAGATCATCACGTTGCGGCAGAAAATCAGATCGAGCGGGGTTTTGATCGGAAAGTGCTCCGCCATCAGGTTAATCCGCTTGAAAGCAATCATTTTGCGGAGATGCGGTTTCACCTTGATCTGGCCGGTGTTCTCTCCGCGGCCTCTGAGGAAATGCCGACGGATCTGTTTCGGATCGAGGCCTTTGACCTTTTCGAGTTCGTAAATACCGTCGTCCGCTTTTCTCAGAACACGGGTCGAGAGATCGGATGCCAAGATCTTGCAATCCCACCGACCTTTGTGCGCGATCCAATCCGAGAGGACCATCGCGATGCTGTAGGATTCTTCGCCGGAGGAGCACCCGGCCGACCAGATCCGAACGCGCTTTGTCTCTGCAAGCTCCGGCAGGATGACCTCCCGCATAAATTCAAAGTGTTTCTGCTCTCGGAAAAAGTCGGTCTTATTGGTCGAGACCAGATCGAGGAGTCGCGTGAATTCCTCGTCGCGATTATCGGAGGTGATGTATCGGTAGTAATCGTGGAAGCGATCCAACCCCAATTCGCGCAGCCGTCTGGAGAGTCGAGAGATCAGCATTGATTTCTTTCCCCCGGAAAGCGCAATGCCGCTCTCCTGATAGATCAGGCTGCTGATTTCCTGAAACTCTTCTTCCGTGATGGTGTATTCCGTCACCCTTCCCTCGCCCGGCGCCGTGCGCTTCAGCGGTCGCCGCATACTCTAAAACTCCTCGAACCCTTCATCCTTTTCCCACCCCCCGTTTTCCTTTTCCTCTTTTCTGGCCGCGCCCTTCCCGATCATCGATTTTGTCGATTCTCTTCTCTCTCTATGTCCGTTTCCACCCGAGGGTTTCGACAGGCGGGAGGCGAGCCCATTTTTGCTCTTCACTTCGGATGTTGAGGACGCCGTTGGGGCTGGCCTCGTGTCCGAGGCCGCTCGGACGGGGTCGGTTTTCATTTTGAAAAAATTGACCCAACGTAAGAGCTCTTCGGCCTCTGCCTTCAGCGACTGACTCGATGAGGCCGCCTCTTCCACCAGCGATGCATTCTGCTGCGTCGTTTCATCCATCTGTATGATTGCTTTATTCACCTGCTCGACGCCGTTCGCCTGCTCTTGAGAGGCGGCGGCGATCTCTCCGATGATGTCGGTGACCCGTTTCACCGAGCTGACAATCTCTTCCAGGGTCTTCCCCGATTGATTCACCAGATCACTCCCCTCACCGACTCTTTGAACCGATTCATTGATCAACGCTTTGATCTCCTTCGCCGCCGTCGCGGAGCGCTGCGCGAGATTCCGAACCTCCGCGGCGACCACCGCGAATCCCCGCCCATGCTCTCCCGCGCGGGCGGCCTCCACGGCGGCATTGAGCGCCAGCAGATTGGTCTGGAAGGCGATTTCATCGATGACACTGATGATGTCGGCGATCTTCTTGCTATACTTATTCACCTCGTTCATCGCAGAGACCGCCTGAGAAGTAATTTTGCCTCCCTTCTCGGCCACGTCTCGCGCGGCGATCGCCAACTGATTCGCCTGCCTGGCGTTGTCGGCATTCTGCTTGACGGTGGAGGTCATCTGCTCCATGGAGGAAGAGGTCTCCTCCAAGGCGCTGGCCTGCTCGGAGGTGCGCTGGGAGAGATCTTCATTCCCCTGGCTGATCTCGCCCGCGGCCGAGAGCACACTCTCCGCCCCCACGCGCACGGCCGCAATGGTATTGGTAAGATTGTCCACGGCGCGATTTAAGCTGACCTTCATCTTTTCGAATTCCCCCTGATAGTCCCCCGACATCTCTTGTGTGAGGTCTCCCTCGACCAGCGCGCCCATGACCTTCCGGGCTTCTCGAAGCGGGGTGACGACCGCATCGAGCAGTTTGTTGATATCTTCTGACAGGGTCCTGAAGAAGCCCTCGAATTGCTCGGCGTGAATGCGATCGGCCAGATTCCCGACCGTGGCAGCCTGAATCAGCCGATCGACTTCGTTCTGCGCTTTCTTCTGTTGGGTGATGTCATCCCATTCGATAATATTGCCGAGATACTCCCCCTCCGGAGAGAGAACGGCGCCAACTTTCAAGGCAAAGGTAAGCGGTCCCAAGTGGATATCGGATTCGTAAGGAAGGTTGGCCGGGTTGTCGAGAATTCGTCGAATCTGCTCCGGCGCTTTGCAATACAGGTCGATCTTACTTCCGACGAGCCGTTCGACCGAGAAGTCGGGGATTGCTCGTCGAATCTCCGATTCGAGGGCGGTCAGCGTCTTTCGAGAAGAATCGTTTATGTAGGTGATTGCAGAGTTCCGATCGCAGAGCATCACATGGGTCTGAATCTGATTGAGCGCCATGCTTTTGAAGAGGAACTCCGTGCGATCAACCGACGGCTTTTTCTTTCTTCTCGATCCCTTTCCTGCTGTTTTCTTCGTCATTTTCCCTTCTCCTCATCAAGTGATCCCGTTCCGGTGATCGGATCATCGGGCGACCGCCACAGTTTGTTCCATTTCTTCTAATGACAAGATTTGATCGATATCAAGGAGCGCCACAAGCTTGTCTCCGCATTTTCCGATCCCGCTGATGAAGCTCACATCGACCGAAGCTCCAAACTGAGGGGTCGGCTGGATCTCTTTCTTCGGAATGTTCAACACATCCGAGACCGCATCGACGATCATTCCCATCACCCGCTCTTTCACGACCACCACGATGATCACGCTGAAGCGGGTGTAGTCGATTCTCTGCATGCCGAACTTGGCCCGCAGGTCGACAATCGGAACGATCGTCCCCCTCAGGTTGAGCACCCCTTTGATGTACTCGGGGGTATTCGGAATCCGTGTGACCGCGGTGTACCCCTTGATCTCCTGGACGCGTAGTATATCGATCCCGTAGTACTCCTCTCCGAGCGTGAAGGTCAGGTACTGACATCCATCGGTTGAGAAACCCATCTGCTGATCATGGATTGCCGCCGTCATCTCCGCTTCTGTTGCCATCTTTGTCTCCTTCAAAAACGTTGATCGCCGTTGCCCTAGCCGACCGGGGCTCCCTCTACATGGACCCGTTTCGTCAGGTCCCTTATATCTAGAATGAAGGCAACCTGCCCGTCTCCCAGAATGGTTCCACCGGCGATTCCATCGACTTTTCGAAAATTCTGCTCCACGCTTTTGATCACCACCTGTTGCTGGCCGAGCAATTCATCGACCATGATCGCGATCCGCTCCCCTTCCGCCTCCGTGATCACCAGAACCGCCTGGGTTGGATCGGTGAGATCTCCCGTCACCCCAAAGAGTCGATGAAGGCGGACAATCGGGACATAGACTCCCCTCACTTCAACGACTTCCCCTTTTCCGACGATCATCTTGACTTCGGCCTGTTTCGGCCGAACCGATTCTACAATTGAAATCAGCGGCACGACATAGACTTCCGGGCCGACCCGGACCGTCATCCCTTCGATAATCGCAAGTGTGAGCGGCAGACGAATGGTGAATTTGCTGCCGCGTCCCTCCGTCGATGAGATTTCAATCCGGCCCCCCATCGACTCCACATTCTTTTTAACCACATCCATCCCGACCCCCCGGCCGGAAATGTCGGTCACCACCTCCGCGGTGGAAAAGCCTGGCGCGAAAATCAATTGCCAAACCTCTTGATCGGACATTCCCTCGTTCATCGGCAGCCCCCGTTCCTGCGCTTTCTTCAAGATCTTCGCTCGGTTCAGTCCCGCGCCGTCGTCGCTGACTTCGATGACCACACTCCCCCCCTTGTGCGATGCGCGCAACGTCACGGTTCCCTTCCGGTCCTTCCCCTTGGCCATCCGCTGCTCCGGCGTTTCCAGGCCGTGATCAAGCGCGTTTCTAATCAGATGCGTCAGCGGATCGACCAGCTTCTCAATGAGTCCTTTGTCCATTTCGGTCTCTTCGCCAAAGCTCTTCACCTCCACCTGCTTGTTCAGCCTGCGGGCGGTGTCATGGATGAGCCGGTGAAGGCGGCTGAAGACGGTATCGATGGGAACCATTCGAATCCCCATCACGCTCTCTTGCAAGGCGCGGGTGTTTCGCTCCAGTTGGGCCAGTCCGTTGCGCATCTGCTCGTAAGAGGCGGAGTCGACTCTTGCGGCGGTCTGCGCGAGCATCGCTTGGGTGATCACCAACTCACCGACCTGATTGATCAACTGATCGACCTTCTCCACCCCCACACGGATGGATGCCCCTTCGCCATTCAGGCGCGACGTTTTGACCGCCGGCTGGGAGGTGTAACGCTCAGAGGTCATCGTTGGCTCAGGCGGCTGCGCTGCTTTTGTTTTCGGAAGAGGGGACGACGGGGTTCTCTCCTCGTCGAGGGAGCCCAATTTGGGATCTGATTTTTCTGTTGGCCCATTTTGTGCCATGAAAGAAGAGAGGTCATCTGATGTTGTGAGAATTTCATTGGGAGCTTCAATCGAGCCCCCCTCTTTTAACATCTCCTTGGACGGCTCCTCAGAAGCGAGCGCTTTTAACCGATTGCTCATATCCGAAATCGCTTCCGGATCGACCTCGACCCCCTTTTTATATCCATCCAGTAATGTTTTCAGAAGATCAAGCGCCTGGAGAAAGAGATTAATCATTTCATTCTGGAGCGGAAGGGTTCCCTCTCGGACTTTATCCAGGACCGACTCCATGGAATGCGACACTTCCGTCAAATTGTTGAAACCGAAAACGTTGCTTCCCCCCTTGATGGAATGGACGTATCGGAAAATCGAATTAATCTGTTCTTGGTCGAACTCCTCGACGGAGAGATTCAAGAGGATTCGCTCGGCCTTATCAAGGTGTTCCCCCGCTTCCTCGAAAAACAGGTCGTGAAATTGGCTCATGTCGACCGTCATTGAGACTCCCCTTCATTATCCCTGACAAGAACTGTGAACATTTTCTATCACGTCCTCGCCGTCAATCGCTTCGACCACCTCATATCCCGCACTCTTGAGCTGTCCATACCACCATCTGTCGCATCGAAATCAAATCATCGGCGGCCAATATTATTTTTGCTATGCGATGTTTTTCCTTGCGTCCTTTGCCGACATGTCCAAATCCGGGACGGGAAAAATTGAACCGAATTCCGAATGATCTCCGGAAGAAAGAAAATATTTGAAGGAAAACTTATCGGACTTCCGGTGGAAAGGAATGAAGCTGTCCGGAGAAATGCTGGAGCAGTATGTGCCACTGAGAGAGTCCTCTCATAAGATCGAATTTACTTGTTTGAGATAAAGGAAAATGATCGGAAGGCAAGGCGAGGAGCAGCCCTATCCCCCTAATTTAACGGCGTTTCCTGCCTGATTTAACCCTCCGCCACTCCAAATAGAGCTTAACGGGTTGAACAAGATTGTCCATACTGCATTTGCAGTATCCCAATTTTATATAAATTGAAAATTGGATTGGGCGAAGATTAATGAAGGATGTGACGGAAAAGAACGGCCACCGCCTCAATTTTGCTATGGACGCGGCATTTCTTGAGGATTTTTTGGATGTGCGTGCGGACTGTTGCGGTGCTCAGCCCCAACAACATGGCGATTTCCTTGGCAACAAAACCTTGTGCAAAGCAGAGATAGATTTCACATTCCCGATTGGAGAGGGAAAAATCTTTTTTAAGAGTAACGTAGACGATCTTCTCCAGTTGAACCCGTGTCAGCTTGTCCTTTGAAGAGAGACTCTCTCCCGCGAGGGACGGTTTCAGAAAATGGACCAAGGCCGGTTGATTTTGAACGGATACGCGATTGAGGTGAAGGGTTGCCATGTGGATCCCCTCGTTCCGTCCGCTCTTCGTCAACATCTGTAGATTGGCACTTTTCGTCATTTCGCCCTCTTCGTGGGCTTTCATCGCCTGGCAACCTCGAAAGCAATAGAGATTTCCCGAAGGATCATATGTTCGGAGGACTTCATAGCATTTCTTCCCAATGACATCGCGCTTCGGCATTCCGGTGATCTCCCTGGCACCCCGGTTCCAGAATACGATGCGATATCCCGAATCGACCCCAAAAGCAGCTTCGAGGGTTCTGTATTCAAATTGATCTTTTAATGAAAGCATTTGGCTGTCAAGGAAGAGAAGCGTTTGTGTCCCGCGTTATGACGATACGGGTTTACATTCCTTATGTATTATATCATTCCTTTTCACTTTTCCGTTGTTATTGGAAAAATGGCGGTGAACCGCGCGCATCGCAAGTACATCAAAGAACAGGGCGATGAATATCAGAAACTATATGAAGATCGCCAGCTGGTCCTCTTTTAATACCCAGCTGCTTGCGGCGGGGATCATTTAATGTGCCCCCTTTGTAGATTGCTTCTTCCCTCAATACAGTTTTATGATGGTAAGAGATTCCATCTTCAGCAAGGAAAGATGAAATGGTCACCAAATTTTTTAACCTCTTCCTCCTGTTGTTCTGTTTTATCCTCTTTTATTCCTTCGCCTTTGCTGTTGAAGTGAATCCGACAAAAGAGCAGGTTGCGAAGACAATTCAAAAGGGAGAAAAGCGGATCGATCATCCATTGCAGATTCCAAATATGTTCGGGACGGCCGGATCATGCGGTTGGGGATTCTTGCAGTCGAAGTTATGGAATCTTTGGGCAGGCAGTCAGTTGTCCGCAAAAAAATCAAAGACCCTCTCGGAGCGGGAGATAGAGCGTATCCTTGCGTCGCCGACGATGATTGTCAGTTATCATTTCTGCACGGATCATCCACGCGAAAAAAAGGTGCGTGTTCTCCTGAAACAGGGAGAGCGGGTCATCAAACCGGAAAAGATCCAGATCGATCCGCCGATGATCATCAGCGCATGGCCGAAAACACCAAGGTACGACATCAATACCCTGGCGTATTTCAGCTACGGTTCGTTTGATCCAAAGGCAACAACCGATATTATCGTGATCGATGAGAGCGGAAAGCAGTTTCAATACCAGGTCTCGTTGGCGAATGTGCCATAGAAAAGTCGTCGGTTGGTGCCCTCCGGAAAACATCGCGCCAAAGCTTTCTTATTTCTCCTCAATTGTCCAATGCTGATTGAGCAATATTTCTAACGAAGAAGCGACGGGCGGAATACCGCAGTGTTTTGACCAGATAATCTCAAATTCATTTTGGAGAAGGAGCGTTGAGATGAAGCGATCGAAAGGGGAACGAGAAATATTACAGGCTGTCAAGGAGATGCTGGTGGAGCGTCGCGGCGCCGACGAGAAACAACGAAAACAGATCGATGCTTTCATGGAGATGAGACGGCGGGCGGCGGGTCAATTCAAGCAGAAATTATTTAACCAAGCGCTTAGAGCGGCCGGGATCGACACCCAGGCCATTGCGGAACGGCAAGCGCGCGACCAAAAAGCGGTCGGACGATTTTTTGATGGACAGAAAAAGAACGCCCTGGCCCGATCAGGAAAAGTGAACCGGCGGCAGAAGGCGAAATCGGCTGTGCTGCGGGAGCGCATGGCGCGTGTTGTAAAGAGCGGATCGACGGCATCTGCGCCGCCCGTCGCATTTATCTCCACTTATCTTGAATCGGCGGCCGACATTGTCACCGACCGGGGGACGACTTCGATTGCACCCGGAGAGAATCTCGTCCACACACAGGCGCACGCATCGGGAGGCGGCTATCTCGGAGGAACATTTCAGGCCGACCTGGTCGACATCGACTGGCATTTTCTTTGGACGCCGCCGGCCGACGGCTTTTTGAATGTCACCACTTTCTTGCAAATGAACGGCTTCAGTTGGCTGGCGATCAACTCAGACTGCAACGGCGGATCGGCCTCTTCCAGTGTCGGAGCCACGGTGACATTGACGCAGCGCGATGCCAGAGAGGTCTCCCATAGCGACAGTCAATCGGTCGATCTGCTCGACCAACAGATTACCGATACAGATTGGATCGATTCGATCGGCGAGGTTCAATTTATCAATCTCGATGAGTCGGATACCGTCGGGTACCGCGCGTTTCAATTTCCGGCGATTGGGGGACTTCCAATTGTCATGACCGTGTCCGCCACCCTCTTTGTCGATGTCTATAACGGGCAGGCCATCCTCGACTTCATGAGCGAGGATTTTCGACTCAATGTCCCTTTTGTGTTCCTATCGCTGAATACAACGTCATAGAGCATGATAAACCGTGTAGGAACGCACGGTCGATTTTGGGTTATACTCGCAGTATGAGCTTATCAAAGAGTCGTCTGACCACCGGTCGGTATCGATCCGATTCGATCCGCTCCAGCGCAAAGAATCCGATTCTGAAAACCCTTTTAGGAGCAATGACCCTTCTCAATCTGATTTCCTGTGGATCGAAGGTCGATCCGATCTATTCCATCGCGACGATGAACACCGACCAGCTCCAGAGCCAGTATATCGACTACCTCTGTCAGGCCTATGGCCAGGGGCAATATGAGAATGTCCGCGTAGAGCTGATTCGACGAGAGGCGTTTACTTCAGAAGAATGGAAGATGATCGAGGGACATCAGATTCGTGTCGGGATGAGCGAGTGCGGCCTGCTCGCTTCTTGGGGAGGTCCCGGCGTCTATGTGACCCGGAGTCGAACCATGCACTCACTTGAAACGATGACCGACTGGACTTTTCAAGAGTGTCCCACTTGCAAAGCGCGCCACGTGACGACTCGGGACGGGAAAATCATCCAATGGGAGCCGTAGACGGAGAGGTCCGGCGCTCCGATATGTCCGATACGAATGACGAGCCGGCCGAGCCGAAATCAGAGGCGACCCTTACAGTGGATGCTGCCGCATTTGCATAAAAGCTTTCCGTCGTGATGCGTTTCTCCATACTGACAAGTGAGCTCTTCTCCCCGTGAAATCGGTCGCAGTGTATAAAATTCAATATGTCCATGAAAAATTCGCATGTATGTGTTCGGGGTACAGGAGTGGTTGAGGTATCGAAACAGATTCCCGCCGACAGATCCGTCGATCGCATAGCCATCCCCCGTTTCGACGATCAGAAGTTTTTTTTGCGTTCGGACCCGCCGTCGAGCCTCTTTCTCAAGAATGCGCTCGCCGGCATACTCCCCGAGTTTCCTTCTGGGCGGGAGCGCCCTCTTGGCGAAGAGGCCCTTTCCATCAATCCGACTTCGACGGACCTCTAATTGCGAGGAGAGCGAATTCTCTTCATGTAAATCCGAGGACGACACGTTCATTCCCTAGATTGTTTGTGGAAATGTCGGAACGACCTATTCGACTTCGACTGATACCATCCCTTTTTGGATCGCATAACGGATCAGCTCGGCGATGTTTCTGAGCGCAAGCTTATTCATAATATTGGCGCGGTGCGTCTCCACCGTTTTGACGGCGATTCCTAATTTCTCCGCCACTTCTCGATTTTTATAGCCGATCGCAACGAGCTGAACGATCTCTTTCTCCCGACTCGTCAAGGTTCGAGGCCGACCGATGATAGAAATGTTTCCGTTCGATGACTTTTCCACTTTCTTCAATGTCTATTCCCTCCCGTTAAATAATTCATCCTCTTTAAAATAAGCAGATCCACCATACTTAATACTATATTGGTATGAGACCGATGTTCAACAACAAAATGATTCAATGATTGATTTTGCACATATTACTTTTTTACCAAAAATATTGACAATTTATACCTTATAGGTATAATTCAATTGTGCTTTGGACGATACCGAAGAACGAAAGATTGTCTGTTTTTCCGATATCGGATTTGACAATACCGAGACTGTGCATGGGATTGATTAATCTTGCCGATAGGTAGCAAATCGTGAGGGAATATGGCCGATCCATGGTGGAATGAACTCATTGAATTTATCGCAAATAAGACATCGATTTCGCGTCGGAGGATTGAGCGCATTCTGGATATCTATACTCCGGAAGCGATTCCGCCGTCCTTGCAGGAAGTCATACGAGACATTCTCGCGGAAAAAAAGACGACAAAAGAGGGGGTCAATCCTCTCACCCAGTATGATGCGCTTCGCTCGCTGATGGACCTTGAGGCAGAGCAATCCCAAAAAGAGGCCCTTCGTCTGGAAGAGATTTTTAGACAGGAGAACATCTCTGAAGAGACGATCAGAGACGTTCCGGAGTTATTTCTGCAATACTCGAATCTCATCGAGGAAATCTGTTCCAAAACAGGAGAAGAAGTAGAAACAATTCATCAGGTCCATCGTGCTTACCTGCAATATGTTTACTTGAAAACGAATGACCCCGATACACTCATTCCCTTTTTGAAATGGTATCTAAAAAGACAAAAGAAAAATAAAGGAAAACTGAACAATACCCATTAGTGATTCGTCGAAAGAGTTGCGTATTCACTCACGAAAGCGTTCGCTGATATTTCTTCTCAATCCGAGCGATTTGATTGATCCGGCGTCGATGCCGTCCTCCTTGGAATTTTCCTTCAAGCCATGTCTTCAGAATTTTAGGGATCTGCTTTTTGTCGTAGTTCCACCCGCTCAACACCAGGAGATTCGCATCATTGTGCTCGCGGCTGAGCCGCGCGTCATCCACATTGGAGACCAGCGCCGCGCGGATTCCCGGAATTTTATTGGCCGCGATAGAGGCGCCGATGCCGGTTCCGCAGGTCAGAATGCCTCTTCCTCCCCTCTTTTCGAGAACCTTCAGCGCGACCTTCTCCGCAAACTCGGGATAATCATCCCCCGCATTCATCTCAAAAGCGCCGACATCCTCAACCGGATAGCCCCACTTTTTCAAAAGCGTTTTCACAAACTCTTTTAATTGAAATCCGGCATGATCACTTCCCACCACCACCATCTTCACTGGAGCTCCTTTCTTTTCCGGTCAATCAGCGCGGCAGCCTCCTGATCTAAAAAGAACCACCTCATTTCCTCCGGTCGGATCAGGGCGGCCGGGATTTCATTGGAATGCGGATAATCCTGCAGGATCTCCTTCATGATCGGGGCCTTGTCTCTTCCGGATATCAAAAAGACCACCTGCTTGGCGTGATTGAACACCGGCAATGTAAGGGTCAGGCGCGCCGCTTTGAGCTTCTCAACATAAGGAGCGGCGACCCACCGTTCCTTCTCGTTGAGACCGGGGGAGCCGGGAAAGAGAGAGGCGGTATGTCCATCCGATCCGATCCCAAGAAGCGCCAGATCAAACGAGGGCCATCCCTCCTTGGGCCGATTAAAAAAACGACGGAGCGTCTCTTCGTACTGTTTGGCCGCGGCTTGAAGGTCGCTCATCTCCGCCGGCATTCGGTGGACATTGCCGGGTGGAATGGGAACATGAGAGATCAGCGTTTCATGGGCCATGCGGTAATTTGAATCGGGATTATCCGGAAGAACCGCGCGTTCATCTCCCCAAAAAAGATGAACTTCTTTCCACGGGATCTGGTCTGAGAACGGACGATTTGCGAGTCGTTGATAAAGTGTTCGAGGCGTCGTACCGCCGGCCAGCGCCACCGCGAAGCGGCCTCGAATTAAGAGCGCTTCCTGAACCAACCGGACAAAGAGGATCGCCGACCGTTCCCCTAAATCCTCCCGGTCGCGACAGACAACAATCTTTTCATGGAGATCTCCAGTGTCGCCCATCCCGCTCGATGAGTTCATCGGCCTCCTTCGGTCCCCAGCTTCCTGCTTCATAATTCGGAAGGGCATCATCCGTGTGTTGTTTCCAGTCCTTTAGAATCGGGTCTAGAATCGACCAGGACCAATCGATCCAATCTTCACGCGCGAAGAGCGTCGGGTCGCCCGCCAAGCAGTCGAGCAGCAGCCGCTCATACGCATCGGGAGAGGCGACCTGGAAGGCGCTGTGATAATTAAAGTCCATCGTCACCGACGCCATGCAGAGTTTCGCCCCCGGGTGTTTGGCTTGGAAGGTGAGAGAAATACCCTCACTCGGCTGCACGCTCAACACCAATGTGTTCGGTTGGATTTTTTCGGAGAGAACGGGCCTAAAGAGAAGATGCGGAACCTGTTTAAATTGAATGGCAATTTCGGTCGCCTTTTTGGCAAGCCGCTTTCCGGAACGGAGGTAAAAAGGGATTCCCTGCCACCGCCAGTTATCGATGAAGAGTTTCAGCGCGGCAAAAGTTTCAATATTGGAATGAGGAGAAACGCCCGGTTCGCTCCGATAGCCAACGACCGGCTGATCGTCGATTAGTCCCGCCTGGTATTGTCCCCGGACCGCAACGCGGTCGATCTCCCCGCTGATCGAACGGATTGATCTGAGCACTTTGGTCTTCTCATCTCGAATCGCCTCCGCTTCGAAGCTCGCCGGAGGCTCCATCGCCACAATGCAAAGGAGTTGAAGGAGGTGGTTCTGGAACATGTCTCGCAGCGCGCCGGCGCTCTCATAATAGCCGGCCCGGCGCTCCACACCCAGCGTTTCCGACGCCGTGATTTGCACATGGTCGACGTACCGCCGGTTCCAGATCGGCTCGAAGATCGCGTTCGAGAAGCGAAAAAAGAGGATGTTTTGGACCGCCTCTTTTCCAAGGAAGTGATCGATTCGATAGATCTGCGCCTCTTTGAAGACCTCTCTGATTTGACGATTCAATGCCTGGGCCGACGCGAGATCGTAACCGAATGGTTTCTCAATGACGATCCGCGTCCATCCTCTCTCGGTCGGAGCGTGGTTTAACCCGGCGGCTCCGAGTTGATGAACAATATCGGAATAGATGGAGGGAGGGGTGGCAAGATAAAAGAGCCGATTGCCTCCAGTTTTATACTGCTTGTCAAACTGAATCAGACGCTCTCGCAACAGAGGATAGTATTTGGGATCTTGAGAATCCCCGGCCAGATAGTAGAATCGGCTGATGAAGGTCTCCCGAAAAGAGGAGCCGGTCGATCGGCCGGAAGAGATCCTTTCGATCGAACTCGCCACGGTTTTGCGAAATCCTTCGTCGTCCATGCCGGTTCGGCCCAATCCGACCACATACCATCGATCGGGAAGGAGCCCCCCCTGGAAGAGATGAAACAGCGCCGGGATCAGCTTGCGCTGCGTGAGATCCCCCGACGCGCCGAAGATAATGATGCCGCACGGCTCCGGGACCGTTTCTGTACAGTCGCTCCGTTGGGTCACCCCTCCGGAGACGACCATCGATTGGACGTCGTCATTTTTTTGATCGGGTTGCATGGCCTCCAAACTCCTTTCGAAGCGCGGCGATGAATTGATCGGAGAATCGCTCCTCTTGTCGGGACTGAAACCGGCGGAAGAGGGATGCCGCAATCGCCGGGACCGGAACGGCGCGATCGACCGCTTCCAAGACGGTCCAGCGCCCCTCGCCAGAATCTTCGACGTATCCCCTCACGCCCGCCAATGTCGGGTCTTTTTCAAAAGCGTCCTCTGCCAACTCCAGAAGCCAGGAGCGGACCACACTCCCCTGATTCCAGAGGTGGGCGATTCTCCCCAAATCATATCCGAACGGCGATGCTTTGAGCAGCTCAAACCCTTCGCCATAGGCTTCGAGCATCGCATATTCGATTCCGTTGTGGACCATCTTCGCAAAGTGACCGGCGCCATGTCGGCCGCAGTAGAGATAGCCATCGGGCGGGGCCAATGTTTTGAAAATCGGTTCGAGTTTTTTGAAGCTCTCCTCTTCCCCTCCGATCATCAGGCAGTACCCGACCGAGAGGCCCCAGATTCCGCCGCTGGTCCCAACGTCGAGAAAGGAGATCCTTTTTTTCTGCAGGGCCTCCGCCCGACGAATCGCATCTTTATAATAAGAATTTCCGCCATCGATCAGGATGTCTCCCCCAGAGAGATGAGGCAGCAGTGCGTCGATCGTCTCCGTCACCGCTTCCCCTGCCGGGACCATCATCCAAATGGCGCGAGGCTTTTCCAGTTTTGACACCAAGTCCGAAAGGGTTGTCGCGCCGGCCGCGCCGCGGCGGGTGATCTGATCGACCGCGTCGGCATTTCGATCATAGCCGACCACCGCGTGTCCCCCTTCCGTGAGCCGCTGAACCATATTGGCCCCCATTCGGCCGAGTCCGATCAATCCGATCTGCATTGGTTGCGTCTCCCCATTAATCTCGTCTTGAAAATTCACATCTGTCGTTCCCGCGCAAGCGGGAATCCGGAAGCAATGGTCGTACGGCTCTCTCAAGCAATCTTTTTGGAAACCATCCGCTGTCGTTTTTCGGTCAGTCGGGCGATGAGCTTCTCATAAGAATCGGAGAAGGAGCGGACCCCCTCTTCTTGGAGTTGATCGGTTACTTCTTGGAGATTGATTCCGAGCGCGGCGATTTTTTGGAGCGTTGCGCGGGCTTCGTCCAATTTTTCTTCCAGCGTCGGTCTCACCTTCCCATGATCCAGAAATGCGGCGAGTGTGGCCGGAGGGACCGTGTTGACCGTCTCCGCTCCGATCAGCCCTTCCACATAGAGAAGATCCGAGTAGTTTGGGTTTTTCGTTCCGGTGCTTCCCCACAACACCCGTTGAAGCGAGGCCCCGCGCCTTCGAAGATCTTGAAACGCCGGACCGTGAAAGAGCTCCTTGAATTTCTGATAAATCATTTTCGAATTGGCAATGCCGGTTTTTCCGAGGAGCGCCCGTTGCGCCGCTCGTTCCGTTTCGCTTGTCGCAGCCTGAATGCGCGCTTCCAAGAGCCGATCGACCGCCGTGTCGATTCTGCTGACGAAAACAGAAGCGACCGATCGAACCGAATCGACCGACTTCCCTTGTTCCAACCGGCGCTTCAACCCGGCCATGTAGGCCTGCGCCACCTGTTCATAACGCTCCAATGAAAAGAGAAGGGTGATGTTGATGGAGATCCCCTCCGCGGTGAGGGCTTCAATCGCCGGAAGTCCCTCCGCCGTCGCCGGAACTTTGATCATCACATTTTTTCGATTCAGCCGGGGATGAAGCGCTTTCGCCGCGGCGATCGTCTCATCAGTTTGATAGGCGAGCTCCGGGTTCAATTCGATGGAGACAAACCCGTCCGCGCCGTTCGTCCTTTCATAAATCGGCTGGAAGAGATCGGCCGCCTGCTGGATATCGTCGATGATCAACGCATCCATGATCTCCGAAACCGGTTTCCCTTGCGCGGCGAGCGCTCGGATCTGATCATCATAATCGCCGCTCTCCCCGATCGCCTTCTCAAAGATCGTCGGGTTCGAAGTGACTCCGGTCAGACCTTCATCGATTAGCTCCTGGAGCTCTCCGGAGGTCATCAACGGTCTGCTGATGTTGTCGAGCCAAAGGCTTTGGCCCGCCTGTTGTAATTCTTTAATCGGATTCTTCATGATATCTTCCTCCTTTCCCTCCCCGCTTTTGAAGGGGGCTTCAGCAGCTGTCGGGCATGGTCGACGATGTTCTCGGCGGTAAATCCAAATTCGCGCATCACCACTTCGCCGGGTGCAGAGGCGCCGAATCGATTGATCCCGATCATCGCGCCGTTCCATCCGACATAGCGCTCCCAACCAAAGGTTGAAGCGGCCTCAATCGAGATCCGCGCCGTCACCTCGGGCGGGAGGACCGACGTCCGGTAGGAGACCGGCTGCTGTTCGAAAAGTTCCCAGCTCGGCATGCTGACCACCCGGACGGCGACCCCGTCATCCTCCAACATCTGCGCGGCTTGCAGCGCAAGATGGACCTCCGAGCCGGTCGCGATCAAGATCAGCTCCGGCGATTTGTCTTCGGCCTCGTTCAGAACATAGGCTCCCCTTTCAAGCCGGTCGGCCGACGCATACCGATTTCGGTCGATCAGCGGGACCTTCTGCCGGGTGAGGATCAGCGCCACCGGCCCCTTTCGACGGGAGAGCGCCAGATGCCACGCGACCGCTGTTTCGGCGGCATCGGCCGGCCGGATCACCGTGAAATTCGGAATCGCTCTTAAACCGGCCAACTGCTCGATCGGCTGATGGGTCGGACCGTCCTCTCCCAAGCCGATGCTGTCGTGGGTAAAGATATAGACCACCGGCAGGTTCATTAAAGCCGCAAGTCGAATCGATCCTCTCATGTAGTCGGAGAAGATCAGAAAGGTACCCCCAAACGGAATCACCCCGCCATGGAGCATCATCCCATTGAGGGCCCCTCCCATCGCATGCTCCCGCACGCCGAAGTGAAGGATGCGTCCCTCATAATGTCCGGCCAGAAAGTCGCCCATCCCTTTCTGGTTTGTATCGGTCGAGGGGGCCAGATCGGCGGAGCCTCCGATTAGATTGAAAAGCTGTGGAGCGACAAGGTTAAGCGCCTCTCCGAACGCGCGCCGGGTTGCGATCGCTCCTTTCGGCTGATATTTTTTCAGCGCGGCATCCCATCCCTCCGGCAGATCCCCCTTCATCGCCCGCTCCCATTCTTTTGCCAGATCGGGATGGGTGGCGGCATAGGCATCGAACCGGTGTTGCCATTCGGATTCGAGCTGTGCTCCCTTTTCGACCGCCTTTCGATAATGCGCAAGCGCGGCATCGGGAACGTCGAACTCGGGCTCCAGCGGCCAGCCGAGGTGCTGCTTTGTCAGCCGGACCTCTTCGACCCCCAACGGCTCGCCATGCGCCTGAGCGCTGTCCTGTTTGTTGGGACTTCCGTAACCGATATGCGTCCGGACGATAATGAGAGAGGGACGCTCGGTTTCAGATTGAGCGATCTGAATCGCCTCCGACAGCCCCGCAAGATCATTCCCGTCGGCCAGCGGGCCGAAGACGTTCCAGCCGTAGGCTTCAAAGCGCCTTTTAACATCTTCACGAAAAGCGAGGTCGGTGTTCCCTTCAATCGTGATCCGGTTGTCATCGTAGAAGCAGATCAATTTTCCGAGACGAAGATTCCCGGCGAGCGAGGCCGCCTCCGACGCAATCCCCTCCATCATGTCGCCGTCGCTGGCGATGATATACGTGTGATGATCGACGATCGTATGGCCGGGGCGGTTGAAGTGGGCTGCGAGGAAGCGCTCGGCAATCGCCATCCCCACCCCATTGGCGAATCCTTGGCCGAGCGGGCCGGTCGTCGTCTCCACACCGGGGACATGACCGTGCTCGGGATGTCCCGGCGTGCGGCTCCCCCATTGCCGAAATTGTTTGATGTCGTCGAGCGAGAGCGGATAGCCGGTGAGATAGAGCAAACTGTAGAGAAGCATCGAGGCATGTCCCGCCGAGAGGACAAAACGATCCCGATCGGGCCAAAGCGGGTTTTTCGGGTTGTGCCTTAAAAAGCGGGTCCAGAGGAGATAGCCGAGGGGGGCCAAGCCCATCGGTGTGCCGGGATGTCCTGAATTGGCCTTCTGCACTGCGTCTACCGACAGCATCCGGATCGTATTGATGCAGAGTTGATCGAGATTCTGATCCCTTTGGCTCATTCCACCTCCTCCATTTCAACTCGTCTGGTTACCTGTTTTCTTATGATGTCACCATCTCCACCGAAAAATCTTCTCCCTCCCAGCGGGCTTCTTTGAGCCAGTAAAAAGTAAATCGCACCGGCGCCCGCTGATGTTTGTGAATCCGAAGATCGACGAAATAAATTTCCACCCCCGTCGCGGCGGCTTCCGTGTCGTTGGCTCCCTTCCACTCATCTACTGTCCAGTGCAGCCGAAAAGGGGCGTGGGCTAAAATACGCAGCGTCTTCCCCGCCGTCATGGTGCCAACCTGGCGATTCAACTTCCAGACTTCGAGATCTTTCCGACCCTTTCCATGAAGATATCTTGCCGCCACCGGGGGGAGCCGGTCAAATACCGCATCGTCATGCATCGAGCGGAGGAGTTTGATATATTCGGCATGCGCCCACATCAGCGGCATCGCGGCGCCGGTCGGACGCCCCCGATACATTCCCCATTCCGGACGGTCTTCTTCGTCCCAAATCTGCTCCGGAAGCATCCCGCCGGAAGAGGCAAATTGCTCCATGGCCCGAATGTAACAGGAAACATCCCGGCCGGCGGCCAGCTCGTAGTGCGCCCGCTCCCCGGTCAACAACGGCCAGGCGCGCCCCTGCCCCCAGCCGATGTATGGGCCGCCATCCGAGCGCTGCCCGAAGCCGTCATGATTGTAGCGCCGCCAGCACGGTCCGAAGGGGGTCTCCACTTTCAAAACGGCATCGACGACGTGAAGAGAGTCTTCAATCAGCGGATCGTTCGATCGCCGGATTCCGTATCGGACGAGCTCCAAAAAACCGGCATCGACGATCTCTTTGGCGGGAAATTGATATCGCGTCCCCGGCGGGCGGTTGTTCAGAATCAGTGTGGCGTGATTCGGATCCTCATGAGGTCGGGGGTTGTTCGGGTTGACCGGGAGAATCCGGATGTAGTGCCGGGGGATTCCGGCTACCAAGGTTCCCTCGGTTGTGACGGTCCAGGACTCCAGATGCGATTCGAGAAAGTCGGCATATTCTTCAAAAAACTGAGCCGTCTTCTCCTCGCCGCGAAGGCGGGCAAACTCCGCAGCGCAGATCAGTGCGGCGATATTCGCCGCCAGGGTAGAGGGAGAGTAGCCGCTGTTCTCTTCCCATCGCTCTTGCGGAGTGGCGGGACCTTGACGAATCAGATATTGCGCCGCTTTCAGAACCATCGGAGAGGGATCAAAATTTTTCAATCCTTCCTGTTCATTCAAGCGCCAGGCCAGAAGAATGGGAAAAGCGACCCCGTCGAGTTGAATCCCATTCCAGTAGGGGGCCCCATTGACCCAGAAGTTCTGGTAGAAGCCGCCATCGGGACGCTGAGAAGCGGCCAGGTAAATGAGCGCCCGGTAGGGGGTTTCAAAATTTCCTGCGGCCAAGAGCGCCGTGACGCTGTGACATAAATCCCGCGTCCAGACGAGGTGATAACCTCCCAAGCCATCTTCATCGCCGTGCACCTCTCCCCACGGGATGCTCATCGACGCAATCAGCGCCCCAGGATAGGTCTTGTCTTCATGGGCCAGCAGCAGACCCCGGCTGACCTGATACAGCCGTCCCCCATCTTCCGCGTACTTCTCCAGCGACAGGGTGTCGCCGCAGACCCGCTGCCACTGCTCTCGAAAGCGCCTCCGCTGTTTTTCATAAGCGCTCCCCAGCGACTGCAACAGGGTCGTGATCGCGCCGTGGAGGCCGAAGCCGAAACCGAGACCGAGGGTGAAGGTCCGGGACGCTGAAAGATCGATCTCCCCCATCACGGCGACATTGCCGTTTCTCGCATAGTCAAACTCCCAATCCATTTGGAAGTTGTCGTGAAGATCGGTCCAGCCGTCGCTCGACCCGACGAATCCGCAGGAGCTCCGCCGAAAAGGAATCGTGGCCCCCAACGCGAGATAGACCTGATTTTTGAACGCGACCAACAGATCCCGCCCCGCGACCTTCGTCTTCACCGCGGTATTCCCCCACCCTCCCACCTCCAAATGAGGAGCAAGAAGGACATAGAGATGCAGTCTCTTTAGAAACGCCTCCTCCCCTTCCAATCGGGTATGGACCAAAACACAGGAGAGATGAGGATCGGTAATGATCTCTTTGATGATCTGATAACGGCCGCCGGGGTCGCGCTGGGTGATTCGGAATCCCAGCGCATGTGAATCGATATACTCCAATTCGCTGGTCAGATCCCGTTTCTCTTCGTGGAAGAAAGTCTCTCCGTCGGTGATGAGATATTCCAGATCCCGGATCTGAGGAAAATCGACCGTGGGAAAATAGACTTCATTGAGGATGCCATGGGAGAGGGTAAACCAGATGCGACTGGCGGTATTGTAGGCGGTTCCGACCCCTTCTTTCTCGCTGCGCGTCCAGCGGGGGGGCATTCCGGGATGACCGAAGGCCTCTTTCCCTTGAAAGAGCATCTCCATGAGCTTTCCCTAAGCGACCTTATGATGCGAGATGGTGCGAGGTGAATCAAATTCAGCCGCATCTCGAGCAGGTCAAATCGAGTTTAAGACACCGACTTTGAGATGGGGGATTCAGCCGACAATTCCGTCTACCTTTTTTCTAACACTTGTACGATCAGGAAGTCAATTTCGGTAGATGAATAGGATCGATTACAAATTGTTACAAACTGTTACAGCGGAGCAAAGCATCTCTTTGAAAGTTTTGGTAATCTAAATCCGGTTGCTCCATCGGCCCCTTCCGTTTGCATCCCAAAGGAGATAGAGTATGATTGAAGATTCCCGCCGCAAGCAGCGGGGAATGTGCCGATCCAAATCGGGTACGAAGTACCTCCAAACACATCGCGAAGCCATCCTCGACCCGAATGGAGAAGATCAGGCTGATCAAACTTGTGGGGGAATGGGAACAACGTAAAAAGAAAGAAAAGACGACGGAATAAACCCGCTCGGGCGAAGGTCCGGCCATTTTGCATGGGGCATAAAGATGAAAGATACGCTCCTCATCATTGATGATGATGCCAAACTCAACCAACTCCTCAGCAGCTTCTTAAGCGATTTCGGTTATAAAGTCATTGCCGCAACGCGCCCGGAGGAGGGGATAAAGAAGCTGAAACAAGAAAGCCCCGATCTGATCATTTTGGATGTGATGCTTCCCGGAATGAACGGCTTTGAGCTCTGCAAAAAAATTCGCGAGTCGTACACAATCCCCATCATCATGCTCACCGCCCGGGGCGAGGTGACCGATAAGATCGTCGGCCTTGAGTTGGGCGCCGATGATTATCTTCCGAAACCATTTGAGCCGAGAGAATTGGTCGCCCGAATCCAGTCGGTTCTCCGGAGGGCACGCGGACTCGATCATACCCCGACGAAACGGTTCGGCCGGCTCGAAATCGATTTCTCGAAGCGGCATGCGAAGCTCGACGGCGTTGTGCTCGATTTGACGACAAACGAATTTACCGCCTTGGCCCTGTTGGCCAAAAATAAGGGGAAGCCGTTAAATCGAGACCAGATCCTCGAAGAATTGAGCGGCAGCGAATGGACGGCATTTAATCGCACGGTCGATATCACCATGAGCCGACTGCGCCACAAGTTGAAAGATGACCCAAAAGCTCCCTCTTTTATTAAAACCGTCTGGGGAACCGGATATATTTTCATCGGAGAGGAAGAGAGAGAGCGGGTGGATCGATGAAGAGAATATTAAACTCCGTCTTTACGAAACTGCTGCTGGTTCTCCTTGTCGCGGGGATCTGTATCAATCTGACGGTCACCGGCTTTATGAAGCAGATGTTTAGCAAGAATGACTCGGTCCGACAGAAGAATATTGTTCATCATTTGAATTACATCGTCCAAGAAATCGGTCAGCCTCCCGATTTGGATCGAGCCAAGCAAATTTCCCGGCAGCTCACCTTTAGTATCCGGTATGAAAGTCCCACCCTCAACTGGTCGACCTCCGACGCCCCCTCCGCGCCGCTGCCCGAAAACCTGCAAACGTCGGGTGAATCCCCAAACGTTCAATTCGGCGGGGATCGAGGACATCGTTTCTTTATCTTAAACCAAGGGGAGGGCCGGTTTATCTTTGAGCTGGGGCGCGGCTTTGAATGGGATCTGCTCGATATGGGGGCGGTGGTTCGGCTGATTGCGCTCCTGTCGATTATTCTCATCGGGGCCTATCTTTTGATCCGCTCCATTCTCAGCCCCGTGAGGGAGTTAAAGGAAGGGGTCCGAGAGGTGAGCCGGGGGAATCTCGATTATCATTTGGCGCTTCGGCGGTCGGATGAATTGGGAGAATTGGCAAAAGCGTTTAACGCCATGACCGACCGTATCCGGACGATGCTCCGCGCCAAAGAGCAATTGATGCTCGACGTCAGCCATGAGCTTCGATCCCCGCTCACCCGGATGAAGGTCGCGCTCGAGTCGCTTCCCGACACGTACGCGAAGCGAAGTGTCCGGGAAGATGTCGCCGAAATGGAAACGATGGTGACCGAACTTCTCAAAACCGCCCGCTCGCACTATATGCACGCGCAGCTGAACCTCCAACGGATTAATTTTACCGATCTTTTGAAGGAGACCATCACCCCCTTCCGGGATCAGCGGCCGGGTGTTCAAATCGTGGAAAAATTCGACCCGATCGAAATCTCGGTCGACCCGGACCGGGTCAAAAGCGCTCTGAAAAATATCTTGGACAACGCCATCAAATATTCCTTCAACACCAATGAGCCGGTCAAAGTCTCGATGCAACATCGCGAACCTTATCTCATCGTTCGGATTCAAGACAGCGGCATTGGAATTCCGGAGGATGAGCTTCCATTTATTTTTGAACCGTTTTACCGGGTCGATAAATCCCGGTCCAAAGACACCGGAGGATACGGCCTGGGGTTGAGTCTCTGCAAAACGATCATGGAAGCGCATCGTGGAAAAATCGAAGTAAACAGTATTCCGGAACGGGGAACCACGGTCTCCCTCTTTTTTCCAATGCAGATCGAGAAGGTCCGGGTGGGGGTCGGATGAGAACGGATCGGCTTCGATCCAACGCCTCGCCACAAATAGGAACCGCTCCCTCGCTCTGTTTTTTGCCGTTTACTCCCAGCTGATAGGAAAATGTTGATGCGGCGATCTGATTGAACAGGCAGGCGCGCCGCGCTTCCCCCCGATGCAGCGATATCGCGCGACAGGGTGAAATCGGACTTGATTTAAGTAACAACCCATGTCATCCTTTCTTGAAAATCGGAGAAGAATAAATTGCGACGAAAAAGTTGGATGATCGTTCTGATCCTGGTCCTCGCCGGGATCACCGCCGTGATTGTCGCCGCGCGCCTGCGGGCGGCCACCGACGCCAACCGGTCGACTCAGGGCGCCGGTCAAGGTTCCGGGCAGAATGCCGGCAACCCGGCGGCGCGCGCGGTCCCGGTGATCGCCGCCCCGGTAGCCGAACGGGATGTGCCGATCTACCTGGACGGACTCGGCAATGTCATCGCCTACAAAACGGTCACAGTGAAGTCGCAGGTCGACGGACGGCTGAATGAGGTCTTATTTAGAGAAGGCCAAGAGGTGCGGCGCGGAGAGGTGCTCGCCCAGATCGATCCGCGCCCTTTTCAGATTCAACTGAATCAAGCGGAGGGAGCGCTTGCCCGCGACAAGGCCCTTCTGGAGAGCGGCCGGCGCAATCTGGAGCGCTTCGCCACGCTGCGCGAGCAGAAGCTCATCGCGCAGCAGCAGGTGGATGATCAACGCGCCGCCGTCGGGCAGTTGGAAGGGGCGGTCCGGATCGACGAGGCGCAGATCGAAAGCGCCAAGCTGAATCTCGAATATGCCCGGATCGTCTCCCCGATCGATGGAATCACCGGGGTCCGACAGGTCGATCCGGGAAACCTCGTCCATGCCACCGATCAGAACGGCATCGTCCTCATCACGCAGCTTGATCCGATCTCCGTCATCTTTACTCTTCCGGCCGAGAACCTGACGAAGGTGGCAACGGAGATGCGGAACGGCCCGCTTCGCGTCGACGCCTACAGCCAAGACGGCGCCACCCTCTTGGCGACCGGAAAGCTGGAGTTGATTGATAATCAGATCAATGTGAACACCGCGACGATGCGGCTCAAAGCGACCTTCCCAAATCCGAAGCGGCTCCTCTGGCCGAATCAGTTTGTCAAAACGCGCCTGCTCCTCACCACCCGTAAAAATGCGATCGTGGTTCCGGCGCCGGCGGTTCAGCGGGGCCCCAAGGGGCTCTTCGTCTATGTGATCAAACCGGATCAAACGGTGGAGGCCCGTCCGGTGGAGGTGGCGTTGACGCAGGGGGAGATCACCGTCCTTCAGAGCGGCGTGAAGCCGGGGGAGCAGGTCGTCACCGACGGACAGAACCAACTCCGCCCCGACAGCAAGGTCCAGCCACGCAGCGCAGATCGACCGACCTCCTCCCCCGGCGGGGCGCCTGCTCCGGGGGCGCCCCCTTCCTCCGGCGGCGCGCCGCCGGCCGGGGCCGGCTCCATGCCGGGGGTCTCCCCCGCGCCCGGTCCGGGGGGGAGCCGCTCGTGAGCATCTCCGAGCCGTTTATCCGGCGACCGGTCGCAACGACGTTGCTGACGATCGGCCTGTTGTTGGCCGGGCTGGCGGGATATCGCCAGCTCCCCGTCTCAGCCCTTCCACAGGTCGATTATCCGACGATCGTCGTCTCGACGATCCTCCCCGGCGCCAGCGCCGACACGATGGCCTCGGCGGTGACGACGCCGCTTGAGCGGCAGTTCGGTCAGATGCCTTCCCTCAATCAGATGACCTCGATCTCCAGCTTCGGCTCCTCCCAGGTCACCCTTCAATTCGATCTCGACCGGAACATCGACGCCGCGGAGCAAGATGTTCAAGCCGCCATCAACGCCGCGTCGAACCTCCTTCCCCGAACCCTCCCGGCGCCGCCGACCTACTCGAAGAGCAATCCGGCCGATGCGCCGATCCTGACCCTCTCGGTCAGCTCCGACATCCTTCCGCTGAGCGAGGTCAACGACTATGCCGATTCGATCCTGGCGCAGAAAATGTCGCAGGTTTCCGGAGTCGGATTGGTCACAATCAACGGCAGCCAGAAGCCGGCCGTTCGTGTTCGGGTCGATCCCGCCGCGCTCGCCGGGACCGGTCTGAGCCTTGAAGATGTCCGGCAGGTGCTGGCGCAGGCGAACGTCAATCAGCCGAAGGGAAACATCGACGGCCCGCGCCAAGATTTCACCCTCGCTACCAACGATCAGTTTTTGAAGGCCGCTTCCTTTCGCCCGCTCATTCTTGCCTATCGAAACGGCGCCCCGATCAGGCTCAGCGATGTCGGCGATGTAATCGACGGGGTTGAGAACACGCAGCTCGCCGGTTGGGCGAACAACAAGCGGGCGATCATCATCAACATCCAACGGCAGCCGGGAGCGAATGTCATCCAAACCGCCGATCGGGTGAAGGCCCTCTTGCCGCAGCTTCGGGCGACGCTGCCGCAGGGAATCGATCTCTCGATTTTGAGCGACCGGACCCAGACCGTTCGGGCCTCGGTCGAAGATGTTCAGTTCACCTTAATCCTCACCATCATCCTCGTCGTCGCGGTCATGTATATCTTCTTACGAAGCGTCCGCGCGACGCTGATCCCCGGTGTTGCGGTGCCGCTCTCGTTGGTCGGAACCTTCGGCTTGATGTACCTCGCCGGCTACAGTTTAAACAATTTATCATTGATGGCGCTGACGATCTCGACCGGCTTCGTCGTCGACGACGCCATCGTGATGATCGAGAACATCGCCCGGTATATTGAAGAGGGAGATCGTCCCTTTGAGGCGGCGCTCAAGGGGGCGGGGCAGATCGGCTTTACCATCGTGTCGCTGACCGTCTCACTCGTCGCCGTGCTGATCCCGCTCCTTTTCATGGGGGGGATTATCGGCCGGCTCTTCCGCGAGTTTGCGATGACGCTGAGCATCGCCATCTTCGTCTCGGCCATCCTCTCCCTGACATTGACGGCGATGATGTGCGCCCACATCCTCCGACCGCACGAGACGGAGCAAGGGCGGTTTCAGCGCGCGTTGGAGCGGTTCTTTGATCGAATGGTTCAGATCTACGACCGCGGGTTGAAGTGGGTCCTCGACCATCAACCGCTCACGCTGGCGGTCACCCTGGCGACGCTGGCGCTGACCTTTCTTCTTGCCGTGATGATTCCGAAAGGATTCTTTCCCCAACAGGACACCGGCATTCTGATCGGCATCTCCGAGGCGGCGCCCGATGTGTCGTTCGCGCGGATGATGGACCGGCAGCAGGCGCTCGCCGAGGTGGTCCTCGCCGATCCCGACGTGGTCAATCTCGCCTCGTTCATCGGCGCCGACGGAACCAACCCGACCCCCAACAGCGGAAGGATGTCGATTACATTGAAGCCGCGGTCGGAGCGGAGCGCGAGCGCCGAGGAGATCATCGCCCGCCTGCGGCCGAAGCTCGCCCAGGTGGAAGGGACGACCCTCTATCTTCAGCCGGTTCAAGACCTGCAGATCGAAAATCGGGTGAGCAGCACGCAATTTCAATACACGATGGAAGATGCCGACGGCAAGGAGCTGGGCGAGTGGGCGCCGAAGATGCTCCAGAAATTTCGCACCCTCCCGCAGCTTCGGGACACGGCGAGCGATCTGCAACTCGGCGGCTTGCAGCTTGCCCTGACGATCGACCGAGACGCCGCCTCACGGGTCGGCATTCTGCCGCAGGCGATCGACGACACCCTCTACGACGCCTTCGGCCAACGAATCGTCTCGACGATCTTCACCCAGTTGAATCAGTACCGGGTGATCCTTGAAGTGCAACCGAACTTTCAGAAAAATCCCGAGTCGCTTCACCAGATTTACGTTCGCTCTCAGACCGGCGATCAGGTCCCGCTGAGTACCTTCGTTCACTTTGAGCCGACCTCCACCTCCTTGGCGGTCAATCATCAGGGACAGTTCCCCGCCGTGACCCTCTCATTCAACTTGGCGCCGGGGGTGTCGCTTGGAGAGGCGGTGACGGCGATTCACCAGGCGGAAAGCGAGATCAATCTCCCTCCCGGCGTTCATGCCGCGTTCGTCGGAACGGCCCAAGCCTTTCGGGAGTCACTCGCCAGCGAGCCGCTCCTGATCGTGGCGGCGCTCTTGACCGTCTACATCGTCCTCGGCGTTCTCTATGAAAGTTACATTCATCCGATCACGATCCTCTCCACCCTGCCGTCCGCCGGGGTCGGGGCTTTCCTGGCGCTGATGCTCTGCCGAACCGATTTCAGCATCATCGCATTGATCGGAATCATTCTCTTGATCGGGATTGTGAAAAAGAACGCGATCATGATGATCGACTTCGCGCTCGAAGCGGAGCGGCGGCAGGGGCTCTCCCCGCGCGACTCGATCTATCAGGCGTGTCTGTTGCGCTTCCGGCCGATCATGATGACGACGATGGCGGCGCTTCTCGGCGGCCTGCCGCTGGCGCTCGGCACCGGCACCGGCTCCGAACTGCGCCGTCCGCTCGGAATCTCAATCGTCGGCGGGCTGGTGATCTCGCAGCTGCTCACCCTTTATACCACTCCGGTGATCTATCTTTATATGGAGCGGCTCCGTAGCTGGGCGCAGCGCCGGCGGTCGGCGCCGGTTCCTGTCTCGAGTGAAAAAGTATGAATTTGTCGCGTCCCTTCATCCAACGACCGGTCGCTACCGTTTTATTTGCCGCCGCGCTTTTGCTGGCCGGTCTTTCAGGATATCTTCGGCTTCCGGTGGCGCCGCTGCCGCGGGTCGACATGCCGGCGATTTCGGTCTCGGCGAACCTTCCCGGCGCGAGCCCGGAGACGATGGCCTCCGCCGTGGCGACGCCGCTGGAGCGGCGCTTCGGACGGATCGCCGGCCTCAATGAGATGACTTCGACCAGCTCGCTGGGGACAACCAATATCACGCTGCAATTCGATCTCGAGCGGGATGTCGATTCCGCGGCGCGCGATGTTCAAGCGGCGATCAATGCCGCCGGCGGCGATCTGCCGGCGAACCTTCCGAGCCGACCGAACTATCGGAAGGTGAACCCGGCCGATTCCCCAATCTTAATTTTGTCGCTCACTTCGGACACCTTGCCGCTGGGTCAGGTGTATGATGCGGCGAACACGGTCTTGGCTCAGAAAATTTCACAGGTCTCCGGGGTCGGACAGGTTTTCGTCGGGGGCGGACAGCAGCCGGCCGTGCGGGTGCAGGTCGATCCGGTCGCCCTCGCCGGGGTCGGTCTCACATTGGAGGATATCCGATCGGTATTGGCCCAGTCGACCGCCAATCAACCGAAGGGGGCGCTGAACGGAATCGATCAGACCCACACAATCGCCGCCAACGACCAATTGCTCCGCGCGGACGGCTACCGGCCGCTGATCCTGACCTATAAAAACGGATCGGCGGTGCGGCTCGGGGATGTGGCGCGGGTCTTTGACGATGTGGAGAACAATCGGCTGGCGGCGTGGGCCGATGGGAAACGGGCGGTGCTCGTCATTATTCGCCGGCAGCCGGGGGCGAACATTATCGACGTCATCGATCGGATCAAAGCGCTCCTGCCGCAATTGAGCGAATCGATCTCGCCGTCGATCAAGATCGATGTGGCGGGCGACCGAAGCCAGACGATCCGCGGCTCGGTTCAAGACGTTGAGCTGACCCTCCTTATTTCCATCGCGCTCGTCATCCTGGTCGTTTTTCTCTTCTTGCGCAGCGGCTGGGCCACCGCCATCCCGAGCGTCGCGGTTCCCCTCTCGCTCATTGCGACCTTCGGGGTGATGTACCTGCTCGGCTACAGCCTCGACAACCTATCGCTGATGGCGCTGACGATCTCGACCGGCTTCGTCGTCGATGATGCGATCGTCGTGACGGAGAACATCAGCCGTTATATCGAGCGGGGCCGGCCGCCGATGGAGGCGGCGCTGATCGGCGCCAAGCAGATCGGCTTTACGATCGTGTCGATCAGTGTCTCGCTCTTGGCCGTTTTTATCCCGATTCTGTTGATGGGAGGGGTGGTCGGACGGCTCTTCCGCGAATTTGCCGTCACCCTCAGCATCGCGATTACCGTCTCGGCGATCCTCTCCCTCACGCTGACCCCGATGATGTGTTCCCGTTTCTTGCGCCGCAGCGAGGGGAAAAAGCATGGACGCTTTTATCATCTCTCGGAGCGCATTTTTGACGGGATGCTCCATGCCTACGATCGCGCATTGCGCTGGGTCTTGAACCACCACATCCTGATGCTGATCGTCACCCTCGGGACCTTGGCGTTGACCGTTTATCTTTACATCATCATTCCGAAAGGGCTCTTTCCGCAGCAAGACACCGGACAGCTCAACGGCCTCTCCGATGCGCCGCAGGATATCTCCTTCCCCGCCATGCGCGCGCGTCAGGAGGTGCTCAATGCGGTGATCCTGGCCGATCCCGCCGTGGCACATATGGTTTCCAATATCGGCGGCGGCGGGGGCTCTTCTCTGAACACCGGGTCGATGTTCATCGAGCTGAAGCCGTTGTCGGAGCGGAAGGCGACGGTCGAGCAGATTATTACACGGCTGCGGCCGAAGCTGGCGCAGGTGGAAGGGATCAACCTCTATCTTCAAGCGGTCCAGGATGTCCGGATCGGCGGACGCTTGGGGCGGACCCAATACCAATATACTCTTCAAGACGCCGACCTCGACGAACTGAAGGCGTGGGCGCCGCGCGTCCTCGAGAAAATGCGCGCGCTTCCTCAGTTGCGCGATGTCGCCAGCGATCAGCAGACCAATGCGCTCCAGCTTGATGTCAACATTGACCGCGACACCGCCTCCCGGCTCGGGATTTTGCCGCAGGCGGTCGATGATACGTTGTATGATGCCCTCGGCCAACGACAGGTGGCGACGCTGTTCACCCAGGTCAATCAATATCGGGTCGTGTTGGAGGTCAAACCGGAGTTCCAGCAACATCCCGACGGACTCAACAACCTTTACGTCAAATCTCAAACCGGGGAGCCGGTACCGCTCGGAACCTTCACGCGATTTTCGCCGTCGTCCACATCGCTCTCGATCAATCATCAAGGGCAGTTCCCCTCGGTCACCCTCTCGTTCAATATGGCCCCCGGTGTGGCGCTGGGGGTGGGGATCGACGCGATTCATCGGATGGAGCGGGAGCTCGGCCTCCCTGCCAGCATTCATGCCTCCTTCCAGGGAACGGCGCAGGCGTTCAGCGAATCGCTGGCGAGTCAGCCGGTTCTGATCATGGCGGCGCTTTTTACGGTCTACATTGTTCTCGGCGTCCTTTATGAGAGTTATATCCACCCGATCACGATCTTGTCGACCTTGCCGTCAGCCGGCGTCGGCGCCCTCTTGGCTCTGATGCTTTTTAAAACGGAATTCAGCATCATCGCCCTGATCGGGATTCTTCTCCTGATCGGGATCGTAAAGAAAAATGCGATCATGATGATCGACTTCGCGCTGGAAGCGGAGCGGGAGCAGGGGCTGAGCACCAAGGAGTCGATCTATCAGGCGTGTCTGTTGCGCTTCCGGCCGATCATGATGACGACGATGGCGGCGATGCTCGGCGGTCTGCCGCTGGCGCTCGGACATGGAATCGGCGCGGAACTGCGCCGGCCGCTCGGGATCACCATCGTCGGCGGGCTGCTTCTCTCGCAGCTTTTAACCCTTTTTACGACGCCGGTCATCTATCTGACGCTCGATCGTTTTTCCAACCGCCGCCGGGAAAGATCTTTCCAAACCGCCGGAATCGCACACGAAGGCGCACACGAAGGGAGGATGCGCGCGAGCGACCCCGGCGGTGAGAAACTTTCATAGGAGGATTATGCCGAAAAAAATTTCTGTCGCGTGGTTCACCATCACGCTTCTTTTCCTCGCAACAGCGGCTTGGGCGCAGACTTCCCCGCCGAGAACCCTTTCCCTCGATGAGGCGGTTCAGACCGCGCGCGCGAACCAGCCGCAACTTCGCCAGGCCCGCGCCGGCACCGAAGCGGCGCGTGCCCGCGCCGATGAGGTGCGCGCACCCCTCTTGCCGCAGGTGAATGCGACGGCGAATTATCAAAGGGCGACGGCCAATCGGGTTGTTCGCCCCGGCGCGACGCCATTTTCCTCGACGACGCCGTTGTCTTCCTCTCTCACCCCCTCTTCCCGGTTCGATACTTTCGATTTCTATAATTTTGGACTCGGCGCAAGCCAGCTTGTCTATGACTTCGGTCAAGCGACGGGACGATGGAAGGCGGCCAAAGCAAATGCACAAGCGCAAGCCGACACCGAACGGGCCACCCTCCTTCAGGTCGACCTCAATGTTCGGGTCGCCTACTTTAATGCGCGCGCCGCAAAAGCGCTTTTGCAAGTTGCGCAGGAGACGTTGTCAAACCAGGAAGGTCATTTCACCCAGGTTCAAGGGTTCGTCCAGGTCGGCACTCAGCCGGAGATTGATCTGGCGCAGGCCCGAACCAACCTGGCGAATGCGCGCGTGCAGCTGATCAACGCTCAGAATGGATATGAGACCGCCAAGGTCCAGCTCAATCAGGCGATGGGAGTCGAAGGGCCGACAAATTATGATGTCGTCGATGAGGCCCTTCCGCCGATCGACAATGAGAACAGTCCGATCGAGCCGCTCCTCGAGGAGGCGCTGAAAGCCCGGCCGGAATTCGCCGCCTTTTCAAATCAGGTTCGCGCGCAGGAGTTGACGATTCGGTCGATCGAGGGTGCCTATTTTCCGAGTCTGAGCGTGTCGACCGATCTGACCAAAGGGGGAACCGGTCTCGGCAGCCTCACCTGGAACTGGGATGCCAATGTGCTTCTCTCATGGCCTCTGTTCCAGGGAGGTCTCACGCGGGCGCAGGGGAGAGAGGCCCGCGCCAATCTCACCAACCTGAACGCGCAGGTGGATGCGTTCCGGCAAGAGGTTCGTCTCGAGGTGGATCAAGCGCGTCTGGCCGTTCTGGCGGCCAAGACGTCGATCGGGGCGGCGGAAGAGGCGGTGATCAATGCAAAGGAGCAGCTTCGGTTGGCTGAGAAGCGCTACGAGACCGGGGTCGGCAATATCATCGAATTGTCGGATGCGCAGCTTGCGTTGACCAACGCCGAGGCGCAACAGGTGCAGGCCCAGTACAATCTCGCCTCCGCGCGCGCCCGCCTGCTGCAGGCGCTCGGCCGACTCTAATGCGGAGGCAAACTCCGGTCTCCGGAGTTTGGTTCCACCTCTGAATGTGTCGGTGATTCGGTTCATGGAAGTTCACCAATGGAGGCTTTGCGTCATTGCCTGGCAGCCTCCCTCCGCGCTTCATCCGACGATCGGTATTCATTCGCCCCTGGTATTTGATATTATAGATGGACGGAACGGGCGCGCGATCGGCGGCTGCACCTATCATGTCGGACATCCGGGGGGGACGGAGCTATGATGTCGCCCCGATCAACGCATATGAAGAGGAATTTAATCGGATTATCCTGATACGCTTGATCTTCGCAGATCACCCGAAGTTTGAGATTCTAAGAGCATGCAATCGCAGGAGAAGTTGATCACAGGATATCAGCCAGCAACGGCCGGGTATGATGAGATGTGCGCGCCGTCGGGCGAGATCCGACCGCACTGGCAGTATCTTGCGTCGGCCCTCGACGGGCTGAATCGGAGCGAGATTGACCAACGGTATGCCGATGTGAATCGACTGCTCCGCGAGAACGGCGTCACATATAACGTCTACAGCGATCCGGCGGGACGCCAGCGGCCCTGGCCATTGGACCTCGTTCCCCTCTTGATTCCGAGTGACGAATGGCGTCGGATCGAGTCGGGTCTTACGCAACGGGCTGAAGTACTCAATCTGCTGTTGCGCGATATCTATGGGCCCCGCGATCTGATTCGGCGCGGACTGCTCCCGCCCGAATTGGTTTACAGTCACCCCGGATTCCTGCGCCCCTGCCATCCGCTCCGCTTAGACAAACCGCACGCGTTGATTATTTATGCAGCCGATCTGGCCCGCAGCGCCGACGGACAGATGTGGGTCCTCAGCGATCGGACCCAGGCGCCGTCTGGAACCGGTTACGCGCTGGAGAATCGCACCGTGATGACACAGGTCTTTCCCAGCCTCTATCGGGATTCCCATGTGCATCGCCTCGCCGTCTTCTTTCAAGATCTTCGGGCAAGCCTCGCCCGTTATGCGCCGGGTGGGATCGATGAACCGCGCATCGTTATTCTCACCCCCGGACCGTTGAACGAAACCTACTTCGAGCATGCTTATCTCGCCAACTATCTCGGATACAACCTGGTGCGCGGAGATGATTTGGTCGTCCGCGATGGTCGGGTGTGGCTTCGCTCTCTGAAACGGCTGGAGCCGGTCGATGTCATCTGGCGCCGCGTCGACGATACCTACTGCGACCCGCTCGAATTGCTTCCCGATTCCCGCCTCGGAATTCCAGGACTGGTGGAAGCGGTGCGGCAAGGACATGTCACCGTTGCCAATCCGCTCGGCGCGAGCGTGCTGGAAAATCCGGCGCTGAATGCATTTCTGCCGGCGATCGCGCGATATTTTCTCGGTCAGTCGTTGGAGCTTCCGGCCGTGCAAACCTGGTGGTGCGGGAGAATACGGGAGCGCAAAAATGTTCTCGCTAACCTGGACCGGATGGTCATTCGGATGATCCACCGCCATACCGGGGTCCGGCCGATCTACGGCGCGCGGCTGAGTCGAAAGCAACAGCGCGAGGTTGCTCGCCGCATCAAGGCGGCGCCTTGGCTTTATGTCGGTCAGGAACAGCTCCAATTTTCCTGCGCGCCGACCCTGGTGGAGGGGAGATTGTCGGCGCATCATGTCGTACAGCGCGCGTTTCTGGTGGCGCGCGACGATGGCTATGTCGTGATGCCGGGCGGGCTGACCCGCGTTGCCCCTTCAGAGCATAATTTGATCGTGTCAAACCAGGCCGGCGGCATTGCGAAGGACACCTGGGTCATTGCGTCGGAGCCGGAAAAACAGGTCAGCCTCATTCGACCCAACGCGGCGGCGATGACGCTCTCCACGCGGCGCCCTTCCCTCCCTCCGCGGGCGGCCGACAATCTCTTTTGGTTCGCCCGCTATGCGGAGCGGGCCGAGCAGAGCATGCGGTTGATGCGCACGGTGCTGGCTGCCTGCCGGAGCAGCACTCTCATTGAAGCCCCGCACCAACAGGAAACCCTCGAAGCGCTGCTTCAAACCCTGGTTCATGTCACCGGCCTTTTCCCCGGATTCGTCGGACCGCACGCGACCGCCGACACGCAGACGGGACTGATGTCGATCCTCACCAATCCTCAGCTTCGCGGCGGTGTCGCCTTCAACTTACGGGCGATGATGGAAGCGGCGCAGGGGGTGCGCGATCCGTTATCGAGCGACGCCCGACATTTGATCAATGAGATTGAGGAGCGCCTCACGGGCCTCAAATCGCTCTCTCATCTTCACCTCGGGAAAGCGGAAGAATCGCTCAATCAATTGGTCACCGCACTTGCGGGGTTATCGGGGTTGGTCATGGAGAGCATGTTCCGGGGCGAAGCGTGGCTTTTTTGGGAAATCGGGCGGCGTTTGGAGAGAGGATTATGGTTGGTCTCGCTGCTGCGCGGTGCGCTGATTTCGGATGCCCTTAGCCGCGACTATTTTACCGATACCCGCGGTCCCCGCCAAATGCTTCGGACGGAACCCTCCCCATGAAATACCGCATTATTCATCAAACACGCTACACGTATGAGCAGACGGTGACCAACTGTCAGAACGAGGCGCATCTGATCCCTCGCGATGCGGCGCGTCAACGCTGCCTCCGCGCGCAGATCGACATCGATCCCGGACCCGGTTGCCGGACCGAGCGGGAAGACTTCTTCGGAAATCGCGTGATTTACTTCTCGATTGATGAGCCTCATCATTGCCTCATTGTGACGGCGACCAGCGAGGTCGAATTGGCGGAAATGCCCGCGCAGAGCGGAGTGCGCGCGGGGGGAGCATGGCAGGAAGCCGCGCGGCGTCTGCATGATGTGGAGCAGGCCGCGGGACATCCGGACGTCTATCAATATCTGCCCGATTCCCCCATGGCGTCCGTGTCGCCGGAGATCAAGCGATACGCCGTCCCCTCTTTCCGAAGGGGCTGGACGGTTGAGGAAGTGGGGCTCGATCTGATGGCCCGCATTCACCGCGATTTCACCTACGATCCCGGCGCGACGACCATCGGAACCCCTCTTTCGGACGTGTTGGATCATCGCCGCGGCGTCTGTCAGGACTTCGCTCATCTTGCCATTGCCTGTCTGCGCAGTCATGGCATTCCGGCCCGTTATGTCTCCGGATATCTCGAAACGCACCAGGCGCTCGCCCATTCGCCGGCCATGTTCCTGATAATGCTGGCGCCGCTGGGATTGGTGATGTGGCTCAGCTACGGCATCGGCCGCATGCAGGCGAGCACGGCGCAGACGCTGTTCTGGGTCTATTCCGGGCTGATGGGCCTGTCGCTGGCTTCGATCTTTTTGATCTATACCGGAACGAGCATCGCCCGCGTGTTCTTCATCACCGCCGGCACCTTCGCCGCGATGAGCCTCTACGGCTATACGACGCGACGGGACCTCAGCCAGTTCGGCTCGTTCCTGTTCATGGGGCT